>Ga0081538_10004112_pt1 | contig 13524 bp, 11 predicted proteins | sample TabmetS5T2R1_FD_71022 | JGI IMG/M metagenome (GOLD analysis project Ga0081538, IMG submission 71022) | Tabebuia heterophylla rhizosphere microbial communities from the University of Puerto Rico - S5T2R1 | ecosystem: Host-associated > Plants > Roots > Rhizosphere ...
TGGCATCGGCATTGCCCTGCCCGTCCACGCTATCGCCGGCATTGTCGAGGAGGTAGGTGTCGTTGCCCGCGCCGCCCTTGAGGACGTCGGCGCCAGCCTTGCCGTCGAGGATGTTGTCGGCCGCATTGCCGATCAGCATGTTGGCGAGGGCATTGCCGGTCGCGTTGAGCGCGCCGCCGAGCAGCGTCAGGTTCTCGACATTCGCAAGCAACGCCAGGCTGTAGGTCGCCTCGCTCTCGATCGTGTCGATGCCGCCGCCCTTGGCCTGCGTCAGCAGCTCGATCACCTTGTCGGTCGCGACGTTGACCCGGTAGAGGTCGTCACCGGCCTCGCCATTCATCGAATCGACGCCCGTGCTGCCGTCCAGCGTGTCGTTGCCGGCGCCGCCGACGATGGTGTCGTTGCCGAGGTAGCCGTTCAGGTTGTTGGCAGCGCCGTTGCCGGTGATCTTGTCATGGCCGGAGCCGCCGACCGCGTCCTCGATCGTCACGTTGAAGGCGATGGCGACGTTGCCGTTGCCGGTCTGCCCGTTGTTCTTGACGCCGATCGAGCTGAAGGTCCCGGCGCGCAGGTCGATCACCTGGTTGCGGACCTGGTTGGACAGGTCGATCGAATCGTGTCCGCCGGCGTCCCAGATGGCCTCGAAATATTCCTTGTCGGTCTGGAAGGTGTAGACATCGTCGCCGGCGCGCGTGGTCATGTTGGCGCCGTAGATATATTGCAACGCCAGGATGTCGTACAGCATCGGGCCATAGGCCTCGATGGTGGCGCCGCTGTAGAGGTTGTACGCCATGATGGTGTAGCGCTGGTTCGCCTGCGCCGCCGGCAAGGCGAGCTCGCCCGGCACGTCGGCGAACGGATGATCGAGGCCGATGGCGTGGCCGATCTCGTGCAGCATGGTGGAGAAGCCGAACTGGCCGGGCTGCAGCTCGAGATTCTCCGCGAGCTGATAGTCGAACCAGATGTCGCCGTTCTCGGGGTAGACGAAACCCGAGTTGTCGTCATAGGGCATATACGCCCAGGCGGCGGAGGGCGAGTTGGTGACCGCGCCACTGTTGCCGAACCGGATGTCGCCGACATCCGTATCGCTAGGCAGATCATCGACCTGGGTGAAGGTGATGTTTGCCACCGAGGACCAGAGCGCCATCGCCTGGATCGCCGCGGCTTGCTGAGCCGAATCGAAGGGCTGGAAATTGACGTTGGGCTCGTTGTCCAGGTAGGTCGCGTAGTCGGTGTGCCAGAGCGAGCCATATGTCGGAAAGCTGTATGTGATTGCGGCGCTGCTACCCGCGCCGCCGAAGCCCCACTTGAAGCCCATGACCAGAAGCGGCTCAATCTTCGGGTTGCCGCTAGGCCCAAAGGTTCCCACGACGCCAGTTGCATACGGTGATGTCATGAAATGCTTCCCCTCGCTATCGCCCGGCCGTGCCGCCAACGCGGCGCCCTCTTGCGGCCAGGGCACAATCCAAAGTCGCGCAGACCAGCGCTATGCGACCGCTGGTATGTCGCGACTGTAGCGGGAAAAGTTCACAAGTCCATTACCGGAGGGTGCGGATCGGCGAAAAATCCTGAAAATGCCCTAATTGTTACCACCCCGATGGGATCAAAGGCTGGGGCGTGTGGCCGGCTTGCCATACCAGCCGCCGACCGCGCCCTCGAACGCCATGCCGGCCCGGAACACGTCGGCGTCGCTGTAGGTGCGCCCGACGATCTGGATCCCGGTCGGGACGCCGTTGCCGGCCCGGCCGGACGGCACCGAGAGCACCGGGCAGCGGCTCATGGTGTTGAAGGGCGTCGTCATGCACCAGCCGATCACCGGCCAGGTTTCGACCTTCTTGCCGTTGATCCGGACGTCGTGGAGGGTCGGGTCGAAATCGGCGCGCGCCGCGGGCAAGGCGTTGGTCGGGCAGATCAGCACGTCGTATTTCTCCAGGATCGGGCCGAGCGTCGCGTACATCTTGGTCGCGATCTCCATCGACCACAGGAAATCTGCCGGCGTCGATTTCGAGCCGTGCTTGGCGAAGTCCACGGCATAGGGCGTCATCAGCTTGCGATGCTTCTTGGCATAGCCGGCCATCAGGTTGCCGAACAGGTGGTTGAGGTGGGCGACGCCGGCCTCCAGTGCATCCTTGGTCCAGCCGAGATCCACCTCCTCCACCGTCGCGCCGAGGGAGCGGAACACGTCGAGCGCGGCCTTGGTGTTGGCGACCACGTCCTTGTCGACATTGTAGAAGCCGAGATCGATCGAGTACGCGATGCGCCAACCCTTGATCGGCTTGTATTGCAACGGCAGACGCAGCTTGGGCCGCAGGCTTGCGATGTCGGTCGGGCTCGGTCCGCACATCACGTTCTGCAGCAGGATGGTGTCGGCGACCGTGCGCGCCAGCGGGCCGGTGTGGCAATAAGGATCGAGGTTGAACGGCGGGTCGTCCGGGTTGCGGCCGTACGGCGGCTTGTAGCCGACGACGCCGGAGCAGGATGCGGGAATGCGGATCGAACCGCCGATGTCAGAGCCGGTCGCGATCGGCGCGGTGCCCGACGCCAGGCTCGCCGCGGAGCCGCCGGACGAGCCGCCGGGGGTGAATTTCGGGTTCCACGGATTGCGCGTGACGCCCCAGAGCCTGGTGTGCGTGACCGAGGAGCAGGAAAATTCCGGCGTCGCCGTGCGCGCATGGACGATGCCGCCCGCCTTCATGATGCGCTCGTTGTTGGGCGAGGTCACATCCGGCACGAAGTCCTTGTAGATCAGCGAGCCGTACGAGGTCGGCTTGCCCTTGATCCAGCTCTCGTCCTTGATCGCGACCGGCAGGCCCTCGAGCGCCCCGAGGCGCGCTCCACTTTTTGCGTATTTGGCCTCGGCCTTGCGGGCGGCCCCCAGCGCTTCGTCGAAATGGGTGAAGGTGAAGGCGTTGACCTTCTTGTTGACGGTCCCGGCGCGCTTGATCACCGCCTGCATCAGCTCGACCGGCGAGAGCTTGCGCGCACGAAAAAGGGAAAGCGCTTCGGTCGCGCTCATGTAGCACAGATCCAGATCGCTCACGGCAGCCCTCCGCAGCGCAATCGCATGGTGAAGCAAGAAAAGGACCCCGGCGGCGCAGACCGCCGGGGCTTCGAGGATGAGACCTATTTCTGGAGCTCGGTCCAGATCCTGGTGTAGAGATCCTGCACCTCGGGCGGGCAGGTCAACGCGAAGCTGCCCGCGGTCTCGAACTCCTTTGGAACAACGATCTCCGGCGCGTTCTTGAGCTCATCCGGCATGAACGCGTCCGATCCCTTGATGCCGTTCGCGTACTTGGCGAAGGCCGAGATCAGGGCCGCATTCTCCGGATCCATGATGAAGTTCTGGAACAGCTTGGCATTCTCGACGTTCTTCGCGTCCTTCAGCACCGCAACGTTATCCATCCAGATCGGGTAGCCTTCCTTGGGATAGCCGTAGACGATCGGCGGATTCTTCAGGCGCGCGCGCAAGGTCGAGCCGTTCCAGTTGACACCGACGACGATGTCCTCCTTCTCGTACTTCTCCTGGTTGCCGTAGTCCATCGACATCCAGTTCTGCTTGGCTTCCATCAGCTTGTCGCGCACCTTCTTCAGGACCTCCTTGTCGCCGGTGCACGGTTCCCCGCCCATGTACGTGATTGCCAGATGCATGACGTCCGCCATTTCCGGCACCACGTTGATCTTGCCCTTCAGCTCATCCGGCGGATCGAGGAAGATTGCGGAGGTGTTCGGATCGGCCTTCGAATACTCGGTGTTCAGGAGGATGCCGGTGGTGCCCCACTGCCATGGCACGGTGTAGTGACGGCCGGGATCGAACGGCACGTCCACCCAGCGCGAATCGACGTTCTTGAAGTTCTCCATCTGGTCCGGCCGCGTCTCCAGCAGCAGGCCTTCCTCGATCCAGATCGGAACGAAGCTGGCGGACGGAACCACGATGTCGAAGCCATGGCCGCCGGCGCGCACCTTGGCCAGCGCGGTGTCGTTCGAATCGTAGTCGGTGACCGTGACCTTGACGTCGTACTTCTCTTCGAACTTCTTGACCAGTTCAGGGTTCGTGTAGTCGCCCCAATTGAAGATCTGCAACTCACCCGCCGCGAGGGCGGTGCCTGCCGAAGCGGCCAAGGCAAGGCCGGCAGCGGCACTCAACAGTCTCAACTTCATGACCTCTCTCCCTTGTTAAGCCCTCAATTCACTTCTTCCGGTTCAGAAAGAAGAAGAACGTGACCAGCAGGACCGACAGCCCGAAGAAAATCGCGGACACCGCGTTGACATCCGGCGACATCTCGCGCCTGAGCTGGCCCAGCATGTAGGTCGGCAGCGTTTCCATGCCGGCCGACTTGATGTGTTCGGTGATCACCACGTCGTCGAGCGAGATGACGAAGGCGAGCATGTAGCCCGCCATGATGCCCGGCCACAGCAGCGGCAGGGTGATGCGCCGGAATGCTTCTATGGGTGACGCATAGAGGTCGGCGGCTGCCATCTCGAGCGTGGAATCCATGGATTCGAGGCGCGCGCGGATCGGCAGATAGGCGAACGGGATACAGAAAGCGGCGTGCGCCGCGACCAGATAGATGGCGCCGGTATAGCCGGTCGCGACCTTGATGGAGGCGAAGAAGATCAGCAACGCCACCGCGGTCACGATCTCCGGCACCATCAGCGGCATGTTGATGAAGGCGTAGACCGTCGTGATGCCGCGGAACGGCTTGGTGCGAGTGGTCGCGATCGCGGCCAGCGTTGCGACTGCCGTCGCGATCGTCGCAGCGACGGCCGCAAGCCAGAGCGAGCGGAAGGCGGCCTCCTTGATGTCGCGATTGTCCCATGCCGCCTCGTACCAGCGGACCGAGAAGCCACCCCACACCGCCAGCGAATCCTTCTCGTTGAAGGAGTAGATGACGAGCAGCGTGATCGGCGCGTAGAGCATGAAGAACACGGCCGCGGCAATGCTGCCGAACCCCGGCATGCGCTTGATGACGAACGGTGTGCTGCGTGTCGCCATGATGCGTCCTAGTGCGCCCGCGCCGACGATCGCGAGGCGTTGCGCACATAGATCATGAGCGCCGCCATCACCACCGCCATCAGCGCGATCGAGAGCGCGGCGCCGAGTGGCCAGTTCCGCCCCTGCCCGAATTGCAACGAGATCAGGTTGCTGATCATCATCTTCTTGCCGCCGCCCAGCAGGTACGGCGCGACGTAGGCGCCGATCGCGGGTATGAACACCAGGATGCAGCCGGCAATGACCCCGGGCTTCACCAGCGGAATGATGATGCGGCGCAGCACCGCGAGCCTGCCGGCATAGAGATCGTAGCCCGCCTCCACCATGCGGAAATCGAGCTTCTCCATGCTGGCATAGATCGGCAGCACCATCAGGGGCAGATAGACATAGACCATGCCGAGGCCGATGGCGAAATCGGTGGACAGCATCTGGATCGGCTGATCGATGATGCCCAACCACTGCAGCACGTTGTTGATCGTGCCGTCGCGGCGGATCAGCTCCTGGATCGCGAAGGTGCGGATGAGTAGGTTGGTCCAGAACGGGATGGTGACCAGGAACAGCCAGACATCGCGCCACTTCTCCGAACGGGTGGTGATGAAATAGGCGGTCGGGAAGCCGAGCAGCAAGGTCAGGATGGTGGTGATGCCGGCAAGCCGGATGCTGCGCCAGAAAACGACCATGTGCGCATCGGCGATGCTGAGCGTCTCATCGAAGATGTCGCGCTCGACCAGGACGCTGACCCAGGCATCGGTCGAGAAATTCCATACCACGCCGCCATAGCCGCCCTTCACCAGGAAGGAATAGACCACCATGATGAAGAGCGGACCGATCGCCGCCACCATCAGGATCACGAGCGACGGCGCCAGCAGGTACCAGCGATTCCGTACGTCCTTGCGCTCCGCCGCCTCGGCGACCTCGCGTGCGCTCAGCCGGCCGGCGCTGTCGCTGCGCTCCATGGTCCCGGCTGTTTCCTGAGCGCTCGACATGATTTCAGTCCCTCAGCACCTGAGCGGAGCTATCGTCTATGACGATGCCCGCCGGGTCGCCCTGGGCAAATTTGTGCGGACTGGTGCGGCTGTTCTGCTGGCGCACGATGAACTCGCTGCCATCCTGGAGCCGCACGTGGAAGTGCGTATCGGTCCCGAAGTAGACGATGGTCTCGAGCTTGCCATTGAGCGTTGCTCGCGTACCGTTGCCGACGATCTGCGCGTGTTCGGGCCGCACCACGACCGTCACCTTCTCCTTGGGGCTGAAGCCCTGCGGCAGCGTCGCCGCAAGAGAGGCGCCGCCGCAGCTCAGCCGCACGTTCGCCTTGCCATCCGATGTGCCCGCCAGCTCCGCCTGCAGGAAGTTTGTCTCGCCGATGAAGTTGGCGACGAAGCGCTCCGCCGGGTGATCGTAGATCTCGCGCGGGCTGCCGACCTGCAGGATGTGTCCCTTGGACATGACCGCGATGCGGTCGGACATGGTCAGCGCTTCTTCCTGGTCGTGCGTGACGAAGATGAAGGTGATGCCGGTCTCGTTCTGCAGCCGCTTCAGCTCGATCTGCATATCCTTGCGCAGCTTGTAGTCGAGCGCCGACAGCGGCTCGTCCAGCAGCAGCACCTTGGGCTGCGGCGCCAGGGCGCGCGCCAGCGCGACGCGCTGCTGCTGGCCGCCGGAGATCTGGCTGGTCTTGCGGTTGCGCAGCTCTTCCATCCGCACCAGGCGGAGCATCTCGGTGACGCGCGCCTCGACCTCGGCCTTCGGTTTTCTCAGCATCTCGAGCCCGAAGCCGATGTTCTGCCCGACCGTCATGTGCGGGAAGAGCGAATAGTTCTGGAACACCGTGTTGACCGGCCGCTTGAACGGCGGCAGCGGCGCAATGTCCTCGCCATAGAGCAGGATCTCGCCCTCGGTCGGAAAATCGAAGCCGGCGATCAAGCGCAACAGCGTGGTCTTGCCGCAGCCCGAGGGGCCAAGCAGGGTGAAGAATTCGTTTTGCCGGATCGTGACGGACACTCCGTCCAGCGCCCGGACGCTGTCCTGGCCCGCGCCAAATACTTTTGTGACGCCTTTTGCTTCTACGGCCGCAGCCGAGGCCATCATGTCCCCCGCAAGAATTTAGTCTCTTGGTGTTTTTTGTCGTTTTAACGCAAAGCCTCGGCGGTAATGTGCCGGGGGGCTCCAACTGCTGTCAATGCCGCGGATGGGTCATTCGAGCGCTGGACCATGGTTCATTGGTTCAGTCGATCCCCGCAGCCCGATCCTGGCCTTTTGGCGGCCCGATCCCGGAGATCTCCAGCACCATCTTCTCGCGCAGGGCGCGGGCGAAATCCGCGCGGGTGTTGGCGGCGATGGCGAACGCGCCGAATCCGCCGATCACGGTCCGCTCATAGGTCTCGACCAGCCAGGGCTTTCCTTCGGCGCCGAGACGCCCGTCCTGCACGATGGCGAGGGCATTGATGGTGATTCCGGCGGCGACCGCCATGTCGCGCGCCAGCGGCGCGGGATGATGGCTGCGATTGTCGGGATTGTCGCCGGAGACGTCTATGATGCGCCGCGTCGGCTGGCACGGGCAGACCTCGAACAGTTTGACCGCAAGGTCAATCGCATCGCCGATGGCGTTGTAGCTCTGGCTCGAGCGCGGCGCAGTCAGCACCGCATTGCCGAACGCCGCGGCGCTGGCCTCGTCCTCGACCAGCATCCAGTCGACCATCATCTGCGCGCCGCCGGGTGCGCCCCACTCGACATAGGCGATGGCGATGCGGCCGTTGCGGCCCGATCGAATGGTCGACAACACTTCTGGATTGGCGACTGCGCTGGCGATCCCTTCCTTTTGCAGCTGGAATTCCGGGGTGTCGATGCTGCCCGAGGCATCGACCGTCAGCACCAGCGCCACGTCGACCCGCTGGCTGTTGATGTCCTGCGCGAGGGCCGCGCCGCTCCAGATCGTGCAGGCAAGAGCCAGGGCAAGACGGATGCCGTGCATTGCGGTCCCCTCGTCACCGGGTGATGTGGAACGATCTAGTCGGTCAGAACTCGTTGGTCAGTTTGGCGGGAAACCCGGGCGCGCGCAAATCGGTTCCCAGCGCATCTTCCAGCAGCTTCACGATCTGGGTCGATTGCGCCGCACCGCCATACGAGGCGCGACCTTGCTGGAAAATCTCCGCGGTCCGGCGCGCGAGCTCGAGCGGAACGCCGAACTCGCGGCTCATGCCCATGGCGAAGCCGAGGTCTTTGCAGGCGAGGTCCATGGTGAAATCGATGTCGTAGCTGCCGTTGAGGATCAGCTGGCCCTCGGTCTCGTGCACGAAGCTGTTTCCGGAGCTGGCGCGGATGGCGTGGAACGCCTGGGCGAGGTCGAGGCCGCCCTTCTTCGCCAGCATCAGCGCCTCGCCGTCCGCCACCAGGTGGATGAAGGCGAGCATGTTGGTGATGACCTTGATCACCGCCGCCGATCCCAGCGGACCCATGTGGAAAATCTGGCCGCCCATCGCCTGCAGCGCCGGCTTGTGGCGTTCGAACAGCGCCTTGTCACCGCCGGCCAGCACCGTGATCTCGCCCTCCGCCGCCTTGTGCACGCCGCCGGTCACCGGGGATTCCAGGACGGCGATGCCTTTCGCCTCTGCCAATGCGGCCAGGCGCTGGATCTCGTCACGGCCGAGTGTGCTCATCTCGATCCAGGCGCCGCCCTTGGTGAGGCCGGCGAGGATGCCGTCGGCCGCGGTCAGCACCGCTTCGCTCACCGCCGGCGACGGCAGGCAGGTGATGACGGCATCGCAGCGCTCAGCCAATGCCTTGGGGCTATCCGCCCAGGCGGCGCCCGTCGCGATCAGGGGATCGGCGGCCGCGCGATTGCGATCATGCACCGTAAGCTGGAAGCCCGCGCGCAAGAGGCTCGCGGCGAGGTGCCCGCCGAGATGGCCGAGGCCGACATAGCCGTAGCGCATCAAGGCACCGGAAGGTTGGTCATCTCGAGATGCAGCCGATCACCGGTGTAGGGATGCGCGAGCGCGACCGCTTCGTCGAGCTCGATGCCGAGGCCAGGCTCGGTCGAGGGAATCACATATCCCTGCTCCCAGCGGATCGGCTTCTTGAGCAGCTGCGAATGGAAGCCGCCCCAGGTCTGGATGCTTTCGAGGATCAGGAAGTTCGGCAGCGAGGCCGCGAACTGGATGTTCGCCGCGCCCTCCACCGGGCCGCAGTAAAGGTGCGGCGCGATCTGCGCATAGTGCGTTTCCGCCATCGCCGCGATCTTCTTGGCTTCCCAGATGCCGCCGACGCGGCCCAGCGCCATCTGCAGGATCGAGGCGGCGCGGCATTCCAGCACGCGCGAGAACTCGTACTTGGTGCAGAGCCGCTCTCCGGTCGCGACCGGGATCGAGGTGCCGCGCGCGACCAGCGCCATCTCCTCCGGCATCTCCGGCGGCGTCGGCTCCTCGAACCACAACGGATCGTATGGCTCGATGCGCTTGGCGAGGCGGATGGCGCCGGACGCGGTGAACTGTCCGTGCGTGCCAAACAACAGGTCGGCCTTGCTGCCCACCGCCTCGCGCAAAAGGCGGCAGAATTTCTCCGCGCGGTCCAGAGCCTCGAGCGAGGGCTGGCGCGGATCGAACGCGGTGTAGGGCGTGACCGGATCGAACTTCACCGCGGTGAAGCCCTGCTTCACATACTCCGCAGCGCGCTTCGCGGACAGCTCGGCGTTGTGATAGAGGCTCTCGTCCTCGCCGGCCTGCGGATAGATGTAGGTGTAGCTGCGCAGACGCTCATGTACGCGGCCGCCCAGCAGCTCGTACACGGGCTTGCCGGTCGCCTTGCCGAGGATGTCCCACAGCGCGATCTCGATACCAGACAACACGCCGATCAGCGACGGGTCGGGGCGCTGCGAGTAGCCGCTGCTGTAGACCTTGCGCCACAGGCTCTCGATGTGGAACGGGTCCGTGCCGGCGACGTAGCGGCCGAACACGTCCTCCGCCATCGCCTTGATGACCTGCGGCCCGAAGCTGTCACAATAGATCTCGCCGATGCCGGTGATGTCACTGTCGGTCGTCAGCTTGACGAAAATGAAGTAGCGGCCGCCGAAACTGGGCGGCGGATTGCCGACGACGAAAACCTGGATGTCCTTTGCCTTCATGATACGCCTTCCCCTGCTGGCGAGACCCTAGGACAAGGCCGATCTGGGTGCAAATGCAGGGCGATTCCCGGCGCTGGGTGGTCGAAGACCGTCGGTTCCAGGAGAAAACCGCACGGTACTGGCCGGCGACCCGCTGGCAAAAGCCCCTCTGGCCCCCTATATGACAGGACCTCGGCCGCGCCACCCTCGCGAGGGGCGACGCGGCCGCCTTTGTTGCTCTAGGGGATGGAAGACCAATGTCGGAATGGATGGCGGAACTGCTGACGGCCGAGGCCCTGGCCGCGTTCGCGACCCTGGCCGCGCTCGAGATCGTGCTCGGCATCGACAACCTGATGTTCGTGCAGATCGTCGCCTCGCGCTGCAAGCCGGAGCTGCAGGACAGGGCCCGGCATTGGGGTCTCGCCCTTGCGCTCCTTACCCGCCTGGCCCTGCTGTTCTCGATCTCCTGGGTGGCGGGCCTGACCGCGCCGATCGCTAGCTTCTGGGGCTACGATCTCTCCTGGCGCGACATCATTTTGGGCGGCGGCGGCATCTTCCTGCTGGTCAAGGCGACCATGGAGATCCACCACTCGGTGGAAGGCGAAGGCGTGGTGGGCGGCAAGCGCACCTATCTTCCGTTCATCAATGCGATCATCCAGATCGCGATCCTCGACATCGTGTTCTCCCTGGACTCGGTCATCACGGCGGTGGGCATGGCGAACCAGCTTGCCATCATGGTGGCGGCGGTGGTGGTGGCGATGATTGTCATGCTGGTGGCGGCGGCGCCGGTCGGCCGCTTCGTGCACAATCACCCGACGGTGAAGATGCTGTGCCTCTCGTTCCTGCTGCTGATCGGCACCGCGCTCATCGCGGAGGCGCTGCACTTCCACATCCCGAAGGGCTACATCTACTTCGCGATCGCCTTCTCGGCGGGCGTCGAGGCGCTCAACCTGATCGCGCGCCGCAAGGCCGCGCGCCGGGCCGACAGCGGCGAGCGCGTCGTTTAGGGCAACGCCTCTTCGATCGCCGCCGTTACGTCCTTGGCGGTCGGCAAGGTCTTGGTCGGGAACCAGGCGACGAGCTCGCCGTCCGGTCCGACCAGATACTTGTGGAAGTTCCAGCGCGGCGCAGCAGCTTCGCCCGCCACTTCCGCAGCCCACTGATAGAACGGGTGCGCCTCGCCGCCGCTGACGTGCTCCTTGGCGGTCAGCGGAAAGTCGACCGCATATTGCCGCTCGCAGAAGCGCTTGATCTCCGCCTCGGTCCCCGGCTCCTGGCCGCCGAAATCGTTCGACGGAACGCCCAGCACGATCAGTCCCTTGTCGCGGTAGCGCTCCCACACCGCCTGCAGGTCCTTGTATTGCGGGGTGTAGCCGCATTCGGAGGCGGTGTTCACCACCAGCACCGCCTTGCCCTTGAAATCGCTGAACGGCAGCGGGCCGCCGTCGATCGCGGTGAAGGTAAAATCATAGGCCGTCTTGTCGGCCGCTTGCGCCGAAGGAACTGTCATCATGATCACCATCAGACATGCGATTGCACGGAGCATTGGGCGCCTCCGGGGGCTGCACACTCCCATAATAGGTTCCGAGCTTAACGCTTTTTCCCGTTCCTGTCCTCGGGGACTGTTCCCGATCGATGTTACAAAAGCGCGGTCCAGCGCCGGGCCAATATGAGGGGGAATCATGGCGAATCTCATCGTTTGCTGCGACGGAACCTGGAACACCGCCGATCAACAGGAAGGCGGCATTCCCACTCCTACAAATGTCGTGCGACTGTTCAATCTGGTGGCCGAGCGTGACAAGGATGGCGTCGAGCAGAAGAAATACTATCACCCCGGCGTCGGGACCGACGGCGGCCCGGTCAGCAGGGTCCTCGGCGGCGGCATTGGCCTTGGGCTCGATCGCAATATCAAGAGCGGATATCGCTGGCTGTGCAACAACTACAGCGCCCGCGACCTGGTCTTCCTGTTCGGATTCAGCCGCGGCGCCTACACGGCGCGCAGCCTGGGCGGCATGGTGACCCGTTTCGGACTGCTCGACCCCGCCGGATTGACCGAGAGCGAGATCTGGAAGCGGATCGACGATGTGTTCGACAACGGCTATCGCGTGAAGGGCGCGAAGCGGCAGACCTTCGTAGACAAGGGCTACAAGTTCAAGAGCGGCGAGGAGAGCCTCGACGTAGCGGTCCATTTCATCGGTGTCTGGGACACCGTCGGCGCGCTCGGCATTCCCGATCATCTCGGCCTGCTCAACCTGATCGACGATCCGAGCAAGCACCAGTTCCACGACACGGAGCTCAACCCGCTGGTCAGGCACGGTCGGCATGCGCTCGCGCTCGACGAGATGCGGGCGAGCTTCGAGCCGACCTTGTGGACGAACGTCAAAGGCCGCGACGTCAAGCAGATCTGGTTCCCCGGCGCGCACAGCGACGTCGGCGGCGGCTACCCCGAGATCGGCCTCGCCAACGGCAGCCTGCTCTGGATGCTTGCGGAAGCCAAGGATCAGCGGCTCGCGGTCAATCCGGACGTCGAGGCGCAGATCAAGGCCGATTGCCGCGACCTGCTGCATGACTCGCTCACCGACATCTTCAAGCTGTTGCCGAGCAAGCCACGCGCGGTTCCCGCAGTCGACAGCGCGGATCCGCAGTTCCTGCACGCCTCGGTCACCGAACGGTGCAAGATTCCTCCAGTCACCCAGATGCCGTACCGTCCCACCAAGCGTTTGAAGCCGGGTGAGTCCGCGAGCTTCCCGATCTACGCCATGATGCCGTGGAATCCGACCGGCCTCTTCATGGAGGAAGGCGCGACCTACAAGTTCGAGGCGGCCGGCGAGTGGCTGGACAGCAATGTCCCCTGCTCGCCGGACGGCAGCGACGACGGGAAATTCCGGCCCGGCGAGATCGGCCAGGTGATCGGCGGCCTCATCGGCCAGGCGGAATCGCTGTTCCGGCGCGCCACCGGCAGCAAGGCGGCGGACTTCTGGCTGACCAAGCGCCACGAGAATTTCCCGTGGTTCTGCCTGGTCGGCGTGATCGCCGACGGCAAGACCGACAAGAGCGGCCACGTCACGCACGAGGTGCTGAAGATCGGCAAGGGACTTGCCAAGGCCGAGGTGGCCCGCGGCGGCTATCTCTACGGATATGCCAACGACGCGTGGAACTTCTACAACAACAACCGCGGCAGCGTGCAGCTGACGGTGACGCGGCTCAGCTGAGCCACAACAGCGTTATCGCCTATGCGGAACACGCGTTGAAAAGCCCCTCCCCCAACCTGGGGGAGGTCAGGGAGGGGGAAGCCGCGTTTCGGTCGGAAGCAGTCATCGCTCGCTTTCCCCCCCCCCCCCCCCCCCCCCCCCCCCCGTCCGGGGGGGGAGGGGGGGGGAGGTGTTTTTTGCGCCGAGTCCAGGGCCGAGGGCGGCGGGGGCGCGGGGCGGGCCGG
>Ga0081538_10004113_pt1 | contig 13524 bp, 16 predicted proteins | sample TabmetS5T2R1_FD_71022 | JGI IMG/M metagenome (GOLD analysis project Ga0081538, IMG submission 71022) | Tabebuia heterophylla rhizosphere microbial communities from the University of Puerto Rico - S5T2R1 | ecosystem: Host-associated > Plants > Roots > Rhizosphere ...
CAGGTCGAGCTCCAGAGGCTCCGGGATCAGCGGCCTGAGCGCCTCCGGGCTGACCACCCAGTGCGCGAACAGCAGGGAGTACCAGGTCTGCCCCATCAGCCACGCTCGCGCCGACAGCGGCCACGGCCGGTGTGTCGTCTCGGCCAGCGCTGCGCGCTGGCACCGTATCTCGTCGGCCAGCACGCCGAGCGGACCCACCGCAAGCTCCGCCGCGTCGCCCACCGCCTGTAGCGTCCTGTGAAGCCGCACGCTCGACATCTCGATCTCGTTCCACGGCCAACGATCCGGAAACCGCCGTCACGCAGAAGCTGATCAGCGGTGATGCTCCGCTGCCCGCTGAACCCTTATCGCAGCACCGGGGCCGACCCGCCGTTCACCGATCCGGCAGGAGCGCACCGCACGGCGATGGTTGGCTAGTACTGACGCCTGGTCGACGCCAAGCCCGGATCCGTGATCGTGGTGCTCCGCGGTGTTCGCCGGGGGCCAACAGGACCGCGGGCAACCGTGGCTCTGGCGGCCCAGCCTGGCGGCGTTGCGCAACACGCGGTGGCGGCGCCGGCGGCTGCCGAGGCGAGGTCCTTTGGTGCACGCGCTGCACGCGTCGTGGACGGCTTGGCCGACGGCTCGAGCATGCGTCTCGGCGAAAGGCATGGGTCGAGCTGCGGCTGCGATCCGCGCTCCTTGGCCGGGACCGCTCGCGGATGGCGAGGCGTCCTCGGAGGCGTATGCCTGCGTTTGGACGGCGCCAGGGCGTACATGAGAAGAACTGGGGCCCCGGCTTTGCGGCGCACCGGTGGTGGGCCACACCGACCCCTTCGCCAAACGGCCCGAGGCACCTGGATCGCTCGAGAAGGCGGCCCCACATCCGGTCGCGACGGGCCCACGCACCCGTTCCGCCGACGCCCGGCGGCGGTCGCGGCATTTGTCTGCGCGGCGATCGTGGGCTCACCGTCGCAAACGACGCCGGCGCGGGGTTTCTGGGCGTCGTCCTGCTCCACGCCGCCTTGGCGGCCGGCACAACCTCCCTCGTGCCCCAGGCAGCACTCAAGGGAGACGGGACCAGCGCTCCCACAAGCGGTCCGGTCCCGCGAGCCCGCGATTCAGGCGGCGGTCTGTCTGGCCGGCGGGGCGGGGCCGGCGGCCAGTAGGAGCGTTATGAGCTCCTCGGTCACGGTCGGGGGGAGCATGCCGGCGCCGGCGAGCTCCCTGACGGAGCGGGATGCGTTCTCTCGGAGCTCCCGCACCTCCGCTCGGCTCGTATCGGCGCTGAGGAGCATGTGCTCGGCGAGATCCTCGAGGATCTCCCGTGCGGGCTCCTGAAGCCAATCGCGGTCGGTCGCGGCGAGGACGTCGAGTGCTCGGCGGTAGCTTCGGTAGCGGCCTGCGGTCATGGAACCCTCCTTCGGCTGGCGGTCCTGCCGAGGGTCCCGGGCCGCCTCGCGTCGAGGCCGGCCGTCCCGCTCAGCTGTTACTGGTTGCGCTCCGACGCACCACGGCGCCACAGAGCGGAACCGGTCTATACGTGCCCGTCCCGAGCCGCGCAAAACACGCTTAGGGAGACGCGTCCGTCATGCGAGATGAGACAGGTTGGTTTACACCGGTTGGTGGCGGATATCCGGGGTGTGGGACGACAGGCGTCTGCTCAGTGGGCGTTGGGCCGGACCGCGAACCGTAGCCCCCAACGCTGAAGGAGTTGTCCCATGGATGACCGCACCCGCGGCCGCTCGGCGGCGCAGTGGTTTTGCCTGATCGTCGGCGCCACCCTCGTCGTTGTCGGCCTGCTCGGCTTTATCGCCGAGGCCAAGTTCGACACCTCCGCCGGTGGCGATCCCGGCGCGCTCGACGGCGAGAATTTCATCCTCTTCGAGGTCAACGGCTGGCACAACATCGTGCACATCGCCTCCGGCCTCTTCCTGCTCGCCCTAGCGGGCAAGCACCGGACGGCCCGCACGGCGGCGCTGGCGTTCGGAGCGATCTACGCGGTCGTAACCGTCATCGGCCTCATCAACGGCCACGACGTGCTCGGCCTAATCCCCGTCAACCCCGCCGACAACGTGCTGCACATCCTGCTCACCGTCGCCGCCCTGGCGGCCGGACTCGTCTCCGATCGCGACCGGCGTGAGGTCCGGCCCGGCGCCGACCGCCGGCGGTTCGAGCCCGGGAGCAGGGCGGATTCCCCGACCCTCCAGAGGAGGTAGACCCATGCAAGAGACACAGGAGAAGGCCCGCGAGGTCGCGGGCCAGGCCCAGGACAGGGCGCGTGAGGCCGCCGGCCAGGCGCGCGGACGCGTCAGCCAGGAGGTGGACCGGCGCTCGACCCGCGCGGGCGAGCAGGTCAGCTCGAACGCGAGCGACGCACGGTCGGTGGCCGATGAGCTGCGCAAGCAGGGCAAGGACGCGCCAGCCCGCTACGTGGAGCAGGCGGCCGACCGCGCCGAGCGGCTCGGCGGCTACCTGCAGGAGAGCGACGGCGACCGGATCCTTCGCGACGTCGAGGACTTCGCGCGCCGCAACCCCTGGGCCGTCGCGGCCGGCGGGCTGCTGGTCGGCTTCGCCGCCTCGCGGATGCTGAAGGCGTCGAGCGGCGATCGCTACCGCTCCTCGCTCTCCAGGCAGCGCAACGGCGCGACCGGCGTGTACCCGGGCGAGGCCGTCGGCCACCGCACCCGCGCGAGCCAGTTCGAGCCGCATACCTGAGCCATGGCCGCCGATCACAACAACAATTTGCGCGAGCATGGGACCGGCGAGCTGCTCAAGGAGCTCTCGGATCACACCACCACGCTCGTGCGCCAGGAGATCGAGCTCGCCAAGGCAGAGCTCGGCGAGAAGGGCAAGAAGGCGGGCCTCGGCGCGGGCATGTTCGGCGGAGCCGGCCTATTCGGCCTATTCGCCCTCGCCGCGCTGACCACCTGCATCATCGCCGCGCTCGACTCGGCGATGCCGCTGTGGCTCGCGGCCCTGATCGTCGCCGTGGTCTACGGCGCGATCGGCGCGGTGCTCGCCCTGCAGGGCCGCAACAAGGTCCAGGAGGCGGGGCCGCCCGTGCCCGAGCAAGCAAGCGAAAGCGTGAAGGAGGACGTGCAATGGGCCAAGACACAGGCCAAATCAGGCAGGACATAGAGGAGACCCGCGAACGCATGGGCGAGACCGTCGAGGCGCTCGGCTACAAGGCCGACGTGCCAGGCCGCGCCAAGGAGGCCGTCTCGGAACGGGTCGAGTCGGTGAAGTCGAAGATCTCGGGCGCCACCCCCGACAGCGGCGACGTCAAACAGGGCGCCCATCGCGCCAAGGGCATCGCCCAGGAGAACCCGCTCGGGCTGGCGATCGGCGCCGTCGCGGTCGGCTTCGTCGGCGGGCTCCTCATCCCCTCCACTCGCGTGGAGGACGACAAGATCGGCCCGATGGCCGACCAGGTCAAGGATAAGGCCAAGGAGACCGGCCAGGAGGCCATAGACCGAGGCAAGGAGGTGGCCCGGCAGGCCGCCGACCGCGCCAAAGAGACCGCTCAGGAGGCCGGACGCGAGCAGGCCGACGGCCTGAAGGAGAGCGCGCACGAGAAGACCCAGGCCGCACAGGCGACATTCAGGAGGTAAGTCGTGGTCAACGACAATCTCGCCCAAGGCGCGCGGGCCGCGCACGACTGGGGTCTCGCGAGCTGGCTCGGTGGAAGCATGTTCGGCCAGTTCGCGCTCAACCCGGCGGTCGCGAAGATCGAGGACAGGCGTGAGCGGGGCAAGGTCGTAAACGCGGCCTGGAACGGCTACAACCTCATCAATGCGCTCTCGCTTGGGTCGGTGGCGCTCGGCTGGTTCGCGTCTCGGCTCATGGAGACGCGCCCCGACCGCCTCGGCAATGAGGAGCGCAACCTGGCGGTGGCCAACGACGGGTTCACGCTTGCCGCACTCGCCACCGGCATCGCCAGCGGCGTCCAGGGTGCGCGCCTCGCCAGGGAGGCCCCAGAGGGTGCTGTTCCGATAGAGCGGGGCACGAAGCCGACGGACGACACGCCGCCCGAGGCGGCCCGGACACAGCGCCGCCTGGCCGGGCTGGGCATCCTCAATATCGCCTCCGGCGTCGGACTCGTCGTCGTCAACGCGCTGCTGGCACAGCGCAATCACAGCCGTCCACCGCTGAGGCGTGCGCTGTCCCGCCGCAGCTGACGGCCCTCGAGGGGAGGCCCCGCCCGGTGGGGCCTCCCTTCTGCCGACCTCCCCCGAGAGTCCCTCCCAGGCACCGGTCGGTCTCGCGCACACGGGTGGGTACTCGCCGGCTGGACGAGCGGCGACTACCTGGCGCGCGCAGGCAGCTGAACATGCGGACGTCCCGGCGTGAGGCCGTCCGGGATGGAGCGGAAGCAACCTGATGCCGCGAACTCGCCATAACGCCCCGCTTGTCCCCGCCGTTGTTGGGGTCCTCGTCGGGGGACTGGCGCTGGCGGCCCTCCTCGGCGCGGCGGACGACGCGCTGGCCGGTCCGTTCACGCCGGATTCAGGTGGCTCGCCCAATGCTGGCGATATCGACACGCTCTATCGGATCGCCTTCTACATCGGGATCGTCGTGTTCCTCGTCGTCGAGGGGACGCTGATCTGGTCGATCTGGCGCTACCGGCGCCGCCGCGGTGGCCCTGCCGCGGCCCAGATCCGCGGCAACCTGCCGCTCGAGATCGGCTGGACGGTCGCGGCGGCGTTGATCGTCGTCGTTCTAACCGCCGTGACCTTCATCTACCTTGACGACATCAGGGACCCGCCGGGCGCCGGGGCCGGCACCCTCGCGGGCCCCACGCAGCTTGCCGCCGTCGACCAGCGCCCGTCCCCGCCGGGCCGGTCGCTCAACATCGACGTCAACGGACAGCAGTTTGTCTGGCGCTATGCCTATCCGGGCCGCGAGCCGCTCTACAACTTCTACGAGATGGTGGTCCCGACAAACACCAACATCACGCTCGACATCACCTCTTCCGACGTCGTCCACTCGTGGTGGATTCCGCTGCTGGGAGGAAAGGCCGACGCCGTCCCCGGCCACATGAACCACACCTGGTTCCGGATCTCCAAGGAGGGCATCTACCGCGGGGTCTGCGCAGAGCTCTGTGGCTACAACCACGCCGACATGCGCGCGGCCGTGCGGGCGGTCTCGCCGGGCCGCTTTGCCGAGTGGGCGCGCCGGAAGCGCGCACAGATCCGGCGGGCCGGCCAGGCGCTCGCCGCTGAGCGCCGGGCCCGCGAGGAGGGTCCGTAGGCTTGGCGACCGATCGCCCCACACGGGTCCTACCGAGGGCGCGGCCGGAGGTCGTCCTACGAGGCGCGCCGCGTTCCGAGCCGGAGGGCTGGCTCGGCTGGCTCACCACCACCGATCACAAGCGGATCGGGATCCTCTACCTCGTCACCACCTTCCTGTTTTTCGTGCTCGGGGGCGTCGAGGCGCTGCTGATGCGGCTCCAGCTCGCGCGCCCGAATTCGGAGCTGGTGGCCCCGGAGACCTACAACGCGCTGTTCACGATGCACGGCACCACGATGATCTTCTTGTTCATCGTGCCGGTCCTCGGGGGGTTCGCCAACTACCTGGTGCCGCTGATGATCGGCGCCAGGGACGTGGCGTTTCCGCGGATCAACGCGCTCTCCTACTGGCTGCTGCTGTTCGGCGGGGTGGTCCTCTACGCGGCACTGTTCTTCACTCCTCCCGATCAGGGCTGGACGATGTACGCGCCGCTGTCCGAAGCGGCCTACACCCCGCACGGCGGGATCGACGCCTGGATCGTGTTCATCCACCTGACCGGCGCCTCGACGCTCTTGGGGGGGATCAACTTCATCGCCACGATCCACAACATGCGCGCCCCGGGGATGAGCTGGGGCCGCATGCCGCTGTTCGTCTGGACGATCCTCATCTACAGCTACCTGATCATCCTCGCCTACCCGGCGATCGCGGCGGCCGTGACGATGCTTCTGACGGACCGCCACTTCGGCACCGCCTTCTTCGACCCCACCGGTGGAGGCGACCCCCTGCTGTGGCAGCACCTGTTCTGGTTCTTCGGGCACCCCGAGGTCTACATCATGGTGCTGCCGGCCTTCGGAATCGTCTCGGAGGTACTGCCGGTGTTCGCGCGCAAGCCGATCTTCGGCTACAAGGCGATCGCGGCGTCGACCGTGGCGATCGCCTTCCTCGGCCTACTCGTCTGGGCGCATCACATGTTCGTCGTTCCGGTCAGCACCGTGGTGCTGGCATTCTTCATGCTCTCGTCGTTCACGATCGCCGTGCCCACCGGCATCAAGATCTTCAACTGGATCGCCACCCTGTGGCGCGGCGAGATCGTCACGAGAGCGCCGCTGTACTTCGCCGCCGGCCTTCCGGGGCTGTTTGTGATCGGCGGCATCTCGGGCGTGATCCTGGCCATCTTCCCGGTCGATTGGCAGCTGCACGACACCTACTTCGTCGTCGCGCATATGCACTTCGTGCTGTTCGGCGGGTCGGTCTTCGGGATCTTCGCCGGGCTCTACTACTGGTTCCCGAAGATGACCGGCCGGATGCTGTCGGAGGGCCTCGGCAAGCTGTCCTTCTGGCTGATGGCCGTCGGCCTACTTGCCACCTTCATGGTGCAGCACTCCCTCGGCCTCGAGGGCATGCCCCGTCGCGTGTACGACTGGGACACGCCCGAGTGGGAGCCGTACAACCTCATCTCGACGATCGGGTCGTTCGTCCTCGCGGCCGGCGTCCTGGCGACGCTGATCAACGTCCTCCACAGCCTCAAGCGGGGCAGCAGGGCAGGCAACGATCCCTGGCACGGGAACACGCTCGAGTGGTTCGTGCCGTCCCCGCCGCCGCCCAACAACCTCGACGTCATCCCGCGCGTTCGCTCGGTCGAGCCGATGAAGGACATCAGGCGCCAGGTGCAAGAGCAGGCCGGGCGCACGCGCGAGACAGTGTCCCAGCCGATCACGCCGGCGATCTGAGTCGTGTTGCGCTGCGCCGCAAGCGTGGTGGTCGTGACCGCCGTCTCGGGCGCCCTGGCGGGCTGCGGCGGCGGCATCGACGTCCCAGACGAGCGGCCAACCATGCGCCGGGCCGCCGAGGTCTTCTACCAGCGCTGCAGCGGCTGCCACAGCCTCCGGCTTGCGAATTCCTACGGCTCGGCGAACCCGGGCAACTTCGCGACCCCGGAGCGCACCAACGGCCCCAACTTCAACGTCCGGCACGTCGCGACGCGGGACGCGCTCTACGCCATCCGCAACGGCGGGTTCTCCGGAGCGATCATGCCCGCCAACATCGTCACCGGCCGCCAAGCCGAGCGCGTGGCCAAGTTCCTCGGCCGCTACTCCGGCAGAGAAGAGGGGGGCGAGGACGTCTCCGAGTCCGGCGAACAGGCGCCATAAGCTCGGTGGCTGCCCTCCCCGGAGAGGCCCCGCTTCCACGGCGCCCGCCCGGGCAAGGGCGGAAGCGTGTTCCAAGCCAACGTAGTGGAGGGCGTCCACGCATAGAGGACGCCTATGCGAACTGGTCTCTGCTGAGGAGGCTGCCGGCCTCACGATCGTGGACTGCGGCGAGCCCAACTCCTGGCGGTCGCTGACGAGGCCTGCGGCGCTCGGGAGGCGGACGGATCCGATCGCCGCGGTCGTCCTGACCCATCCCCACTTCGACCACATCGGCTTCGCGGAGAAGGCACGCAGTGAGCACCGTTCGCAGACCGGACCGGAGCACACGCGCGATAGCTGAGCCGCGCCAGGCACCGTGACCTGACCGACGAGCCTGCGCCTGGCCCAATCAGTCGGTAGCCCTTGTCACCATTAAGTAGTCGACGACTGGGACGACTAGGACAGGTTCGAGAGCGCCGCATTCCCATTGAAGCGAGCGTGGCGACACACGCCCCACCTGCTCCCGCGATGGACTGCCATGAAGGAGGGCCCCCTCTGGTGACACGCTCCGGCTGTCACCGAGGAGCGAGCTCAAAGGAGGCCCGACTTCAATGTTGCACGCCGGGTTGGATCTCAGCCGAAGGAGGATCGATTTCTGTCTGCTGTCTGAGTCGGGAGAACAGATCGACCAGCTCGCCGCGGCGCCTGACGTGGACGCGCTGAGGTCGCTGGCCAGGCGGATCGACGAGCGCTATGGGGAGCCGGTTTGCGGGGTGGTCGAGTCGATGACTGGTGCCCGCCTGGTGCACGACACGCTCGAGCAGGAAGGTTGGGACGTCGAGATCGCCGATGCACAGAGGGTGAAGGGGCTGGCGCCGCTGGCTTGCAAGACCGACAAGATCGACTCGCAGGTGCTGGCGGTCTTGAGCCAGCGCGACCTGGTGCCGGCGATCTGGCTGCCCGACCCCCGGATCCGGGAAGAGCGCGAGCTGGCCCGCTTTCGGCTCCATCTGGTCAAGCACAAGTCGGCGCTCAAGAACCGGGTCCACTCGAGCCTGATCAACTTCGGCAAGCCCTGCCCGGTCACCGACCTGTTCGGAGTCGAAGGCCGAAAGCTGCTTGCGCGACTCCACGTCCCGCAGCCCTGGCGCGCCAACATCACGGCGAGCGTTGAGTTGATCGACTACCTCGAAGGTCAGATCGCGGAGATCAATCGGCGCCTCAGGGATGGCCATGCCGAGCACCCCTACATCCCGCTGCTGCTGAGCGCACCAGGGATCGGCTGGGTACTGGCCTTCACGATCGCCGCCGAGATCGGCCAGATCGAGCGATTTCCGTCTCCCGAGAAGCTGGCCGGCTACACCGGGCTCTGTCCCCGCGTCAATCAGTCAGGCGACAAGGACCGCCGCGGCCCGCTGACCAAGCACGGCCCCACCTACCTGCGCTGGGCGCTGCTCGAGGCCACGATGCACGCGCTCAAGCACCCCGCTTACGCCGAGCGCTACCAGCGCAACAAGCGCCGGCTCGGCAAGCAGCGCGGCGCCAAGGTCGCCCAGATCGACATCGCCCGTCGGCTCACCCACGCGATCTGGCACATGCTTACTCGCAACCAGCAGTTCGCTCCCAGAGGCGCCGCTGGTCGTCTGGCGGCCTGACCGCCCTCTTTGGAATTGCGCCCGCGAGCGAATCATCCAATTTCGCCTGATCCACCCGCCGAGGTGGCCATAGAGACATGAGCATCGCTCCACATCACACCGACCCACGCGAGGTGGCTGACCCACAATCACCGACCACGAGTTGACAAGCCGCCCTTCTTCATAGAGACGACTTCCGGTCGTCTCGACGCGCGTCTCCGGGCTCGGCCAGACGCTCGGTTTGCAGACGGGAGCGGTAATCGAGCCTGCGTCGGCCTGGTAGGCAGCGCCGGTATCTGCTGTCTGATCGGAGGAGGTCCCAATGACCGGACCGTTAGTGCTGGACGCGGCGGGGGCGACGGCGCTCGCCGGCAACGATGCCGAGCTACCATGCCGGGCGCCCGCCACGTAACGAGGGGATGCGCTAAGGGATCGATCCCGAGGAGATCATCGCGGCCGTGCGCACACGACGAGCGCCGATGATGCCCGCCAGCGCGGGATTCAAGCTCTGACCTGAGCGACCAAGCAGGAGCGGGAGCGCGCCGATCGTGCTCCCGTTCCTCCCTGGTGAAGCGAGTGTCCGGACGGGCGCGGCTGAGAGCGCTGGCGGTCGTCCGGAGCGATCGCGAGCCGGGCGCTCGGGTCGCGTCCCTGAGCTGCTGTAAATTCGCCGCGGCTTAGGTTCCCGGTGGTGGTCAGTCTAGGCGGCGGTCACCTCCTCGGGAGTCGTCTGTTGGCTGTCCTCGTATCTCATTCGCGCGAGGCGTTGGCGGTCGAGTTGGTTGAAGCGGATGCCGTTGGTCTCGTGCGTGATCAGGAGGTCGAGCACGGCCCAGACGAGCGACAGGCAGCTTTGCTCGCCGGGGAAGCGGCCCATCACCTTGGTGCGCCGTTTGACCTCGCCGAGCGACCTTTCGAGCAGGTTTGTTGAGCGCCACCTGCGGCGGTGTCTTGGCGGGTAGCGGAGGTGCACGACGAGCGCGTCGAGATCGTCGGCGAGGCATCTGGCGGCGGCGTTGTAGCCGCCCTTGTCGAGCTCCCCGACCAGCGCTTGCAACCGCTGCTTGGCGTCGCTGTGGCTGATCGCGTCGTCGAGCGCTCGCCAGTACGCCTGCTTGACCCGCTCACGTTCGCGCTCGGGCAGCTTGGCGTAGAGGTTGCGCGCGCGGTGCACACAGCAGCGCTGGCGGTCCGAGGCTGGCCAGCACTGCTCGACCGCCCCGGTCAGCCCGGGCGCGCCGTCGGCGACGATCAAGAGCGGCGCGCCGAGCCCGCGGGCGATCAGGTCCCTGCCGAGCGCGAGCCAGTCCTCGTGCGACTCGCGCATGCCGAGCATCACCGACAGCAGCACGCGCTCGCCCTGCTCGGTGAAGCCCCAGGCGACCAGCACGCCCTCCTTGGGCCCGTCGGGCCGCACCGACAGGAAGACCGCGTCCAGGAACAGCGCAGCGAGCTGGACCTCGTAGAGGTCGCGGCGCTTGAACGCCTCGAAGCGCTCACGCAGCTCCTGGCAGATCCGCGAGGCGGTCGTCTTCGACAGCCGGCCGAGTCCGGCCTGCTCGCACAGCGACTCGACGTCGCGCATCGACAGCCCCCTGACGAACCCGCCGATCACCAGCGCCTTCAGCGGCTCGGTGCGCACCAGCTTGGTGCCGCGCGGGAACAGCTTCGAGGCGAACGTCTCCGCCGCCTCGCGCACCTGCGGGACCTCGACCTCGAGCTCCCCCTCGGCCGTCTGCACCTTGCGGGGGCGAAAGCCGTTGCGCAACCCCGAGTCGTAGTTGCGCAGCCCGCGCTGATAGTCGGGCCGGCGCTCGTAGCGCGCACGGCCAAGCCAGGCGTCGAACTCGTCCTCGACAGCGCGCTGAATGATCAGCCGGGCACCCAGCTTCGCGAGCTCAGAGAGCGACTCGCGCGGGTTCTCGCCGACCCCCACAGCCAACAACTGGTCGATCTGCTCCTCAATCTCCGCCGACGGCGGTACGGTGCGTCTCACGGCGTAGGACCTCCTTCATCGTCTCGTCAGGACTTGAGGGAACCTACGCCGTGCCCTCGACGGGCCCGGCTCATTTACAGCACCTCTGAGACGCGACCCTGGCCGAACACGCGACTGCTGCCTTCGCGTGAACACGGCACTCTCGCCGTTCACTCGGTGGGCTCCTGCGGTGGACGAAACCCGAGGTGCGCGATTAGCCGTCTGTTTCGCACCTCATTCCGATCGGGGGTGGCGACAGCTCTCGAGTGAGACCCTCCACCGGGTTCGCGTGAGGCTTACGCTACGACTCGAAGCCGTCGGCGAGGTCGCGCAGGGCGAGCATTTCGCCCTGCGGCGCGGGCGAGGTCGCCGATCAGCTCGTCCGGCATGTCGGCGAGCGCGTGCTCGATGAGTCGGTCGCGCTGTGGGTGGTCGGGGTGCAGTTTGAGCGCGTCGAAGAGGTGCCCGGCGCGCTCGGCGACGATCCGCTCGGCGAGCGATTGCCAAGCAAGGCCGTCGTCATCGATGTAGCCGACGATGTGGCCGTCGGTGTCGCGCTCGCCGAGCCGGACGGCTTGGCGGTGGCTGTCGATGCCGGCGGTGCGGCGTGGTTGTTGGAGCAGCCGCTCTTCGAGCGAGCGAGGGGTGTCGTTGGGGGGTGTCATGCGTCGTTGAGCAGCCAGCCGCTGCGCAGGGGCGGCCGGTCGAGTTGGGTGGCCATGGCGAGGTAGTCGGCGACGAGGCCGTCGAGCTCTGCCATGGAGGGCAGATGGCGCTCGATCAGGTAGACCCTGCCTTCGTCGCCGGTGGGCACGTCGATGAGCGCGACCCTGCCGTCTATGCGCTGGCCGACGAGCTGGCGGATGCCCTCGTCGCACTCGTAGCTGGCGAGGACCGTGGGCTCGCCGCTGGCTGGCGGGGCGGTGGCGGGCATCGCTGCTCCTTTCCGGTTGGGTTCGGGCTTCATGGGAGGCGCGAGGCCGCCGTCAGGGCCCGGCCGGAACCCGAGCCGCAGGCGAGGGCCGGTGGAGGCCCGTCCCGTCAGGGACCGGCGCCAGCCGGCACGTAGTGCGGGCCTTGCAGGGCGGGCCCACAGCGGCACACTGCGCCGGAAGGGGAGCGCAAACCGAACCGGGAGAGCCGCACCGCAAGCCCGCCGCGTCGGCCTCTCGGTGCCTACGGCTCGCCGTCCATCCGGACCCGGACCAGAGGGGGTACGACCGCCGCGGTTCGTAGGGTGGCCGGGCGATGTGCGGTCGCTACACCAACACCAGGCGTTCGGACGAAATCGAGGCGCGCCTGGCCGAGACGCTCGGCGTGACGACACCGGCGGCGGAGAGCGCCTGCGAGCGCTTCAACGTCGCCCCGACCCAAGAGGTTCTCGCGGTCGTGGAGGACGGCGCCGGCCGTCGGCTTGAGCAGCTGCGCTGGGGGCTTGTGCCCCATTGGGCCAAGGAGACCAGGACGCAATTCGCGATGATCAACGCGCGCGCGGAGACGCTGGAGGAGAGGCCGGCCTACCGCGGGCTGGTGCGCGATGCGGGCCGCCGCTGCCTCGTGCTGGCGGACGGCTGGTACGAGTGGCAGCGGCCCGAGGATCCCCGCCAGCCGAAGCGTCCGCTGTATTTCACGCTCGCCGACGAGGAGCTGTTCTGCTTCGCGGGGCTGTGGACCCGCTGGGGACGCGGCGGCGAGGCGGTCGCGAGCTGCTCGATCGTCACGTGTGCCGCGAACGAGCTCGTCCGCCCTGTCCACGACCGCATGCCAGTCGTGCTCCCGGACCCGGAGCTATGGCGGGTCTGGCTCGACCCCTCGCTCGACGGCGAGGCCGTCCGCGAGTTCCTCGTTCCAGTGCCGTCCGAGCAGGTCGTCGTGCGGCCGGCGAATCCGCTCGTCAACTCGGCCCGCAATGAGGGGCCCGGCTGCCTGGCCCTACCCGTCGCCGCGCCGCCCGCCCGAAGACAGGCCGGGCAGCTGATCGAGCGGCAAGGAAGGATCGGAGCGCAGGTAGGCGCGATCGCGACCGAAGTGGAGGCTGCGCAACTGCGACTGGCTTTTTCCGAGCAGGTCGCCCTCGCAGAAGAGCAGCTCGTCGTCCCACCAGCGCAGGGCCTCCCCGACGCTGCCGTCGCTCCAGCGCACCACCGCGCGGCGCGAACCGCTCGCCCCTAACGGCAGCGGCTCGACGGATACGACCTCGACGACGACCCGGTCAGCCACGGACGCATCGTACGGCCCCAGCCGACAGGGCGGCCCGGCCTTCCAACGGGGCGAGCGCGATGCGGTCGCGAGGCGGTTCCTCTCGGTGGCCGATCGTGCGGGCCAGGCAGGCGAAGCGGACCTCGGTCGCGCCCGCCGCGAGCAGTGCCCGGATCGCGTCACTCGCCTGGGCGCCGCTGGTCACGACGTCGTCGATCAGAAGCACCGATCTGGCACCCACCGACTCGCTCGCCAGGTAGCTCCCGGCCGCCGCCGCCACGCGCTGCGCGGCGCTCATGCGGCGGTAGTCCGGGACAGCGCGCGTCAGGGTGAGCGCGGAGCGGCCGTCTGCTGCGGCGAACCGGGCCGCGAGCTC
>Ga0081538_10004115_pt1 | contig 13516 bp, 9 predicted proteins | sample TabmetS5T2R1_FD_71022 | JGI IMG/M metagenome (GOLD analysis project Ga0081538, IMG submission 71022) | Tabebuia heterophylla rhizosphere microbial communities from the University of Puerto Rico - S5T2R1 | ecosystem: Host-associated > Plants > Roots > Rhizosphere ...
AGCTTTGGGTCGCTTATGCACATAACCCACGCTTCTACTACGATCGTCTACTAAGGATTACCTGAATTCGGCAAACATAGGGGGTGTGGATCGATGGAGATCCGGATCAGTCGCGAAGAGTTCCTGCAGGGCTTACAGCGCATTCAGTCGGTCGTCGAGCGTAAGACCACCACACCGATTCTGGCCAATTTCCTGCTCGATGCCCGTGGGAATCAGCTCACCTACGTGGCGACGGACCTGGAGCTTACTTGTAAGGGAATGATGGCAACGGAGACCATACACGAGGGCGTAATCACCCTGCCAGCGCGACAAACGTTTGATATCGTGCGTGAGCTACCGGGTGGCACAATGATCGAACTCCGCGTCGGCGAGCAAAACTGGGCCGAGCTAACCGCTGGCCGGAGCTTTTTTCGGATCCCTGGCCTTCCGGGAGAAGATTTTCCGCCGTTCCCCCCTTTTGAGGGGGCTGAACACTTGGCGGTTCCTGCCTCCACCCTCCGAGAAATGATCGCGAAAACTGCCTTTTGCACATCCCAGGATGAGACGCGGTTTGCGTTGCGGGGCGCTCTCTTGGTCCTGAAGGAAGGACAAGTGTCGATGGTGGCGACCGATGGCCACCGGCTGGCTGCAATCCAGCGTGAATGTAAGCAGGCTGACGCCATCGCCAAGCAGGTGATCGTGCCGCGCAAAGCCTTGGAGGAGATGCGCAAAAGCCTTGAGAATGGCGACGGTGAGGATGACGAGGTGACGGTAAGCCTGCTCGATCAACATTTACTCATCCGCCGCGGCAATCTCTGGTTATCGACGCGGCTCATCGATGGACAGTTCCCGGCCTACGAACGGGTGATCCCAAAGGGGCATCCCATACACATGACGCTCCAGCGGGATGCCTTCTTGAGTAGTCTCCGCCGGGTCTCGCTCTTTGCACCCGAAAAGTCTCGGGCTGTGCGGCTCAGGTTGGCGCCAGGGACATTGACGATCTTGAGCGAGAGTCCAGAGTTGGGAGAAGCCCGCGATGAAATCGAGGCCGAATACGAGGGCGAATCCGTGACGGTGGGGTTTAACGCCCGCTACCTCATGGATGTCCTGAATGTGGTGGACGCTGATCAAGTCATCCTCGAAGTGAAGGATGCCGTGAGCTCATCCTTAATGCGACCGCTGGCCGACCCCGACAGTCTCTATGTGATTATGCCATTGCGGCTATAGAATAGGACTGAGGACTGAGTAGGAGACGATCGCGAGGATGACCGAGCCCCAAGACGGCTTTTCGCAAAATGTATGGTAGGGTGAACCTGGAGCCTGCCCCAAACTCAATCCTCAGTTCTCATGTCTCAGTCCGATCTTGGCGTCATCGGAGTGCTGATGCGGCTCATGACCTTGCAGGCGCGTAACTTCCGAAACTTCGATCGACTAGAGCTCGTGTGCGGACCGCGTTTCAACATCCTCGTCGGCAATAACGGCCAGGGCAAAACCAATATCCTCGAAAGCATCTATGTGCTGGGCCAGTTACGTTCCTTTCGGGGTGTTGGCCGCGCGGAGTTGACCCGCTGGGGAGCGGAGGGGGTCAGTCTGCAAGGCACGGTGGAGCACCCAGCCCATCGTGCAAAACTGACTCTCGGCATGTCCTGGAATGGGCAGCGACGCGTCCTCAAGGTCCAGGGCCGTGAGATCCAGCGCGCCATTGACTATTTGGGACATTTAAACGTCTTGGTCTTCGCAGCGGATTCCGTTCAGGTGATCACAGGTTCGCCTGAAGGGCGCCGCCGCCTCCTGGATCGTGCGCTGGTCAGTTTGCAGCCCACCTATCTCAGTCTCTTGCAGCGCCATCAGATGGTTTTGAAGCACCGCAATCGATTGCTCAAGGAAGCGAAGATCGACCGCGCCAGTTTAGACGTGTGGAATACCAAATTTGCCGAAGTGGGAGCAGAAGTCATACGGGCGCGTGCCCGCTACCTGGAGCGGCTGAACCGCCAGTTGGAACGCTTGAGTGCGTTGAAGCTGGGCAGTCCGACGGCGGTGCAAGTGCAGTACCAACCGGCCCTCGGTGTTAGTGCCGCTGACAAGGAGGTGCCGGACCATGGCTGGGCTGACATGACGCAAGCTGTGCAGCACATGGTGGAAGGTATTGCTAGGGTGGAACGCGATGAGCTGCGGGCGCGCGTGTCATTGCTCGGCCCGCAGCGCGATGATGTCAGCTTTTCGCTAGAAGGGCACGACCTCAAGAATTACGGCTCGCAAGGGGAGCAACGACTGGCAGTGCTGCTGATCCTGATCGGCATGCTGGAGGATCTAGAGGCGGAGTTGGGGATGCCCCCGATCGTGTTACTCGATGATATGGTAGCCGAGCTGGATCGGCGGCGGCGTGGCCTGCTGTGGGAATTTTTGCAAGGCATGCGCGCCCAGGTGTTCATCAGCGGGACGGAGCTGACTGCTGATTTGGAAGCGCTGTGTGCAGCAGTGCCGGAGACGCAGGTGTGGAGGGTCGATGCGGGCACCATTGTCGCCAGCGCCTAGGGTCGTTGACCGCGGATTAGCGTGACAGGGAGCCGCGCGCAGAACAGGACAATCACGCAGCAAGGCATCTGCCCTGCAGCAGATCGCCGACAGGTGGGGTTATGGCTGAACAGAGCGAAGAAGGACGTGTCACACAGGGAGGCATCGGGCCAGAGATGCCTGCCGCAACGGCTGGCGATCCAGAGGCCTATGACGCCAGCCAGATCAAGGTGCTCGAAGGCTTAGAGGCCGTGCGTGTACGCCCGGCGATGTACATCGGGAGCACCGGCGCGCAGGGGTTACATCACCTCGTCTACGAGGTCGTCGACAACAGCGTCGACGAAGCGTTAGCCGGATTTTGCCAAAGTATCCAGGTCACACTCCATCTGGATAACAGCGTCACCGTGCTCGATGATGGCCGTGGCATCCCCGTCGACATGCATCCGACCGAGGGCAAGCCGGCGGTCGAAGTGGTCCTGACCAAACTCCACGCCGGTGGCAAGTTCGATAAAGGGGCCTACAAAGTTTCAGGCGGGCTGCACGGCGTCGGCGTATCGGTGGTCAATGCCCTGTCGGAGTGGCTGGAGGTAGAGATCTATCATGACGGCCACGTCTACCACCAGCGCTACGAGCGTGGCCATCCGGTGACCACCCTGGAAATTACCGGCAAGACCAGCCGCCGTGGCACCCAAGTCACTTTCTATCCCGATGCCAAAATCTTCGAGACTCTCGAGTTCAGCTATGACACGCTGGCGGCGCGCTTGCAGGAGCTCGCTTTCCTGAATCGCGGCCTGCGCATTGGGCTAGACGATGCCCGCACGGGTCGGCAACAGGAGTTTAAGTACGACGGTGGCATCCGCTCGTTCGTCGAGTACCTGAACCAGGGGAAAACGCCGCTGCATCCCGATCCCATCTATCTGGCCGGCGAGCGCGACGGCGTTCGGGTCGAGGTGGCCTTGCAATACAACGACGGCTATGCCGAAAAGACCTACTCTTTCGCCAACAACATCAATACGATCGAGGGCGGTACGCACCTGATCGGGTTTAAGAGCGCCCTGACCCGTACCGTGAACAGCTATGCGCAGGCGAATAATCTGTTGAAGGGCGGCGATGAGACTCCCAGCGGCGACGATGTACGCGAGGGGCTGACGGCGATCATCAGTGTACAGGTTCCCGAGCCGCAATTCGAAGGGCAAACCAAGACCAAGCTGGGGAATAGCGAGATCAAAGGTCTGGTCGAGAGCCTCGTCAACGAGAGGTTGGGGGTCTACTTCGAGGAGAATCCCGTCGTCGCCAAGGGTGTGGTCGAAAAGGCTGTGCTGGCCGCGCGGGCGCGTGAGGCCGCGCGCAAAGCCCGCGATCTGACGCGACGTAAGGGAGCGCTGGACAGCGCATCGCTACCCGGCAAGCTCGCTGATTGTGCCGCTCGCGACCCGGCCGAAGCGGAAATATTTCTGGTGGAGGGCGATTCGGCCGGGGGCTCAGCCAAGCAAGGGCGCGACCGCCGCTCGCAGGCGATTTTACCGTTGCGCGGCAAGATCCTCAACGTGGAGAAAGCCCGCTTCGACAAGATGCTGAGCTCGCAGGAGATTCAAACCCTGATCACCGCGCTCGGCACCGGCATTGGAACGGACGATTTCGATATCAACAAGATCCGCTATCACAAAGTCATCGTCATGTGCGATGCTGACGTGGATGGGTCGCACATCCGCACCTTACTGCTCACCTTCTTCTACCGTCAGATGGCGGAGATCATCGAAAGGGGATATCTCTACATCGCCCAACCGCCACTGTACAAAGTCAAACGCGGCAACCGCGAGCTGTACCTGAAGGATGAGCAGGCGTTCGAGGACTACATCCTGGAACAGGGCACGAGCGAGCTGGCGTTGGTGCCACAGCCCCACACCGATGGCAACCTGGAGGCGCAGGAGCAGGAGGTGAGGGAGACTCTACTCGAGCTAGGGGGTGAGACGATTCCCATCAGGGGCCTGGAGCTAATCACCCTCCTAAAAGGGCTGATCGCTTACGAGCACTTACTGAAGCGTTTTGAGCACCGCCGCATGGACGTGCTGGTGCTCCGTGCCATTACCATCGACCAGTCCCTAGACGCTGACAGTCTGCGAGATGTGCAGAAGGTCGAACGCGGGGTGCGCGCTGTCATCGCTGTATTTCGCCGGCTCTACCCCGGCGAGCCTGTACCCGAAACTGCTCTGACGTGGGATGAAGAGCATGCAGCCTATCGCGTGCGGTTCGAACGCGTCAGAGAAGGCATGCAAAGCGGCGTAATACTCGACCTGCCTATGGCGACATCGGCGGAATACCGTGAGCTACGCGCCCGCGGACAGGCCTTGAAACGGCTCGGACTGCCGCCGTATCGGCTGATGGTGAGGGAGCAAGAGCGCCTGTGTCAATCGGTGGTACAGGTCATCGAGACCGTGAAATCCCTCGGGCAGCGGGGGTTGAGCGTTCAGCGCTATAAAGGCTTGGGGGAGATGAACCCCGAGCAGCTCTGGGAGACGACGATGGACCCGGCCAAGCGGGTGCTGCTGCAGGTGACGCTGGAGAATGCCTACACGGCCGAGGAGATCTTCTCTATCCTCATGGGCGAGCAAGTGGAGCCGCGCCGCCAGTTCATCGAGCAACATGCCCTCGAGGTCCGGAATCTGGATATTTAGGAGACCATATGGCCACTGACGCACGAGCGACGCAGATCAATATCGAAGATGAGATGCGCACGGCGTTTCTCGATTACGCGATGTCTGTCATCATCGCCCGCGCCCTGCCCGATGTGCGCGATGGTTTGAAGCCGGTGCATCGGCGCACACTGCTGACCCTGTACGATCTCAACCTCACCCCCGACCGCGGCTATCGAAAGTGCGCCAAGATCTGCGGCGATATCAGCGGCAACTACCATCCTCACGGCGAAGGGGTGGTCTATCCCTCAGTGGTGCGCCTCGCGCAACGCTTTGCGATGCGCTATCCATTAGTCGACGGCCAGGGAAACTATGGCTCCGTGGATGGCGACCCGCCAGCGGCCATGCGCTACACCGAAGCCCGCATGACCGAGATCTGCCAGGAGATGCTGCGCGATCTCGAAAAGGAAACGGTCGACTTCGTCCCCAACTACGACGGCACCCGCGAAGAGCCGGTGGTCCTGCCCTCCACCATCCCTAACCTCCTGATGAACGGTTCGGCGGGCATCGCCGTCGGCATGGCCACGAATATTCCGCCCCATAACCTGAGCGAGCTGGTCGATGGGCTGGTGGCGATGCTGGCGGATCCCCGCATCAGCGTCGAAGAGCTCATGCGGTTGATCCCAGGTCCCGATTTCCCCACCGCCGGGCTGATCTATGGCACCGACGGCATTCGCGATGCCTATCAAACCGGGCGCGGCCTCATTACCATGCGGGCACGGGCGCTCGTCGAGCATTCGAAGCGGACGAGCCGCGAGCAGATCATCATCACCGAAATCCCCTATCAGGTGAATAAGGCCAAGCTCGTCGAGAAAATCGCCGAGCTGGTGCGCGACCGCAAAATCGAGGGTATCTCCGACCTGCGCGACGAATCGGATCGCGAGGGCATGCGAGTGGTCATTGAGCTGGCCCGCGGCGCCCAGGCTGAGGTGGTGCTCAATCAGCTCTACAAGCAGACGCCTATGCAGAGCACCTTCGGCGTCATCATGCTGGCCCTGGTGGGCAATCAGCCGCGCATCATGCCCCTCCAGGAGCTGATGAGTCAATTCCTCGAGCACCGCAAAGAGGTCGTGACGCGTCGTACCCGGTTCGATCTGCGCAAGGCGCGGGAGCGTGCCCATCTGCTCGAAGGTCTGAAAATCGCCCTCGAACAGCTCGACCGGGTGATCGAGCTGATCCGCGCCGCCGAGTCGCCAGCGGTGGCACGCGAGCAATTGATCGCGACGTTGTCGCTCAGCGAGGAACAGGCCCAAGCCATCCTCGACATGCGCCTGCAGCGTCTGACCGCTTTGGAGCGCGACCGGATCCTCCAAGAGCTGGCGGAATTACAGCAGCAGATCATCGAGCTGGAAGGCATCCTCGCCGATGAGCTCAAGGTGCGCACCATCATTAAGGAAGAGCTGCTGACGATCAAGGAGAATTACGGCGATGAACGCCGCACCGAGATCGTTGAGGAAGCGGTCGAGCTCAACATCGAGGACCTCATCCCACAGGAAGACGTGGTGGTGACGGTGAGCCGTGGCGGCTATATCAAACGCACCCCTGCCCGCGTCTACCGTAGTCAACACCGAGGTGGCAAGGGGATCAAGGCGATGGAGACGAAGGAAGAGGACTTCGTCGAGCATTTTTATATCGCCAATACACACCATTACATCCTGTGGTTCACCAATATCGGTAAGGTCCACTGGCTCAAGGTCTACGAGATCCCCGAGGGGACACGCGCTTCGAGGGGCAAGGCCCTGGTCAATCTCCTGCAGTTGGACGACGGGGAAAACATCTCCGCCATGGTGCCCGTCGAGGATTTTACCAGCGCCCGCTACGTCATCATGACTACGAAGCGCGGGCTGATTAAGAAGACGCCCCTGGCGGCCTTCGGCAACCCGCGTACCGGTGGCATCCGGGCGATCTCTCTCGACGACGGCGACGAGCTGATCGCGGTCAAGCTCACTGACGGCTCGCAACATATCTTCCTGGGAACGGCGGACGGCCAGGCCATCCAATTCCGCGAAGCGGATGTGCGGCCGATGGGACGCACCGCCCGCGGGGTGATCGGCATCGACCTCGAGGCGGGCGATGCCCTGGTAGCCATGGAAGTCGTCAACCCGGGGGCGACAATGCTCACGGTCTGCGAACATGGCTATGGCAAACGCACGTCCCTTGACGAGTACCGGGTACAAGGGCGCGGCGGTAAGGGATTGATCAATATCAAAGTGACGGAGCGCAACGGTCGGGTGGTGGGCATCAAGCAGGTGACCGAGGCCGATGAGCTGCTGATCATGACCACGGCGGGCAATCTCATCCGGCTGCCGGTCCGCGAGCTGGCAGTGATCAGCCGTAACACTCAGGGCGTGCGCCTGATCTCTCTGAGCGACGACGATGCCGTGGCTTCTGTCGCCACCATTGAGGAAGAACGTGACGTGGGGGATGTGATATAATGGCGCCCGGGCATCATCCACGAATCATGGAAGCTTTGGCGCAGCTTGAGACGCAGGCCATGCAGGCGAAGTAGCATTCCTTCCCTCATGACGGGGGAGGGCTTGGATGGAAGCGAAGAAGTGCACAGCACAGGTTTCCGCATGATGAAGTCATGTGACGAGAGAGGGAGGAATGAACATGCCGATCGCGGTAGGACAATCAGCACCGGATTTCACGCTCAGAGGCAATGACGATAAAGACCACAAGCTCAGCGAACTGAAGGGGAAAAACGTCGTTTTGGCATTCTATCCACTCGACTTCAGCCCTGTGTGCACCAACGAGCATACGTGCTTCCGCGACGACCTGACGCAGTTCCAGAACCTCAACGCACAGGTGTTGGGGATCAGTGTGGACAGCACCTGGGCGCACAAAGCCTTCGCCAAGCAGTTAGATCTCCAGTTTCCCCTGCTGGCCGATTTCCATCCCAAAGGGGCGGTGGCGGAGAAGTATGGCCTCTATCTGTCGGAACGTGGTATCGCGGCGCGCGCGGTGGTGGTCATCGATAAAGAGGGCGTCGTCCGTTTCGTGAAACAGTACGATATTCCCACCGTGCCGGACACTAAGGAAATCGTGGCTGCGGTACAAGCGCTGAAGTAGCTTGGCGTGAGCGGTCGTGATATTCTCGTGACATCCTGACCAGAACCGCATCGCCCATGCGTGCGGACAAGAGACCCGTGAGGGTATAGCCTTCCGGGTCTCTTGCGTTTTGTAGGATTTACCCGCATCCATTACCTGCCAAGCGCCTCCCGGACGGCGTCGAGGAGGGCTTCGATGCGAAAGGGTTTGAGCAAGAACGCCAGCGACCCATCACGTACTTCTGGTAAGTCTTCGTTGGTGGAATCTCCGCTGATGAGGATGATCGGGAGTTCAGGATGCATGGCACGCCAGCGCTGTGCCAGGGCATAGCCCGCCCGGGCCTGGGCGACAGGCGACAGATGGACATCGGTGATCAGCAGCTGGATCCCTTCTACGCCCAGCCGTGTTTTGGTTTCTTCAGCCTGCTCCACGCTAGCGGCGGTGATGACGCGATAGCCCTGCATGCTCAGCACCTCTACGAGTGTCTCGCGCACCGGCTCCTCATCGTCAACGACGAGGATGGTAAGCTGCGGGCCACGGTCCCGACGCCTCTGTCGTCTACGCCCTCGTGACCGCTGCGGCACGGCCGGCACAGAATCAGTGTCTGCCCCGGCATGCTCGCCTTGTTCGCGCATGGATACGCTGGGGCGAGGCGCTTGCGGTTCCGCGGCTGATGCCGACGCCGAATCCCGGTGTGGAGGCTCAGCCGGCCAATGACTAATAGGACCTGGATCGCTGATCATCGATCGCCTTACCGATCATAAAGAAATTAGAATCATTACCAATCCGGACCAGACTGGTCTTAGAGCAAGGTAGATGCCACACATCGGTCCTAGCGCTCCATGATGTCAGAATGCCCGATCTGGCGCGGCATTACACGAATCAGCAGGGTGAAGGGGACGAGGGGGAAAGTCGGCGTACTGTCTCAGAAGTGAATCAAATTATATACTTGGCGCGGAGGCGGACAGCCAGAACAGCCGGGCTGTCACGGGCAGCGACTGCTGAGGATATCCCCGTGGACTGATATCAAGTTCTTTAAGTACATCGGCCGGCCGCGGCGCTCAGATGGTTATCACGTAGCTTGTCCGATACATGTGGCGTCATTTTATGAGGGGGTCTTTAGTCTCATCCATGAGCGCTGTTCCCATGGATGAGACCCCTTTCGGAAAAACCCACCAGCAGCTCGCACATCCTCCTGGTCGTAGGTTCCCCTCAGCCAATGCTGCGCCTTGATTGCCGAAGGGCAATTGTGCTGATTTCGATAACAGTACCCATCAGCAATACCATCCGTAGCCCTTTTCGCAGATGATCAAGGTCCCCCCGCACACCTCTCAAATCGTCTGGGAGCAACGAGATCCCAGCGCCATCAACTTCTTCAGGCCTTGTATCTCCAGCCCATAGCGCTGGCCGAATGAGAACACCCTAATCCGCGAAGGCTGCTGCGGCTGTATCTTCGAGGTTACCGCTGCTGGCAAAGTGGTATGAGAATACACCAGCCCTTACTTCGGGCCGTCGCCGCGCTTTGGGCTGCGTAACTTCGTCTTTCGTGCCTTTCGTTATTGCCCGGCAGTTGACTTTCATAGAGTGAGAGGATAGCCTTGCCGTAAGAAGGGAAACCTGCCAACAGCTCTAGAGGAGGGTGCAGCCAGCCCATGGCTGAGCAACACACGCCGATGATCGAGGTGCCGGTGCGCCTACCCGACAGCCTGCCGGTGGTTGTCGACGCGATCCGTCGCGAGCGTCAACTGCGGCCACTGCTGATGCGCTTGCTGCAGCATGTCTCCGAGGCGGCGAAGCGCCGCGCTGTGCGCATCGCCATCATCAATCGCATCGGTCATCTCATTACCAGCCGGCTCAGCCTGGATGAGATCCTACAAACGGCGATCGAGGCCATCTGCGAGAGCCTCCATTTCGCCGACCTTGGGCTCATGCTCGTCGATCCCGAGAACCCGGAGATGCTCATGTTGCGCGCGAAAACCGGCATCTACTCGGCGATTCTGCCTAAGGATTACCGTCAGAGCATCCATCACGGGATTATTGGGGCCGTGGCGCGCGCCCGTCAGCGCATTCTCCTCAACGACGTCGCCAGCGATCCGCGCTACATTCCCGCCCCTGGGATGGACGACGTGTGCACTGAGCTGGCGGTTCCTGTGGTCGTCGGCGATCGGTTATTGGGTGTGCTCAACGTTGAATCGACACGGCCCCTTAGCGAAGAAGATGCCGTCGACCTGGAGATTGTTGCCGATCAGCTCGGCGTCGCCATCGCGAACGCACAACTCTTCGATACCGAAAAACGCCGTGCGGCCCGTATCGCCATCATCAACCGCATTGGCCAGTTGATCACCAGTAGCCTGAGCCTCGATCAAATTCTGCAAACCGCAGTAGAGGCCGTGAGAGAGCATCTGCACTATCCAATCGTCGGCGTATTCCTGATCGACCCCGATGAGCTGGCGACTTTGGTCCTGCGCGCCTGCACCAATGCGTACCGTCCCCCACAGATCGGGCGCTACCGTCAGAGCGTCCAGCACGGCATCATTGGTGCCGCGACGCGCACTCGACGGCTCATCCTGCTCGAGGATGTGGCCAGTGACCCGCGCTATCTCATCCCTCCGGGGGCAGGCAGTATCTACGCCGAGGTCGCCGTGCCCATCGTCGTCGGCAACCAGCTTCTGGGCGTGCTCAATGTCGAGTCGGAGCGGCGCATTACCGAGGATGAGGCGGGTGGCTTGCAGAGCGTCGCCGATCAGCTCGGCGTCGCCATCGATAACGCTCGCCTGTTTGCGAGAACGCAACAGACACTGGCCGAGACGCAACTTCTGTACGAGACCAGCCGGCGCATGAGCACGTCCATGGACGTCGATGAGGTGATCGACGCCTATCTGGAGCAGGTGGCGGCACGAGGCCGCTACGTGTGTACGGTGCTGCTGTATGCCTTTGGTGACGTAGGCCAGCGCACGGCCGCCATCATCCGCGGGCGCTGGAGCCCCCAGGAAGGACTGGTCCACCTTGAAGAACGTCTCCCCTATACGCGCGACGCCTTTGATCCCCTCCTCGACGATGGACAGATAGTGACCATCGCCGATTTCCGGACCGATCCGCGGGTCTCAGCAGAGCTACGGCGCATCCAGAGCGGCAACAAGCGGCCGGCGTGGGCGATGATCCCGCTGTTGGTCCGGGGCCAGCGCATTGGGCTGGTCATTCTGAGCTATCCATTCGTGCACCAGTGGAGCGAGGCCGACCTACAGCCCTATCAGGCGACTGCTGCCCAGTTGGCGGCTGCCATCGACAGTCGCCGCCAACACCTCCTCCTCATCGAGCGCGGCCAGCGGCTCGCCGTCCTGGAAGAACGGCAGCGACTGGCGCGTGAACTGCACGATTCCGTCACCCAGCTGATCTTCAGTATGACCCTGATCGCCCAATCCATTGCCCCGGCCTGGCAGCGTGACTCGGCCGAGGGAGAGCGACGCCTCACACGGCTCTTAGAATTGAGCCAAGCGACTTTGGCCGAGATGCGGGCCCTGTTAGCCGAGCTCCGTCCGGCTGAAGATGCCGCCGTAATTGCTGGAGAAGAAGGCGCCATCGCGGGGATCATCCGGGTGCGTCGAGATGGCTTGGCGGCGGCCCTGCAGCTGCATATCGCCGATATGAGCCGCGACGGCCTCCACGTCGACCTCGATACGACCGCCTACAAACGCCAGCCGCTGGCGCAGGAGGAAGCCCTGTATCGCATCGCACAGGAGGCCCTCAACAACGTCTTCAAACATGCCCATGCCAGACGTATCGAGATCACGCTCCGTGCCGTGGACGGCGTGACGTCTCTCAGCGTGCGTGACGATGGCCAGGGATTTGCCCTGGAGCCGGCCGGGGTTGCGGATGGGTTGCTGCGCTTGCGTACACCAGGTGGTCTCGGCCTGAGGATTATGCGGGAACGTGCGGAAGCGCTTCGGGGCCGGATCGACGTGATCTCCGCACCGGGCAGAGGGACCATTGTTGACGTGTGGCTACCGCAGGAGGATGAACGACCGTGATCAAGGCATCCATCAGCGTCCAGCTGGTAGACGACCATGCCATCGTGCGCGAGGGGCTGCGCCTGCTCCTGTCGGAGGAATCCGACATCGAAGTGGTGGGCGAAGCAGGGGACGGTGCCGAATCGGTGCAGCTGGCGGCCACGCTGCAGCCCCACGTCATCCTCATGGACCTGGTGATGCCGGGGATGGATGGCATCCGAGCCATGCAAGACATCCGTGCCGTCAGCCCATCCAGTCAGGTGCTCGTGTTGACCAGTTTCAGCGACGACCAGCGGGTGCGCGACGCCATCCGGGCAGGAGCCATTGGCTACTTGCTGAAGGACGTGCTCAAGGCCGATCTCTTGCAGGCCATCCGCGCGGCCGCCCAGGGCCAACCCACGCTGCACCCCGAGGCGCAACGTCAGTTGATGCGGCACGTGACCACACCCGCCACGCGATCGCTCGTCGACGAGCTCACCCCCCGCGAGCGCGATGTGTTGCAGTTGATCGTGAGAGGGCAGAGCAATAAAGAGATCGCCGACAGCCTGCGGGTGACGGAAGGCACCGTCAAGGGTCATGTGAGCGCCATCTTGTCCAAGCTGGGGGTCGCCGACCGCACCCAGGCCGCCCTCTATGCCGTCAAACATGGCTTTGAGACGGATGCCTGACTTTCGTCAGAGCCGGCGGCATACCTTCCGGTTGGACGCCCTCCCTATGTAACGTTGGGTAGACGGTCACACCACTGCCACGATATAACCGCGAGCATGTCCGGCCACCCTCAGCTCCCGTATCGGGTTTTGCTTGTCGACGACGCCCCAGAAGTGCGCGAAGCCCTGCGCTGGGCTCTGGAGAATGAGTCGGACTTGGTTGTGGTCGGAGAGGCTGGCACCGGCGACGACGCCATCACGTGCGCGATGAGCCTCACGCCAGACGTCGTGATCCTGGACATCGAGCTGCCCACACCCGATGGCTATGCCGTGACGCGTGCCGTCAAGGCGTTAGCGCACCCGCCCATAATAGTCTTTCTCACTATGCATAGCGATCCGCTCTCCCGTCGTTGGGCGGCTGAGGCTGGTGGCGACGGCTTTGCCGAAAAAGAGGCCGGGTGGCCAGCGCTCATCACCGAAGTGCGCCGCGCGCTCGGAGCGCGGGGATGGTGAGAAGGCATCATCAACCGATCTCGTCAAAAAAATCATCTTCATAACAATTTATACCATTGGTGTCATGAGAAATCTTCACCCCCCCACTTTTGTCAGAGATACCCCTACGACT
>Ga0081538_10004116_pt1 | contig 13512 bp, 16 predicted proteins | sample TabmetS5T2R1_FD_71022 | JGI IMG/M metagenome (GOLD analysis project Ga0081538, IMG submission 71022) | Tabebuia heterophylla rhizosphere microbial communities from the University of Puerto Rico - S5T2R1 | ecosystem: Host-associated > Plants > Roots > Rhizosphere ...
CCGACGCGACCGGTCAGCGTGGTGCCGGCGGCGGCCTGCGGGAGCTGCTCGCCGAGGAAGCCGGCGGCGCTGGTGGCGGTGGCGGCGGCCATCTGCCGCCAGAGCCGCGGACAGGGCTGGTCGAGCAGGTCCCTGGCCTGGGCGAGGAAGCGCGGGGTGGCCTCCAGCCGCGAGGCAGCGTTGCGCATCCGCTCCTCCAGCGGCGCGAAGTCCCGCGCGACCAGGTCGAGCAGGCTGGCGGGGACCAGCGCGGCCGCGCTGAAGGGGTTGCGCCGCCACGGCCGCTCCAGCTCGTGCTCGAGCACCCTGCCGGCGACCTCGGCGAGCAGCGCGTCCCGGTCGGCCTCGTCCTCCGGACCGTCGACCGCGACCGCGCGCAGCCGCTCGGCGAGGCGTCCCAGGTCGGCCGCGTACCGGTCGAGGTTCTCCTCGGTGAGGTCGTCGAGCTGGTGGTCGAAGCGGTGCTCCCCGTAGCTCGTGGCCGTGATCGGCGAGGCCAGGTAGGTCAGCTGGAGGTACTCCTGGGAGAGACGGTCGACGGCATCGCTCACCGCTGGGACTCCTTCGTCTGGTGGGGCCACGAGTCTACCGGCCGCGCCGCCCGCTCCCCCCCGGTGGGCTTCCCGGCCGGCGATCGGCGCGTACGCTGTGACCGAGGACGAGCCGAGCGTTGGGAGGCGGCGATGGCGGGGCGGGGCGTTGCCGAGCGCCGGGTCCTGAAGGTCCGCGACGGCCAGGCCCGGCGGGCCAGGGACCGCCTGGCGGTCGAGGAGCCGCTGGAGCTGCGGGTCGCGGGACGCCCGGTCGGGGTGACGATGCGCACCCCGGGCAACGACGTGGAGCTGGCCATCGGCTACTGCATCAGCGAGCGGCTGGTGGCGAGGCCCGACGACGTCGCCGCGGTGCGCTTCTGCGCGCCGGAGGGCCAGGTCCAGGAGTACAACGTGCTCTCCGTCGACCTGCGCCCGGGCGTGCCCGTCCCCGACCCGTCGCTCGACCGCCTGGCGGTGACGTCGTCGTCCTGTGGCGTCTGCGGCAAGGCGTCGGTCGAGGCGGTCATGGTCGCCTGCACCTCGGTGGCGGGCGACCCGCTGGTGCTGGAGAGCCAGGTCCTGGCGGCGGTGCCGGCGCGGGTCCGCGAGGCGCAGCGGGTCTTCGAGCAGACCGGCGGGCTGCACGCCGCCGCGGTGTGCGACGCCGAGGGCACCGTGGTGTGCGTGCGCGAGGACGTGGGCAGGCACAACGCGGTCGACAAGGTGATCGGCTGGGCGGCGACCGACCGGCGGCTGCCGCTGGCCGGCATGCTGATGTTCGTCTCCGGGCGCTGCTCGTTCGAGGTGGTGCAGAAGGCGGTGGTCGCGGGGGTGCCCCTGATCGCGGCCGTCAGCGCGCCCTCGAGCCTGGCCGTCGAGCTGGCCGAGGAGGTCGGCGTCACCCTGGTCGGGTTCCTCCGCGGGTCGTCGATGAACGTCTACACGCACCCGGAGCGGGTCGCGGTGACGGCCGGTCAGCCGGGGGTCGCGTTGACCGGCTCGGGCTCCGGCGGGCCGAACGCCTCGTCGTAGAGCTGCACGGCGGCGCGGCGGCCGACCTCCGCCCCGACCGCGCCGGTGGCGACGGCGAGGACCGGGCAGACGGCCAGGCCGGCGCCCTGGGTGACGGCGGCCTCGCCGCCGCAGGCGGCCATGCCGACGCGGGCGCCGAGGTCGGCGCCGACGGCACCGCCGACGGTCCGCGCGATGGCCCTGGGCAGCGGGTCGCCCTCGGCCAGGCCGGCGGCGAGGTCGAGGGCGGACCCGGCCAGCGGCAGGGTGAGCCCGGCGCCGCCGGCGAGCGGGAGCCGCTCGGCCGCCTCCAGGACCCGGGTGGCGGCCATCCGCGCCGCCGGGTCGGCGCTGCCGGTGGCGATGCGCCCCGCCGCGTCCAACCGCGCCCCCGCCCCGGCCACCAGGTGGTGGACGCCGGTGGCGACCTCGCGGCCGGTCTCCAGCGCCTCGGCCGCCCGCCGCCGCCACCAGGGGCCCTCCCCGCCGTCCTCCTTCGCGCCGCCCTTCGCGTCGCCGCCGGCGTCCTTCCCGCCGCCGTGGGCGCCAGCGCCGCCGTGGGCGTCAGCGCCAGCGCCGCGCCCGGCGCCGCGGGTGGCCGGCGGCGGCCCTGGGGTTGGTACCTGGTCGAGGCGGGCCGCGGCGGTCCGGCGGGCGGCGGCGGCCTGGTCGACGGCGGCGGCGGCCAGCCGCACGGCGAGCCCGGCGGCCGGCGAGGCGGCCAGCCCCGCGGCGAGGCCCGCGGCCCCGGAGGCGGCCAGCCCCGCGGCGAGGCCGGCGCTCGGGGACGACGGCGACGGGAGGACGGCGCCGTCGCCGTCCAGCGTGAGCCCGGCGGACGCGGCCAGCCGCCGGGCCTCGTCCCAGGTCGCCTGGGCGTGGCCCAGCCGCGCGGCCAGCTCGGCCACCGCGCCGGCGGCCTGGCCGAGGGCGGCGGCGGCGCGCTCCAGGCCCAGGCGCATCGCCTGGTCGTCGGCCTGGAACGCCTCGCTGGCCGGTCCCCGCCAGGCGCCGGCCACGACCACGAACGAGCCGGCCCCACCGACCCGCCCACGGACGCCCCGCAGCGCCTCGGCCGCGGCGGCGAGCGCCCTGGCGCCGGCGCCGAGCGCGGCCGGGTCCCCGGCGGGTCGGCTCATGGGCGCGGCCCGGCCGGCCGGGCCGGGTCGGGCCGGGTCGGGCCGCGGCGGGCGGCCACGGCCGGCGTCCGGTGCATTGGCGGCTCCTGGGTGGCGGCGACGGCGACCCCGGTTCTATCCGCGCCGGTCCTCCGGGGCAACCGGCCGTCCACACCCCCTGATCAGACCACCGCGTCCCCGGCCGGCGGCACCGGGCCCTCGGCGCGGGCCCAGCGGAGGAACCCCTCCAGGCTCTCGCCGGTGTCCCTGGCGATGAAGGCGGAGGCCAGCTCGTCGATCCGCTGGTCGCCGAAGCCCTCGGCGTGCAGCCGAGGGCGGGCCTGGTTGGCCAGCAGCCGGGCGCTCTCGACCTCGGCGGCCTCCGGCTGCGGAGCCCGCGCGGGCGTTGCCGGGTCCTGCTTGTCGACCTCGGTGGCCCGGGCCGGCGGGTCGGGCTCGCGGGGCAGGTCGTCAGGGGAACGGCTGGTCACGGTCGCCTCACCTCCGCCGCGACCCTACCCCGCTTCGGGGGCCCGCTACCGGGCGGCGGCGGGGCGGCTGGCGAGCAGGCTCGGCGCGGGCCGCGGCAGGGCGGGGTGGCACGGCCGGCCTCGGCGCGGCCCAGCACCTCCATGATCTCGTCGCCGATCAGCTCCTCCCGCTCCAGCAGCGCGTCCCTGAGCACCTCCACAGGACGCGGTCGGGACCCCGGCGTGGCGGGCCATCGCCTTGGCCATGTGGGTCTTGCCGGTGCCCGGCTTGTCCTCGAAGAGGATGCCGCGGCAGGGGTTGCCGCCCAGCCGGTCCTTGAAGGTCGCGTAGCCGAGGAAGAGGTTCAGCGTCTTGACGACCTCGTCCCGCACGGTGCCGAGGCCCTTGACGTCGTCGAGCCGACGTCGAGCTGCTCCGGCCGGTACAGCAGGTGCGGCGAGCGCCCCTGGCCCACCAGGGCAGCAGCATGACCGCGCAGATCTACGCTGCTGGCACTGTCCATCTGCCCTTGCCCCCGGGAGATCGGCGGGCGGCGGCTGCCGCCCCTGGTGGCAGTAAGCCACGGCCGCGGGGCTCCGCCATGGGCCGCGCGCGAGTTCCGCGGTGTTGCCGACGGCGCTTCGCCCGCGGACTAGGCAGCGCTACCGACGCCCCTTCCGGGCGCAGCGGGCCGAACCGGGCGCTCAGGCCGGCTTGATCGACCGCACCAGCAGCGGCTGGCCCTCCTGGCAGGTGCTCAGCAGGTCGGGGGCGAGCTGGCCGGACACCTGGACCCGGGCGCCCTCGTGCAGCTGGCCGCGGTCGCCGCCGACCAGCAGGTAGACCGGGCCCTGGTCGGCCTTCAGCAGCACGCAGCCGGGCTCGACGCCGGCCCGGAGGGTGCCGGTGGCGGTCACCTCGCGCTTGCCCCCCGACCCGGGCTCGGTGGTCGGCGGCGGCGGGCTCGACGTCCCGGGGGTGGTCGGCGGGCCGGAGCCGCCGGAGGCGGCGCCACCGTCCCCGGCGTCGGCGCAGGCGGCCAGCAACGCCCCCGCCAGCAGCAGGCCGGCGAGCGGGCGGAGCACGGTTGTCTGCCTCATACCGGTTTGGACGGCGGCGCCAGGCGGAAGGTTCCCAGAGGCGGTCAGGCTACCTCAGGCGGACGCCGTGACGTAGCGGTCGCGCCCGCCCGCCTTGGCGGCGTACAGGGCCTCGTCGGCCCGCCTGACCAGCTTGTCCGCGCCCTCGTGGAAGTCCCAGCTGGCCACGCCGATCGAGCAGGTCACCGCGGGGCGCGTCGCGGCCTGGATGCGCTGCACCACCTCGACGGCGTCGCGCATCGGGCACGCGGGCAGCAGCAGCCCGAACTCCTCGCCGCCGCAGCGGGCGAGCAGGTCGGTGGTGCGCACCGCCAGCCGCCAGGCCGCCGCCACCTCCTTGAGCAGCCGGTCGCCCGCCTGGTGGCCGTGGTGGTCGTTGAAGTCCTTGAAGCGGTCCTGGTCGAGCATGGCCAGGCAGAGCGGCGAGCCGGTGCGGCGCGCCCGCTCGAGCTCGGTCGGCACCTCCTCGTCCCAGACCCGCCGGTTGGGGATGCCGGTCAGGGGTCGGTCCGCGCGAGCCCCTCGAGCCGGCTGACCAGGCGGCTGATCTCGGTGGTCTGCACCTCGATGAGCCCCACCATCACGAAGAAGTGGAAGTGCACCTCGATGGTGCCGCCGGAGAGGTGGACCAGCAGGGCCGAGGCGGTGACCAGGCCGAAGACCGCCGCGCAGGCGCGCGCCCTGCGGTCACCGCGCCGCTGCCCGGCGAGGACCGCGCATCGGCCACCACCTCGGCGGCGGCCACCTCCTCGGCGCGCAGCACCGGGCTGCGGTTGGCGACGAACGCGCTGGCCTGCGGGCGCCGGCGGCCACCATCTCGCGCACGTAGGTCTCGTCGGCGTGGGCGGTGTGGGCCACCACCGCCACCTCGGGCCAGCGGCGCACGATCTCCCTGGTCGCCGCCACCCCGCCCTGGCCGGGCATGCGGCAGTCCATCAGCACCACGTCGGGGGTGAGCTCCTCGACCAGCGGCAGCGCGGCCTCGCCGGACTCCGCCTCACCGACCACCTGCCAGCCGCCGACCTCCTCCAGCAGCGCGCAGCACGCGGCGGACCGCCGGGTGGTCGTCGACCAGCAGGACCCGCCCGGGACCGTTGGCACGCGTCGCCGCCGTCTGCATGCCAGTCGTATCGGCACGCCGGTGGGGAGATGAATAGGCTTGGCGCATGAAGGACATCGGCATCGTGGGCCTGCCGCTGAGCGGCAAGACGACCCTGTTCAACGCGCTGACCCGGGCCGGCGCGCCCGCCGGGGGGGCCGCGGGCAAGGCGAGCATCGCCGCCGTGCCCGTGCCCGACCCGCGGGTCGGCGTCCTGGCGGAGCTCGAGCGGTCCCGCAAGCGGGTGTTCGTCCAGGCCCGCTTCGTGGACGTGGCCGGGCTGTCGGTGGGCGGGACCGGCGGCGGGCTGGCGGCGCAGGGGCTGGGCGCGCTGCGCGAGGCCGACGCCCTGGCCATCGTCCTGGCCGCCTTCGACGGCACCGACCCGGCCGCCGCGGCCGCCGAGCTGACCCTCGAGCTGACCGTCGCCGACCTGGAGTCGCTCGCGGGCGGGGCCGAGAAGGCGGCCAAGAAGGCCACCGCCGGGGTGAAGGAGGCGGCGCAGGAGGCCGCCACCCTGGCACGCGCCCGCGACCTGCTCGGCCAAGGGACACCGTTGCGGGCGGCCGCGTGGGAGCCGGAGGAGCGGCGGGTACTGCGCAACTTCGCGCCGCTGACCCTGAAGCCGGCGCTGGCCGTGCTCAACCTGGGCGAGGAGGCGGCCGGCGAGGCGGCCGAGCGCGCCAAGCACGCCGAGGCGGCCCTCGGCCTGCCGACGGTGGCGCTCGCCGCCGCGCTGGAGGCCGAGGCGGCCGAGCTCCCACCCGGCGAGGCGAGCGAGCTGCTGGCCGGGTACGGGGTCGAGCGGGGCGGGCTGGACCAGGTCGTCGGCGCCGCCTGGCGGCTGCTCGACCTGGTGACGTTCCTGACCACCGGCGAGGACGAGAGCCGGGCGTGGGAGGTCCGCAGGGGGGCGACCGCCCCGGAGGCCGCCGGCCGCATCCACTCCGACCTGCAGCGCGGGTTCATCCGGGCCGAGGTGGTCGGCTACGACGAGCTGGTCGCCGCCGGCGGCTGGGACGCCGCCCGGGCCAGGGGGCTGCTGCGCGTGGAGGGGAAGTCCTACGTCGTCCGCGAGGGCGACGTCCTCCACGTCCGCTTCAACGTCTGAGCGGGCGTGGAGGACGTCGCGGGCGTCCCGTGACCGGTCAGGTGGTCACAACAGGGTCAGGCCGAGCGCGCTCAGCGCCTCGTCGGCCGGCTGGAAGAAGGAGCGGAAGCCGCCCTGGCTGCAGCCGCCGACGGTGCCGCCGGAGGTGATGCCCTGCGCCTGGCTGCCGGCGAACAGCGGGCCGCCGCTGTCGCCCGGCTGGGTGCAGACGTTCGTCTCGGTGAGGCCGAACACGGTCCCCTCGGCGTAGTTGACGGTGACGTCGTAGGCCAGCACCGTCCCGCAGGTCGTGCCAGTGGTGGAGCCGGTCTTGCAGACGGTGGAGCCGACCGGCACGCGGCCGGCGCCGGAGATGTCCTGGAAGCCGCCGTTGGCGAGGACGCCGCCCTGCGGGTCCAGCGAGGCCGGGTCGTCGATCGAGATGGCGCCGTAGTCGTTGCCGGGGAAGCTCGACGCGGCGGTGGAGCCGATGGGCTGGCTGCCGTCGCCCCACGAGGAGGAGATCTCGGTGCAGTGCCCGGCGGTCAGCACGTACAGGCTGCCGCCGCTCTGGGTGTTGAAGCCCGCCGAGCAGCGGCCGCCGCCGGCGGCGTAGATGGCCTGGCCGCCGTAGAAGGCCTGCGTGCCGACCGCGCCGGCGACCCGCTGGACCCGCACCGCCGCCCCGGAGGAGCAGGCGCGCTGGAGGAACCTGGCGGTCCTGGCGTCGGTCCTGCCCTTGGGCACGCGCACGACCAGGGCGTTCGCGGCGGCGTCGACCGACCAGGCCAGCCCTGGGGCGCCGCCGGCGCGGTCGAGGCTCGCCTTGGCCCGGTAGAGCTTGCGCAGGCCGCCGGTGGCCAGGTGGGGCCTGGCGCCGGCCGCGCGGGCCTGGGCGGCCGCGGTCGCGTCGAGCACGTCGACGACGAGCTCGCCGCGGGCCGGGTCGATCCGCGAGCCGGCCATCCGCGCGCCGAGCGCGCGGCGCAGCCGCTCGGAGGTGGCGGCCAGCCGGTCCTGCGTCTGGAGCCGCCGGGTGGCCTCGGCACGGCTGACGCCGGTCCGGTCGGCCAGGTGCGCCACCGCGGCCTGCTGCCCGGGTGACGACGGGCGGGCGGCGGGTGCGGCCTGGGCGGCCGGGAGGGCCGACAGTGCGGCGACGACCGCGGCGAGCAGGACGAGGCGGAGACGCCTGCCGATGCGGGGCTCGCTCGGCAACGACATGCGAGAACCTCCTCGTGCGTGGACCGGGAGGCCGGTTTCCGCGGTTGCGGATGGGTAACTTTAGGGCGGTAATATCGAAGATTCAAGCAATTCAAACAATCCTCGCGATTGTTCGAATCTTCCTGAATCTACCTTGGCCAGCTCCCTTGGCGGCCCGACCGGGCATTCCCAAGGGCGTGCCTCGAACAGGGCGTGCCTCGAACGGGCCCGCGCGTGGCGCAGGGCGCAACCCGGGGCGCGTGGAGCGGGGCGCGGCCGGGTCAGGCGCGCGCGGCCAGCGCCAGCAGGCGGTGGATGCCGGCGTCGAGGGCGACGACCTCGCGCTCGACCTCGGCCTGGAGCGGGGCGATCTCGGCGGTCGTGCCGGCGCCGAGGGCGGCGCTGGAGGCCCGGCGGATCGTCCGCGCCACCCGGGTCACCTCGGCGACCCGGGCGCGGGCGGCCGGTAGCACCCTGGCCAGCTCGGCGGGCTCGGGCTCGACGGCGAGCAGCCGCAGCTCCGCGTCGAGCGTGCCGGCCGCCCGCCCGAGTCGCCTGACCAGGTGGGGCAGGTCGCCGACCATGCCGCCGGCGGTCGCGGCCAGCGCGACCGCCGCGGCGGTGGCGTGGTCCGCCGCGGCCAGCTCGCGGCGCAGCCAGGCCAGCTCGCGGCGCGGGCCGGGCGGGGCGACCAGCGCCTGGGCGGTGCGGACCCGCTGGCGCAGCCGCTGGTTGCGCCGCAGCCAGCGCACGGTCCGCCAGACGGCGGCCAGCAGCAGCAACCCGGAGGCCAGCAGGACCGCCAGCGCCGTCAACAGCAGCTCCTCGAGCATTGCGCCGTCCTCCCAGTTCCGCTCGGCCGCGAGCCTCAACGATAAGCCGGACCGGCGGGCCTGTCACCGGACCCGCCGGAGACGGCCGGCAGGATCCAGACCTCGTCCCGCTCGCCGAGCGGGGTCGCCAGCCCGGCCAGGTAGCGGATGCTCTCGCCGTTGACGAACACGTTGACGTGCGGGCGCAGCGAGCCGCGCTCGTCGAGCACCCGCTGGCCGACTCCCGGGTGCGCCTGGCCGAGGGTGGTGAGCACCACCGCGACCGTCTCGCCCCGCACGTCGAGTCGGCGGCGCCCGGCCGCGTGGTCCTTGAGGGCGGCCGGCAGCAGGACGGTGGGCATGGCCGGGGTCAGGGCACGACCGCGGCCTTGACGCAGACGACCGGGGGCAGCCACTCGGCCAGCAACCGCCAGCGCTCGCCCTCGTCGGCCGAGGCGAACAGCTGCCCGGTGCGGGTGCCGAAGTAGAGCCCGGCCGGCGCCAGGGTGTCGCCGCCGAAGCCGTCGCGGAGGACGGTGAGGAAGGCGTCCTGCTGGGGCAGGCCGTCGCCGAGCGGCTCCCAGGAGGCGCCGGCGTCGCGGGTGCGGTACACCCGTGCCTTGGCGTCGGGGGTGACCCGGAACTCGTCGGACAGCAGCGGGATGATCCAGGCCGTGTCGGGGTCGGCGGGGTGGGCGACTACCGGGAAGCCGAAGTCGCTCGGCACGCCGTTGGCGACGTCCACCCAGCTCCCGGCGGCGTCGTCGCTGCGGTACAGGCCCCAGTGGTTCTGGAGGTAGAGGCGCTCCGGGCCGCCGGCGGCCGGCGCGATCTTGTGCACGCACTGGCCGAACTCGGGGTGCTGGTCGGGCAGGAACACCGCGCGGACGCCGTGGTTGCGGGCCTGCCAGCTGTCGCCGCCGTCGTCGCTGCGGTACACCCCGCCGGTGGAGATGGCCACCCACATGCGCCCGGGCGCGGCCGGGTCGACCACCACGGTGTGCAGGCAGAGGCCGCCGCCGCCCGGCTCCCAGCGGGGCCGGTGGGGGTGGTCCCACAGGCCGGTGACCAGCTGGAAGGTCTCACCGCGATCGTCGGAGCGGAACAGGGCGGCCGGCTCGATCCCGGCGAACACGGTGTCCGGACGGTCGTCGCCGGCGGGCTGGAGCTGCCACACCCTGGCCAGCGCGGCGTCGCTGCCCTCGGGGAAGCGGACGTTGCCCTCGGCCGGGTTGCTCCAGGTCCGCCCGAGGTCGTCGGACCAGCGAACCACCGCGCCCCAGTGGCTGTCCTCGGTGCCGGCCAGCAGCCGGCGCCGCCCGCCGCGGCCGTCGAAGCGGACCGCGTAGACGGCCTGGCCGGGGAAGTGCGGCCCGCTGGACTGCCAGTCCCGGCGGTCGGGGTCGGAGCGGAACAGCCACACGCCCTTCATGGTGCCGACCGCGACCAGCAGGTCCCCGGACTCGGCGTTCAGGTGCTCGTCCATGCCGGGAGCCTACCGCGGCGGCCCGACACGGTGCGCGTCAGCCGTCGAGGGCGGCCAGGTCGGCGCCGGAGAGCCGGCGCACGCGGCCGTCGCGGAGGTCGGCGAGCGCCTTGGCAACCTGAGCAAGGTGCTCCGCCGTGTAGGCCCAGGCATCGTCGCGCGGGAGCACCACGACCGGTCGCAGGGTGACGCTGCCGTGGTCGGTCACCTCGACGTCGAACTCGGCCTCACCGTCCAGGCCGAGTCGCTGCCGCACCTCCGCCGGCAGGGTGAGCCGCCCATTGGGGCTCATGGTGATGGTTCGCACGCTCACCTCGGACGCTCGTTCCAGTTCGTCGACACGAGAGTACGCGACCATCTTCCAGTGTGGCAACTTGCCATTATGACGATGTGGTATCGTGCCGCCGCCATGTCAGGGCCGTTTGCGTCGTTGGACTTCACCGACACGTTCCTGGAGACCTTCGGCTCCAAGGACTTCACCGCCGCGGACCGCAAGGTGATCCGCAAGGCGCTGCGGCTACTCGACGGCGACGAGAGGCACCCGTCCCTTCGGGTCCACCAGCTCTCTGGCGACCTGGCCGGTCTCTGGTCGGCGTCGGCATCTGCGTCGCTCCGCCTCACCTTCGTGCGGACCGGCCAGGGCAGGAAGACGTTGCTCACCTGCAGCAATCACGACGACCGCTGACCGGCGGGTGGCGCTCAGAGGTCTTCCAGGAGGGCGTCGGCGGCGCGGCGGCCGGAGTGGAGGGCGCCGTCGATGGAGGCGTTGTCGCGGTGGTCGCCGCAGACGTACACCCCCGGCCGGACCCGGACCGGCCGTTCCGGCGGGTCGAGGACGCCGGGGGGCTGGGCGGGCCGAGCGTGGGGGATGTGGTAGGTGGCCAGGTGCCGCCAGCCGACCACCGACGAGCCGAACCAGTCGGCCAGCTGGCCGAGGGCGGCCGCCTCCAGGTCGGCGCCCCGCGGCAGGCCGGGGCGGTCCAGCACCGTCGCCGACACCAGGGCGGCGTCCGCGGGCGCGTAGGTCGGTGCCACCGCGCTGGGCACGCAGAGGTGGTTGACGGGGCCGTCGCCGTCGCCGTCCAGGACGACCACGGGCTCGTCGACCGGGGCGCGGTCGGCCACGAAGTACAGGCAGGTGGTCGCGACCGAGCCGGGGGCGGCGGGCTCGCCCAGCAGGCCGGCGGCGCTGGGACCGTCGGTGGCGACCACCACCGCCTTCGCCGGGAGCCGCTCCCCGCCGGCGACGGTGAGGCCGCCGTCGCCGACGGCGGTCACCCGCTGCCCGAGCCGGACGCAACCGGGCGGCAGGCCGCCGGCGAGCTGCTCGGGGATGGCGCCCATGCCGCGGGTGGGGAGGGCCGCGTCGCCGGCCGCGAGCATGCGGGAGACGAACTCGAACATGCGGCTGGAGACCTCGAGCTCCGGGTCGAGCAGCACCCCGCCGAACAGCGGCCGCAGCAGGCGGCCGACCATCTCGTCCGAGAAGCCGCTGCTGGCCAGCGCCTCGCCGGTCGACGTCTCCGGCCGGGCGAACAGCTCCTCCAGCGGGCCGGCCGTCACCCGCCGCCGCAGGCTCGCCAGCTTGAGCTTGTCGCCGAGGCTGCCGACCGGGGCCAGCAGGGTGCGCAGCCCGTCCCAGCGGCGGCGGAAGGGGTCGGCCACCGTCACGAAGCGGCCGCGGGTCCGGACCATCGCTCCGGGGTAGAAGGGGTGCAGCTCCAGCTCGCGGTAGTCCAGCACCGCCCGGGCCTCGGGGTAGGCCGTCAGCAGCACCTGGAAGCCGCGGTCCAGCAGGAAGCCGTCGACGGTGTCGGTGCGGACCCGGCCGCCGACGCCGTCGGCGGCCTCCAGCACCGTGGCGGCCACGCCGCGTTCGTGCAGGCGTCGCGCACAACGCAATCCGGCCAGGCCGGCGCCGACGACGTACACGCCGCCGCCCCTGCCGGCCACCGCTACCCGCCTGGCCGTGCCGCCCGGGCCACCTCGGCGTCCCGGCGCAGCGTCCCCGGCAGGGCGAAGTGCACGTCCTCGGGGACCACCTCGACCTCGCCCACCTCGCCGGCGCCCCGCTCGCGCAGGGCGGCGACCAGCTCGGCGACGAGGCGCTCGGGGGCCGAGGCCCCGGAGGTCACCCCCACCGTGTCCACCCCGTCGAACCAGGCCGGGTCGACCGCGGACGCCTCGGCGACCAGGTGGCTCCGGCAGCCGTGGGCGCGGGCGACCTCCACCAGCCGCTTGGAGTTGGAGGAGTTCTCCGCCCCGATGACGAGGACCAGCTGGCACTCGCGGGCCAGCGCCTTGACCGCGGCCTGCCGGTTCTGGGTGGCGTAGCAGATGTCGTCGGAGCGGGGGCCGGCAAGGGCCGGGAAGCGCTGCCGCAGCGAGTCGATCACCCCGCCCGTCTCGTCGACCGACAGGGTCGTCTGGGTGAGGTAGGCGACCCGCTCGGGGTCGGCGACCTCGACGCGGGCGGCCTCCGCCTCGTCGGCGACCAGCCGGACCGTATCCGGTGCCTGCCCCATGGTGCCGGCGACCTCCTCGTGGCCCGCGTGGCCGACCAGCACGATGTCGTAGCCCTTGGCGGCGAACTTGCGCGCCTCCTGGTGGACCTTGGTCACCAGCGGGCAGGTGGCGTCCACCACCCGCAGGTCGCGGTCGCGCGCCTGCCGGTGCACCTCGGGAGCGACCCCGTGGGCCGAGAACACCACCCTGGCGCCCTCGGGCACCTCGTCCAGCTCGTCGACGAAGACCGCGCCCTTGGCTTCCAGGTCGCGGACCACGTGCAGGTTGTGCACGATCTGCTTGCGGACGTAGACGGGTGGGCCGTAGGTCGCCAGCGCGACCTCGACGATGTCGATGGCCCGTTCGACGCCGGCGCAGTAGCCGCGGGGCGCGGCCAGCAGCACCCGGCGCGGGGCCGCGAAGGCTGGGACGGGAACGCCGCTCATGCGACCCATTCTATCGGTGGGCGGTGGGGCGCTCGGCGCACCGACGGCGATAGGCTGGTCCGGAGATGACCGAGGCAACCGAGCGCGCCACCGCCGCCAGGACGCTGGACCGCCGCATCATGGTGGTCTGGACCGTGCAGACGGCGATCCTGTTCCTGGTCCTCGCCGTGGTCGCCCTGGCCGTGGACGTCGGGTCGCGGCTCGCCGGGGCCCACCCGCCCGGCCCGCCCGGGCTGGCCGCGGTCCTGGTGGCGCTGGTAGGCGCCCTGCTGTCCTGGTGGGTTCCGAAGGTCGAGTACCGGCACTGGAGCTACGCCGTGGCCGGCGACGCGCTGGAGCTGCGCCACGGCATCGTGTTGCGGGTCCACTCGGCCATCCCCTACTTCCGGGTCCAGCACATCGACGTGACCCAGGGGCCGGTGGAGCGGTTGGTGGGGCTGTCGCGGCTGATCATCCACACCGCCTCGGCGGGGACCGACGCCACCATCCCTGGCATCGCGGCCGAGGAGGCCGAGGAACTGCGGCACGTCATCCTCGCCAGGGCCGGCACCGGCGACGCGGTCTGAGCATCGATGGACCCGACCGACCGAGGCACCCCTCCGGGGTTCCCCGGAGGCCTCCGGCCCAGCCCCCCGCCG
>Ga0081538_10004117_pt1 | contig 13510 bp, 14 predicted proteins | sample TabmetS5T2R1_FD_71022 | JGI IMG/M metagenome (GOLD analysis project Ga0081538, IMG submission 71022) | Tabebuia heterophylla rhizosphere microbial communities from the University of Puerto Rico - S5T2R1 | ecosystem: Host-associated > Plants > Roots > Rhizosphere ...
AACCGAGAGAGATGAGGACTTTGGAAGGAAGCCAGTGATAATACAGGGCATGACTGGCAGCTATGGGTCGACGCACACGAGGCTCATGAAGGCCTATGGAACAAACATTCCTGCAGGTGTAACTCCAGGTAAGGGAGGACAGAGATTTGAAGGTACACCTGTGTACAATACCATGAGTGAAGCTGTTAGGGCCTCTGGCGCGCAAATATCTGGAATTTTTGTTCCCGCGCCATTTTTCCTCAAGGCTGCAGTAGAAGCAATTGACAGTGGTATTAAGCTGCTAGTCGCAATACCGGAGCATATACCAATTAGAGATGCAATAAAAGTTTTAGAATACGGAAGAAAAAATGGTGCGAAGATGATCGGTCCAAACACCCCCGGTGTCATTGTACCAGAAGTTATGAAGGTAGGGATCATGCCTGCACAGCCCTTCAAGGCAGGGACTACCGTGGTCTTTTCCCGTAGCGGAACCTTGATGTATGATGTTTCATACAATCTAACGAGCAAGGGCTTTGGGCAGAGGTTATGCCTCGGAATTGGAGGTGATCCAATCAATGGTACAAATCTTATTGAAGCATTTGACCTTGTTAGAGACAGAGCAGATGTTGACTCAATCGTGGTAGTAGGGGAGATAGGCGGAGATGCAGAGGAACAATTGGCTCAGCACATCATAAGGACAAACTTCATCAAGCCTGTTATCGCATACATTGCAGGACGAGCAGCTCCAAAGGAGAAGAGAATGGGTCATGCTGGTGCAATAGTATACGGCAACTATGGATCCGCAGAATCAAAAGTCGCTAACTATGCAAAGGCAGACGTGCCAGTTGCAAAGCGTCCAGCAGAAGTGCCAGAGCTTTTGGCAAAGAAACTGAAAAAGTAAGAAATTGCATTGAGATACGCTTTGTCAGCCGCTTTCTTCGTTAGCAGCAGGGCTGCTAGACTGACCGCCTTGTGTAGCATTGCCGCTTACGTTTTCACGTATCACTGCGCCGTCGCCTATCTGCCCCCCTTGGTTTGTATCGTAAACTGCTGCAAATCCTAACAAAAGTCCAAGGACAGCAAAAGTGAGCACAAATAACACTATGCTTGACCACATGACTACAAGACTGATGGCAGTTTAGGGAGTATAAAAATTTACTTTATAAAGCATAGTGAAAGATGTCAATGTGTATTGTGAGAACAAGAATTGTAATTTTGTACTCATTTCTTTGCTAGGCAATAAAAAAATTTTGTGTTGTAAATATAATACCATTTGGACTGTTTCCTCTACAAAAATCTAATCTGCTAGTAAGGATCGCTAGGAAGAATGATGTTAAGTCAGATTTATTGTCGTCATAATAATAGATATCGCCTAAAGCGACTATCACATTGTCTTTTTTTCTCACGTATCCAAAGCCAAACTAATTCTTCACTCCCTATTTCGGCAAGAGCGGTAGAGAAAAACTTTATACTGGTTTAATGTTTTGGCTAAGGCAATCCAGTTTTGAGTTCTCCTGGTGATGATGACCAGAAAATTAAACCAGACGCTTCTAGCAAGGCAGAAGCTGGTAGCGGCGATGGTGGCTGTGGCGGAGCAGGTGGAATGCGCAATGTTACTGCACTTGGTCTAGTCAGCTTTTTTACAGATTTTTCTACAGAGATGGTCTTAGGCGTACTTCCATTTTTTATTGTTAGCACCCTTGGAGCTTCACGAACTTTACTTGGAGCAATTGAAGGTTCTGCAGAGCTTACAAGTTATGCATTTAGGATGGTTTCTGGTTCTTTATCTGATAAAGTAGGAAAAAGAAAGGTTTTCGTTATTGCTGGATATGGATTGTCTACTATAACAAAACCTTTCTTTGCAGCTTCTTCTAGTTGGATTGATGCTTTTGTAGTTAGATTTGTCGACAGAATGGGAAAGGGTATTAGGACAGCTCCAAGAGACGCTTTGATTGCAGATTCAGTTTCAGAATCTACGGTTGGAAGAGCCTTTGGAATACATAGGACGATTGACCAGCTTGGTGCAATAGTTGGACCTATAGCTGCTTTTGCACTTTTGCAGGTAGTTGACATAAGAGCAATCTTTTTACTTTCCTTGATACCTGGTGCCATAGCAGTTCTAATTATAGTATTTTTTGTAAAAGAGGTGGTGATGAAGAGGTCTTCTTCTTCTCCTACTGCAGCACGAATAACTATGCTTTCAAATATTAACAGTGTGATAAGAGGCAATAGACCTTTTGTTCTTCTTTTAATTATTACAGGTATCTTTGGTATTGGAGCTTTTAGTTTTCCATTTATTTTACTGCGAGCATCAGATTTGGGAGTAGCTGAGAGTCTCATACCCTTGATTTATGCCATAATCAACGTAGCCCATACTGCTATAGGGATACCTTCTGGTATTCTTGCTGACAAAGTGGGAAAAGAAAAAGTGCTGATAATTGGCTATTCAGTATTTGCCATCTCAACTATACTTATGTTAGTGCTTTCGGGTAACACACTTTACGCTTACATACTGGCAGCGATCTTTGGTCTGTACATAGGTATCTCCGAAACTGTCCAGAGAGCTGTTATCCCAAGGTATGTTGCGTCTGAATTGAGAGGAACCGCCTACGGTCTGTACAATCTCGTAATAGGAACAACATTTTTTGTTGCTAATGTTGTTTTTGGATTTTTATGGGATAACTTTAGTCTTACCGCTGCGGTATCATATAGTGTGATTACGGCAATAGCTGCAGTTTCTGGCATGTGTATGTTTATCAGAAGATATCCACCGCCTAATCATCCTGTTCGAGCAACCCTTACATAATTCAAGCGAAATCAGGAAGATTTTTCTGACTATGCAGAATCATCCTGTGCTTCAAGAGCTGACGATCGTAAATATTATACCTAATCACCTGCTGAATTACCAGAAATAATGGTATCGTGTCAAAAATAACATCCATCTGGCGTAACTCAAGAAGATAGCTATGTCCTAAATTTGAAATAAGAAGATAAACTATATGCGCAATGCTTTCCTATAGATAGAAAAAAGACTGAACCTGTATCGACTCTCACTACGTTAAACCTAGTGATATCACAATATATATCCGAAAGTGTCTATACTTATCCCATAGAGACATATTTTGTCATCAGAGCTTCGCTTTTGTGACCGCTGCATGGTAAAAACATATCATGAAATAATCGAGGATCCGGAAACTATCTATACCTATAAACGAAGAAGGCTCTATCGTTGTAAAGAATGTGGACATAAAAGTATCAGAAGGGGTCTACGTCCAAGTGCAGAATCCGTCTACTAAGAGAAAAAAAAGAAATGACGATTGATCATTCTATCCCAGAAGCAGTAGTCCTCCTAAAGAATCAATTTGTGGCGGAGTACAAAACTAGAAGAAGAAGCCTGCTCGCTGAAATTATACCTAGATATTACTCTAAGTCTTTGCCTATTTCGAATGATGTGCTTGACTCGTTACACAAATTTGCACTAGCAAATCCAATATACTTCAATTCACATGATACAGAGATTTCTGGAGTCTCATGCAGGATTTACGAAGGTGACATCAATAATTATTGGCTTAGCAGTAAAAAACATGACACAAGTTACCAACCATTCTACCCTACGTGGATGCTTTCCGCCTTTACCCTTGCGTTAGAAGCAAACTCCCTTGGGTTTGATCAGCTGATCGATGTGGGTTCTGGCGATGGTAGAATAGCCTATTGCGCAGCTCTTCTCGGAATGGAGTCATATGGCATAGAGATCGATGACGAGCTCGTGGAACTTCAAGATGCAGTGTCGCACAGCACTGGCGTCAACTATAACGTGATAAAGGCAGACGCTACGCGCTTTGATTACAGCAGCCTGGATCTGTCTAAGCCTATATTCTTTATCTCAGGGCTGCCAGAAATGGGAGAAATGCTTGCAAACAGCGTCATCCGGGAAGTACTGTCAGTTGAGAAGATGAAGCACGAGGCGGGCTTTAATTTCATGGGAAGTCATGTCATGAAGTCGCTTACAAGGGACCGAACTGGCTGGGGGTGGGGAAATATCATTGCAAGCTTTGGTCTGAAACTCATAGGCACCATCTCATTGCCAACGCTTTGGACTACAGATCAAATACTTGACACGGCATATGTGTATACGCGAGCCCTCTAGATCAGCCGGTCACGGATTCTAGTTGCCTCTTTGAAAGTGAAATGACAGGCTTTGATTCTAGACCTTTTTTGCTGATGTCCATAACTTCGGCTAGTATTTCTTGGAATTTCTTGACATAGTTTATAACGGAGTACTTCTGTGTCGAGTGGCTTAACCTGATCCGTTCTGACGCAGGTGCAGCGAGCGCTGCTGCCACGGCTTGTACTCCCTCCCCATAGGTATGGAATTGATATCTCGCTGGGACGAATTCTGTATGTCCTCCTATATCTGGAACGACTGGGATAATGCCTGCACTCATTGCTTCGACAGTAGATATGCCAAAGGGTTCCCCTGGTAGCGGGTGAATATAGACTTTTGACCTGCGCATAAGATCGAGCAGCCTATCAAACTTAACGTTTGTATCAAACTTGACAAAATCTTCCAAGCCATAATGCCTTACAAGGTCCTTAAGATAATTGATGTATCCAATGCCGTCCAGTGACATATTGCCTACAATATTCATGCATGTGCCTACCTCATTTTGGCTGAGCAGCTTGGCAAGATGTATGACATTCTGTATCTTTTTAGTCGGATGGAAGCGAGAGATTACCAAGATAGAGTCATTGCGAACGTTTGATGCCAGGCACGAGTTACGAAATATATCGACATCGACAGGTGGAGGTAGGATGGCCGAATCCACGCCGAATGTCTTAAAGATCGCCTTGCGGCTAAATTCAGAATTAGTGAGCACAGTAGAGTTTAACATCATTTTGATGTAAGCACTCCTGACTACATCATGGTATGCATTGCGGACTGCTGGAGTCATACCTAAAAGACATAAGTTCTGCAGGACGGTCGAGTAATCGGGGTCACTGCAATCAATCAAGTACCTTGCAATAGGATAGTGACAATATGTGATCGCATTCTTCTTGGTGAAGTTTTTGTGGTAAAATGGAAGCATGTCACCATGTGTATTAACTGTGAGGCTATAATTACACGGGCTATATTTTTGTAGGATATTTAGCGTTCTAATCCTTTTGATATCCCCATCTATGTTTGTGCCGTAGGCATCGTGCAGCATTGGCATATCAGGTTTTTCAATTGTGGAGAGCTCAACATCAATCCCCATAGACGAAATAGCCTTTATGGTTGCGACTGCTAGACGTTCACCGCCTCCTCGAGCATTCAGACTAATATGAACAATATTTGCAATCAAACCAATATGATATAGGCCATACTACAAATTAACTGCTATCTAATTCACTTCATACAGAAGATCGAAAAGAGTTGCTAATAAGAAAGTTAAATAATATTTGAAGGATTGTTGGTCCGCTAACTAGTTTATATTAAGTCTGTGCTGACTAGCAGCACTAGTTTGGCAGAAAACCTTTTGACGATGCTTTTGTGGCTCTCGGAGCTTACTGTTGCAAGCTTTGTACTTGCATACGGGGCTGAGCATCTCTCAAAAAAATATGGTGCAAAATTTGTAGGGCGGACGCTGTTGAGCGTTGCGACTACACTTCCCGAGATCGCCATAGTCATTTATGCTGCGGCAGGAGGCCTTTATGGGGCAGCGATAGGTTCAGGGCTTGGAAGCAACCTTTTAATGATGACACTAGGTCTCTCAATAATGCTTCTTATAGCCACGACCCGCCTGTCAAAAGCGCCGCTCAAAGGTGTGAATGTTGCTACATTCAAGCTCGACAAGATATTCCTGCTCGCAACTGCTGTCATCAGCGCAGCTCTGTTCATAGACGGCTACAACTTTATCGACGGCTTTATCTTTGCCGCCATGTTTGGAGCCTACCTTGTTATGGCCTTAATGGAGATGAGAGCTGAAAAAAAGATGGCAAAGATAAAGCAAGAGAAAGAGGTCGGCAATCATCCAGACCACAAAGTCGTGAAGGTTGAAGAAAGCCTGACAGAAAAAGGCCCTAGCAGGGAATTATTAAAGGCTGCGTTGGCTTTTGCTGCCGGCACAGCAGGCATATTTTTTGGAGCAGAGCCATTCATACATTCTCTTCAAGAGTTCTCTGTTGAAGTAGGTATTTCTGTTATTGTCCTTGCAGTAATAATCAGCCCCATAGCCGGGGAAATGCCGGAGAAAATTTCGATGATGCTTCTTGCAAGGAAAGGAGCGGCAGGCGCATCGATAGCAGTCGCAAATGTGCTTGGCTCAAAGGTACTTAACAATACCCTGCTGCTCGCTGTGGCAGTATTTGGAGCAATGTATCACGGAGGCTTTTATGCTAACATCGAAGTGAACCCAATTCTGCAATACCAGATGATCTTGGTGACAGTGGTCACTATTCTCGCACTCATACCGATGTTTCTTAGGAAAGAAATAGGCCTCAGGGTGGGGATAATGCTTGCTGCGCTATATATCATAAGCATATTCATTCAATTCCTACTGCCGCAGGACCAGGCTTTGCATTAAAATAATATTGGTACTAATACTCTAACGTACTTACATGCTTTCAAAGATATTGGTACCAGTAGATGGATCAGAAAACTCTCTTCGGGCCCTTGACCACGCAATTTACCTTGCAAAAAAGACAGGTGCCAACATAACTGCGATGAATGTCATAGAAAATCCTCCAACGGTGTATGTCGAGTCACAAAAGCTTCTCAACGACCTCCTTGCCAACTTCAGAGCAGAGTCGGCAAAAATCTTGGACAAGTGCAAGCAAATAGCCGAGAAAAGCGACGTCAAAATAGAGACGGTCATTGGCGAGGGTGATGCAGCCTCCAACATAGTTGGGTATGCTCAGAAGGGAGACTTCGATACTATAATCATTGGCAGACGAGGCCTTGGGAGGTTCAAAGAGATGGTGCTCGGCAGCATCTCAAACAAGGTGCTGCATCATGCTAGGTGCACTGTGATGATAGTGCAATAGTAGAGTCACACAGAGCTTCTCTCCCAACTGATAACTACCGAGCTCTCATTTTGATAATTTTCCATCCTTAGAGCATTGAGCTCTTGCTCAAGCTTTGACTTATTCAATTGATGAGAAGATGTTGATGCGTGTTGCTTTGCTTGGCTTGCGCTCACCGTGATGCCGCCACAAATGTTGCACTTTAGTTGCTCTTCTGCCACCATTTAGGAAGACTTGATTAACCTCTCATATGGATAATAGGGCATTTAAGGTATGCAATCATATCGGCGGCATATAATAGAGTATATAGAGAGATTGTATATAGAGATCCCCAGCAATCTCCTTTCGACGTGCAAGATAGCACGCAATGATGGAAACAGTAGCGTGAGAAGGATGAATGCCGAACGCTTTTTCCTTGATTTGGAAAAGGCTCAAAATATAAAGATCATTCAATGAGGTATAGGATGTCTCGTTGAGACCAGCGACCACAAAAACATTCAAAAGCAACTAACAGGTAGATAAGCAGTCGTTTGGAGGCCTGCATAATGACATCATCAAAAAGAGAACTTAAAGAAAAGGAAAATCAACAGCGCCTTGCTCGCGCCATTGAAACTCTCGACTCAATTACAAGAAACAGCGATATCCAGAAGAGTATTCGAAACATGATAAAAGAAGTACTTCTTGCACTCAAGGATGAGAAGAGTGGGAGCCTCTCAGTGAGGGCCGCAAATGCAATAAGTCTCCTTGACAGTGCAACTCAAAGCCCCCAGATGCAGTCACATATCCGCACCATGTTGTGGCAGGTAGTCTCAACTCTAGAAAGTATAAGGGAATAGCTAGCGTGTATTCTTAACCGGCTTTACTGGAGGAGGTAGCTTCTCGAGCTTGTGTGTAGGGTTCGCAAGATAATGCCTAGAAGCGCCTTCCCCGCTTAAGACAATATTGCAGTGGACACATCTGTATCGTATAGCCATATTGTAAGTGCAAGAGGTATTGCACCTACATGGCTAAAAACAGTATGGAAATAACGATACAGAAAATAGGGCCAGCGCTCGACGTCTGTTAGCTTAATGATGCCAAATCTGACATCATGTATCTTCTCTTGCGATCTCTATACGGGAAGAGCTTTTTGCACATAATTTAGGCTTTTAGAGCGCCTAGGTCATAAACTGCTAAACGCTTTTATTCTATCTACGTAGCTCTGAAAAAGAGCTAGCCTATTTATTTATTCAACATGAAAAGATGTATTGCATAAGATATTCTCGTTTTCCATACAGGTTAATAGCAAGAATGATTTATAGAAGTCAATGCGGTTGTTGCTGATGCAGATATCATATGTGTACATACAAGCAGCATCTGAGTTAATTCAAAAACATGACATCTGAGCAGTATCTATCACAAACTGCAAATCATCGACACATGTATTGCATAAATGCATTAGCTTATGGCTAGCTAAACAGCACAACAAACGGTTCTTAATTGACTAGTCTATTTGGGTCGGATTGATTAGGGCAGTTGACCATCCTCATTTGAGAGATATCTTTGTATTGCATCTGATTTTTCTTCTTTGGACGAAGTAACCAGATACAATGACATATGAGATATATATATCACAAAAGAGACATAACATCTGCTAAGGAAGTATAGGGCGACACATAATGGGTTATAATAAACTAACGCTGGGAGAAGAGAGAGTCATAGTACATAAAGCAACAGAAGCTCCTTTCACTGGGGAGTATGACAATTTTTATGAGGATGGAACATTTATCTGTAGGAGATGCAACGCCCCTCTTTTTTCATCTAAAAGCAAGTTTGATGCTGGATGTGGATGGCCAAGCTTTGATGAAAGCTTCCCAAATGCAATTGAACGCGTGCCAGATCCTGACGGCATAAGAATAGAGATACAATGTACAAATTGTGGGGGACACTTAGGACATGAATTTCTAGGAGAAGGTTTGACGAATAAAAACGCCCGAGATTGTGTAAATTCATTATCTATACGTTTCATTCCAAAGGGAAAGGAGTTGCCTAAAATATTAAATGAGCAACAAGTTTGAGACCGCGACCCTTGCGAATGGATGTTTCTGGTGCAGTGAAGCAATCTTCAAAAGACTCAAAGGTGTCAAATCCGTTATATCGGGGTATTCAGGAGGAATAGTAAAAAATCCTTCCTATGATCAAGTATGCGCAGGAAAAACCGGGCATGCAGAATCAATTCAGATAGAATTTGATCCGAAAGTTATACCTTTTGAAAGAATACTTGACGTTTTCTGGCATACTCACGATCCAACGACTCTTAATAGACAAGGTAACGATGTTGGTACACAATATCGATCTGCAATTTTTTATCATAACCAGAAACAAAAAGAGATTGCAGAGAAATCAAAAAATGAGCTTGAAAAAGAAGGCATATACCATGCTCCCATAGTGACAGAAATTACTCCTTTTAGTGATTTTTATGAGGCAGAGGACTACCACAAAAATTATTACGACAACAATCAGGATGCGCCCTATTGCAATTTCATTATTGATCCTAAAGTACGCAAATTGCTTCTGAAGTATAGAAATGATGTAAAAGAAGAATACCAATAAAAAGTAGCTGAGTGTAAATGTATATACCATACATATAACTATATACATATAACCACAGGGAAAGTAAAAATACTAACCGCCATTTCTAACACATAGGATTTTTACTCTCTAGCATCTCGATTTCAAAACCTCATGCTTTTGCGGTAGAACGCTGAGCTTTATGACTAGTTATATGCAGAGCACAAAATAGAAGTCAAATTCATTTAGGGGTTTGTCAACCTGAGAAAATGGAGGAAAGATGATTGCCTGAGCTCTTAATTAGCTTTTTGCCTCTGTTCTATTATAATTTACCAAAAACAATTAGAATTACGATATTCATGGTCTAGATATGGCTAAAACATCTTCAACGAAAGGATCTTCTTCTGCAAAGTACGATATCATCATAAAGGCCAAGGCAACAACAACAAAGATCATAGATATCACAAATGAAACTTTGCGAATCGAGAGTAATGATAAAGGACAGGCCAGGGGAAAACACTATTCTGGTATTCATTGGGACACAGTAGAAGCAACAATGTTAGCTGATGGGACCGCAAGCTTGACGATACGTTATCTGCACATGACCAATAAAGGCGAATCTATCGTGGGAACAGGAACAGGAACTCAGTCAACTCCAAATCAAAGGGGAATTGCGAGGGTCACGGGTGAGGGAACAATGTGGACATCCGCTCCTCGCTTATCACATCTAAATGGTGGTAGATGGAGGGTTGAAGGAGAAGTGAATACGATTAAAGAGACTGTAGACGTAAGGGGTAATTTTGAGACCGCGAATGCATGAAACCCTCATTTTATCTTAATCGCACAATATCACTAGGTTTAACGTAGCGAAAGCCTATGCTATGCTTCCTCTATAGAAGAGCCATTTAATAGGTTCTTGCTCTAGAGGGCTATATGTCGTCACTAAGGATATTTTACCGCTTTATCTTGAATATACTGATAGCCGCACAAAAATTCATGTAAAGATTAGTTAATCGTTTATTCAGATGGAGGAAGCAATAGGATTCTTAAATTTGAAGCGATTTATTGAATAAAAGCTATGAACGTGATTGGTAATCAGTAAATTCTATAAGCTAAAAATGCATCTATATCGGATGCATCCAGTGACCTAAAGCAATATGGATTTGCCATGAATGTTTCAGGGTTTATTTTTCACAGTGATGTTAATGACCACAAGGACTCAAGCGGATACAAGATGATTGAAAAGGTGATGTTGATTTCACAGGGTGAGGCCGTGGCATGATGACATAATGAGAGATTCCTGCTCCTAGGTTTATACTCCAGCGCTTGAGACAACTCATTATCCCAATATATAAACTACCTTTGGTAGTTGCTTTTACTTAACAGCTAGACGATCCAAAAGTAATAGAGCTTGCATAGATATATATGCTCTATTCGTTGCTCTTTTTTCAAACTCTAAACGTTTTGAATGGAACTTTTCTCATTTGTCCGACGCCAAATGATGTTATATCATTATTACTGCTATTCCTGCCAGTCGTTACGTTACTTGTCATCTTTTGCAAATCCTCCGTACTCATATTACTGTTATTCTTACAAGGACCGGTGGCAAATCTTCTTTCTTCAAAAGGCGATAACGGCACTGGATGCTCGTACTTCTTGTGTCGCTCTACATCTGATTGGCTCATAAAAGCCTTACCACATTTGTCACATCTTTCTATTGCCATCTTCTTATTTCTCAGTCTCTCAGTTTGCCATGTGTGTCTCTCTCTTTTTCTTTATTATTCTCCTAGGAGATTCTCTTTGTTTCATTAGTGTTTTCCTCATCATCATCCTGTAGTTTCAAGTCAGCCAGACTTTCCATAAATTTGAGCATACCCTGCTGCCCTATCCATGCTCTTGGTATATTCATTTCCAATACAGGAAGCCTGACTATTGGATCGTGTTCGACTGGAGGAATACCCCTTATTGCTTGACGCATATAAGCAAATTCGTCAATATGCAAAACTGGAGAGCATCTGAAATTGATTATCGACGGATGATGCAGTCTAATAATTGACTGCCATCCGACAAAGCCTAGAGCTATAGCACTGCCAATCATTCCATATATGCTGTTTATTGTATATGACCCTGTCATTGACATTAAAGCTGTTAAACCAATGAAGCCAAGCGCAGCTATCGTCGTCTCAGTAAATGTCTTTACATTATGCTTCACATTTCTAGAGAGCCTAACTCCAGCTTCTCTACTGCATTTCTTGTCTATCTTGTCCAATAGCTCTTGGTATTGGTTCCATCTAGCTATCTGCTGTTCGTAGTCTATATCGGGTACTCTTTGGTTCGCTATAGCGCTAAGTTTTCGAAAAATGTTTCTTCCCCCGATACTGCTGCTATTATCAATATTACTGTCGTTGCCGTCGTTAATGGTGTTATCAAGAAAAAGATTGAGGTGATGATAACCATCACTCTCTCTTTTTGTCATAGCCAGTAAGTGATTCGCTAAAATCTTAGTTATGTATTTAGTAACAATTATTACGTAAAAGGACCAAAAAAGAATCTCCTGTTGATTACGTAATGAACAATATTGGAAAAACTATGTCCTATTGCTTATTTTTCTTTGTTAGCCCAGGCGTCTTTAAATATAAGATTCGGTTTTGCCTAAACTTGACTTATTGACCTTTACCTATCTATTTGAGACTTTAATTGCTAGGTGATAGCGTGAATATGTAGTAAAATATGTCACACTTGGTTGTCAGAACACGAAATCTTGCTATTAGCTAGAGGTGTTGTCCTAAAATTAGTAAGTATGCCCTTGATTATCGGACTGCATATATCTATATCCTATTTAATCTAGTTAAGAAAAATAATGGATACAAGAGCAAACGTTCTATATTATGCCGCAGCGGCAACAACTGCGATAGCTGGCATTCTACATCTGATTCAAGCTTCAAATGTATTGGGATTTAGTCTTAATTTCTTTATATTCTTCATAGTAGCAGGAATAGCCCAGCTATTCTGGGTTGTGCCAATGATAAGAAGATGGGGACGGGTATGGTATTATGTAGGCATTGGTGGAACAATAGTGCTAATCGCACTTTATGCAATAACTAGAATGCCAGGCAACCCAATTACTGGGAGAGGAGGTCCTATTAGCCCAATGGCACTCGCTATTGAGGTATTCCAAGTTGCTTTTATTGGGCTTAGTATTGCCATTATAGTCTATGAAGTAAAAAGGAAACAGATCAGTGGAAAAACTGCATCTGAGACCGCATAGCCTATAGGATTAGGCTCTCCCTGACATTTAGATGAGAGCATCAGAGCGTTCACCTGGAATGTCCTTAAAACTAAACTATAGCATTGCGCTACCCAGTCAGGGGCTCACCATACCAACACATCATCATTACAGCTTCTACGTGTTTATTACTAGAATACATATTGCTGATATTGCGTATAATTTAATTGGCGGGTATGAGCTCAGAAAAGAAGCCCTCCAAGAGAGAGCAAGCACTGCATGATGCAACCCATGGGCAGTTTGGAGAAGAACCAAGACCTGAACCAATACCCTATGAAAAGAAGGAGGAGGAGTCTAATGACATCAATGATAATGTCAAAGAGCGCATAAGCGCAGCTCATAGAAAATCAAGAAGCGCTTAAGATATTAGCTCCTTACATTTTTCTGTCCTGCTTCATCCGTTCTAAGTTCTCTCTGTACCTCTCTCTTTTTTTATATCATCTGCCTTCGCTAACTGGAGAGCACATATTGGTAAAATCTGCAATCTACCTTTCTATGTTTATGTGAATAAACAGATGTGGATAGTCCTTATATCTGCTGTTAGATTCTTTCTATGACTCTTTTATCCATAGAGAAAAAAATTCAGAGGAAGAGCAAAAATAGAGCTCTGATATTGCGGCTCTCTATTGGCAGCCGGTTGTTCCGCCATCGCACGTAGTATTTGCATTGCCGGCTCCTGTCATAATGGCATTA
>Ga0081538_10004118_pt1 | contig 13509 bp, 12 predicted proteins | sample TabmetS5T2R1_FD_71022 | JGI IMG/M metagenome (GOLD analysis project Ga0081538, IMG submission 71022) | Tabebuia heterophylla rhizosphere microbial communities from the University of Puerto Rico - S5T2R1 | ecosystem: Host-associated > Plants > Roots > Rhizosphere ...
CCACTCGAAGGTCTCGGCGGTGGGGTCGCCGCCCTCCTCGGCCAGCCGGCGGATGCGGCCGTGGGGGTTGTCGGTGTTGTTGGTCAGCGAGGTGTACAGCGAGTTGTCGAACCGGTCGATCTCGGCGTCCTCGGGCCGGTTGAGCTGGAGGGTGGCCGGGTTGAACCAGCTTTGGGCCCGGACCCAGGTGTCCGGGTCGACCAGGGCGGCCGGGGACATCTCGATCTGGTGCCAGCGGCCGGTGCCCGACAGCACGCTCTCGTCCTGGCTGGCCGGGGCGAGCTCGGCCACCCAAGCAGCCCTTCCTCGTGGCCGTTGCCGTCCCTGAGGGGGAAGTAGGCGGTGAAGTCGTTGTTGTAGCCGAAGTACTCGCCGCCGCCGATGCGGTCGCGGTAGGAGGCGACCACGTCGTAGGTGAACCCCTCGGGGAGCGAGACGTCGTCGTGGAACCGGCCCGGCTGGCTGGTCCAGCCCTGGGAGAACGGCGACGGCCGGCCGCCCCGGCCTCTGGCCCGGACGCCCTCGCCCTCGCCGGCCGGCGCCGGCCCGGCCATGGCCATGCCGCCGACCAGCGCCCCCGTCGCGGCCAGCCCCTTGATGAACACGCGGCGGCCGATCCCGGCGGCCTCCGCGCGCGGCTCCTGCTCCTGCAGCACGGCGATCTCTCCTCTCACGGCGGTCGAGCCCCGCCCGGCGCGCTCGGGAGCGGTCGGGCCGCGGGCTCACTCGGCGGACCGTACGGAGGCCGGCCGACGCCGGGCTGACCGCAGGGTGAACCCCGCTCGACGGCGGTCGGGCAGACAACCGACGCACTTCGGGTGCCATGGGGCCTTCTCCGGCCTTTTCCCCAGCCGTCGGTCATTTGCCGCAACACCGTCGATCCCGCCTGCTCCACTGCCGGGCATGAGCGCGACGCGCAGGGGCCTGGTGTGGGCCGGCGGCCTGGCCGCCGCCGCGGCGGCCGTGGCGGTCATCGCCTGGACGCCGGCGGCGGCGCCCGACGTCGCCGCGGCGAGCACCGGTCCGGTGGTCACGCCGCCCAGCGGCACCGCCCGGCCGGCGCCGGTCGCCCGCAGCCGGTCCGCCACCCGGGTGATCGCGGCGGCCGGTGACATCGCCTGCGACCCGGGCAGCGGGAGCTTCGGCGGCGGCCGGGGAGCGACCGACGCCTGCCACATGCGCGCCACCGCCAGGCTGGTGCTCGACCTGGACCCGGCGGTGGTGCTGACCCTGGGCGACAACCAGTACGAGAACGGCACCCTGGCCAAGTTCCGGCGCTCCTACGAGCAGAGCTGGGGCCGGCTCAGGAGCCGCACCCGCCCGGCCCCGGGCAACCACGACTACCGGACCGCCGGCGCCGCCGGGTACTTCGACTACTTCGGCGCCGCCGCCGGCCCCCGCTCGACCGGCTTCTACAGCTTCGACGTCGGCGCCTGGCACCTGATCGCCCTCAACAGCGAGTGCGCCCACATCGGCGGCTGCGGCAAGGGCTCGCTCCAGGAGCGCTGGCTGCGCGCCGACCTGGCCGCGCACCCGGCCAGGTGCGCGCTGGCCTACTGGCACGCCGGCGACGGCACCTGCCACTAGCTCATCTGGCAGGAGATCCGCGGTGATCTCGGGGGTCGTTCCCGAGATGTCCCCCGGAGGTTCGCTTCCGCGTCGACCGCCGACGGATGGCCGGGGACCGGGCGTTGCGGGCCCGCTCCAGGCCATCGAGGATCAGGTCGAGCCCGAACTCGAACTCGTTGGCGTAGTCGTAGCCAGGCTGGAGGACGTGCTCGACCGTCAGCTCGGCGAGGTGGGGGTACTGGTCGGCGGGGAGCTGCCGCAGGATCGCCTGGGCCACCTCCGCCGTCTCCTCCGCCGTGTCGAACGGCAGGCTGGCCTCCTGGATCGCGAACCCGTAGATGTAGCTGTCGAGGGCGGAGAAGGCGTGGGCGGCCAGCTCGATGGAGAAGCCCGCCCCCCGGAGGATCCCGAGCACGGCGTCATGGTGACGCAGCGTCGCCGGGCCGGGGGAGGTCCGCGACTCCATCAGGCCGATCCCCCAGGGATGACGCGCCAGCGCCTCGCGGACCGAGATCGCCCGCTGCCGCATGGCCGCCTTCCAGTCGGGTTCGCCGGTGGGCAGGTCGATCTCGCCGAAGACGAGGTCGACCATGCCGTCGAGGAGGTCGTCCTTGCCGGCCACGTGGTTGTACAGCGACATCGCCTCGACCCCGACCGCCTCGCCGAGCCTGCGCATGGTGAGCGACCTGAGCCCGCTGTCGTCGGCGAGGGCGACGGCGGCCCGCAGCACCCGCTCCCGGCTGAGCGGGGCCCGGGCCTCCGCCGCGGCCTTGGGAGGAGATGTCATCGGGGCTTCCTCCGATCCACGGTCTTGACGGGACTTACACCGTAAGTCTACCCTACTTACATCGTAAGTCTACGATCGGAGTGGGCCATGGCAGGGACAGGGACAAGGTTGGAGCCAGCGACCGCAGCAGCCGGCGGCCGGCTGGCCGGAAGCAAGCCGGCGGGCCCATCCCGGGGACAGACCCACCGGAGGACGGCCGTGCTGGTGGGGGTGCTCTTCCTCACGTCGACGGCCGCGTTCGCGGCCGGCAGCGCTCTCGTCGCCGCCCACTTCTCCGGGGACAGCCCGGCGACCTCGACGCCGCTCGCCGGGGTGCTGCTGCAGGTGTACACCGCCCTCGCCGTCGCCGGCATCGGCTTGGCCATGCTGCCGGTGCTGCGGCCCTACAACCTCCGGCTGGCCCGCGCCTACCTCGCGCTCCGGGTCCTCGAGGGCTCGGCGATCGTGGTCGTCGGCGCCGTAATGGTCGCCACGAGGCGACCGCTCGAGCACGACGACCTGCTGATCTACACGCTCACGGCCGCCGGCGGCATCGTCCTCTGCCACCTGCTCTCCGTCTCCCGATTGATCCCCCGGCAGCTGGCGACGCTGGGCATGCTCGGCTATGTCGTGCTGCTGGTGGGCATCCCAACCGCCCTTGTCGGCCTCGCGGATCTCGACAGCGGCTGGGGAGCGCTCTTCCTCGCCCCCGGCGGGCTGTTCGAGCTGATCTTCCCGCTCCTGCTGATCGTCAGAGGGTTCTCGGCCGACACCGCGCCGGGACCTGGCGCGCCGTCCGGCGGACCGCTGCGGCGAGCCGCGATCGTCGCGGGCCTCGGGTTGCTGGTCATGTCCGCGCTGGGGCTGGCCAGCTTCTTGACCTTCGAGCGGCTGGTCGTGGACGGAGACGCGACCAGCACGGCGCGCAACATCGTCGAGCATGAGCTGCGCTTCCGCATGCTCATCGGCGGCTTCCTGATCGCCGCGGTGCTCGATGTGGTGGTGGCCTGGGCGCTCTACGAATTCCTCCGGCCCCTGAACCGTCGCGTCGCATTGCTGGCGGCGTGGCTCAGGGTGGCCTATGCGGCGGTCTTCGCGGCCGCCCTGAGCAATCTCCTCGTGGCCGCGCGCCTCCTGACCGACGCCGACTCCCTGCGCGCGTTCGGCGCCCGACAGCTCCACGCGCAGGCGATGACATCGGTCAGCGAATTCGAGGGCGCATGGGACCTGGCGCTCGCGGTCTTCGGCCTGCATCTGCTCGTGGTCGGCTATCTGGCGCTGACATCGAGGCACGTTCCCAGACTCGTCGGCGTGCTGGTGATGGTGGCGGGCCTCGGCTATCTGGTCGACAGCTTCGGTGTGCTGCTCTGGACGAGCTACGACGCCAATGTCGCCGGCTTCACCTTCGCCGGGGAGGTGCTGCTCATGGGCTGGCTGTTGCTCCTCGGCTGTTCGCCTTCGCGATCGATGGAGCTTGCCCTTCCGCGTTAGAAGAGCCCGACGGGGTCGCCTGGGTCGACGACCGCCATGCCTGACCGGCGCCTGCCAGGCCGGACCAAGGGCTGTGTCGAGCTGCTCGGGACGCATAGCATCGAAGCAGCCATCGATACCTGGTCGAACCGCGCCGGGCCAGTCTCGGGAGGGCCACCATGCGCATCGAGTCCTCGGTCACGTCGCTGTCGTGGATCCCACAGGGAGCGACAGAGGGGTTCAACCGCCTGACGTTTGGGCTGTTCCGCGTCGCCCACTACGATCCCCCACCCCCCGAGGTGCTGGGCGACCTCGACGAGCTCGTTGGGAGCGGCCGCGTCCGCTTCGCCAACCGGCTGGAGGCCTGGATCGAGGTGCAGGACGGCCGCATCGTGGCCGCCGGCCAGAGCGGCGGCGGCCGCAGCGGCGTGACCAGGGTCGGCTACGGCCCGGCCAGCATCGCCTTTGCCTCGGCCCCCATGCCGGATCTGCGGCCCGAGCCGGAGATGGGCCCCGGCTGGGCGCGCGTCGTCCAGACCGCGGGCGGGGTCGTCGCCATCCCCACGCCCCGCCGGGTCCGCCATCCGCCGTATGTGCAGATCAGGCCGTCGATCCCCTGGACCACCCTGGCCCTAACCCTCCACGCTGACGGCACCACCGAGCCACGGCTGGCCGGCGCCAGCCCCTTTCCCCGCCACTGGGTCTACGACCACACCGGTCGGCTGGTCGCCAAGAGCGGCTACATCGACTACGACGCCTGGTGGCGGGAGGCGTTCGGCACCCACACCCCCTGGGGGGCCGAGGACTCCGCGCCGATCGTGACCGCGGTGGAGTCGGTGCTGGAGCGCCAGCTGTCGGTGGCGATCATCGACGCCAAGCCACGGTTCCGGCGGCTGCAGGCAGGCCGGACGCTGGTCGAGCAGGGCGAGCAAGGCGAGGAGCTGTTCCTGCTCTTCGACGGGGTGCTCCAGGTGGAGATCGACGGCAAGCCGGTGACCCAGGTCGGCCCTGGCGCGATCCTGGGAGAGATGGCGCTGCTGAGTGAGGGGCGGCGCATGGCCACGCTGCGGGCGGTGACCCCGTGCCGGGTGGCAGTGGTGCCCAAGGACCGCATCGACCGGCAGGCCTTGGAGGAGATCGCCAGAGGCCGAAGGCCCGACCGCTGACGCTGGACCTGATCGGAGGTGCCACCCGGGGAGGCCCCTTTTCATGGCATTCAGTCGTCGCCGAGCTTGACGGCGCGCGGGTCGACCGGGATGGGTGTGGTCCGCGGGTTCGGGTCAGCCATGAGAGCGGCGGGCGCGCCGGTGAAGTCCAGGTGCTCGGGCCCGTGCCACCCTCCTGCGTACCAGGTGTGCAGCAGACCATGATTGCGAGCGTCGGTGGTGAAGACGTCCAGGCGGCGCGGCGCCCAGGAGGCCGCCGCCATGCCGGCGAGCGGGAGCCGGTCCGGGCCCGTGCCGGTGGCCAAGGTCTCGGGCCCGTGCCAGCCGGTGCTGCCGGCACCGGCGAACCAGCGGTGGGCGAGCGTCCGGCCGCCGGCGGTCGCCGCGAACACATCGAGCCGGCGAGTGTCCCAAGCGGCGACCGCCGCCGGAGCCTTGTAGGCGGCCCCGCCCGGCCCGGCACCCAGTGACTCCCATGCGTGCCAGCGGCCATCCCACCAGGCGTGGGCCAGGCTGCCGCGGTCGCTGATCGCGAACACGTCGAGCCGGTTCGGCCCCCACGCCGCCATGCTGGGGACGAAGGCGCCTCCCGGGGTGCGCGCCAGCCGCTCCGGGCCGTGCCAGGAACCGTTGAACCACCAGTGCAGCAGCTCGTTGGTGACCGTGTCGCGGGCAACCACGTCCAGCCGCCCGGACTCCCACGACGCCACCGCCGGTGCGGCCACACCGTGCCCGCCGGGCCCGGCGCCCAGGTCGCTCCAGGAGCTCCACGTCCCACTCTGGTTGACGCGCTGGAGCAGGTGGCCGGTCACCTGGTCGACCGCGAACAGGTCCAGGCGCCCGGGCCCCGAGGACGCCACCGTGGGTGCGCCCACACGGTGGTCGGCCGGGCCGCGGCCGAGGCCGGTCCAGCCGGTCCATCCCTCGGGACCGTAGGCCTTGCGGATCAGCGCGCCGGTCCCCTCCGACGCCAGCACCTCCAGCTGTCCGTTATCCAGGGCGGCGGCGGCGGGATTGATGACGTCGCGGCTCTGCGCCTCGGCGTCGATCGCGGTGCGGTAGTCAATGAAGCTGGGGTAGCCGCCGCGCATCCAGATGACGTCCATGTCGGTGCCGGGCTGGCCCCGGGGGCGGATGGCTCGGTAGTTCCCACGCCCCGACGCTGTGGTCACGACCCGTTTGACCCAAGTGTGACCGCCGTCGGTGGTTCGCCACACCTGGATCTCGAACACGCCGTTGACCTGTAGGGCAAGGAAGACGCGGGTCGGGTTGGCATGGTCCAGCGTGATTCCACCCGAATAGTTGGGTTCGGCGGGGCTGCCGCTCATGCTCCCGCCGGCCCGCGTGAACTCGTGGTCCTCCCACCGGGTACCGGTCCAGCGGGCATAGTGGTAGCGGTGGTCGGTGCTGCTGGGAAAGGTCGCGAAGACGACCACTGGGCGGCCGGCCGAGTCGAAGGCGACGTCGTGGATCCACGCCTTGACGCCACCGTGAGCAGCCGCGTCGTAGACCTTGTCGGCCTGCGCCGGGGTGAATGGCAGCTGGCTGGCCGGCTCGATCAACGAGCCATTGGCGCGGTAGAGGTTGCCCGCGCGGTAGCGCGCGTAATAGATGCTCGTCCGCAGATTGCGGGGGTGCGCTTCGGTAAAGGCCATGTGGAAGGTGTCAACCTCGTTGCTCGCGACCTTCACGTACGGACGCTGCCCGGGAACACTGATCATCGTCCGTGCCGGCGCCCAGGAGAGGCCGTCGGTGGAAGTCGAGAAGGTCGGGTTGTAGTTCCCACCCCGCCACAGCAGCCAGATGCGGTTGCCCTCGGCTGACAGCTGCATCGGGTTTGGATAGGTGTAGCCAAATGTGCCCGGCGTGTTGGTGGGCACCGTCCGCTCCGGCCCCCAGGAGGAGATGTCCTCCGGGTTGACCGTGCGCCGGTAGTACATTGCGCTCCCGAAGTGAGCCGACCAAAAGGCCGTCAGGTGACCGTCCGGGCGCATCAGCAGCGACGGCGCGGCGTGGTCGTCAATCTGGAACTTCGCCCTGATGGTCGCCACCACGCGCTGACCCGTGTCGTGGTCGTAGCTGGCCACCTGGATGTCGCCGCCGCTATTGACCCAACCTGCGTAGGTGCGCCGGTGGGCGCCCACGTGGTAGATCGCCCTAGGGTCTCCGAACCAGGACCACGCCCCGCTCGGGCTGAACTCCCGCTGTCGCAGCGGCAAGGCGCTCGCCTCCCCCGGCACGACCGCAGCCACGATGAGCAACGTGGCCACCCCGATGAACCGAGTGACGGACCGGACGCATGACGTCACACCAGGACCTCCAGGACAGCTGGTCCAGGCTGCCCTTTCTGCTCCAAGGATTACTATCGTCAGCACGACGTAATTTCGCCAACGGCACCACGGTCACCTGGCACCGGCCCTCCCTCCATACCGAGGAGAGCCGAAGCAGGCGCGGCCGTGCCCGACCCGCTTGACCTTCCGATATGGAACCGCGCCGTCAAGTGTGTAGCCGCCGGCGAGCAGGTCCTGGCGTCTGAATGATGCGTCGGATTCGAGACCCGGTGGGAGGTGGCCGGGCTGAAGTAGGCCAGGACCGCGTCGGAGCGGCGTGGATGGCGGACCCGTCGTTTCGTGCTCGCCGAGCGATACGCTGACGCCATCATGCAGGCTGCTGTCGAGGCCTTCTGGGCGTCGTTCCGCCAGGCGAGCGGGGTGGACCACGACGACCACGACGACTACGACGTGTTCGCCTTCGGCGACTCGCCCCAGATGGCCGACGAGCTCGCCGGCCTGGTGCTGCGCGGGACCAAGCGGGCGACCGCCGGGCTGGTCGTTGAATACGAGCGTGACAACGAGCCGATCCCCCGGGAAGGCTCGTACGCGGTGGTGCTGGATGGCAGCGGCTCGCCGGTGTGCGTGATCCGCACGACCCAGGTGAAGGTCAAGCCGCTGCGCGAGGTGGACGGCGCCTTCGCCTGGGATGAGGGTGAGGGTGCTCGCACCGTGGCGTGGTGGCTAGACGCGCACCGCCGCTTCTTCCTACGTGGCTGCGCGGCCGCGGGTGTGGCCTTCTCCGACGATCTGCTCACCGTGTTCGAGCGCTTCGAGCTGGTCTGGCCGCTGGGCGGTGGCGAGGGCGGGCGAGCAGATACGTCTGCGCAGCTTTCGCAACGTCGTGGTCGTCGCGACGATACTGATGACACTGCTAGCAATCGGAGTGGCCCTCACAGGCTTCTTTTCTCCGAGATTGGTCCCGCTCCGCTTCGCTCCTGAGGAGGCTGGCGAAGCGGTGGTCGTGTGCCCAACCGCCGAGTCCGCACCGTCAAGGGCTCATCAGAGCGATACCACCTGCCTGTTGCCTTGGCCGTGCTCAAGCTCCCAACTGGCGCCATCACCGCCTTCCTCGGCCTGCCGCTCATGCGCGGTCAAGCGGCGGCTCGCCATGCCTGACCGTGACCATGGGGGACCAAGGCTCGTCGCCTGGCCAGGTCAGGCGGGTTGGACCGGTAGGTCATAGTCCAGCCACCGATCATCGCGGGTCGCCCCCACACGGGCATAGACGGCCTGGGCGCGATGGTTGTCGCTGGCCGTCTGCCAGACCAGCCGGGTCGCCCCATGCTCGCGGCAGCGCTCCACACACACGGCGATCAGCCCCTCGGCCACCCCCAGGCCGCGGGCCTCCGGCGCCACGTACAGGTCGTTCATCACCCCGACCCGGGCGGCGGCCAGGGTCTGCCAGGTCCAATACAGGGTGGCGAAGCCGATAGCCTTGCCGGTGTCGTCACGGGCCAGCAGTTGCAGCCCCTCGCGCTGGGGGTCGGCCAGCAGTGCCCGCGACAGCTCCAGCAGCTGTTGGTCGCTGGGGGCGACCTGGTAGAAGTCGCAGTAGGCCCGCACCAGCGGCAGCAACTCGGGCAGGTCGGTGGCGCCGACCGGGGTGATCTGCATGGGCTTTCTCCTCACGCTCGCGCCTCGGGTGTGCCCCGGACGCGGCCCTGTTGTGGGTGGTGCCACAGGCCAAGGGGCTGGGAGGATTCAACCAGCAAGAAGGGTGGTGGGCGCGACCGGGTTGACCCTGTGACCCTTCTGTCAGAGATCCGATGAGGGCTAGGCCACCTGCAGTGGGTGGCGAGTGTGCTCGGTGACCTGGGCGGATGAGGGCCGGCAGTGATCCTTGTTGCCCGCCGCGATCCGGTCGCTCGTGGCCCGGATGTGGCCCAGCGGTCAGGAGCTTGGAAGGCTATCCGCCCCCCATGGCCTTCCATCGCTGGGCGAGTGATGGCTCTGCCGGCTTGTCGCGCCAGGTGAGGGCCTCGATCCTGAGACAGGCCGCGGCGAAGGCACCGAGGATCAGCAGGAGAACGACGATCCAGGTCATAGGTGGCTTCCTTCTTCCGCCCAGCCCAGCAGCCAGCACTACCGTACCAGAGCGCTCTGTCGTGAGGGTGAGGCCGTGTCCGGTGACCGTCGTGCCGCTGCCGGCCCTGCGGGCGGCCTTAGTTCATAGAGCAGGCAGCATCGCGCCGCCACCGAGGCGAGCGCCGCTAGGCCTGACTGGACATCCTTGCGGATGCGAACCCCGGCCGGAGGTCGGACACGGGCGTCGCCACGGGCGTCCAGACCAGGGCATCGACCAGGGACTCCCACGGGCGCCATCACGGCGCCAAACCGTGACGCTGACGAGGAGGTCGTTCCCACCGGCGTGAGGAGGTGCTCATGGCTGCTACGACCCCGAACGAGGCATCGACGGCAGTGGTCGACGACGCGATGGTCCGCCCTTCCGCATCGAAATGCCACAGGAGGAGCTCGACGAGCTGCGCCGGCGCAGCGGCCCAGTCAATCCGTAACCCGTGCCCGCGTTATCCCTCTCGTCCCCGAACCAGGGAGGACCCATGGACTTCTCTGCCCAGCTCGACAGGCTCCAGCAGCGAGCCGCTGAGGCCAAGGCCTCGGCCGAGGCGGCCGCGTCCGAGTCCCGCGAGCAGCTGCGCCAGCGCATCGACCAGGCCAAGGTGGACGTGGACCTGGCCGCCAAGGACGCCCGGCAGCAGGTCGGTGAGGCCGCGGCCAGTGCCCGCAGCACGTGGGCCCAGATGAAGGCCGACGCCGCCGCCAAGTTGGACGAATTCGAAGCGGAGATGGACAGGCGGGCCGACCAGCGCGATGCCAAGCTTGCTGCCCGCCAGGCAGATGGAGCGGAGGCTGACGCCGCCGATGCGATCGAGTTCGCCGCCTGGACGGTCGACCACGCCCGGCTGGCCGTGCTGGACGCCATCGACGCCCGCGCCTACGCCGACGAACTCGCCAGCGCCACCCGCTCCTAGCTCCGCCCGGGCCGCTCCGGCCATGTCCGGCGGCGGTCACCCGACCGCCGGGACCGTGGCGTCGCACCGAGCCGGCCGTCACGACACCGATCCGATGGCAGGACGCAACACACCAAGAGAGGAGATTCCGATGACGAGCAACGCGACACCCTCGGACAGCCTGCGGGACACCGTCCGGGCAGGGGTGCGGGACCTATCGGGGGTCTGGTGGTGGTTCCTGACCCTGGGGGTCCTGTGGACCCTGTTCGGCACCTACGTGCTGTCCTACCGCGTGGGCAGCCTGGCCGCGGTGGCGGCGCTGGTCGGGGTGGCCTTCCTGTTCGGCGGCATCACCCAGCTCGCGGTGGCCGGCCGGGTGCAGAGTTGGCGCTGGCTGTTCATCGTGGCCGGCATCCTGGGGGTCGCCGCCGGGATCCTCACCTTCGTCTGGCCCGACATCACCCTGTACGTGGTGTCGATCCTGGTCGCCTGGTACCTGATCTTCTTCGGCATCATCCACCTGGTCGGCGCGCTGGCCGGTCCCAAGGTGTCCTACTGGTGGACCCAGCTGCTGCTCGGGGTCGCCGAGCTGGGGCTGGGGGTGTGGGCGGTCCGGTCCTGGCAGCGTTCGCTACTGACGCTGGTGACCCTGGTCGGGGTGTGGGCCATCTTCCACGGGGTGGCCGAGATCTTCGCCGCCTTCAGCCTGCGCGAGGCCGGCAAGCGAGCCGAGCGGTTGGTCGGCTGACCGCCGGCCGACCGGCACCGGGCCAACCCCGGCAGGCGCCAGCTGCGCGTGGCCGGCCTGCCCAAGGCTCAGCCTGGGCAGGCCGGCACCGGCCCGTCGGCGGTCAGCCAACCAGCAGGCCGCCAGAGGTTCTGACCGTAACAGGAGCGCCGACAGGAATTGGCACCCTGTGGCGCCATCGGCAACACTCCGACGATGACCGCCAGCCCGCCACCGACGCTGTACCACCGATGGATGGGCTGGCACGCCCCGGCACTGCGGCGCGTCGCCATCCTGGCCTGCATCGGGCTGGCCGTCGCTGTGGTGCTCGTGCCGATCCTGCCGTGGCAGGCAGCGGTCGTCGCCGGCTGGGACGCCGCCGCCCTCGTCTACCTCAGCAGCATCTGGCCGATCATCCTCCGCGCCGACAGCGCGCAAGCCGAGCAGCTCGCAACCCACGAGGACGAGACCCGCGGCTCCGCCACCGTCCTGCTGCTGGCGGCAAGTGTCGCCAGCCTCCTGGGGGTCGGCGGCGCTCTCATCCTTGCCGGGCGCGAGAGCGGCCCCTCGCGGGTCCTGTTCATCGGCCAGGCCGTGCTGACCCTCCTGCTGTCGTGGACCCTGGTCAACACGGTCTACACCCTGCACTACGCCCACCGGGACTTCGGATCGACCGCCCTGGGCATCGCCTTCGGCGACGCAGCCGGACAAGAGCGGCCCACCTACCGTGACTTCGCCTACGTCGCCTTCACCATCGGCATGACCTACCAGGTGTCCGACACGACGGTGCGCGATCCCCGGATCCGTCGCGCGGTGCTGTCGCATGCGTTGCTGTCGTATGTGTTCGGCGTGGTGATCGTCGGGGGCGCGGTCAACCTGATCGCCGGACTCCTCCGCTGACCCATCGGCGACCTGAAGCCTCACAGCGGGCAGGCGGAACGTGGCGACGACTGCAACGACATCCCGCCTTTCTGATGTGGGAACGGCTGTCAAGGTGAAGGGATCCACTCGAGCACCACGCCCGTGATGCCTGTAAGTGGTCGACGCGGGGCCCGTTCGCCGGTGGTGGGCGGGCCCTGGGATCGGCACGACGCGCCGGCGCGGCATGGGTCGGCGGCCCGCCAGACTGATGTCCGCGGGTTGGGACCGCAGGTCGGCGGTTCGCAGGAAGGTGCCCCGCACTAAGCACGCCCCAGGCCTGGCCTGGTGGCACAGAACGGCCGGGGATCGGTCCTGCAGCGGCGGGGCGCCGGCGCGTCGTGGCGGCCACGATCACCCCGGAGCCGACCGGTGGGGTGATCGCTGCTGGTGGGTGAGCATGCTAGGCAACCATCTCGGCCCATAGGAACCCGGCCAGCTCCCGGGCGACCGCGATGACCACCACCTGCCGGCACTGCTTGCGAGCGTGCAGGCGACGGAAGCGGCCGCACAGCCGCAACTGGGCCTTCCAGGCCCGGGCGACCACTTCGGGTGGCAGGCCAGCCTGGCGGCGGCGCAGCTCCAGGGTGGCCTGGGGTCGATGCTGGTAGGCCCAGGCCGACTCGACCAGCTGAGCGCGCAGGTGGCCGCCGCCACACTTGGTAATGCGACCTCGCCAGGTCGAGCTTCCGCTGGAGTACTCGCTTGGGACCAGCCCGCAGAACCCCATGAACTGGGGCGCGCTGGCGAACCGCCGCCAGTCGCCAACCTCGCTGGCCAACGTGAGCGCGCCCAGGCGGGTCACGCCCCGATAGGCGCTCAAGCGCGCGACCGCGTCGGCGAACGGTGGCCGGTCATACCAGGTGGCCAGGTCGGCCTCGATCGCCTCCAGGGCGGCGTCGCGGGCCGACAGGGTCGCCCGATAGTGGGCGTAGGTCGTGCTCAAGGCCGAGTCGTCGAAGCGCTGGGCCAACAACCACCGCTCGTGCCCATAGGTCCAGGTCGACCCGTCCCGCCAGATGCGGCCGTGGCGCAACAAGAACCCACCCAGGCGAAGCCGGGCACGGGACCGGTCGGCCAGCATGTCGGCCCGGGCCCGGCACAGGTCCCGAACGGCCTCCTCGTCCACGGTCGGCACCCGAATGGGGGTGAGTTCGCCGGCGCGGTACAGCCGAGCCAACCGACGACAGTCCCGCCGGTCGGTCTTGACCTTGTCGCCCGGCGCCTTGGGAATCAGCGTCGGCGCGATCACCTGGCAGCGAACCTCCAACCGGTCCAGCAGGCGGGCCAACTCATAGCCGGTCGGGCCGGCCTCATAGCAGGCTCGCAGCCGACGACGATCCGGGAACTGGGCCACGAGCCTGCGAATCGAGGGCTCATCGTTGGCGATCCGGTCGACCTCAGCAGCGTCGCGTCTGGGGCTGAGGACCGCCACCGAGATGGTGTCCCGGTGCACGTCCAGACCAAGGTAGGTGAGACCACCAGCAGCAGCGATACTGGACACCGGCCGGCTCCTTCCGTGTGTGGCTCCGTCCACGCCAGCGTGGATGACCCACGCGATACGCGGAACGGAGCCGGCCGTTCCCATGCT
>Ga0081538_10004119_pt1 | contig 13506 bp, 9 predicted proteins | sample TabmetS5T2R1_FD_71022 | JGI IMG/M metagenome (GOLD analysis project Ga0081538, IMG submission 71022) | Tabebuia heterophylla rhizosphere microbial communities from the University of Puerto Rico - S5T2R1 | ecosystem: Host-associated > Plants > Roots > Rhizosphere ...
GTCCAGGCCGGCCACCCGGCCCTGGCCGCCCATGCGGTCGGCGGCGGTGCGGGCCACGATCCCGGTGCCGCAGGCCACGTCCAGCACGGCCTGGCCGGGGGCGATCCCGGCCGCCTCCACCAGGTGGCCCGCCCACTCGGCGAAGAGGGCGGGGACGAAGCTGGACTCGTACACCTCCGCCGCCTCGACCGAGAGCTGGAAGGTCTCCACCGAGCTGGTCATCGCGAACCTCCTTGGGTCGTGTCGCGTTCCGCCCCACGATCCCTCCCGCGACCGGCCCGAGCATCGGACAGCTGCCCTATTCCGGGGCCGGGCCGGGCTGCATACTTCTCCCCATGACCGACCTGGAGCCGCTGGTCGTCGGGCACGCCGCCCTGGAGGCGGGCCGGTGGGAGGAGGCCCGCGCGGCCTTCGCGGCCGCCCTGGCCGAGGACGAGACGCCGGAGGCCCTGGACGGCATGGGGACCGCCCTGTGGTGGCTGGGCGAGACCCGGGCCGGCGTCGCCCACACCGAGCGGGCCTACGCCGGCTTCCGCGAGGCCGGCGACGCCGTCGCGGCCGCCGTGGCCGCCATGAGCCTCTGCGTCACCTGGGCGGCCAACTTCAGCAACCACGCCGCCGCCGGCGGCTGGCTGGCCCGGGCCGAGCGGCTCGTGGCCGACGCCGACCCGAACCCGCTCCAGGGCTGGCTGTGGCTGCTGCGCGGCTTCCTGGACCCGGATCCGGCCAGGGCCCGCGAGCTCCAGCAGCGGGTCCTGGAGCTGGCCCGGGTCACCGGCGACCCCGACCTGGAGCTGTGCGCCCTCGGCGACCTGGGGCTGACCCTGGTCACCGAGGGCCGGGCCGACGAGGGCCTGGCCCTGATCGACGAGGCGATGGCCGGCACCCTCGGTGGCGAGCGCCGCCGGCTCGACACCGTGGTCACCACCTGCTGCGACATGCTGGTCGCCTGCGACCTGGTGGGCGACCTGCGGCGGGCCACCCAGTGGTGCCAGGTGGCCGACCGCTTCATCGACCGCTACGGCTGCCCGTTCCTGTACGCCCGCTGCCGCACCCTGTACGGCGGCGTCCTGGTCGCCAAGGGCCGCTGGGACGAGGCCGAGCGGGAGCTGCTGGCCGCCATCCGCATGGCCGAAGGGGCCGGACCGGCCTCCCACGCCGAGGCCCTGGCCCGGCTGGCCGACCTGCGCCTGCGCCAGGGGTGGCTGGAGGAGGCCGAGGAGCTGCTGCCCGAGGGCGCCGGCGGCCGGACGGCGGCCCGGACCGCGGCCCGGCTGCGGCTGGCCCGGGGCGAGGCGTCGGTCGCCGCCGGGCTGCTCGAGCGCGCCCTCGAGGACGACGGCCGGCCCGCCGTCCACGGCGAGCGCCACCTGCGGGCCGCGGCCGCCCTCGAGACGCTGGTCGCGGCCCGGCTCGCCCTCGGCGACCTCGACGCCGCCGAGGCCGCGGCGAAGCGCCTGGCCAGGCTGGCCGGGGACGCCGGCACCGGCCAGGGCCAGATCGCCGCCCTGGCCGCCCAGGCCGGAGCCCGGGTGGCCGACGCCACCGGCCACCCGGACGAGGCCAGGCGCCTGCTGGCCCGGGCGCTGGAGCTGTTCGCCCGCGCCGACCTCCCCCACGAGACGGCCCTGGCCCGCCTGGAGCTGGCCCGCGCCCTGGCCGGCGCCAACCCCGAGCTGGCCGTCGCCGAGGCCAGGAGCGCCCTGGCGGCGTTCGAGGAGCTGGGGGCCGGAGGCGACGCCGACGCGGCCGACGCCCTGCTCCGCTCCCTCGGCGCCCCGGGCCGGACCGGCCCCAAGCGCGTCGGCGTGCTGACCCGGCGCGAGCAGGAGGTGCTGCGGCTGGTCGGCCTCGGCCTCTCCAACCCCGAGATCGCCCAGCGCCTGTTCATCAGCCGCAAGACCGCCGCCCACCACGTCAGCAACGTCCTGGCCAAGCTGGGCGTCCGCAACCGGGCCGGCGCCATCGCCTACGCCGCCCGCCAGGAGCAGCAGAGCTAGCGGCCGCGCCGCTGCGCCAGCGCCGCGGCGTAGACGGCCGCGTACGTCCTGGCCGCCCCGGCGGGGCCGAACCGGGCCGCCGCCCGCTCCCGGGCCGCCGCGGCCATCCGGGCCGTGCCGGCCGGGTCGGCCAGGACCGCCTCAAGGGCCCTGGCCAGGGCGTCGGGCTGGCCGGGGGGGAAGGTCCGCCCCGTCCGGCCGTCGTCGACCACGTCGAGCAGGCCGCCCGAGGCGGCGGCCACCACCGGGGCGCCCGACAGCTGGCCCTCGACCGCGACCAGGCCCAGGCCCTCGTCCCGGCCGGGCACGACCAGGGCGGCCGCCCGGCGGTAGCGGCCGGCCAGCTCGGCCTGGGGGAGCTGGCCGTCCCAGCGGACCCGGCCGGCCACGCCCAGCTCGCCGGCCAGGCGGCGCAGGGCGGCCTCCTCGGGGCCGGCGCCGACGACCCGCAAGGGCAGGCCGGCCGCCGGCCCGGTCAGCCCGGCCAGGGCCCGCAGCGCGACCTCGGCGCCCTTCTGCCGGTCGAGGCGGCCGACGAACAGCAGCTCGTCGCGGGCCTGGTCGCCCGGCCCGGGGGAGAAGGCGAGGTCGTCGACGGGCATGGGCGCGACCGCGACCGGAGGGGCAAGGCCGGGGGCGAACCCGGCCGCCTGCCCGGCCAGCCAGCCGGACACGGCCGTCACCCGGGCCGAGGCCCGCAGCACCCGGGCGCAGGCGGCGCGGGCCGCCGGGCGGGTCCGGGCCAGGCGCACGTCGGTGCCGTGCAAGGTGGTGACCAGCGGCAGGCCGGTCCGGGCGGCCAGGGCCTGGACCCCGGCCGGGAACCACCAGTGGGCGTGGACCAGGTCGGCCCCGCGACCGGCCCGCCGCGCGGCCAGGGCGCCGGCGCCGAGCAGCCCGGCCAGGGCCAGCGCCCCCGTCGGGGTGGCCGCCCGGCGGTGCATCTCGCCCGCGTAGGCCAGCCGCTGCGCCCGGGCGGGCGCGTAGCGGTAGCGGCGCACCGCGACCCCATTTAGCCGTTCGGCCGCGGCCAGCCCCTCGGCCGCCGGGGCCACGGCCGCCACCTGGACCCCCTCGGCCCGCAGGGCGACGGCCAGCCGCAGCAGGAACCCGCCGGTCAGGTCGTCCACCGTCCGCGGGAACGCATGGGCCAGGAACAGCACCCGGAGGGGCTCAGCCACCGGCGGCGCCGTCCGCGCGGTCGGCCTGGGGTTCGGGGGGCTCAAGCGTAGCCCCCCGATCAGCAACTTCGACCAGGGTGCCGGCAAGGTCCGGCCAGAACCCGGGTGGGAGCTCGTGGCCGAGGCCGGGGACGACCACGAGGCGGGCCCCGGGGATGGCCGCGGCCGTGGCCTCGCCGCCGCTCACGCCGATGACCTGGTCCTCGCCGCCGTGGATGACCACCGTCGGCACCCGGATCTGGCCGAGGGCCGCCGTCCGGTCGCCGGCGGCCAGGATGGCCGCGAACTGCCGCCCGGTCCCCTTGGGGTGGTAGGCGCGGTCGTAGCCGCGGGCGGCCCCGCGCCGCACCGCCGCCTCGTCGAACGGGAAGGCCGTGCCGGCGCTGACCGCCCGGGCGTTGGCCACCACCTGCTCGATGAACGCCTCCCGCTCGTCCGGCATGGCCGACACCAGCACGCTGGCCGCCTCCCCGCTCGGCCGGCCGACGGCCCGGTCCCCGGTGGTCGACATGATCGAGGCCAGCGACCGCACCCGTGCCGGGTGCCTGGTCGCCAGCAGCTGGGCGATCATGCCCCCGAGGGAGATGCCGGCCACGTGGGCGGCCGCCACCCCGGCCGCGTCCAGCACCCCGGCGGCGTCGTCGGCCATGTCCTCGAGGGTGTAGGCGAGCGTGGCGTGGTCGCCGGCCCAGATCGAGGCCAGGTTGACCGGCCCGGCGTCGTCGAACCAGGTCGACAGCCCGGCGTCGCGGTTGTCGTAGCGGATGACCAGGAACCCGCGCGAGGCCAGCTCCTGGCAGAGCCCGTCCTCCACGGAGGTGAGCTGCGCCCCCAGCCCCTGGACGAGCAGCAGCGGCCGCCCCGCCGGGTCGCCGACGGTCTCGTACTCGATCTCGACCCCGTTCGCGTGTGCCCTCGGCATGGCGGGCATCGTACTGTCCGTCCGGCACCCACAGCCGAGGAGGAGGGCCGTATGCGGGTCTGCCTGATGATCGAGGGCCAGGAGGACGTCACCTGGGAGCAGTGGCTCGCCCTGGCCGGGGCGTGCGAGGAGCACGGGCTCGACGGCCTGTTCCGCTCCGACCACTACGGGCCGCTGATGGGCATGCCCGACCGGGGCTCGCTCGACGCCTGGGCCACCCTGGCCGGGCTGGCCGCCCGGACCAGCCGCATCCGCCTGGGCACGCTGGTCTCGCCGGCCACCTTCCGGCCCCCGGCGGTGCTGGCCAAGACCGTGGTCACCGTCGACCACATCTCCGGCGGCCGGGTCGAGCTGGGGCTGGGGGCGGGCTGGCACGAGGGCGAGCACCGCGCCCACGGCTTCGAGTTCCCGCCCACCCGGACCCGCATGGAGCGGCTGGCCGAGCAGCTGGAGATCGTCACCCGCTCCTGGAGCGAGGACGCCTTCTCCTTCCAGGGCCGCCACTACCAGCTCCAGGACCTGCGCGCCCTGCCCAAGCCCGTGCAGCGCCCGCGCCCGACCCTGCTGGTCGGCGGCCGCGCCGGGCCCAAGAGCCTGGCCCTGGCGGCCCGCTTCGCCGACGAGTACAACGTCACCGGCGTCCCCATGGACGAGCTTCCGGAGCGGCGCGCCCGGCAGCTGGACGCCTGGCGGGAGGCCGGCCGGGACCCGGAGGAGGCCCGCATGTCGCTGATGATCACCGGCGTGGTCGGCCGCGACCAGGCCGAGGTGGAGCAGCGGGTCGGGCGGGTCCTGGCCGTCACCGGCAGCGACGACAGCGTCGCCGAGGTGCTCGACGCCCGGCCCAACTGGGTGCTCGGCACCGTCGACCAGGTCGTCGGGCAGCTCCAGTCCCTGGAGGCGGCCGGGATCGGCCGGGTCATGCTCCAGCACCTGGACCACGACGACGTCGAGATGGTCGCGGTGCTCGGGGAGGTCGCTGCTAGCATGGACCCCAGCCCCTGATCCCGTCTGGCCTGGAGGTCGACCCCGGCTGCGCACCTTCCGATCCCTTGGCGTGCGCAACTTCCGGTTGTTCTTCGTCGGCCATCTCGTCTCCTCCACCGGCACCTGGATGCAGCAGGTCGGCCAGGACTGGCTGGTCCTGCGGCTGACCGACGCGCCCCTGCCGCTCGGGATCACCATCGCCCTCCAGTTCTCCCCCATGCTCGTGCTCGGGGCCTGGGCGGGGCTGGTCGCCGACCGGGTCGACAAGCGCCGCCTGCTGCTGGCCGCCAACTCGGCCATGGCCGCGCTCGCCCTGGTCCTCGGGGTCCTGACCGCCACCGGGGCGGTGCGGCTGTGGATGGTCTACGCCCTGGCCCTGCTGCTGGGCTGCGTCACCGCCTTCGACATGCCGGCCAGGCAGGCCTTCGTCAGCGAGATGGTCGGGCCCGACCGGGTCGCCAACGCCGTCGGGCTCAACAGCGCCAGCTTCAACACGGCCCGCGTCCTCGGCCCGGCCGCGGCCGGGGCGCTGATCGCGATGGTCGGGATCGCCCCCGCCTTCTTCGTCAACGCCGTCTCCTACCTGGCCATGATCGGCGGCCTGCTGGCCATGGACCCCGGCCGCCTGTACCGCCGGCCCGCCGAGGAGCGGGGCCGGGGCCAGATCCGGGCCGGCGTGCGCTACCTCTGGGCGACCCCGGTGCTGCGCTCGACCGTCCTGCTGGTGGCCGTCGTGGGCATGTTCGGCCTCAACTACCGGGTGGCCCTGCCGCTGCTGGCCCGGTTCGCCTTCGACGGCGGGCCCGGCGCCTACGGGGCCCTGGCCGCCATCATGGCCGCCGGCTCGGTCGTCGGCGCCCTGGCCGTGGCCCGCCGGGGCCGGCCCTCGCGGCTGCTGCTGGTCGGGTCGGTGGCCGCCTTCGGCGTGCTGTCGTTCGCGGCCGCCGCCGCCCCCACCATCCTGGTCGAGGCGGCGGTCCTGTTCCCCATCGGCGTGGCCAGCCTGGCCTTCGTGGCCACGGCCAACTCGACCGTCCAGCTCGCCTCCGACCCGGAGAAGCGCGGCCGCGTGATGAGCCTGTTCGGCCTCGTCCTGCTCGGCTCCAGCCTCCCCAGCGGCCTCCTCAGCGGCTGGCTGGCCGGCCAGTTCGGCCCCCGCTCGATCCTGCTCCTCTCCGGCGTCTCCTGCGTCCTGGCCGCCGCCGTGGCCGCGTTCGCCGGCCGCTACCGTCCGGGCGCGCGTGAGCCAAACCGGCCGGTCCTGGGGCCCCCGAACGGGAGGGTAACCCAACGGCGGATACTACGGCGTCGATTGTCCACAGCACCCCGGGAGCCGGTCTAGCAGGACGACCGCAGGTCCGACAGGGCGACCAGGAGCTCGGAGCGGGCCGCTTCGAGCTCGGCCAGGGGTTCGGACATGGCCGCCTCGACCTCGGCGGCGACGGTGGCGTCGAGGTCGCCGGTGAGGCGGTCGGCCCAGCGGCGGCCGGCGCGGCGGGCGCTGGCCGACAGCAGGCGGGAGAGCAGCCAGCCGGCCAGCAGGCCGCCGACCACCAGGACGAGGGGGACGGGGACGTCGCGGACGGTGGGGAGGTCGGGGAGGTCGGCCTGGGCCCGGCCGGCCAGGTAGAGGGTGAGGTACCAGAGCAGGCCGGCGGCGACGGCGACCGTGACCAGGGTCTGGAGCACGCCGATGAGAGGCCAGAGGAACGAGCGGGGCGGACGGGTGTGGTCGACCGTGCCCCTGGCCACCGCCCCGTCGATGGCCTCGGTGACCCGCTCCTCCAGCCGCTCCGGCCTGGCCAGGCCCATGACCTCGGCCCGCAGGGCCGGGGGGGCGGCCGTGGCCGCCCGGCGGAGCAGGTCGTGGACCGGGTTGACGGTGCGGCTGAGGGTCGAGCGGCTCCGCCAGGCGCGGGCGTAGGCGACCGGGTCGATCGAGCGGGCCGAGCCGGGGCCGCGGTCGCCGGCGCCTCGGGCCCGGGCCACCGCGGCCAGCAGCCGGCCCAGCGGGCCGGCGCCGGCGGCCCGGGCCTCGGCCAGGGTCCGGCGCCGGCAGGCCCGGCGCACCCCCTCGACGTCGACGGCCGAGCGGGCCGCGGCCACGGCCCGCCGCCGCGCGTCCCGGCGGGCGGTGTCGCCGACCAGCGGCCGGCTCGCCGCCTCGCCCTCAAGGCCGGCCTGGCGGGCCAGCTCGACCCCGCGCTGGCGGGCGTCGGCGGCCAGCCGCTCGGTCACCACCGCCTTGGCCTGGAGGCGCTCCGACAGCCAGGCCCGCAGGGCCGCCAGCTCGCCCTGGTCGTGCCCGTCGGGCGGGTCGGCGGAGACGACGAACACCGGGCGGCCGGAGATGCCGTCGGCCTCCAGGGTGCGGCGCAGGTCGTTGGTGAGGGCGGCGACCTGGCGGGCGTCGCCGATCACGTCGCGCCGGTTGACCACGAACACGGCCCGGTCGGCGTGATGGGCCAGCGGTCGCAGATAGTCCTCGTGCAGCACCCGGTCGTTGTACTTCTCCGGGTCAAGCACCCAGCAGACGGCGTCGACCCGCGGCAGGACCTGGTCGACGGTGGCACGGTGGCGCGCCTCCACCGAGTCGTAGTCGGGCAGGTCGAGCAGGCACAGGTCGGTGAAGGCGGAATCGTGGTGGCTGACCACCTTGTCGACCCCGACCCAGCGCAGCAGCGGGCCGAGCTCGGCGGCGGCGTCGGCCGGCACCCAGGCGACCGGCTCGGCGGTCACCGGCCGGGTCGGCCCGGGCCGGCTCACCTCCTGGCCGGCCAGGGCGTTGAGCAGGCTCGACTTGCCCGCCCCGGTGCCGCCGGCCAGGGCGCAGACGAACGCCGTGCCCGGGAAGCCGAGCCGGGTCCTGGCCGCGCCGAGGGTCTCCCTGGCCGCGCCGGCGTCCAGCCCGAGCCCCTCGGCCGCGTCGGCCACCCGCTCCAGCGCCTGCAGGCAGCTCCCCAGATCGCGGCTAGCCACTCGGCGGCGCTCCCGCCAGGCTGGCGATCAGGCGCTCGGCCTCGGCCATGACCCGGTCGGTGGCGGCGCGCAGGGCCTCGGGGCCGTCGCCGGCGGGGGCGAGCAGGTCGAGGAAGCGGCGGGCGTCGCCCTCCAGGGCCGAGCGCAGGGTGCGGCGGAGGTCGCGCTCGGCGGCGCGGATGATGTCGGCCACCGCGGCCTCGCCGATCAGGGCCTCGAGCAGCTTCTGGTTGAGCACGGCCGTGCCCCCGGCGATGGCCACCTCGCCCCCGGTCAGCCCGGCCGAGTGGGCGAACACGGCCAGCATGGCCACCACCCCGATGGCGTTGACCCCGAGGGAGGCGGCGAACGCGAACGCCCGCCGGCTGTGGCCCCGCTCCTCCACCATCCGGGTCAGCCGGCCCAGCCAGTCGGTCAGCTGCGCCCTGGCGTCGGCCTCCAGGTCGGGGCCGTGGCCCCACAGGCCGGGGTTGGCCTCCAGCAGCAGCGCCCCGGCCGGGTCGGCGGCCCATTCGGTGGCGGCATGGCCGGCGGCCACGTCGGCGTGGCGGACCAGGGCCCCGACCAGCTCCTCGAACGCCTGCTCCTTGGTCCGCTGCAGCTCGGGGGCGCCCCGGGACGGCTGGAAGGTGCGGGCCAGCCAGGAGCGTACCCGCCCGATCCCGGTCGACAGCCAGCGGCCGATGTCGCCGACGCCGACGAACTCCTGCCAGGAGCGCATCACCTCCCCGCGGAGGAAGTCGCCGCTGGCCAGCCGGTCCTGGAGCCGCTCCTGCTCGGCGTCGTACGCCCGCACCACCGGGGCCCGCAGGGCGGCGACCCGGCGCCGGTCGGCCTCCAGGTCGCGGGCGACCTCGTCGGTGGCCGCGGGCAGCCCGGCCAGGGCGCCCCGCAGCGCCTGGGCCTTGACCGCGGTCAGGGCGCCGGGGTCGGCCGACAGGTCGGCCAGGGCCCGCCGCACCGGCTCGATGGCGGCCGCCTCCAGGCCGTCGGTGGCCGGGTCGCGGGCCCCCTCGACCACCCCGAGCATGGGCAGGTCGCGGCCGCCGGGCCCGGCCGTGCCCAGGCCGGCCTCCTCGAAGCGCCGCCGGGCGTCCTCCAGCACCGCCCGCTGGTCGGCCTGGCGGCGGGGGAGCCGGTTGACCACCACCAGCAGCGGCACCCCCCTGGCCTTGGCCTGGCGGAGGAACTCCCAGGGCACGTAGTCGGCGTAGCGCTGGGCGGTGGTGACGAACAGGCACAGGTCGGCCGCCTGGAGCAGCTCCTCGGCGGTGCGGCGGTTCTCGGCCTCGACCGAGTCGACGTCGGGCGCGTCGACCAGGACGATCTCCGGGAAGGCGCGGTCGTGGACGACCAGCTGGAGCCGGTCGGCGTCGGCCAGGGCGGCCAGCACCTTGCCGGCCATGAAGGCGTCGACCTGTCCGGGGGCGAGCAGCACGACCGGCCGCATGGTGGTCGGCCGCACCACCCCGCTGGGGCTCACGGCCGCCCCGGCCAGCCCGTTGAGCAGCGACGACTTCCCGGCCCCGGTCGAGCCGAGCAGCACGCACACCAGTGGCGCCTCCAGGTCGCGGACCCGCGGCAGCAGGTAGTCGTCCAGGTGCCAGGCCAGCCGCCGGCGCCGCGCCGGCCCGAGGTCGCCGGGCACAGGGGCACTCGGCCGGGCGTCGGCGACCTGCCCGGCCAGCTCCGTCAGGGCGTCCAGGAGGCCGGCCGTGTCCACAGCGCTGGGCATGGTCCTCTCCAAGTACCCGTTCGGGGTTCGTCCTAGCATCTGAAACCTACCGTGGTCGGCGGAGGTCTAGATCTGCGTCATCGTCCAGTGACGCGGGAGGAACCTCGGCATGGGCATCATCGGTTGGATCGTCCTCGGCCTGATCGCCGGCGCCATCGCCAAGGCGATCATGCCCGGCGACGACCCGGGCGGCATCATCGTGACCATCATCATCGGGATCGTCGGCGCCATCCTCGGCGGCTTCCTGGCCCAGGTGCTGTTCGGCAACGACACCGTGGATGAGTTCTTCGACATCAGCACCTGGCTGACCGCCATCATCGGGGCCATCATCCTGCTGGTGGTGTACCGGCTGGTGGCCGGGCGGGGCAGGCGCCGGGTCCTCTAACCGGCCGGCCCCCGAGCCGGCCGTACGGTCTGGTCCGGCGGCGTGCCTCCACACCGCCGCCGGACCAGCTCCACGGACCTGACCATGGCGCGGTCAGCACCTGTCGACGGCTTCACCATAGCCTATGACCGGTCCGGGACCGGCGAGCCGGTGGTGCTCCTGCACGGCTGGCCCGGCGACCGGACCGACTACGCGGCGCTCGTCCCGCTGCTGGACGGCCACGCCGAGGTGGTCGTGCCCGACCTGCGCGGGTTCGGGGAATCGGACAAGCACCCGGCCCCCCCGGCCGACGCCTACTCGGCGCCCGCCCAGGCCCGCAGCGTGCTCGGCCTGGTCGACGAGCTCGGCCTGGCCAACCCGGTGCTGGCCGGCTACGACATCGGCAGCCGGACCGCCCAGGCGGCCGCCCGGGCCGCTCCGGGCCGGGTGCGGGCGCTGGTGATCTCCCCGCCGCTGCCCGGCGCCGGCCGGCGGGTCCTGGCCCCCGAGGCCCAGCGCGAGTTCTGGTACCAGCCGTTCCACAACCTGTCACTGGTCGAGGAGCTGCTCGACGGCCGCCCCGAGGCGGTCCGGCCCTACCTCCGCCACTTCTGGTCGCACTGGTCGGGGCCGTCGTACACCCCCGACGACCGGCGCCTTGACCACCTGGCCGAGGTCTACGGGCCCCCCGGGGCGATGACCGCCTCGGTGGCCTGGTACCGGGCCGGGTCGGGCATGGTCGCCATGTCCCTGGCCGAGCAGACCCCCGCCCCATCCGAGCGGATCGCCGTCCCCGCCACCATCCTCTGGCCCGAGCACGACCCCCTGTTCCCGCCGGCCTGGTCGGACCGGCTGGAGGAGTTCTTCGCCACCGTGACGGTGGAGCACCTGGCCGGCGTCGGCCACTTCACCCCGGTCGAGGCCCCCGAGGTCATGGCCGCCGCCATCCGCCGGGCCCTCGGCTAGCCGCTGGCCGACAGCTCCCGCTCTGACAGCTCCTCCTCGGCAGCTTCCCGCCGGGGCGCCCGCTCCTCCAGGTCGCCGACCCCGAGGCGGCTGAGCAGCCGGATGGGCGGGCTGTAGGCGCGGCCCGGGTCGCGGGGCAGGAAGGCCAGCTGGAGGTCGCACCAGGAGAGGCGGAGCGACTCGGCGTTGGTCGGGGTGGCGAGCACGAACTGGACCCGGTCGGCAAGGGCGTGCATCAGGGCGGCCACGTGGTCGATGTTGGTCGAGTCCAGATGGGCGATGTGCTCGTCCATGATCAGGAGGTCCGCGGCCTCGGCCGTGCCCATGGTGGCCAGCAGCAGCAGGATGGCGATGGTGGCCCGCTGCCCGCCGGAGTGGGCGGCGTCCCGGTAGGAGCGCCGGCGCTCGGTGGCCCGGTGGGCGACCAGCACGTCGACCCCGTACTCCTCGGGCCGGTCGCCGGCCAGCAGGCGCAGCTCGCCCTCGGCGCCGGCCGTCTGGCAGACGCGGGCGAACTCGCCGCTCAGGCGCCGCACGACCTCCCTGACCCCCTCCTCGAACCGCCGCCGGGCCGCCTCGACCCGCTCCAGCTGCTCGTCCAGCTCGTGCTTGCGCCGCTCGGCGAGCTGGTTGGCCTCCTCGACAGCCTCGGCCTGGCGCTCGCGGCCAACGACCAGCCCGGGGTCGCGGACCTCGGCCGGGAAGCGCTCCTCGTCGTCGACCTGGCCGCTCAGCCACTCGATGTCGCGCAGGATGGACTCGGTGCCGGGCAGGTCGCCGGCCTCCAGGAGCGCCTGCTGCTCGGCGGCCAGCGGCCGGCCGGCCAGCTCGGTCTCCAGCCCGGCCAGGACCCCGTCCCGCTCGGCCAGCTCGGGCAGCCGGGCGGCCAGGCGGATCTCGATCTCGTTCTGGCGCTGCCTGGCCAGGGCGAGCTCGGCGTTGGCCGCGCCGAGGGCGCCGTCCAGCTCACGCAGTTCGCCGGCCAGGGCCCGTTCCCGCTCGACCAGCTGGGGCCGTTCGGTGCCCGCCCCCTCCCGCTGCCGCTCGGCAGCGGTGGCCTGGCCCTGGAGGTCGCCGAGGCGGTGGACGGCGTCGAGCACGTGCATGGCCCGCTGCCAGGCCCCGCGCAGCTCGGCGATGGCCGCGTCCGCGGCGGTCAGCTCCTCGCCGAGGCGGGCGGCCTCGGTCTTGAGCCCGAAGTGGTGCAGCTCCCGTGCTCGGCGGCCCAGCACCGGCTGGGCCGGGGCCTCCAGCCGGGCCAGGGCGTCGCCGTAGCGCATCCCGTCCGGGGCGACCGCGGCCAGGCCCCGGCCGGCCAGCCCGTGGGCCTGGGCGGCGTCGTGGGCGGCCTGGGCGTCGGCCCGCTCCAGCAGCAGGCCGGCCTCGACCGGGCCGAGCACGGCGGTGAGGGCGGCCCGCGGGTCGCCGGCCCCGCCCCTGGCGACCGGCCCCCGGTAGCCGGCCTCGACGGCCAGGGCAGTCGCCTGCCGATAGGCGTGGGAGGGGACCAGCAGCGCCCACAGGGCCTCGCCGAGGGCGGCCTCGGCCCTGACCCTGGCCGCGTCGCCGGCCGCCTCGTCGGCCAGCTCCAGGACCTCGGCCACCACCGAGGCCTGGATCCCGGCCTCGGCCAGCCGCTCCCGGAAGGCGGCCACCTCGGCCGGCACCGGCACGCCGCCGCCGGCCAGCACGGCCATGCGGGCCTGGACATCGGCCAGGGTCGTGCGCAGCTCCTCGCGCCTGGCCAGGACCGCGGCCAGGCTGGACTCGGCCGCCTCGACATCGCTGGCCGCCTGCTCGGCGGTCCGCTCCCCGGCCAGGCCGGCCAGGCGGACGGCGGTGCTCTCGGCCTCCTCGGCCCTGGCCTCGGCGGCGGCCAGGCGGACCTCGAGGGTGGTCCTGGCCTCGCGGGTCTCGGCCAGGCGCTCGGCCAGCTCCCTGGCCTGGTCGGCCAGGCCGCCGGCCCTGGCCTCCAGCGCCGGGAGCCGCCCGGTGACCTCCTCCAGGTCGCGGCGGTCGGCGGCGATCCGCTCGGCCACCGCCTCCCGCTCGCTCCTGGCCGCCTCGACCCTCACGGCGACGTCGCGGTGCTCGGCCGCCGGCCGGGCCAGGTCGCGCAGGAGGTCGAGCCGCTCCCGCAGCCCGGCCCACTCCAGGTGGCGGGCGGCCTGGCCGCCGAGGGCGCCGAGGCGGTCCTGCTCGGCCCTGGCCGCCTCGACCGCCTCCAGGTAGGCGCCGCGGGCGTCGCCGGCCCGCTCCCGCTGGGCCTCGACCTCGTCGAGCAGGACCCGCTCGCCGGTCAGCTCCAGCAGCTTGGCCAGCAGGCCGGCCGGCCGCTCGTCCATGGTCCGGTCGATCGCCCCCTGGGGCAG
>Ga0081538_10004120_pt1 | contig 13503 bp, 14 predicted proteins | sample TabmetS5T2R1_FD_71022 | JGI IMG/M metagenome (GOLD analysis project Ga0081538, IMG submission 71022) | Tabebuia heterophylla rhizosphere microbial communities from the University of Puerto Rico - S5T2R1 | ecosystem: Host-associated > Plants > Roots > Rhizosphere ...
AAGGGCTGCTAGACACCGCTCCAGAGACGGAGAGCGTGTTTACGCGACCCGAAGGTCGGGGGTTCTAGTAGGGCCAGTCCTTGTGAGTTATACACAAGAGGTGTTTCAGGCATGGCCCAGGCTCAGGATCTCAGGCAGACGATAACCTCCGTGGCAGGCAGGCCAGGACCTGTTCTCTCGGCTTACCTGAGCGTTAACGCCGACATCCCTGAGAACCAGCGAAGGGCGTACCTGGTCCGCCTGCGGGACGCCATGAACGACGAGGATGTCCCTGAGGCCCTGCAGCAGCGGGTCAGGGAGTACGTCGAGGAAGAGACACACCCAGAGGCAAGGACGCTAGCCATCTTTGCTGGCGAGGATAGCCTCTTCGAGATCTACCGTTTGCAGGTCGACGTTCCCGAGTCGTTCCGTTGGGGAGACCCGTTTGTGGCCCCGCTGACGCTTCTACTGGACGAGTACGAGCCATACGGGGCGGCGGTCCTCGACGCCGAGAGTTTCAGGTACTTTGTGGTCTCGCCCCTGAGTAGCGCCCATGGAGAAGAGGAGATGAAGGCCAACGGTTTTTCGGAGGTTGACGTCCATCCCAGCGAGCCCTACCCCAGAGGAGGGACCGACTTCGAGCCTGCCAGCCGCCGGACAGAGGCCCACGTCCACAGGTTCTACAAGGAACTGGGGGAACTCACCAGGGATGTTACCTTCCGTGAGGGGGTGCAGCGCTTGATCCTCGCCGGTCCCCGTGAGAGGACCGCCGAGTTTCGTCGCACCCTGCCTAACGAGCTACACGACAGGATAGTCGCCGAGGAACATCTGGAGGTCGGGGCGCCTGAGGGCGAGCTTCTGGACCGGCTCGAGGCCGTAAGGGAGAGGGCGGAGTACGAGCGCGAGAAGGAGCTCCTGGACGAGATCAGGGAGAGAGGCGTTCGCGGCCTAGACGAGACCGTCGCCGCCCTTCAAGAGGAGAACCGCGTCTACCACCTTGCCGTCCTCTGGGAGCTGGATGCCGAGATCCGTTGGTGCGACAACGACCAGCTCGCCATACGCGAAGCCACACGCGAAGAGTGCCCGTTCTGTGCCCAGCAGACCCGCCTGCGGCCACTCACAGACGTCCTTGTCGACCTCGCCGCAGCCCGCGGCGCGCGCCTCGACTTCATACGCGGCGAAAACGAGAATTCGGACACCTTGCGCGACGAGTTCGGAGGGATAGCAGGCCTGACCCGATTCTGAAGCGGTTTGCGAGAAGATAGACGATATAATCCCTGCTGTGTCGAGAGCGACAAAGAGTCCCCACCGTTGACGGCATCTCCCTGGAGATAAGCTCCACGGCCTGATGCCACCATTCGGTCCTACCAGTCGACGGGACCTGATCCGGAACCTCAAAGACCTCGGCTTCGACGGGCCATACTCTGGAGGCAACCACCAGTATATGGTCCGTGGACAGACACGCCTGAGGATTCCGAACCCGCATCAGGGAGATATCGGTCGCGGGCTCCTGGCCAGAATACTGCGTCAGGCGGGTATCTCCAGAGAAGAGTGGGAAGAGCTCTAGACTCTACTCCAGATGCCAGCCCGGTATCGTTTCGTCTATCTCGCGCATGAGCCGGGCAAGAGAGCACACGGAATGTAGGGAGCAGGGCGGATGTACTCTCTGCTAGAGTTCGCGGATGAAGGAGTACCGTCGGGTGTGGGAACGCTTCACCAACGAGCGCCGTCTGGAGTTCGGTGGGTACATGGACCCCGCCTGGAAGGAGGGACACAGGCTCTCGGCCTCCCTCATAGTCCCCGGAGAGGCTTCACGGTTCCACGAGCGCCTCGAACCACTGAGAGAGGCGCTGCGTCCTTTCCCGTTCGTGTCGCTACACCCCGACCACTTCATGCACGTTACGCTGGTACTTCTCGGCTTCCTCGTAAACGAGCCAAAGGAAGAGGACGAGGTCTCCCGCGAGAGGCTGCAAGAGATCGAGAAGAGCGCCAGGATAGCCCTGTCTGACGTAGCAGCCTTTGCCGTCAGACTTGCGAACCTCAACGCCTTCCCCGGCGCGGCGTTCATCGAAGCGCACGACGGAGGGATGCTCGACCGGCTGCGGGATGCCCTATGCACGAGCTGCGGCTTGAAGAAACCTCCAGGTCCACCCCACCTTACCCTCGCCTACTTCCAGGCGCCGGACGGCACGCATGCGCCCGAGGACCTCATCTCCACTATCGCTCGCTACAGAGATTGGCCTATGGGCGAGATCCTGGTAGATAACGTGGAGATGACTTTGCTCGACCTCCGCCTGGACTACCCAGAGCCCGAGACGCTGGTCCGGATACCGCTGGAGTGAGCTAGTCAGCTAGATTCCGGAGAACCTTGGGCGTAAATAGCCAGCGCAGCTTACCGGCTCCGGCCTTCGGGGCGCCGTCGAACTCGATGCAAACGACGCCGCCCTTCTTTATCTTAATGTCTGCGCCCCCAGCATCTCCGGTGAACAGGTACACGGCAAGTTCGTGCAGGCAGGGTCTATGCCCGGTCAGGGCTATGGACTGCTTCCCCGCATAGGTCTGTAGCGCGATGACGACCTTTTCGGGCGGGATGTCGGGTTCCAGGGCGGAGAGCGTCTCCGGTGCTGGCCAGCCTGCCTGTTCGGCAAGGATCTCCGCGGTCCGCCACGCCCGTTCGTAGGGGCTGCTCAGGAGGACCTCTACTTCGGGGACTATAAGGGCCAGCCCGCGGGCCGCCTCCGCGAACGTCTCTTCGCCCTTGGGCATGAGCGGACGCTTGCTGTCATCAGGCCAGCGTTCCGGATCACGATTGTGGGCGAGGGCGTGGCGGATGAGGTAGACGTTCAAGTTGGCCTACCGAACGCTCTTAGCTGGTATGACGACCGCTTTCCGCCACTCAAGGACCTTCTCGAACTTCTTCCACTTCTTGCCCTTGGTCAGGGTGCGGTAGGGTTTCGAGTCGGGCACGGCAGAACGTAGGTCTTTCGCCTCGCGGGTGCAGCGTTCTGCGTAGACGCCCATCGTGAAGGCGACCCCGCGCGGGACCCGCGCTTCACCGGTCTTGGTGCCGACTTCCCTCAAGTATGCGGCGGTGACCACGGCGTCCTGGTGGTCGCCGAGATCGTCCTGCAGCGCCTTGAGAGGCTTGACGAGCTTCTGCACCGGTTTGCCGTAGACTTCAGAGAAAAACTCGAGGGTGTAGCGCAATCGCTTGCCCTTCTTGCGCACGTCGTGGAAGGCCTCAGGAGATGAGCTCTCGTCGAGTCGCTTCGCCGCTTTTCTCCACTTGCGGTAGCGGTCCGAGACCAGAGCCGGCGCCGCTGCCGTGACCGCCTCGCCCGCGTAGTCTTTGCCGTTCGCCTGTTCGAGCTCCAGCTCGGCCGCTTGTCCGAGGCGTAGCATCTCCGCGAAGGAAGACAAGAGACGCTCGTACCGGACGGAATCGAGGGTCTCTAGCATGTTCTTGCGGGCCTCGGTCCACCGCTTGTGGGTGATGGTCAGGATCCTGTCCAGAAACCCGGAGACCTCCTCGTCCGCCTCTCCCTTCCAGGCCTGGAAGCGCTCGATCTGGACGTCGAGGTCCCTTACTTCCCCGAGGGCTTGCGCCACCCAGCGCAACTCCTCTCTTAGCCAGCCGGCCCGCTCGGGCAGGGCTCCCTCGAAGACCTTCATCGCAGCCCGCATCCTGCGCGTCGGCACGCGCATGTCGTGCAGCTCCTCAGGGTCTTCGCCGAGCCGCGTGCCAGGCTCGTGGCCCCGCATCTCGGCGAACTGAGTGCGCAGCACGGCGAACGCTACCTCGCCCAGGCTCATGGAAGGGTCTATGTGCGTAGGGCCGAACTCGGAGTCTCCCTCCGGGTTGAGGCCACTAGCGTACAGACCGGTCTCGTACTTGGAGGTGGAGGCCGGGGTCAGTTCGAGGGCCGACTGCATCTCGTCCACGAAACCAGACAGCTCAGGCGTCGGGGTCATGCTGGCCTCAACCTCCACACGAGTCAGGCGGGCCGGCTCCTCGCCCGGGAGGATCTCCGAGGTGTCGAGCGAGATCTCGCCGATGCGCACATGCTCTTGGTTCCTGTCAGAATCATCGAGCAGCAGCGCGAAACCCTGGCGGTAGGTCTTGATCGTAAACAGTGGGCGCAACTCGCGTCCGCCGACGAGCGTCCGAGATCGCCCGCCGACGGCTCCCCCGGCTTCTTTCAGCGTGGAGGGTTTATCGTCGCTGAGGGGCTCGGAGATCTCACGCCGCATCCTGAGGCTACCCTCGGCCGGCGTAAGGGACTTCATCGTCGCCTCGACTTCGCCATCCGTGTTACGGACGCGCAGGGCGTAGCCTGCCCTGTAGAAACGCCAGTCCTCGGTGTCGTAGTAGGTGTCTGTTATCTCCAACGGGGATTCAGGAGCGACGACGAGGCCCGACGAACCCGAGTTAAGCTGTTCGAGCCAGATCTCTACCGACTCGAGATCGTCGGCGTCGAACTGCCACTCTATCTCCTGGTGATCCGTGACAGAGGGCTCTTTCGTGCGGGAAGACTTGCTGACCTGTTGAGTTGTCATCCGGGCCTCGTTTCGTTAGCCTGTCCCCGTCTTGCTCCCCGAGGAACAGAGGCGCAATGTAGCACGGACGTGGATCACTAGCAATGGACGAATCCATTACGGCAACTCCGATGATCAGAAACCTTCTTCGAGCAGTATCGCCTGGCTGTCCACGTATTCCTCACCGTCTTTGGGGTGCAGGCGTTCGAAGGTGCCGTCGGGGCTGAGTTCCCAGCCGTTCGCGTTGTCGGCGAGCTGGAGATCGAGCAGGCGGCGGACCCTCTCACGGTGACGCTTCTCGCGCAGCGGGAAGGAAGTCTCGACGCGCCGGTCGAGGTTGCGCTGCATCAGGTCTGCGCTTCCCAGGTATATCTTCTCGTCATCCCCGTCTGAGAAGGCGAAGATACGGGCGTGCTCGAGGAAGCGTCCTACCAGCGAGACCACGCGGATGTTCTCGCTCACGCCTTCCACGCCGGGCCTGAGGCAGCAGATGCCCCGTACGATCAGGTCTATCTTCACCCCGGCCTGGGAGGCTTTGTAGAAGAGCTCGATGATCTGTGGGTCGGTGAGCGAGTTGGACTTGCACGTGATGCTGGCTGGCTCGCCTCCCCTGGCCTTCTCGATCTGCTCTTCGATAAGGCGCACGATGCTCTCCCGCATGGTCAGGGGGGCAACCAGTAGCTCCTGGTACTCCTCCTGCTCGGAATAGCCGGTCAGGTAGTTGAAGAGGTCCGAGCCGTCTTCGACGAGCTTCGGGTCATCGGTAAAGTACGAGAAATCCGTGTAGATGCGGGCTGTCCCAGGATTGTAGTTTCCTGTGCCAAGGTGGACGTAGCGTCTCAGGCCCAAGCCCTCGCGCCTGACGACCAGGCTGATCTTGGCGTGCGTCTTGAGGCCGACGATACCGTAGGCGACGTGGACGCCCCTGGCCTCGAGCTGGCGCGCCCAGGTTATGTTCGGTTCTTCGTCGAAGCGCGCCTTCAGCTCGACCAGGACGGCGACCTGCGTCTGCTCGTCGCGCGCCTCAGAGAGCGTCTCGACTATCGGGGAGTTGGAGCCGACCCGATAGAGGGTCTGCTTTATGGCGAGCACCTCGGGGTCGTTGGCCGCCGCCCTGACGAATTCGACGACGGGTGCGAACGAGTCGTAGGGATGGTAGAGCAGGATGTCGCCGTTCCTGATGGCCTGGGTGATAGACCGCGCGCTCCGGATCTCCGAAGGCACGCGAGGGGTGATGGGCGGGTAGAGCAGATCCGAGCGGTCGAGATGCGTGAGCTCCTCGAAGTCAGCGAGCCCTATCGGGTGGGGAGAGTCGAAGACCGAGTACTCGTCGACCTTGAGGTTACCGGCCAGCCAGTCTCTCAGGTCGTCCGGCATCTCGTCTGAGACCACGAGCCTGACGCTCTGGCCGAACCAGCGGCTCTCCAGCTCGTCTTCAATCGCCTGCAGGAGGTCGGCCGCCTCGTCCTCCTCGATCACGAAGTCCGCGTTGCGGGTCACCTGGAAGACGTAGCTCGCGACGACCTCCTTGCCGGGGAAGAGCTCGTCCAGGTTCGCCGCGATGACTTCTTCGACCCTCACAAAGCGCATTTCGGGCCTTTCGCCGGAACCACGGTCCTCGTCGGCGAGCCGCATAAAGCGGTCTATGGTGGTCGGCACCTTTACACGGGCCATCACCCGCCTTCCCGCGTCCTCGATCACGACGAGCAAGTTCAGTGATAGGTTGGAGATGTGGGGGAAGGGGTGCGCCGGGTCTATGGCGAGGGGCGTGAGTATGGGCAGTATGTCCCTGACGAACCTTTCCCTGAGCTCCCGACGCTCGGCGGCCCGGACCTTGCTATGGGGCACTATGCGCATACCTTCTTCTTCCAGAGCGGGCATTAGCTCCTGGTTCAGTATCCTGCGCCGCTCCTCGAAGAACTCCTCAGTGTGGTCGTGTATCCGGGAGAGCTGCTCCTCTGGGGTCATCCCGTCTGGAACGGGGTTCGGGAGATCCGAAGCGACCTGCTGCTGCAACCCTGCGACCCGGATCATGAAGAACTCGTCGAGGTTGGTCTCGGAGATCGCCACGAACCGCACCCTATCCAGCAGCGGGTGCCGCTCGTCGCGGGCCTGTTCGAGTACCCTGTTGTTGAACCCCAACCACGAGATCTCCCTGTTTATGTACAGCGAAGGATCTGAAAGGCTCGGCTTGCGCACTACGTCTGTCATATCTCTCTCCCCTCCGCGAGCAGCGGCCCTTCCCTGCTTTCCGCACGTGCCACGGTCGGATCCCTCCTTGCCAAAGCCATCGGCTCCTGTAGAGGGTCGTGAAATCTCATACCGCCCATGATACCGTCCCACCGGCTCGGGTGATATATTCGAACCTCCCAAGGGGGTTCTCGAATCGCGCCCGCACGGCGCAAGCAGGCGTCAGAACCGGAGGAAGTCATCTCGAAGAGAGGCAAGAAGACGAAGAAGGCGCAGAAGGGCGGTCCGCTGGCGACGCTTGCAAAGCCGGCCGCGAAGGTCAGGGACTACGACGCTCACGTGCTCGTCTGCCAGGGCGGCGATTGCAAGAAGCGCGGATCCAAAGCCGTCCGCAAGTCGCTCAAGAACGAGTTGCGCGCGGAGGGCATACACAGGGACGTACGCGTCGACTCCGTAGGCTGCCTCGGCCTCTGTAAACACGGCCCGAACCTCGTCGTCTACCCGGGTGGCACCTGGTACCTCGGCGTCGTAGAGCAAGACGTGCCAGAGATAGTACAGAGACACCTCAAGGATGGCGAACCCGTCGAACATCTCGCCGCCGAACTGAGACCCCGGAAGAGAGCCAGATAGAGGTCCGTCCTGCGTAAAGCTCTCGGGCCCTACGCGCAGCGCTCTATCCCACTGCTGTCAACTCGGCCTGGACGATCAGGCGCTGCGCGTAGTCGGGCAGGGTACACGTCTGGAGGGTGATGACGCTCTTGCCCGGGACGGGGCGTGTGACGTAGTACTCGTCGGGGTTAATGATAGTTCTCTTGAATACGTTGTAAGTATACCGGGTACCGTTCGCGTCGGTCAGGATGACCTTGTCGCCATCCCCCAGCTTGTTCAAGTCCCAGAACACGAGATAACTCCTCGTGCCCGGAAAGCCCAGGCGGTGGCCCGCGATATAGACGTTGGCCCCCGTCTGCCAGGGGAAACCGGTGCCCTTCACGTGCAGCGTCCCGTCGTGGAGTGCGGCCTTGTCATTCGCAGCACCCGTGTAGACGGGCACGCGGTCGACGCGCCGCATCTCGGGGACGGTCAGGGTCATGGTCGAGTCGCTCGGGGGCTTCTGCTCAAAGACGGCCGCGCTGGCGAACGGGTCGCGTATGAGGAAGGAGTACCCCATCAGAACCAAGCCGGACACCACAAGCAAGGTGGCCACGAGGTAACCAAACATCCTGAGCCCGCTTCTTCTCGTCCTGTAGGTCCTCATCTCCGTCTACCTCCTCTCCGTAGATACGGCTCCTTCTCCGCCGTGCAGGTATCCGCCGCGGCGAAAGTAACATCCAGGTTACAAAATGGGCCCTGCCGGTATCAATCGAGCACAAGGCCCTGGTAGGGGCCTACCCTTTGCCCTTCAGCTCGCCCTGCACTATGAGGCGGTGCGAGTAGTCGGGGAGCGTACAGGTCTGGAGGCTGACGATGTTCTTGCCCTTCGTCGGCCGCATGATGTTCACGGTGTCGGGAGAGATCACACGCTTCTCGAAGACCTCGTAGGTGTAACGGGTCCCGTCTGCGTCGGTCAGGAGGATCTCGTCGCCCTTCTCCAGCTTGTCGAGGTCCCAGAACACGAGGTCGCTCCTGGTGCCGGGATAACCCACCCTGTGGCCAGCGATGTAGACGTTGGCCACGTCCTGCCACGGGAATCCCGTGCCCCTAACGTGGACCACGCCGTCGTGGAGGGCCTTCTCGTACCCGCTCGCGGGGGCGTCGTAGACGGGCACGCCGTCCACCCGATCCAGAGCAGGGACGGTGAGTTCGAGCTGCTTGCTCTCCGGCGTCCTGGCCCGGGAACCCATTAGGGGATCCTGTGCCGTCTCGACGATCCTCTCCGGGATACTCCTGTTGAACTTCCTTTCGAGCTCCTCGGAGATCCGGCCGTGTACACGGTCGGGGCTCTCGGCCGAAGCCGGAGCACCCCCGGACAGCAGGGAATACCCAAGGAGACCGATTCCGGCAAAGGCGAATACGGCCACCGCGAGCGTGGCCAGCCTCCACTTCTTGTAGGTGGTACTCAGCTTCTTCATCTTCCTCGACCCCCTTCCTCGATCAGATACTATGGTCGATAGTGAAACTTTAAGCCCCATATGTGACATTTCGATTACAAAACGGGTTCTTGTTGGTAACGACTGGTCCTTGGAAGCGCAGATCCGGCTCCGACGCTATAATCTGGCGCGTGAAAGTAGGGATACCCAAGGAGGTGGCCGAGGGCGAGCGCAGGGTCGGGCTAGTGCCCGAGACCGTGGGCAGGCTCGTCAAGGACGGTTTCGAGGTCCTCGTGGAGTCGGGGGCGGGCCGCGACTACAACCTAGACGCGAACTACGAGGAGGCCGGGGCGAAGATCGTAGAGGACGCCGATGGCGTCTACGGCGAAGCCGACATAGTGGTCAAGGTGCAAAGCCCGACGGAGGACGAGCTCGGGCTCCTGCGCGAGGATCAGGTCCTGATCTGTTTCCTCAACGGACCGCAGGAGCCCGAACTCGTAGAGAAGCTCGCCGAAGCGGGCGTCACCGTCTTCTCGAACGAGGCTGTCCCGCGCACCAGCGCGGCGCAAGCCATGGATGCTCTCTCCTCGATGGGCTCCATCGCCGGCTACAAGTGCGCGCTCATCGCGGCCGACACCATCGGCAAGTATGTCCCCATGCTCTCCACTGCCGCGGGCACGACGAAGGCGGCGAACGTCATGGTGTTCGGGGTGGCGGTGGCGGGATTGCAGGCCATTGCCATCATGCACCGCCTCGGGGGCGAGGTGTTCGCCTACGACATCAGGCCAGAGACCAAGGAGCAGGCGCAGTCACTGGGCGCCACGTTTATAGACTCCGAGGACGAGAAGGAGGAGGAAGAGGAGGACCCGTTCGAGGAGTACCAGCCCACAGGATGGCGCAAGCTGATGACCTCACTCGGCTTCTACTCCTACGCCGAACCACCCCGGGACCAGTACATCGTCGAGGGCGAAGAGGAGGAAGAGGCTAACTCTGAGGAGGAAGACGAAGGGTGGTCCCAGGAGAAGCTCGATGAGGACCAGAAGCTCATCAGGGAGCGCATGGAGGAGATGGACATAGTGATCACGACAGCGCTCGTTCCTGGTAGGAAGGCTCCACAGCTCGTGGACAAAGACATGGTCGAGAGCATGAAACCGGGGTCCGTGATCGTGGACCTCGCCGCCGAGAGCGGGGGTAACTGCGAGCTTACCGAGGTCGGGGAGACCGTCGAGCACGAAGGGGTCAGGATCGTCGGTCCCGTAAACCTGCCGAGCACGATGCCCATACACGCCAGCCAGCTCTACTCGCGCAACATGTACAACCTCATCGGGCACATCACCGAGGACCGCTCGGAGGACAAAGACGAGAAAGACTTACACCTCGATCTTGACTTCGAGGATGAGATCACCGGCGAGACGTGCATCGCGCACGGGGGCGAGATCCGCCACGGGCCGACCAGGGAAGCGCTCCAGGAGGCCGGATGACCTCACAACTGCTCGCCCAGTTGGCGATCTTCGTTATCTCGGCGTTCCTCGGATTCGAGCTGATCTCCCGCGTGCCGAACCTCCTGCATACGCCGCTCATGAGCGCGACGAATGCCATACACGGGATCGTTTTGGTAGGGGCGATCATCGCGCTCGCCTCCGCCTCTGACGGCTTCACCACGACCGTCGGCATGATAGCCGTGATCTTCGGGGCGATGAACGTGGTCGGCGGTTTCTGGGTTACGAACCGGATGCTCGGCATGTTCGGCCCGCCGAAGAAGCGGGTCAAGAAGAGAGAGGAATAGCCCTTGCAGGTCGCACCGTTCATCGCCTACCTCGCGGCGGCCGCACTGTTCATCTACGGCATCCGGCGCTTGAGGACACCCGAGACGGCCCGTTCGGGGAACACCCTCGCGGCAGTCGGGATGGCCATTGCCCTCATCGCCACCGTCTTCGTCGCCGACATAGACAACGTGTTGAGCGTCGGTCAGATCTCGATCGGGGTGCTGATCGGGTCGGTACTCGGGGCGGTCGCGGCCCAGCGGGTACAGATGACGGCGATGCCGCAGATGGTCGCGGCGTTCAACGGCGTGGGTGGCGGAGCGGCCGCTCTCGTCGCCGTCTCGGAGTTCTACCGGGTGGAGGCGCTAGGCCAGGGCCACGAGACGCTCGTCTCCGCCATAGCTGTGCTCCTCAGCGTTATCATCGGGACGGTGAGCTTCGCAGGAAGCACCATCGCGTTCATCAAGCTCCAGGAGCTGGCGTTGACGGGCTCGGTTACGTTCCCTTTGCAACAGGTGGTGAACGCCGCCATCTTTCTTGGTATTTTGCTTCTCTCCGCGAACATTCTGGCGGGCGGGCTCGTGCTCTCGCCGCTCGTCTCTCTGTACTTGATCCTGGGCGCTTCGCTGCTGCTCGGCGTCCTGTTCGTAATTCCCATCGGCGGGGCGGACATGCCCATCGTGATCTCGCTGCTCAACGCGTTCACCGGGCTCGCAGCGGCGGCCTCGGGCTTCGTGCTTTCCAACTACGCCCTGATCATCAGCGGTACGCTAGTCGGCGCCTCGGGGACCATCTTGACGCGGCTCATGTCGGGCGCACTGGGGCGTCCTCTGGGCAAGATCATCTTCGCCGGCATCGCCGCTTCCGGGGGTGGCGGAAGCGAGCAGCAAGAAGACCGGGAAGTCAACGACAAGAGCGCCGGGGAGGTGGGCGAGTACCTCGCGGACGATGCGGAGAAAGTCATCATCGTACCCGGTTACGGCCTAGCCGTAGCCCAGGCCCAGCAGGCCATGCGAGACCTGGTAGAGACGCTGGAGTCCGAAGGCAAAGAGGTCCTCTTCGGCATCCATCCCGTGGCGGGGCGTATGCCAGGTCACATGAACGTGCTCTTGACCGAGGTCGGCATCCCGTACGAGAAGCTCTACGACCTCGAAGACATAAACCCCGAGTTCGACGACGCCGACGCCGCGATCATCGTCGGCGCCAACGACGTGGTCAACCCTTCGGCCAACGACCCCGAAGTGGAGAGTCCAATAAGCGGAATGCCCGTGCTCACCGTCGAGAACGCGGAGCACGTCATCTTCATCAAGCGCTCCCTGAGCCCAGGCTTCGCCGGCGTGGACAACCCCCTCTTCTACGACACCGAAAAAACCATGATGCTCTTCTCCGACGCCAAGCAAGGCTTGCAGGACCTCAACGAAGCCGTAAAGAACTCCTAGCCCTCGGCGTACACGTCGTGGTCCGCTTTCGACCTGTCCCCTTGTCCATGCAACTAGCCATGCGGCGTAATGGCTACAGTCGAGCTTCAGGAGGTTGAACCCTGCGGGAGAGTGATCCTGCGGATTTCGTACTACCGGTCGGGAGGGTCAGAGGCGACCTGCTGGCGGGAGCTTAGGTTCAGCTTCTTGAGGATGCTGGTGACGTGGTGGTGCACCGTCTCGGAGACCTTCGTTGCGATCCGCTAAGCGTCGCCAGGCTCGAGCCGTCTCGCGCGATCTCGCGCCCATTGGCGTACCCTGCGCACCCAAGCCGGGCGCCCCGTCGTCAGGCCCTCCTCGACGAAGCGCGCGAGCATGTCGCTTGTCAGGGGAGGCAGGACGGTGCTCTCGACGAGCGCCTCGTAGCGGAGCTCCTCGCCACGCAGCCCGAACATCTCCATCTGCCCGCCGACGTAGCGCCAAACCTCCGCGACGCCTACCTGCGCGAAGATCGGCAGCTTGTCTAGGGAGGGGTTCGTGATGTCCACCTCGAAGACCAGGTCTGGTGGTGGATCATCCGCGTCGAGGTCAATGTCCTCCTTGCCCCGTACACGCTCGATATTCCGGAAGTAGAAGCACTCGTCGGGCTCGAAGCCGCGCGTGAGGTCCTCGCGCTTGAACGTCGTAGAACCGGCGCTCTCCACGTCAACGTCCAACTCTACCGCCAACTCCTCGACCAGAAGCGCCACGACGCGGCTTACCGACTCGTGACCTTTGGATGGGCTCACGATCTCAAGCACCCCCCGGTCGTAGAAGAAGCGCGGCACCGGGCGCTCCTCGCGCTCGGCTATGAGCCGCTCGTAGGTCTCCCAGCTCACGTTGCGCAGCAGCACCCTCTGCTCTGTCGAGCTTTTTAGCGACTCCACGCGAACCTCCACGGCCTCCTTTGCCTGCCACGCAAGTTTACAGCCTGATCTTCTCGCCGTCGCCGGTGCATGCCGCTGATCGTCGGGTTCGCCTGTATGGGTTCTTCTGAGGTCGGTGAGGCAGTAGAGCTGGTTGACGTAGCCCGAGCCCACCGTATCCGGTCAGTCCACTGCTCTTGCGACGTGCCTTCGAGTAGCTCTTCGATACGCCGGATCAGGGAAGCGTGCTCGTGTGGCCTGATAGACGACCATGATAACACCTGCGTGAGACTCTCCCGCGTGAGCCCATTCGGTTATGTGCTCCATGAAGTCCCCGAGCCTCACTCGCCTTTGGTTTCGCCCAGGCGATGGACATCTATGTTCAGACCGGGGTGGAGCTTTTGCCAGTATTCCGGCGGCCGGTTGTTCTCTTGGAGGAACCGATCTATCTCCTCGGGATACTCCCGGTAATAAGCGAGGCCACGTCGAGTTGGCGCTCCGTCACCGGGTGCGCCCCGAGCAACGTCTCACGGCCCTCGGCCTCGCGGAGCATCAAGACTTCCCAGACGTCCATCCCCGTGCCCGCCACCGCTGCCCGCCGCCGGTGCTCGGGACCCCTGAAAACTACTCCGGGAACCGCCTCATCCTCAGAGCCTCCTCGGCCAACCTCTCCAGCAGATCGAGA
>Ga0081538_10004121_pt1 | contig 13501 bp, 19 predicted proteins | sample TabmetS5T2R1_FD_71022 | JGI IMG/M metagenome (GOLD analysis project Ga0081538, IMG submission 71022) | Tabebuia heterophylla rhizosphere microbial communities from the University of Puerto Rico - S5T2R1 | ecosystem: Host-associated > Plants > Roots > Rhizosphere ...
TCTCGTGCTCCCGCGTTCGGGGCTCGCCGCCCGCCACGGCATCTCGGTCGTGAACGCTCCCGGGCTCATTGATGCCGGCTACCGTGGCGAGCTGCGGGTACTCCTGCTGAACACCGACCGCGAGCGGTCCTTCGAGGTCGTCGCGGGCGACCGCATCGCCCAGCTCCTCGTCGTTCGGGTCGAGGGCCCGCAACTCGAGGAGGCCCCCGAGCTCGACGAGACCCGGCGCGGCGGCGGTGGCTTCGGTTCGACCGGGCGCTGACTCCTGTACCCCAAATCGGGTACGCTGGGTGGCTCGTGTTGCCGCTTGCCGTGGAGCGGATCCGGGCCGACGGCTACGAGCTGGTGGCCGTGAAGGGGGAGATCGACATCGCGACCTCGCCGCGGCTGATTGCGGCTCTGAACGATGCCGTCACGGACTCGTCCGATGCCGTGATCGTCGATCTCGCCGGGGTCGAGTTCATGGATTCCACGGGGCTTGCGCTGCTCGTGCGGGCGCACCGGCGCCTGCGCGGTCGCGGCCGGGGTTTCGCAGTCGTCTGCCCGGACGGCCCCGTGAGGCGGATCTTCGAGCTCACCGACATGGCGGATAGGCTCCGCGTCCGTCCGACCCGCGAGGCCGCGCTCGGCGCGGCCGGCGACGGGCTTCCCTCCTAGGGGCCGGCCGCCCGCCCGAGCGCCATCCGCAAGCCGCCTCTAGAGGCCGGCCGCCCGGCGGGCCGAGACGTGGGCGGCATCCTCGAGGGTGTCGTCGCCCAGCGGCTCGAGCTCGATTCCGAGCGCCAGCTCGATCAGGCGATCGGCCAGCCAGACGTTCTTGGGCAGCAGCGGGCCGTGCAGGTAGGTGCCGATCACATTGCCCCGCTGGACGCCCTCGAAGCCGTCGCGGCCGTTGTTGCCGTGGCCGCTCAGGACCCGGCCGAGGGGGCGCTCTCCGTCGCCGAGGTAGGTGCGCCCCCCGTGGTTCTCGAAGCCGGCGATCACGCGCGGACCGCCGCCGAGGTCGGCCTCGATGGCGCAGTTGCCGATCAGCCGCGGCCCGGCCTCGCGCACCGTGCGAAGGTCCACGAGCCCCACGCCCGGCAGCTCCTGGCCGGCCAGCTCGTACGAGTGCCCCAGAAGCTGATAGCCGCCGCAGACCGCCAACACGACGGCGCCGCGGCCGGCGGCCGCGTGAAGCGCCTCGCGCTTCGTTGCGACCATGTCGTGAGCGACCGCCACCTGGTCGCGATCCTGTCCCCCGCCCATGTAGAAGAAGTCGTGGCGGTCCGCTTCGAGCGGGTCGTCGAGGCTGGCCGCGCCGAGGTCGAATCCCAGACCGCGCCACTCGCACCGTGCGCGCAGGACGGCGATGTTCCCGCGGTCGGCGTAGATGTTCATCAGCTCGGGGTAGAGCGCGCAGACCCTCAGCGTCGGCATATCAGCACCGTGCTGCCCACGTAGTCGCGGGTCGGGGCCAGATCGCGCCGCTCCTCCACTCGCAATCCGTGCTCGGCTGCCTCGCGCTCGAGCTGATCGGGGCTGAGCTCCTCGAGCACCTGCGTATGGCGCTGCTCGGTGAGCTCGCCCGTCGGCGACACCTTCTGGCGCAGCCACTCGACGAGAATGCCGTCCGGATGGAGCCGCACGTCGAGGGGGATGCTCGAGAACACCCAGTGGCCGCTCTCGGTCACGTCGGGCAGCGGTGTTGGCGCATCCTCGGGGGCGACTGCCTCGTCGAGGTCCGTCACCGCGGCGGCAAAGAGCCCGCCCGGCATGAGTCCGGCGGCCACGCCGCTGAGGAGCCGGCCGCGCTCGGTCGGGCCGCCCATAATCTGCAGGAACTGCATCGGAGCGAGCACGAGAGCGAAGCGGTCCGTGTCCGGCAGCGAGCGGGCGTCGGCCCGGACACACCTGACCTCGAGGCCGCTCTCCTCCGCCCGCCGGGCCAGCTCGTCCAGCAGCTCGGCGTCCGAGTCCAGGGCCGTAAGCGCGTGCCCCCGCTCGGCCAGGTCGAGCGCCACCCGCCCGGTCCCGGCTCCGAGGTCGAGCACCGGCCCGCCCGCCCGCTCGGCGAGCTCGCGCCAGACCGCGAGGTCGGCGGTGTAGGAGGCGCACTCCAGATCGTGCCAGATGATCGAATCTCTCAGTCGGACCACCGCTTCGCCAGGCCCCGCCTCGCGAGAATGTCGCGCAGGTCGAGCAGCGCGGTATAGGTCGGCAGGGCGTAAACGCGCTCCGACTCGGCACCGCGGACGGCGCTGTCGAGCGACGAACCGAGCTCGCGGTCGACCTTGATCGTGTCCTCCTCGATGCCCGCGTACTTGAGCCGCAGGCCCATCTCCTCCGCCCGGGTGCCCGAGCAGGTAACCCGGCGGACGCGGCCGGCGAGCACCTCGAAGTCCGCGTCCCAGATCCATGAGACGTCGCGACCGTCCGCGATGCCGTCGTTCAACGCCAGCCAGAGGTCGAGCTCGCCCGCCTCGAGCGTGAGCGTGCGCAGAACCTCGTTGGCCCCGGCGGGGTTCTTCACCAGCAGAATCGAGAGCGCCCGGCCGTCGATCGGGATCGTCTCCACGCGCCCGAAGGCACCGCCGAAGTGCTCGAGCGCGTCGCCCGCGGTGGCGAGCGGCACGCCGAGCTCGAGCGCCGTGGCGATCGCGCCAGTCGCGTTGTAGACGTTGTAGAGCCCGGGCAGCGGCAGGCTGAGCGACACCTCTCCCTGAGGGGTTCGCACGTCGATCCGCGAGCCGGACATGCCCTCGAGCTTCACCCGCGTGGCCGCCACTTGCGGGCGCGGCCGCTCGCGCCCGCAGCGCGGGCATCGGTAGCGGCCTAGGTGCCCCAGATACACGGCCTCGTAGGCATAGGCCGCGCCGCAGTTGCGGCAGTGCTTGGAGTCAGCCGCGTGCTGAAGGCCGGGCAGTGCCTGCGAATCGTCCTCCAGCCCGAAATAGGTCACGCCAAGGCGTTCTCGGCCGAGGTCGGCAACGAGCGGGTCGTCGGCGTTCAGCACGAAGCGCGCGCGACCGTCGAGCTCGCCCACCAGCTCCGCCCAGCGGTCCGCCAGCAGCTCCAGCTCGCCGTAGCGATCGAGCTGGTCGCGGAAGAGGTTCGACAGCAGCAGGAGGCGCGGTTGAACCTCGCGCGCCACCCGCGGCAGCCAGGCCTCGTCCACCTCGAACAGGCCAAGCTGGCCCGGCACCCGGCCGGCGTCGAGCAGAGCGGTGGCCACGCCCCAGGCCATGTTCGAGCCGGCCCGGTTGTGCACCACTGCCCGCCGGTCGCGGGCGAGCGCGGCCGCGATCATCGCCGCGGTGGTGGTCTTGCCGTTGGTGGCCGAGACAAGCACCGAGCCGGCGTCGAGTTCCCGCGACATCCGCCCCAGTGCGCCGGGGGATAGGCGCAGCATGAGCCGCCCGGGCGCGGTCGTCCCGCCGCTGCGGCCGAGGCGGCGGCTCGCGGCCCGCGCCAGGCGGGCCAGCGTTCGGGCGAGGCTGAACATCAGCCCTCCGCGCGCGGGACGATCACCCTCAGGCACCGCCGCTCCACCCGCATGGTCGCCGGAGTGGCGCCGATCGGGTCGCCGTCGGCGTAGACGACGAACGGGCGGTCGGAGCTCACCTCGACGACCTCGCCGCGCATCGTGTCCACGTAGGGCGAGTCGAGATGCGTCCCCCGGAACACCTTCGGCACGCTGCGCAGGAACGTCAGCTTCGAGGACTCCCGCGAGATCAGAACGTCGAGCTTGCCGTCGTCGAGCTCGGCATGCGGGAGCAGGAGCATGCCGCCGCCGTAGGCGCGTGAGTTCCCGACGGCGACCGTGTAGCCCCTCGCGTCGTGGCGCCGGCCGTCGACCGTCACCGTGAAGCCGGCGGGCTTCCACGCGGCGAGCGTGCGCAGCCCCGCGTAGAGGTAGACGGCGTTGGCCGGCACGAGCTTCGCCTCGTTGGCGATCCGGTTGGCATCGGAATCGAAGCCGAGGCTCGCGATCCCCATGTACGGCGTCCCGTCGACGTTGGCGACGTCGAGCAGCCGCTCCTCGCCCTCCACGGCGATGCGGCTCGCCTCGTCAAGGTTCCTCGGAATTCCCAGCACCCGCGCGAGGTCGTTGCCGCGCCCGGAAGGGATCAGCGCGAGCGCCGTCTCGCGGCCCTTGAGGGCGGCCGCGAGCGGCCGCAGGAGGCCGTCGCCGCCGACCGCCGCGACCGTCTCGCCCTGTCCCGCCGCGCGGGCGGCCGCCTCGCGCGCGTGCTCGATGCTGCGGGTGGTGACGGTGCGGTGGGTCGCGCCCAGGCGGTCGAGCGCGGCGTGCACCTCGGGCAGCGCCTGAAGGGCCTTCCCGCCCGCCGCGGCCGGGTTGACCAGCAGCGCAAAGCGCCGGCTCACTTTAGATGGCTGACCCCGAATCCCACGCACCCCTGGATGACGCGCCATACCTTCGCTCGCCACCGCCCGGATACGGCTTCGCCGTCGCCGGTCGCTGTCATACCCACGTCCTCGCCGATAGTTCTTCAACTATCGGCTTCGTCCGCGTGCGGCGCCCAGCTTGGTCTGGCGCGCCCCCAGGAATACGGGGATCCGGGGTCAGCCATCTGAAATTACCGCGGCTGCCCGCGCTCGCTCGGCCGCCGCCGCGCCACGCGCCTCGCCGCGCAGGTGCGGCTGAAGGTCGACCTTGCGGATGTTCGCCCGCGCAACGAGCTCGTCGCCGAGCAGGCGTTCGGCGTGGGGCTCCTCGAGATCGTTCGGGTCGAGCGTGAGCAGCACGTCTTGCTGAACGCTGTGCCAGGGCTCGTCGGTCACCTTCTCGGACGCCACGAGCAGCTGCCCGGGCCGCGCGAGCCAGTGCAGGTCGAACCGTCCAAGCCGGTACGCGAACAGCCGCTCGCCGTCGCCGAAGAGGATGTTGAGGCCGGAGAAGGGAGAGCGCTCGACCGCGATCCGGACCGCGCGCCTCAGGCCCTCGACCGGCTCGGCCGGGTCGTAGTCGGACATCAGCAGGTTGAAGAAGTGCTCGGAATCCGTGTCGCCGATTGGTCGGCTCACGCCCCCCTCGAGCAGACGCGGGTAACGGACGATCGTGCCGTTGTGGCCGAGTGAGTACGTGCCGAGGGTGAACGGGTGCGTGTTCACCAGCGAGAGCCCGCCCATCGTGGCGCGGCGGACGTGCACGTTGAAGATCCGGCCGCGCAGCGATGTCGCATTTACGAACGAGCCGTCGTTGTATGCGGGTTCGGGGAAGCGGACGAGCCGCAGGTCGCTGCCGTTGGGACGCTGGTAGACGGCCATGCCCCATCCGGAGTCGTGATCCTCGGACTGGCGGATGATGGGGTTCTCCGCCTCGAGCAGCTCGTGCCGGATGGAAACCGGCTCCGCTGCGACGCAGCCGAATACGCGGCACATGACGGCTCAACCTTAGTGGTTTGCGCCGGGGGCGAATTCCGCGCTCCCGCGGCTTATCCAGGCATGAAGGTCTCGCCGAGAGAGCCGAAGCGGATCTGGTGGGCGCGTCCCCGCAAGCTCTGCGCGCTCGAGCGGCCGGGCGGTGGCGGGAGGAGCCACCGTCCCGAGCGCCGGGCCGCCGAGATCGCCTACCTGACGGGGCGCGGAGTGCGGCTGGTCGTGTCGACCATGAAGTCGCGCCACAACCTGGCCGCCTACGAGGCGGCCGGCCTCGAGTGGCACCACGTCCCGGTTGCGTCCACCGAGGCGGGCGCCGATCAGCTCGAGGAGCTGCTCCCGCTCCTGCGGCGCGAGCTGCGGCGAGCCGGCGCGGTCGCGGTGCACGGCAACCGCCATACCGACTTCGTGGCGGCGCTGTGCGCGGCGCACCTGCATCAGGCACACGGCGTCGACCCCGAGGTCGCACTGGCCGAGGCCGCGCGCGCAGGCCTGCAGGTCACGCCGGATGCGTGTGCGCTCCTGGGCGTCGAGCAGGCGGCCGTGAACGCTCGACTGGAGGTGGCGGCAATGCGCTGAGTCTGAACTCAGGGTCGCAGCAGCAGCGCTGCGAGCGTTTCCCCGATAGCGACCGGCTTCGGCTCGAAGCCGTCCACGTCCGCGCGGGTCGCTTCCCCGGTCAAGACGAGGGCGGCGTCCAGCTGGGCCGCCGCCGCCGCCGCGAGGTCGGTGTCGACGCGATCGCCGACGACGAGGGTGTGTCCGTCGCCCAGGCGGTCGAGGGCGGTCTTGAGCAGCTGTGGCTGGGGCTTGCCGACCACCTCCGCCGTTTTGCCGGTGGCGTATTCCACCGCAGCGAGGATCGCGCCGGTCCCGGGCCAGAGACCGTCGGGCTGCGGGTAGGTGGGATCGCGGCCGGTGGCGACGAAGTCGGCGCCTCGGCGGACTGCAAGGGTGGCCTGGCGCAGGTCGTCGTAAACGAGGTCCTCGGTGCCCGCGACGACCACGACCTCGGCTCGCGAGGCGAGGTCGGTGCCGTTTAGGACCCTCAGTCCGGCGTCGGCGACGTGACGGCGCAGCGCGGGCGTGCCGATCACGAATGCGGTGCGCCCGGCGCGCGTCTCGGCGAGCAGATGCTGCACGGCCCCGCCGACGGTGACGACGTCGCGCAGCGACGCCTTCAACCCCAGCTTCCACAGGCGTGTCACGTAGTCCTCGGTGGCGCTGCGAGGATCGTTGGTGGCAAAGGCGACCCGTTTGTCGGCTTCGCGCAGCTCCTCGAGCGCCTCGACGGCGTGGGGAGTCGGCTCGTCGCCGATCCAGACGCAGCCGTCGAGGTCGATGATGAACTGGTCGTAGCGCGCCGCGAGTGCAGATAGAGGCACGTCGCTAGCCTAAGCCTCATGAGCACCGAGGCGGCCATATTCGACGTCGACGAGGCACAGTTCGAGCAGCGCGTCCTGGAGCGCTCCCGCTCGGTGCCGGTCGTCGTCGACTTCTGGGCCGATTGGTGCGGCCCCTGCAAGCAGCTCACACCGGCGCTCGAGCGCGCCGCGAGCGCGCGCTCCGGCAGGGTCGAGCTTGCGAAGCTCGACGTCGACGCCAACCAGAGCCTCGCGACGGCCTTCCGCATCCAGGGCATCCCCGCCGTCAAGGCGTTCCGCGACGGCCGCGTGGCCGCCGAGTTCACCGGTGCGATTCCGCCCGCCGAGGTCGAGCGCTTCTTCGACTCGCTGCTGCCGTCAGAGGCGGATGAGCTGGTGGACGGCGGCGATGAGGCCGCGCTGCGGAAGGCGCTGGAGCTCGACCCCGGTCACGCGGTTGCACGGCGCGAGCTCGGCCGCATCCTCCTGCTGCGCGGGGAGACCGAGGAGGCGATCGAGCTGCTCGAGGGCGCCCGCGGCGACTTCGTCGCCGACGGGCTCGCGGCTCGCGCCCGCCTCAGCGGGGAGGGGGACCTGGCGGCCGCCTTCGAGGCCTGGGACGCCGGCGACGCGTCCGGTGCGCTCGAGCGGCTTCAGGACGCCCTGCCGGACCCCGAGCGACAGGATCTGATCCGGCGGGTCATGGTCGCCATCTTCACCGAGCTGGGCGCCGACCATCCGCTCGCGCGGGAGCACAGGCGCCGCCTGTCGGCGTCGTTGAACTAGGCGCTCGGGCCGCCCGCAGCCCGAGCCTCTCTCGTTCGTGCCTGGCGACGCCTCCCGAACAGGACGAGCACACCCAGCGCGATGACCACGACGAGGAAGCCGAAGAAGAGGGCGGGGCCCGTTGAGATCCCGCCGAACGGCAGCGCGATCAACGTAACAAGCCCGAAGCCCACCGCGAGCAGGACGATCACGAGCACGATCAGCAGCAGGATCCCCCGCACGCGCGCCAGGATGCCCGCGCTCGACGGCGGGAGCAGCAGGCCCATCATCCTCAGCATGAACAGCTGGCGGCCGGACGGCGCGTCCTGGCCGAGCCGCTCCATCGCCTCCTTCAGATCGTCCGGGCGGCGCTCGGCTAGCGCAAGGGAGGCCTTCATCATCTGCCGCAGCGCCGGCCGCTCCTGCGGGTGGGAGCCCGCGAGGGCCTCGTTGAAGTACTGCCGAGCCGCCTTTACGTCGTAGCGCTCGGCGGCCCGGGCGCCGAGAATCGCTTTCGCGGCCACGCGGTGCTTCGACTCGCTCTTGAGCTGCTCCTCGGTCCGCGACTCGAGCTGCGGAATCGCTGCGAGCGCCCCGACCTGCATCTGCATCTTGATCTGCTTCTGCTTCGGCACAGTCCGAGGAGTCTCGCAGAACGACGGGCGTAGATCGCGACGGCGTCAGCCGCCGAGTCCGAGGAGCCGCCGCAGCTCACCCGCCTCGATGCCGTCGATCTCGACGAGCTTGTCGCGCGAGGCGGCGCCGCGAACGACTGCGATCCGTCCGGGAGCCAACCCCAACCGCGCGGCGAGCAGCCGGCAGACCGCCGCGTTGGCCCTGCCCTCGACCGGCGGGGCGGTGACGCGCACGAGCAGGCTGCCGGCTCGCTCGCCGGCGATCTCGTCCCGGCGTGCCCGCGCCTGGACCCGCACCGCGAGCTTGCCCACGCGGTCAGTCGCGGCGGGGCGTGGTGCGACGAGTGTCGGCGAGCGGGTCGTCCTTTGGCGTCTTCGACCGGTCGGGCCGCGGATCCCGCTCGGGCGGCGCGGACCGCTCGCCCGCGCCCGGCCCCGACAGCTCGACGGGCTCGCCGGCGGCGGGAGCGTCTCCCACGGGTTCCAGCTCGTCGGTGCCCTCCCCGGCGCCGCCTGGCAACACGTCGAGCTCGACCTCGGCGGTTTGCGAATCGGCGGCTGCCGGATCCGGCTTCCGCAGCGGCTGCGGCATCTTGACCCGCTCCATCGCGTCGTCGGCCGTGGCAAGCACCTCGTCGGCGAGCTGGCGGACGTCCTCGATGAGCCGCTGACGCTCCTCCCACAGCAGGCGGGTGTCGACCACCACCTGCTCGGCGTAGGCGTCGGCATCTCGTCGCATGATGTCCGCCTCGCGCTCGGCCCGCTGAAGCCGTCCCTCGGCCTGCGCGCGGGAGCGGGCCGCGATCTCGTCGGCCGTCTCGTGAGCCCGCTGAAGAATGCCGGCAGTCTCCTCGCCGACCTCGTCAAGCGCACGCTGCACGACGGCCTCACGGCTCTGACGGCCCTCGAGCTCGCTGACGAGCTCCACCATCTGCTCCACGAACTCGTCTACCGCGCGCCGATCGTAGCCGCGCATAGCGACCACCGGGAAGGCGATCTCCCGAATCCGGTCGGCCGCGCTCGCGGGGCGCCCGAAGCGCTGGGTGGGGATCTCGCTCGGATGTGTGTCCTCCATGCCTAGTCAGTATGCCCGGTGGGGGGGATGGCTCACTCACCGAGTAGCGTGCGGGCGGGGATGCCGACCTTCGAAGAAGTGCGCCAATTCGCCCGCACCCTGCCGGGGATCGAGGAGGGAACCTCCTACGGAACCCCCGCATTTCGCGTCCGCGGCCGCTTCCTGGGGAGGCTGCACGACGACGGCGAGCGGCTCGTCCTCAAGATCGACCTCGCCGAGCGCGAAGCGCTGCTTCAGATGCAGCCATCGACCTTCACCGTGACGCCGCACTACGAGCCGTACCCGTTGGTGCTGATCAGGCTCGAGACGGTGGATCCGCTGGAGCTGCGCGAGCTGATCACCGAGGCCTGGCGCCGTGAGGCCCCGAAGCGCCTGGTCGCCGACTTCGAAGGCTAGGGCGGCGCGGCCAGGCGGCGGTGCTCCTCTACCTCGATCAGAACTACCTGTCCGGAATCGCCAAGCGCAAGCCTGCCTTCCGCGAGCTCGACCCGGTGCTGCGCACGGCCGTGGGCACAGGTGTTGTGCAGGTGCCCGAGTCCGCGGTCCACCGAATCGAGTCGGGCGCCCGGCCCGACCTGGGCCTACTGGACCTCCTCGGCGAGCTCTCCGGCGGAATGCGGCTGCCCAACGACGCCGGGACGGCCGAACGCCGCTGCGCCCGCTCCCTGAGGGCCCTGCTCGAGCGCGACTATCCGGACAGAACGCCGCTCGCGAGCGATGATCTCGACCTGGTCGCGCTCTCACGCGCGCTGCCGCAGTGCGAGCTCGTGACCTGCGACGCGTTCATGGCCGAGCTGATCCGTCGCGCGCGTCTCGATACCTGGTGCGGCTGCGAGCTGTTCACCGGGCGCAGACCCGACGTCGAGCGGTTGCGCAGGAGGCTCGAGGGGCTGCTCCGCAACCGGCCGCAGGCGTGAGGCTCAGCCGTCGGCTTCATGCTCGAGAACGCGGCTTATGGAAACTTGGCTTGTGGCTCGACAGTGATCACGCGACCGCCGGCTGCAGGACGGCGAGCACGGCGCTCGCCGGCTCCACCCGGCCGAACTTCATCGCCAGGTTCCTGAGGGTCGCGGACGCGAGCTCCTCGTCGAAGGACGCCACGCCGTCCGAGACCACGACCACCTCGAGCTCACGGTGGAAGGCCTCGCGGGCGGTTTCCTCGACGCAGATCTGGGTCACCGTCCCGGTCACGACGAGCTGGGTCGCGCCGTGGGCCCGCAGGACGTTCTCGAGGGTCGTGTTGTGAAACCCGCCGTAGCCGTACTTGTCGACCACCGGCTCGCCGGGCCGAGGCCCGAGCTCCGGGATCACCGCGTGGCCCTCGAGCGGCTCGTCGCTGTCGCCGTAGGCCCTGAGCTCGCCCGGCCAGCAGGAGCGCAGCTCCGGGCCGCACTCGGGCGACCAGGTCCACAGCAGGGTTCGTTGCGGGCCTGCCGTGAAGCGGGTGTAGACGACCGGTCGTCCCGCGTCGCGGAAGGCCGCGATCAGCGTCGCGATCGTCCCGATGACGAGCCGGGCCTGCGGCACCTCCTGCGGGGCTCCCTTGCGCACGAAGTCGTTCTGCATGTCGACCACGAGCAGCGCCGATCGCGCCGGATCGAGTGCGAACGGCTCCTCTTGCGCCGGCATCACCGAAGCAGCTCGGCCTCGAGCTCGATCGACCCGACTCCGCCGAGCGCTTTCGACACCGGGCAGCCGTCCTTGGCGGCCTGGGCCTGCCGCTGGAGCTCGTCCGCGTCGATACCCGGCACCCGGGCGCGCGTGCGCAGAACGATGTGGGTGATGGCGAAGCCGTCGCCGACCTTGTCGAGTTGGACCGTCGCCTCGGTCTCGATGCTCTCGGGCTCGTGGCCGGCCTGGCCGAGTCCCAACGACAGCGCCATCGAGAAGCAGCCCGCGTGAGCGGCGGCGATCAGCTCCTCCGGATTCGTGCCGTCGCCGTCCTCGAAGCGAGACTGGAACGAGTACGGGCCCTCGTAGGCGCCGCTCGCCATCCGCATGGTCCCGGACCCCTCCTGGAGCGAGCCGTCCCAGCGCGCGCTTGCCGTTCTCCTCGGCATTTTCCCTCCTCCATCGTGGTCAGCTGGGGAGCTTACGAGCCGGGAGTCCTCGACGCCTCCGCCCGGTCCGCGGCGGCCGTGACGGGGCAGCGACCCTCTTCGTGGCCGCAGGCGCCGGCGTCGCACAGCCGGCAGATGTGGCGTGCGTCCGCTCGGCCAAACGTGAGCCCGGCGAGCAGCTTCTCCACGAGCCGCGTCAGCTGCTCGCGCTCGGCGGCGTCGAGCGGGACGAGTACCTTCGTGAGCGCGATCATGCGGCCCTCCCGAACCTGCGCGGCCGCGCGCCGGCCCGCGGGCGTGAGGAAGACCGCCACCGAGCGACCGTCCTCCCCCGCGGCCCGCGTGACGAGCCCGGCGGCCGCGAGACGGTCGACAAGACGGACCGCCGCGGAGTGCGTCAGCCCGAGCGGCTTGCGCATCGTGTCGATCGACGAGCCCTCCAGGAAGGTGTCGAGCGCCGCCAGCGCCGCGGGCCCCGACCCGCCCTGCGCGGCCGCCGCGCTGGTCGCGGCGTCTAGGCGCTCCGACACGGCGAGCGACAGCGCGCCGAGGAGATTGGCGTCGCGCTCGCCATCAAATGCATGAGTCATGCATGTATGCTACCGGGAATGCGGCAAGATTCCTCCGACGCGAGCGGCCATGCTTCGCGCGTGAGCGGCGACCGTTACGAAGCTCTGCCCGGTCTCACCCGCCTCCCCCAGTGGGTCTGGCGGCGACTGCCGCCGGCGGGGAAGGTCGGCGTCGCCCTGCTGCCGCTGGTGGCCATCGGGCTGGCGCTCGCGCTGGCGCCCGGCATCGATCAAGGCAAGGAGGAGCGCGCGAGCGCGGAAGCCGAGCGCCTGGCGCAGGCACGGGCCGAGCGCCTCGAGCGCCTGCGGCGCGAGCAGCAACCGCGGTTTGCAAGCGGTGAACCGGCTGCGGCGAGCCTCGTGGCCCGCCGGCGTCTGGTCGCCGAGATGGCCGTGGCCATCCGCGCGGATGCCCGAGCGCGGGTCCAGGCGGGCACGCTCAGCGGGCCGATCCGAAGGGTTCAGTGCGAGCCCTTCCCGCGGACCGAGGACGGACGCGGCGCCCACCAGGATCCCTCCCGCCGCTTCGGCCGGTACTCCTGCCTCGCCGTGACCGCCGAGTTCGGCCGAAGCGCCGAGCAGGGTGCCGGCGCGATAGGTCATCCCTATCGGGTGCGTATCGACTTCGACACCGGCCGCTACGCGTTCTGCAAGGTGTCGGGTCGCCCCGGCGAGGGGTCGCTCGCCCAGGCGCCGTTCGTGCCCGTCCCGCGGGCCTGCGGCGGTTCCTAATCGGCGAGACTCCCGTGCGTGATGCCCTCCGAGGACCGTCCGCTGACGGAGGACGAGCTCGAGCCGGATCCGCTGGAGCAGTTCGCCGCCTGGTTCGATGAGGCGCGCGGGAGTGGGGTCGTCGAGCCGTACGCGATGGCCCTCGCCACCGCCGCACCGGACGGGGAGCCCTCTGTGCGGATCGTGCTGATGAAGGGTTTCGACGACCGCGGCATCACCTTCGTCACCAACTACGGCAGCCGCAAGGCGGTTGAGCTCGAGGCCAACCCGCGGGCCGCGCTTCTCTTTCACTGGCCCGAGCTTGGGCGCCAGGTGAGGATCGAGGGTCGCGTGCGACGCTCGGAGCGCGCGGGGAGCGTCGCCTACGCGCACAGCCGTTCGCGGGCCAGCCAGCTGAGCGCGCTCGCCTCGCCGCAGAGCCGGCCGGTGCCGAGCCGGGAATGGCTGGAGGAGCGGGTCGCCGCGCTCGACCGCGAGCACGCGCGCGGGGAACTGCCCGTGTCCGAGGAATGGGGCGGCTACCGGCTCGAGCCGGCGGCGTGGGAGTTCTGGCAGCATCGCCCGAACCGGCTGCACGACCGCTTCCGGTATGAGCGCTCGCGGCCCGGTTTGTGGATGGTCGAGCGCCTCGGGCCCTAGCTTGGGCAGCAGCTGCGCGCTGCGCTACGGTCGTCAGGCGTGACGGGCACCCAGGACCGGTTCATCCCCGCCCTGCGGTTCGGTTGGCTGACCGGGCTGTTCGACCCGGTTTCGAAGCTGACCGCGCGCGAGGGGGCCTTCAAGCGACGTGTGCTCGAGAGAGCCGCGCTGGCGGAGGGCGAGCGGGTGCTCGACGTCGCCTGCGGAACCGGCACCCTCGCGCTAGCGGCGGCGCGATCGGCACGAAACGTCCGTGTGACCGGCGTCGACGGCGACCCGG
>Ga0081538_10004122_pt1 | contig 13499 bp, 11 predicted proteins | sample TabmetS5T2R1_FD_71022 | JGI IMG/M metagenome (GOLD analysis project Ga0081538, IMG submission 71022) | Tabebuia heterophylla rhizosphere microbial communities from the University of Puerto Rico - S5T2R1 | ecosystem: Host-associated > Plants > Roots > Rhizosphere ...
TGCATCCGGCGGCCGGTCTTCGCCACGGTGCTGAGCCTGCTCCTGGTGCTGCTGGGGCTCGCCGCCTACCAGCGCCTGACCGTGCGCGAGTACCCCAACATCGACCCGCCGGTGGTCACCGTGCGCACGGAGTACCCCGGCGCCAGCGCCAAGATCATCGAGACCCAGGTCACCCAGGTGCTCGAGGACTCGCTCGCCGGCATCGAGGGCATCGACTACATGTTCTCGACCAGCCGTCAGGAGACCAGCTACATCAGCGTGCGCTTCGAGCTCAACCGCGATCCCGACGTCGTGGCGAGCGACGTGCGCGACCGGGTCAGCCGGGTGCGCGGGCGTCTGCCCGACGAGATCGAGGAGCCGATCGTCCAGAAGGCCGAGGCCGACGCCGAGCCGATCATCTATCTCTCGTTCTCGAGCGACCGCCACTCGCCGCTCGAGCTCACCGACTACGCCGACCGCTACGTCAAGAACCAGATCCAGACCCTGCCGGGCGTCGCCGAGGTGCAGATCTTCGGCGAGCGGCGCTACGCCATGCGGATCTGGCTCGACCCGCTCAAGCTCGCCGCCTACGACCTGACGCCGCAGGACATCGAGGACGCGCTGCGCGCCCAGAACGTCGAGGTCCCGGCGGGGCTGATCGAGAGCCGGGCACGCGAGTTCACCGTCGTCTCGGAGACCGACCTCACCACGCCCGAGGAGTTCGACAACATCGTTCTTAACCAGGTAGGCGGCTATCTGGTCCGCCTGTCGGACGTCGGCCGGGCCGAACTCGGCGCCGAGGACGACACGACCTTCACCCGGGTCAACGGGCGGACCTCGGTGGCCCTGGGCGTGGTCAAGCAGGCGACCGCCAATCCGCTCGATGTATCGCAGGCACTGCGCGATCGGCTTCCGGACCTGACCGACAGTCTGCCGGAGGGCATGAAGGTCGAGATCGCTTACGACAAGTCGGTGTTCATCGCCGAGTCGATCGACAATGTGAATGCCACGATCGGCGAGGCGATCGTACTCGTCGTCCTGATCATCTTCTTCTTCCTGCGCTCGCTACGCGCGACGATCATTCCGCTGGTCACCATCCCGGTGAGCCTGATCGGCGCGTTCGCGATGATGTATTTCCTGGGCTTCAGCATCAACACGCTGACCCTGCTGGCGCTGGTGCTGGCGATCGGCCTCGTGGTCGACGACGCGATCGTGATGCTCGAGAACATCTTCCGCCACGTCGAAGCGGGCATGTCGCCGCTGCAGGCCGCCTACAAGGGCAGCGGCGAGATCGCGATGGCGGTGGTCGCGATGACCCTTACCTTGGCGGCGGTGTACACGCCGATCGCGTTCATGACCGGCACCACCGGCCGGCTGTTCACCGAGTTCGCGCTCACGCTCGCCGGCACGGTGCTCGTCTCGGGCTTCGTCGCGCTCACCCTCTCGCCGATGATGTGCTCGAAGCTGCTGCGCCACGAGAAGAAGCACAATGTCTTCTACAACATCATCGAAAGCGCGCTGAGCGGCCTCACGGCCGGTTACCGCCGGGTGCTGGTCGCCGCGCTGCGGGCGCGCCCGGTCGTGCTGCTGATCGGGCTTTGCGTCGCGGGCTCGAGCTGGTTCCTCTTCAACAACCTCGATTCCGAGCTCGCGCCCTATGAGGATCAGGGCACGATCATCGGCGTGTTCAACGGGCCGACCGGCGCCACCACCGTGTACACCGACCGCTATGCCCGCCAGCTCGAGCAGATCTACGCTAGCGTGCCGGAGGCGGAGCGCTATTTCGTCGTGGCCGGCTTCCGGGTGCCTTCCGCGGGCATCTCCTTCATCAAGCTCGTGCCGTGGGGCCAGCGCGAGCGCAGTCAGCAAGACATCGTCAACGCGCTGCGCCCGAAGATGAGCAACGTGGCCGGCGTCCAGGCGTTCGCGGTCAACCCGGCGCCGCTCGGGCAGAGCGGCAGCTCGACCCCGGTGCGCTTCGTCGTCCAGACCTCGCAGCCGTACGATGTGCTGCAGGGGATGGTCGAGCGGCTGATGGAACGGGCACGCGACAACCCAGGTCTGGTCAACGTCGACACGGACCTCAAGCTCGACAAGCCGCAGCTCAGGGTCGAGATCAACCGCAACAAGGTCGCCGACATGGGCGTCGGGGTGAACACCCTCGGCCGCACCCTGGAGACCCTGGTCGGCGGCCGCCAGGTCACGCGCTTCGAGCGCGACGGCGAGCAGTACGACGTGATGGTCCAGGTGGCCGACGTCGACCGCGCCACCCCCGACGACCTGCAGCGGATCCACGTGCGCGGCGCGGACGGCCGGATGGTGCCGCTGTCCAACCTGGTAAGCGTGGTCGAGACGGTAGCACCACAGCAGCTCGAGCATTTCGACCAGCTCCGCTCGGCGACGATCGAGGCCAATCTCGCTCCGGGCTACTCGTTGGGCGAGGCGCTCGCCTTCCTCGAGCAGGCGGCGAGCGAGGTCTTGCCCGCCGAGGCGCAGACCGACTATGCGGGTCTGTCGCGCGAGTTCAAGGAGGCGAGCTCGGGGCTCTACGTCACGTTCGTCCTGGCGCTGGGCTTCATCTTCCTGGTGCTCTCGGCTCAGTTCGAGAGCTTCCGGAGCCCCTTCATCATCATGCTCACGGTGCCGCTGTCGATCACCGGGGGCCTGCTCGCGCTCTACCTGAGCGGCGGCACGCTCAATATTTACAGCCAGGTGGGGCTGGTGACGCTGATCGGCCTGATCACCAAGCACGGCATTCTGATCGTCCAGTTCGCGAACCAGTTGCGCAACGAAGGCCGCGCGCTGCGCGACGCAGTGATCGAGGCGGCGGTCCTGCGCCTGCGCCCGATCCTGATGACCACCGGCGCCATGGTGCTCGGCGCCGTGCCGCTTGCGATCGCCACCGGCGCGGGCGCGCAGAGCCGGCAGGACATCGGCTGGGTGATCGTCGGCGGCCTCCTGGTCGGCACCTTCTTCACGCTGTTCGTCATTCCCGCGGTCTACACCTATCTCAGCTGGCGGGAGCGGCCGGCTCCGGCGCTCGCGCCGGTTGAGGCCGGCGCGGCCGACGAGACGCTGCAGGCGGCCGAGTGATGCGATCGGCGCCCCTGCGAGCGATGAGCGTAAGCCCGGCGATCCGGCTGGCGTCGGTGCCCAAGCACGACGCGATCCTGGATGCCGCCAGGCGCGTGTTCCTGCGCGAGGGCTACAGCGCCAGCATGGACCTGGTGGCGGCCGAGGCCGGCGTCTCCAAGCAGACGGTCTATAACCATTTCGGCAGCAAGGAGGGGCTGTTCCGGGCGATCGTCGGCCACGTCTCAGGTGAGCTGCTCGACGTGCTGGTGGAGGGCGGTGGCGCACGGGCCGATCCCGCGACCACCCTCGAGGCGGTCGCGCGCCGCTTCCTCAAGCTGCTGCTGGAGCCTTCTTATCTCGCCCTGCATCGCATGCTGGTCGCGCAGGCGCCGCGCTTTCCCGATCTGGCCCGCGAGATCTACCTCGGCGGGCCGGCGCGCGCGGCGAGCGAGCTGGCACTCTACCTCGCGCAGGAGACCCGCAAGGGCACGCTCGCGGTCGCGGACCCGGCGCTCGCGGCCGAGCAGTTCTTCGGCGCGCTGTGCGGCCATCTCCACCTTCGAGCCCTGCTCAGCCCGCGCGATGCGCCGGGCGAGGCCGAGATCGAGCGGGCGATCGCCCACGCGGTACGCGGTTTTCTGCGCGCCCAGGCCGCGCGCTGAGCCGCGGCGTCAGCCGTGCGCCGTCAGCACCGCGGGCGCCGGCTCGAGCCAGCGCCGCGAGAGCGCGGAGATCCGGTCGAGGCCGCCAAGCAGCCCCGGAATTGCGGCCGCGTTCGGCGCAGGCCAGCTCGGCAGGGCGCGCAGCTGCTCGGCCATCTCGCCGGGTGAGCGCGCGCCGTCATCGGCCAGCATGCGCACCAGGCCAAGCCGCTCCGCCCGGGCGGCGCGCAGGAACTGCTCCTGGCGGGGTGCCGTGCGCGGCACGATCAGCGCCGGCTTACCGAACGAGAGGATCTCGCAGAACGTGTTGTAGCCGCCCATCGCCACCACCCCGAGCGCACGCGGCAACAGGCCTTCGAAGCGGGCATCGAAGGTGATCGCATGGACCTTGTCGAGGCGCGCCGCGCGATCCTGGAACGCCAGACGCCGCTCGAGGTTCATGAACGGGCCGAACACCAGCAACGCGGGGTAGGGGATGCCCGGGTCGGCCTCGTACGCGCTCAGCACCCAGTCGATCAGGTCCTCGCCGTCGCCGCCGCCGCCGGTGGTGACCAGGATGTAGGGCTCGGCCGGCAGCTCGTGCTCGTTCTGGGGCGGTGCGGTCGGGGCCGAGCGCCGCAGATAGCCGGTGAACACGGTCTTCCGGGCGAGGGGCAGCATGCTGGGCAGCTCGGTCAGGGGATCGAAGATCTGCGGCAGACCGTAGACCCAGATCTCGTCGTAGAGATCGTGCAACGCCGGCCAGACGTTCTTGCGCCGCCACTCGTGCAGCAGGCTGCGCGGCTCGTCCATCACGTCGCGCAGGCCCAGCACCAGCCGCGTCCCCCGCTCCTTCAGGAGCGTCAACGTATCCAGGACCTCGCCGCGCAGCCCGAGCGGCTCCTTGTCGACCAGAAAGAGGTGGGGATCGAAGATGTCGGCGGTGTGCTGGATGATCGAGGCGCGGATGTCGAGGGTCTGCTCGATGTCGATGTGCAGCTGCAGCGGCGTATAGTCGCCGTTGCGCAGCTTGATCACGCCGGGCACGCGCACGAAGTCGACCCGCGACTTGAAATCGAAGCTGCCGATGATCGGCGAGCCCGACAGAATCAGCACCGACAGATGCGGGAACTGCTCGACGAGATGGTGGGCGATCGCCCGACAGCGGCGCAGATGCCCCAGGCCGAAGCTGTCGTGGCTGAAGATCAGCAGCCGAGCGGGGCTATCCATTGACCCCAACTTGTGCAAGCGGTTTCCCCAAGATCACTATGGCAGTCCGTGGCCGAGCCGACAAGGACCCCGGCGGGTCGGCCTTGATTCGGCGCGCACGCCGCCACACATCCGAGCCCTGGCGCCGTAGTGACACAATGGGCTGTGGATTCTTGCGCATTCGGCTAAATTGGCGACGCTCGAGACCGCGAGCAGGCAGATAGGGACCGGGCGCCGGCCCATGGATCGCAACATCTTCCGCTACATCTGGCGCTACAGCGCCCGTGCGCAGGTGCTTGCGCTGCTCATGACCGCGGCCTCCTTTCCGTTCCTGTACTACTCGCTCGAGCTGCCCAAGATCATCATCAACGACGCCCTGGCTGAAAGCGGGCCGCGCACCATCCTCGGCTTCACCATGACGCAGGTGCGCTACCTGTTCGTCCTGTGCGGCGTGTTCCTGCTCCTGGTGCTGGTCAACGGCGCCTTCAAGTATGTCATCAACGTCTACAAGGGCGTGGTCGGCGAGCGCATGCTGCGGCGGCTGCGCTATGAGCTGTATTCGCGGGTGCTGCGCTTCCCGCTGCCCCATTTCCGCCGCGTGTCGCCCGGCGAGATCGTCCAGATGATCAACGCCGAGGTGGAGCCGCTCGGCGGCTTCATCGGCGATGCCTTCGCCCTGCCGGCCTTCCAGGGCGGCACGCTGCTGACGATCCTGGTGTTCATGTTCGTCCAGGATCCGATTCTCGGTCTCGCCGCGATCGCGCTCTACCCCGTGCAGATCGCCGTGATCCCGAGGCTGCAGCGTCAGGTCAACCAGCTTGCCAAGGCGCGGGTCCGGCAGGTGCGCCATATGGCAGATCGGATCAACGAGACGGTCGCCGGCGTGCGCGACATCCGTGTCAACGACGCGACGCAATACGAGCGGGCGCGCTTCAGCAAAGAACTTGGAGTTGTTTTCGACATCCGTTTTGACATCTACAAGAAGAAGTTCCTGATCAAGTTCATCAACAACTTCATTGCGCAGCTCGGGCCATTCTTCTTCTTTTCGATCGGCGGCTTTCTCGTGATCACGGGCGATCTGACGCTCGGTGCCCTGGTCGCCGTGATCGGCGCGCAGAAGGAGCTGTACGCGCCCTGGAAGGAACTGCTGGCCTACTACCAGCTGATGATGGACGTCCACATCAAGTACGAGCAGGTGGTGGCGCAGTTCGATCCCGCGGGCACGCTGCCCGAAGAAGTGCAGAGCGCCGAGCCGGAGCCGGTTGATTGGCGGGCCGAGCTGCGCGCCGTGAACCTGGTCCTGACGTCGGACGACGGTATCACGGTCCTTGACGGGACAGCATTCGGCGTCGAGCTGCCCTCGCATGTCGCCATCGTCGGTCCCGCCGGCAGCGGCAAGGAAGAGCTGACGCTCGTGCTCGCCAATCTGCTCGCCCCCAACGCGGGCCGCGTGCTGGTCGGCGACCACGAAATCCAGAAGCTCGCCGAGTCGGTGACCGGTCGCGCGATGACCTATGTCGGCTACCCCGCCCACATCTTCGGCGGGACGATCGCGGACAACCTGCTGTTCGGCCTGAAGCACCGGCCGCTGCGGCCCGCGGCGAGCGATGCCCGGCGCGACGAGATCCATGCGCACGAGAGGCTCGAGGCCGAGCGCTCGGGCAACTCGCCGTTCGATCCCGACGCCGACTGGGTGGATTACGCCGCAGCGGGGATCGAGGACCCGGCGGCGATCGCCACCGCGGCAGCGCGCGCACTGAGCCTGGTCCGGCTCGATCGCGACGTCTACCTGATGGGGCTGCGCGGCACCATCGATCCGGACGAGCAGCCGGAGCTCGCCGCCGTCATTCTCGACGCCCGCCGGGCCATGGGCGAGCGTCTACAGGAGCCCCGGCTCGGCCGCCTGGTCGAGGTCTTCGATCCGGAGCGGTACAATTCCAACGCGACGCTGGCCGAGAATCTTCTGTTCGGCGCGCCGATCGGCATGACGTTCGAGATGGAGCGCATGGCCGCCCATCCTTATGTCCAGCGCATCATCGATCAGGTCGGGCTGACCACGACCCTTGCCGACGTCGGCCTCAAGGTCGCGAGCACCATGGTCGAGCTGTTCGCCGATCTGCCGCCGGACCACGAGTATTTCCGGCAGTTCAGCTTCATTGGCCCCGACGAGCTGCCGGAATACCGGACGCTGATCAGCCGAATCGACCCGAACCAGCTCGATGCCCTCAGCGATACCGATCGCGAGCGCCTGATCGCGCTGACGTTCAAGTTGATCCCGGCGCGTCATCGCCTGAGCCTGATCGACGAGGCGCTGCAGGCGCGCATCCTCGAGGCGCGGCGCCTGTTCCGCGAGCAGCTGCCCGCCGAGCTGGCCGGCGCGGTCGCGTTCTTCGACCCCGACGACTACACCGCCGGGGCGACGGTTCAGGACAACCTGCTGTTCGGCAAGATCGCGTACGGCCAGGCGCAGGCGACCGAGCGGATCAGCGAGCTGATGGAGGAGGTCCTGCACGATCTGGGGCTGCGCGAGCGGATCATCGAGGCGGGCCTGAGCGCGCCGACCGGTGTCGGCGGCGCGCGTCTCTCGCTCGCGCAACGGCAGAAGCTGGCGCTCGCCCGCGCCGTGCTCAAGCGGCCCGACGTGCTGATCGTCTACGATCCGACCGGACCGCTCGACCCGGCGGAGCAGACGGCGGTGCTCGACGCCGTGCTCGAGGCGTTCAAGGACCGCACCGTGATCTGGGCGCTCAGTCGCGGCGACTGGGCGCAACGGTTCGACCATGTTCTGGTCATGCAGCGTGGTCGGGTCGTCGAGCAGGGCGACTATGCCGCGCTGAACAAGGACGGCAGCGCGTTGCACGAGCTGATCGCTGCCGAATGACCGAGGAGATCTGGGGAGATGAGTCTGAGCCACGACGTCGAGGTTCTGCGCAGCATTCCGATCTTCGCCAAGATCGAGCCGGCCAAGCTCAAGCTCCTGGCCTTCACCAGCCAGCAGCTGCAGTTCATGGATGGCGACGAAGTATGCCGCCAGGGTGATGTGGGCGATGCCGCCTACATCATCCTCGACGGGCGGGCGGATGTGCTGGTCGATACGCCGAGCGGCGCGCTCAAGGTCGCCACGGTCGGCAAGAACGATATCATCGGCGAGATCGCGATCCTCTGTGACGTGCCGCGCACGGCAACCGTCACCGCCAGCACCGACCTCACCACGCTGAAGGTCTCCAAGGACAACTTCTTCCAGCTGCTGGCGCAGTTTCCGCAGATCGGCATCGAGGTGATGCACGAGCTGGCGTCGCGCCTCCATCACACCACCCAGGCGCTCACGGCCGCCAAGGCCCGGTTGAGCGAGCTCGAGAGGAAGTGCGCCGAGAGCCGCAACTGACCGCGGCGCGGGCTGCCGGCCGTCGCGCTGTTCGCCTGCTGGAAGCCCATTATGACGCTCCTGCAGCGTCTGGCCCGGCGCTTCGGCTACGATCTCACCCTGCGCCGGAAGGCGCGGCCGCACGAGGCGCAGCTGGTCGCCGTGCTCGAGCGGTTCGAGATCTCCTGCGTCCTGGACGTCGGCGCCAATCTCGGCCAGTACGCCCTGATGCTGCGCGAATGGGGCTTTGGCGGCCGGATCGTCTCGTTCGAGCCGCTCCCGGACGCGCACGCCACGCTTGTGCGCCGGGCCGCCGCCGATCCCGGCTGGCAGATCGCGCCGCGCATGGCGATCGGTGAGCGCGAGGGCGAGGTCGAGCTGGAGGTGTCGGCCGAATCCGACATGAGCTCGATCCTGCCGCAGACCGGGCTCCTGCAAAGGATCTCGCCGAGCTCGCGCGTACTGCGCCGCGAGCGGGTGCCCCTGGCCCGGCTCGAGGATGCGGCGCAGCCTTATCTGGCGCCCGCGGAGCGGATCTTTCTCAAGATCGACACGCAAGGCTTCGAGCCTCAGGTGCTGGCCGGGGCGGGCAGCCTGATGGCGCGGCTTTGCGGCCTCCAGCTCGAGATGTCGCTCGTGCCCTGCTACGAGGGCGAGGTCGGCTTTCGGGAGATGCAGGGCCGGCTGGCCGCGGCGGGGTTCGAGCCCTATCTGTTCATTCCCGGCTATTTCGAGCGCAAGCTCGGCCGCCAGCTGCAGCTGGATGGCGTCTACATGCGCGAGGCTGCGCCGCCTGCATGACGGCTTTGACGGCCGTGCCGGCAGCACTTACATCAACGCCGACCGAGGAAAGAGCATCGTGCTGCTGCCGCCCTATGTGACCTCAGCATTGGCCCCGATTCACCGGGCCGGGTGGCCGTTCATCGCCGGCGGCCTAGTGCTGTCGCTCGTGCTCGGCCTGCTGTGGACGCCCCTGTTCTGGCTCGGCCTGCTGGTCACTGCCTGGGTGGCCTATTTCTTTCGCGACCCGGCGCGCGTGACGCCCGAGGGCGAGGGGATCGTGGTCAGTCCCGCGGATGGCGTGGTGCAGGCGATCGTACCACGCCGGCCGCCGCCGGAGCTGGAGCTGGGCGATGTGCCGCTGACCTGCATCAGCGTGTTCCTGAACGTCCTCGATGTGCACGTGAACCGGGCGCCGGTCGGCGGCCGGATCACGCGGCTCGTCTACCATCCGGGCCAGTTCCTGAATGCCGCCGACGACAAGGCATCCGATAGCAACGAGCGGCAGTCGTTCCGGATCGAGACCGAGCAAGGGCAGGTTTTCGGCCTGGTTCAGATCGCGGGTCTGATCGCGCGGCGGATCGTCCGCTTCGTCGAGCAGGGTGAGGTGGTCCAGGCGGGCCAGCGGGTCGGTCTGATCCGCTTCGGCAGCCGGTGCGACGTCTATCTGCCGGACGGCATGGCGCCGCAGGTGCTGGTCGGGCAGCGGGCGATCGGGGGCGAGACCGTGCTGGCCGATGGCCGGCGCAATCAGGCGGCCAGCGGCGGGAGGCGAAGCTGATGTTGGCAAGGCACAGACGCCGGCGCTTGCGGGCCCAGCCGTTGATTCACCTCGTGCCGAACATTTTTACCGTGATGAGCCTCTGCGCCGGCCTCACCGCGATCCGCTACGGGCTCGACCAGCGTTTCGAGCTGGCGCTCATCCTGCTCGTGGTCGCAGGCATCCTGGACGGGCTTGACGGCCGTTCCGCGCGGCTCCTGAAGATCACCTCGAAATTGGGGGCGGAGCTGGACTCGCTCGCCGATTTCTTGAGCTTTGGCGTGGCGCCGGCGGTCCTGGTCTATCTTTGGACGCTCAACCAGGTGAAGGGGGTCGGCTGGTCGCTGGCGCTGCTGTTCGCGACCTGTTGCGCGCTCCGTCTCGCCCGCTTCAACACCGAGCTCGAGGACAACAAGCAGCCGACCTGGATGAGCCGGTTCTTCACCGGCATGCCGGCACCGGCGGCGGCCGGCTGCATGATCATGCCGATGCTGGCGACCTTCGCGCTCGGGCAGTCCTGGCCACGGAGCTGGTGGCTGAACGCGTCGGTCGCGCTGGTGGTATCCGTGCTGATGGTCAGCCGCGTGCCGACCTTCTCGATCAAGATGATCGTGGTGCGGGTCAAGCCGGAATGGATCCTGCCGACTCTGATCGGCGTCGGCCTGCTCGCTGCGGCGTTGCTGAACGCGCCGTGGCTGACGTTGCTCGGGGTCGGCGTGGCCTATCTGGTGAGCCTGCCGATCAGCGTCGTGGTCGCCTACCGGCTGCGCCGCCAGCATGCGCAGGAAAGCGAGCAGGCGGTAGCGCCTGAGCCGGAGCCCAAGGAGGGGCCGGAGCGGATCGTGCGGCTGGGGGCTGGCGCCAAGCCGCAAAGGCACGACCTGTCCTGAGCGCGGCCGCGCGCGGCGCTTTCGGCATCGGCCGAAGGCCATGCTCGATGCCCGCCTGCGGCGCCTGATCGATCCGCCGCTCGACCGGTTGTCCGGTCCGCTCGCCCGCTACGGTCTGTCCGCCGATCTGGCGACGGTCGTGGGCTTCGCGGTCGGCCTTGGTGCCATCGCGGCGATCGCCGGCCAGGCCTACGGCCTGGGGCTCGGTCTCTTGCTCTTGAACCGGCTGCTGGATGGCCTGGACGGTGCGCTCGCCCGGCAGCGGGGCATCACCGATCTCGGCGGCTTCCTCGACATCCTCTGCGACTTCATCGTCTATGCCGGCGTGCCGCTCGCGTTTGCGCTTGCGGACCCCGGGGCCAACGCGCTGCCGGCCGCCTTCCTGATCTTCAGCTTCATCGGCACCGCCACCTCGTTCCTGGCGTTCGCGATCATGGCGGCCAAGCGCGGCATCACGACCGAGCTGCGCGGCAAGAAATCGCTGTACTATCTCGGCGGCCTGACCGAGGGCAGCGAGACGATCCTGGCCTTCGTGCTGGCATGTCTGTGGCCTGCGTGGTTTCCGCTGATCGCCTGGGTGTTCGGCGCGTTGTGCTGGCTGACCACGGCGACCCGGGTCGCGGTCGCCCGGCAGATCCTGCGCTGAGCCTTCAGCGCCTCGTCGCGGCGGTGCCGGCGAATGCCGCCAGTGCCAGCGACGCCAGGAGATTCCAGCCCGCGAGCGACCAGCCGAGCACCGTGAACCGCACCTGGTCGCAGGCCGGCGGCGCCTCGCGCAGCATCTGGCGCAGCTCCTCGACGCTGCTGGCCTCGCCGCCGGCGGCGCAGCTTTCCGGCAGCGCGAACCAGCCCTGCTCGATGCCATAGTGATAGCCGGCAAGCCCGGCGCCGGCCAGCAGGACCAGCGCGGCCAGCGCCAGCATCGACCGCGGCCGCCAGAAGAAGCCGGTCACGCCGAGCGCGATCAGGACGCCATAGGGATAGCGCTGCCAGATGCAAAGGGGGCAAGGCGCGGCGCCACCCAGATACTGGAAGGCAAAGACGGCGGCCAGGATCAGGATGCCCGCGAGCGCCAGCGCCAGGCTGGCGGTGCGTGGCGAGAAGGCGCTTCCTGCCGCTGCGTGCGGCTCGACATGCTCGCTCAGAGCAGCTCTCCGCTCGAAAGAATCTCGGGATGCTGGCCGCTCCCATCTAGCCCAGGCAAGGGTCGGCAGCAAGCTGACGCCCCGCAGGTTCACGAACCCTTAACCATGGTGCGGGATAAGCATGCGACGCGAGGGCTCCGGGAGCGCTGTCATGTTCACGCTGTTCGTGCTGGTCGTGCTCGGCATCGCCGTGGTGTTCGTGGCCATGGGGGTCACGACCGTGCCCCAGGGCGCGGAATACACCGTCGAGCGGTTCGGCCGCTACATGCGCACTTTGCCGCCGGGGCTGCACGTCATCACGCCGTTCATCGAGCGGATCGGCGCCCGGCTGAACATGATGGAGCAGGTCCTGGACGTCGACTCGCAGGAGGTGATCACCCGCGACAACGCGATGGTCCGGGTCGACGGCGTGGTGTTCTATCAGATCCTGGATGCCGCCAAGGCCGCCTACGAGATCACCGATCTGCAGCGCGCGATCGTCAACCTGACCATGACCAATGTGCGCACCGTGATGGGCTCGATGGACCTGGACGAGCTGCTCTCGCAGCGCGATCGGATCAACGCCCAGCTGCTGCATGTGGTCGACGAGGCGACGACGCCCTGGGGCGTCAAGGTGACCCGCATCGAGATCAAGGACATCGCGCCGCCGACCGATCTGGTCGATTCGATGGCGCGCCAGATGAAGGCGGAGCGCGACAAGCGGGCCGCGATCCTCGAGGCGGAGGGCAACCGCCAGGCCCAGATCCTGAAATCCGAGGGCGAGAAGCAGGCCGCGATCCTGCAGGCGGAAGGCCGCAAGGAGGCGGCGTTTCGCGATGCCGAGGCACGCGAGCGCCAGGCCGAGGCCGAGGCCCGGGCGACCGCGATGCTCTCCCAGGCCCTGGCGCGCGGCGACCGCCAGGCGATCAACTACTTCGTCGCGCAGAAATACGTCGAGGCGTTTGGCCAGTTCGCGACCTCGCCGAATCAGAAAGTCGTGTTCCTGCCGCTCGAGGCGACGTCGCTTTTGGGCACGCTCGGCGGCATCGGCGAGATCGCGCGCGAGGCGCTCGGCAAGCCGAACGGTGCCGCCAACGGCGCCGGCCATCCGTGATGGGCGGTGCTCCGTTCTGGTACTGGTGGGCGTTCGGCGGCCTCTTGGTGATCGTCGAGGCGTTTGCGCCAGGCTTCATGTTCGTGTGGCTCGGCGCCGCGGCCGGCTTGGTCGGGCTGCTCCTGGTGATCTGGCCCGGGCTCGACCTCAGCTATCAGCTGTTGATCTATGCCGGGCTTCTGATCCTTTGCGCCTTCGGCTGGCGTTGGTATCAGCGCGCGCGCCCGCTCGTGACCGATCAGCCCAACCTGAACCGGCGCGGCTCACAATACCTCGGCCGGCGCTTTCGACTGGTGGTGCCGATCGTCAACGGGCGCGGTCGCATCGAGGTCGGCGACAGCAGCTGGGCGGTCGCGGGGCCTGAGCTGCCCGCCGGCCGGATCGTGGAGGTCACCGGCGCCGATGGCGCAGTGCTGCAGGTGCGGGCCGCGGCACCGGAGCGTGCTGCAGAGGACTCGGTCGAAGAGCACGGGCGCGCTTCTGCCTGAGCAGGCGGCGATCGCGTCGCATGCCTCCTTCGGCCTGATCCCGGGACAAGCTCGACGAGGGTCGAAACTCAATCA
>Ga0081538_10004123_pt1 | contig 13499 bp, 9 predicted proteins | sample TabmetS5T2R1_FD_71022 | JGI IMG/M metagenome (GOLD analysis project Ga0081538, IMG submission 71022) | Tabebuia heterophylla rhizosphere microbial communities from the University of Puerto Rico - S5T2R1 | ecosystem: Host-associated > Plants > Roots > Rhizosphere ...
CAGTTCCTGGAGAACAAGGTCGAGACCCAGGAAGCGTTCTTCCACACCTTCAACGCGCTCTATGAGGAGAACAAGCAAATAGTCATAGCCTCGGACAGGCACCCCAGGTACATCCAGACGCTGGAGAACCGTCTTGTCAGCCGCTTCGAGTGGGGCCTTGTGACGGACATCCAGCCGCCCGACCTGGAGACCAGGATCGCCATCCTGCGCAAGAAAGCTCTTATGGACCACCTCGAGGTCGACGACGATGTGCTCACCTTTATCGCCTCGAAGGTCTCCACGAACATCAGGGAGCTCGAAGGGGCCCTCGTACGTATCCTCGCCTACGCCTCGCTCTACGGCCGGCAAGTCAGCGCCGACCTCGCCGAAGAGGTCCTCAGGGATATCCTGCCGGACCAGGCCTACCGTGAGATCCCCATTGAACTCATCCAGCACGAGGTCTGCCGCTACTTTGGTGTCGCGAAGGCCGACCTCGTCGGCCAGAGCCGCTCCAAAGGTTTCGCTTACCCCAGGCAGGTCGCCATGTACCTCTCCCGGGAACTCACAGACGAGTCACTCCCCAAGATTGGGAAGGCCTTCGGCGGACGCGACCATTCCACCGTTATGCACGCCACGGCAAAGATCGCCAACCTCATAAACAGCGACCGCGACGTCTTCTCCCAGATACATGAGATCACCCAACAGATCAAGAGCAAAAGGTGACCCTGAACCCCCTCCCCCAGGGATAGGAGATTGTAACACGAAATATGCATCGAATGCGTATTCTGTCCACAACCCGTCCACAGGGCACCGTCGTATTGTGGATAAGTCGTCAGAAACCTTCCACAGCCAAGTCCACTTATCCACAGCTTCTGTGGATAAGTCCTCCAAACTGTGGATAAAGACAGCGATGAAAGAGGAATTTAGGCAAGTTGTAACATTTGCGTTTATGAATACCTGTGGATAAACCTGTGGATAAGAGGGGTAGAATCTGTGGATAAACCTGTGGATAGAATTGTGGACAACTCCAGCCTGTGGATAACTCGGCACTTATCCACAATTCATCCACAGGAAATCCGGGGTTATCCACATTTTTGTCCACAGGCTGGATGGCGACTATTCGGCTTAGGTAAAGCGATTTTTTCGAGTTATACACATATCCACAGGCCTTATTATTATTATTGTTCTAATAGATATATGGTTAGGTAATAATAATAAGGTGAGAAGGGAGGCTGCATGAGGGCAGTTTGTAGCACGGAAACGTTTGGCAAAAAGTTGGCTCTGGTCTCGCGCGGGGTCTCTGCGAGGTCGACCATCCAGTTGCTTGGGGGGATACTTCTCGAGGGTAGGGGAGAGGTGCTGGGGCTATCGGCGACGGACATGGAGATCTCGATCCAGACGTCGTCTGTGGCCGAGGTCGAAGGAGAAGGGCGGGTGGTGATCCCGGCCCGCATCTTCAACGACATCGTAAGGTCGCTGCCTGGCGGGAGCTTCTCGCTGGAGCACGACGACTCCGAGGGGACGGTCAGGCTCGTTGCCGGGGAGAACGAGTACCGCATTCGGGCCTATGCGGCCGACGACTATCCGCGGCTTCCCGCCTTCCCGGAGGAGGGTACCTTCAGGATGTCTGGGTCGTCGCTCGTGGAGACCGTGGAGAAAGTGTCGCGGTCGTACTCGCGGGATGAGACCAGGCCTGTGCTCACCGGGATCCTGATCAGCTTCGAGGACTCGCGCGTAAGGATGGTCACGACCGACTCCTACCGCCTGAGCATCAAGGAGACTGAGCTCGCGACCACCTCCTTCGAAGGCTCCAGGGAGGCGATCATACCGGCGCGGGCGATGCAGGAGGTCTCCAGGATCTTCTCCAGCTCCGATGAGGAAGACGTCGAGGTGGCGCTCTCCGAGAACCAGGCGCTTTTCAGGATCGGCGACGTCGTTTTGGGCACCCGGCTCATAGACGGCAACTTCCCCGAGTACAGGCGACTCTTGCCCGGCGGGTTCGAGCGTGAGATCTCCGTCTCCAGGGAGGAGCTGGTCGGCACCCTGAGGAGGGTCAACCTCTTCGCCGCCCGCCAGACGCCGCCGGTGCCCGTTAGCCTCTCCTTCTCGGAAGGTTCCGTAGAGGTGATCGTGCGCAACGGCGAGGTCGGAGACGCGCACGAGAGGCTCTCCGCCTCCAGCGAGGACGAGTTCCTGATCTCCTTCAACCCGGGCTACCTGCTGGACGGCGTCTCCGCGATAGATTCGGAGAACGTAGTCTTCAAGCTCAACGAACCGCTCAAGCCCGGGCTCATCGTGCCCGAGGAGAACGGTGATGAGCCCGACTTCTTGTACTTGATCATGCCGATGCGCGACCCGTCCCGCAGCTGACCGTTGCGACTCCCACCGGGCACTACGCTGGGCCGGGCGCTGAAGGCTGCCGGCCTCGTCGGGACGGGCGGTGAGGCGAAGGTCCTGATCCAGGCCGGAGAGGTCAGCGTGAACGGTGAGGTCGAGACGCGCCGCGGTCGCAGGCTCCAAGAGGGTGACGTAATCGAGGTGGGGGACGAGCGGTTGGAGATCGGTTGAGCGCCTATCTGCGGGCCTTGCGCCTGGTCAACTTCCGCAACTACGTCGACGCCACGGCCCTGCTCGCCCCCGGGCTGAACGTGGTCGTGGGGGATAACGCCCAGGGGAAGACGAACCTGCTTGAGGCCGCCGCCTTCAACGTCACGGGCTCTTCGCCCCGCACCCCGAAGGAGAACGAGGTAGTCCGCTGGGGTGCTGACTTCGCCCGCACCGAGGCCCGAGTCGCGCTCGACGGCTCCCCTGGCGAACGCGGCGTGGCCATCGGCTATGCCCCGGGACAGAAGAAGCGCATCACCGTCGATGGGGTACCGGCCCCTTCCCTCACCAACTTCGCCGCCGGCGGCGCCGGTGCCCGCGTCGTCACGTTCTTCCCCGACGACATAAGGGTGGTGAAAGGCGCGCCCGCAGACCGTAGGGAGTTCCTGGACGCCCTGCTCTCCTCCCTTCGCCCCGCTTACGCGCGCGCCGCCCTCGAATACGCCAAGGCGGTCCAGCAGCGCAACCAACTACTGAGACGCATCAGGGACGGGTTCTCTTCCGAGAGGACGCTCGCGACGTGGGACAAGAAGGTCGTCGAACTCGGAAAGACCGTACTCGCCGGCCGCGAGGCGGCTCTGCCCGTCCTCGAAGAACATTTCACAGACGCTCTGAGGACCCTGTACGGCCCCGAGAAGGCCGCGATACGCTACGGGTATAGCTCGACCCTCGAAGAGTACTCCGAGGCGCTCAGAGAGGCGCACAGCGCCGACGTCGAACGGGGGACCACTTCGGTCGGGCCCCACAGGGACGACTTCGAGGTCTCGCTCGGCGGGGTGAACCTGACCACTTTCGGGTCCCAGGGGCAGCAGAGGATCGCGACGCTGGCGCTGAAGTTCGCTTCGAGGGACTACGTGCGGGAGGAGGTGGGGGAGGACCCGATCCTGCTCTTCGACGACGTGATGAGCGAGCTCGACGAGCGGCGGAGGGAGTATCTGGCCGGGTATTTTCTGGAGAGCACGCAGGCCTTGATCTCGACGACCAACCTCGAATATTTCGACGAGGAAATCTTGCGTAGAACCCGTATCATACGCATATCTGGTGGTTCCATCCTGGAGACCGCAACGGATGGTGCCAGCAGATAGCGCTACCCTGCGGAATTGGCTTAGATAAGCCGCAAATGGGCCGAGATCGTGTTTGGAAACGGCAACGAATGTGTTACAATCACCGGGTGCAGAGTTACGATGAAAAGAACGTCTCCGGCGCCTTCGCCGGACTGACCAAAAGGAGGGTCCGGTTCTTTGGCGGCTAAGTCCATGACCAAGAATGCCAAGAGCGCTTACGATGCAAGTTCGATCCAGGTCCTCGAAGGCCTCGAAGCCGTCAAGAGGCGTCCTGGTATGTACATCGGATCGACGGGGCCGAGGGGTCTTCACCACCTCGTCCGGGAGATCATCGACAATTCCATAGACGAGGCGCTGGCCGGACACTGTACGGAGGTACTCGTCACCATCCACCCCGACAACTCCGTCACGGTCACCGACGACGGGCGCGGTATGCCGGTAGGGAAAATGGCGAAGTACGGCAAGCCGGCCGCCGAGATCATCATGACGACCTTGCACGCCGGCGGGAAGTTCGGTGGAGAAGGTTACAAGGTCTCCGGCGGGTTGCACGGCGTCGGCGCCTCGGTGGTGAACGCGCTCTCCGAATGGCTCGAGTTGGAGATCAAGGTCGACGGACACGTGTGGAGCCAGCGCTACGAGCGCGGGTTCCCGAAAGGCGACCTCAGAAAGAACCGTAAGCTCAAGAAGGGAGAGGGGACGGGGACGACCACGAGCTTCAAGCCCGACCCCGAGGTGTTTACCGAGACCCAGGACTTCTCCTTCGATACCTTGAGCCGCTGGTTTCGGGAGTGGGCTTTCCTTAACAAGGGACTCAAGATCCGGCTCATAGACGAGCGGGAAGAAGACAGGGATGTCACGTACCAGTATGAGGGCGGCATAAGGGACTTTGTGGAGCACATCAACGAGGCGAAGGACCCCGTCCACAAGACCATCTTCTACCTGGAGCGTGAGGAGGAGGTGGGGGACGTGGAGGTCGCCATGCAGTGGAACAGCGGCTTCCAGGACTCCGTCTTCACGTTCGCCAACAACATCAACACCCACGAAGGCGGGGCGCACCTCTCAGGGTTCAGGTCGGCGCTCTCAAGGACGATCAACGCCTACGCCAGGCAGAAGGGTCTCCTCAAGGAGAAAGAGGAGAGCCTTACCGGCGACGACATCAGGGAAGGGTTGGCCGCGGTCATCTCGGTGAAGTTGCGGGAGCCCCAGTTCGAGGGTCAGACCAAGACCAAGCTCGGGAACACGGAGGTCAAGGGTCTCGTGGAGAGCGTGACCAACCGTTATCTTGCGGAGTTCTTGGAGGAGCATCCTGGTGAGGCCAAGGCGATCGTCAACAAGGCGTTGCAGGCTGCGCGGGCCCGGCTCGCGGCCAGGACGGTGAGGGAGAAGATCCGCAAGGGTTACCTGGAGAGCTCGACGCTGCCTGGCAAGCTCGCCGATTGCTCATCCAAGGACCCTGCCAGGAGCGAGCTTTACATCGTCGAGGGCAACTCGGCCGGCGGATCGGCCAAAGGCGGGAGGGACAGAAACTTCCAGGCCATACTTCCGTTGCGCGGCAAGATCCTCAACGTGGAGAAGGCCAACATCAACAAGATCCTCTCCAACGCCGAGATACAGGCCCTGATAAGCGCGATAGGCGCCGGTGTGGGGGAGAGCTTCGATCTCGAGCAGGCTCGGTACAACAAGATCGTCATTATGGCCGACGCCGACGTGGACGGGAGTCATATTCGGACGTTGGTGCTGACGTTCTTGTATCGCAACATGCGAGACTTGATCGAGGCCGGCTACGTCTACATAGCACTTCCTCCGCTCTACAAGATCACGCACAACCGCCGCGAGCACTACGCCAAGAACGATACCGAGTTGAGAGAGACGCTGGATCGTATCAGGGCCAACGGAAACGTAAGTATCTCCCGCTTCAAGGGCCTCTCGGAGATGAACCCGCAGCAGCTCTGGGAGACGACGATGGACCCGCAGAACAGGACGATGCTCCAGGTCACGGTCGAGTCGGCGGCGGTGGCGGATGAGCTGTTCACCGCGCTGATGGGCGACAAGGTCGAGCCGCGCAAACAGTTTATAGAGGAGAATGCCAGAGAGGTGAAGAACCTGGATGCTTGATACTTTCTCGGGCAACGTACAGCCCCACTCCATAGAAGATGAGTTAAAGGACTCTTTCCTTTCCTACGCCATGAGCGTGATCGTCTCGCGCGCCTTACCTGATGCGCGCGACGGCCTGAAGCCCGTACACCGGCGGGTTCTCTACGCGATGCAGGATCTCGGGTTACAGCCCAACAGGCCATACCGCAAGAGCGCGACGGTCGTCGGAGACGTCATGGGTAAGTACCATCCGCACGGGGACCAGGCCATCTACGACGCGCTGGCGCGCATGGCACAGGACTTCGCGCTCAGGTACCCGCTCGTGGACGGCCAGGGGAACTTCGGGAGCGTGGACGGCGATCCACCGGGCGCAATGAGATACACAGAAGCCCGGCTCACCCGCATGGCGACCGAGATGCTGAGGGACATAAATGCCGACACGGTGGACTTCGTTCCGAACTTCGACGAGAGCCTGAAACAGCCCGAGGTCTTGCCGGCGCGGTTCCCGAACCTGCTCGTCAACGGATCCGACGGCATCGCAGTCGGGATGGCCACCAAGATTCCACCCCACAACCTCGGCGAGGTCGTCGACGCGACGATAGCCCTGATAGACGACCCGGAGCTGGACGACGAGGGGATCGCAGAGCACATCAAGGGGCCCGACTTCCCGACGGGTGGTGTTATCGTCGGGTTGCGCGGCATTCGCGACGCAATCGCGACGGGACGAGGCTCCGTGCGGGTGCAGGCCAAGGCCCACACCGAGCAGATCAAAGGCAACAGGACCCAGATCGTGGTCACAGAGATCCCCTACCAGGTCAACAAGAGCTATCTGCTCCAGAAGATCGCCGAGCTGGTCAAGGATCGCAAGCTGCAGGACATCTCCGATTTGCGCGACGAGTCGGACCGCAACGGCATGCGAATAGTGATAGAGCTGAAGCGCGAGGCCGTGCCCAAGGTCGTCCTCAACAACCTCTACAAGCACACCCAGATGCAGCAGAGCTTCGGGGTGAACCTGGTGGCGCTCGTCGACGGCGTGCCGAGGACGCTCTCCTACAGGCAGGCCCTGAAGCACTACATCGTCCACCAGTTCGAGGTGGTAACGCGCAGGACGCGCTACGAGCTCGGGCGGGCGAAGGCAAGGGCGCACATCCTCGAAGGACTGCTGATCGCGCTCGGGGACCTCGACGAGGTCGTGGCGACCATCCGCCGCTCGCGCAGCGTGGAGACGGCGCGCAAGAACCTGATGAAGGGGTTCGGGCTCTCCGAGCGCCAGGCGCAGGCGATCCTCGACCTCAGGCTGCAGAGGCTAACCGCGATGGAGCGCCAGAAGGTCCAGCAGGAACACAGGGACCTGCGCGAGAAGATCGAGTACCTCGAAGGCATCCTGGCCGACGAGTCCAAGGTCTACGGGATCGTCAAGGAGGAGCTCGGCGAGGTCAGGGCGGCCTACGCGGACGATCGCAGGACGGCGGTCACGGCCCAGGAGGGCGTCGACTTCGAGATAGAGGACCTCATAGCCGAGGAGGAGATGGTGATCTCCATCTCCAACGGCGGTTACCTGAAGAGCGTCCCCGTCAACTCTTTCCGCAAGCAGGGCCGCGGCGGGGTCGGCGTCGCCGGGATGGAGCTCAAAGAGGGCGACTACATCGACCACCTCTTTATAACGACGACGCACCACTACATGCTCTTCTTCACCAACAAGGGCAAGGTCTACAGGCTCAAGGTCCACCAGCTCCCGCGAATGGGCCGGGCTGCGAAGGGACGCCACATCGCCAACATGCTCCCCCTCGCGCAGGGCGAGCACATCGCCTCCGTCCTGGCGACCAAGGAGTTCGATGAGGCCGAGTACCTGCTCTTCGCGACCAAGAGGGGTATCGTCAAGAAGACCAGGTTCCAGGAGTACAACACGCCCCTGAAGAACGACGGGATCATCGCGATCAACCTCGCCGGCGACGACGAGTTGATCTCCGTCCGCTACGCCTCGGAGGGCGATGAGGTCGTTATCGTGAGCCGCAACGGGAAGGGCATCCGCTTCCTGCAGACAGACGCCCGACCGATGGGACGCGCCACGGCCGGGGTGAAGGGCATCACGCTCGGCAAAGACGACGTCGTGCTCTCTATGGACGTGATCTCCGACGATGCGGCGGACCTGTTCATACTTACCGAGCGTGGTTTCGGCAAGCGCACAGCCCTCTCGCAGTACAGGGCCCAGGGACGCGGCGGCCAGGGAGTCATCGCCATGAAGACCGACGGAGAACGCGGCAAACTCGCCGGCGTGCGGGTCGTCCGCCCCGGACTACACGAGCTCATGATCGTCTCCAACTTCGGGACGACCATCCGTATGGACGCAGACTCTGTCTCGCGACAGGGCCGCGCGGCGCAGGGCGTCAGGGTAATGAACCTGAGGAGCGGCGACTCGGTCAGCGCCATAGCCAAAGTCGTCTCCTCCCGCTCCGCCGACGCCGACGGCGCCACGGACGAGCTGACGCTGGATGAGCTCTCCGGGGAGGATCAGACGGGCACCTCTACCGCGGGTCTTCCCGAAGCCGACGGGAACGGGACGGTGCCGGGTGCATAGCGAGTGCGAAGGCGTGGTCGAGTGCACGGCCCTCGTCCTCGCCGAGAGTTGCACGGAGTACGAAGGTAGGCTGACACTCTTCGGGGTGCTCGATGAGATCCGCCCCAACGGCGCCGGTGGGACATCGTTCGTCGTCTACTTCAAGTTCGAGGGCTGCGAACACGTCTCGGACAGGGAGCGCCGGGCCCGCATCCTCGTCACCGACGAGGACGGAGAGGTCCTTATGGAGTCGGCGGAGTACTCCGTCTACCTCGACGGAACGGAAGACCCCGTCACGAAAGTGGCCGCCTTCGACTTACCCGAAGGCTTCGAGGTGGGAGAACGACTACTCTGGATCGAAGCCGTTCTCGACGAGGAGACCCTCGCCCAGACCGCGGTGAGGATCCACGACCGCTACAGTGTATAAGTGACCAACAGAGGCCCGGATCCCCGGGCCTCTCCTCTACGTTAGGAACCCAATTCATGCCTGAAGATCTGGCAGTATTTATCGACTGGGAGAACATCTACATCTCCACGGTCACGGAGTACAAATCAAAGCCGAACGTCTCGGCCATTTTGGAGAAGGCCCGTGAGTACGGACGCATCGTCGCGGCCACGGCCTACGCCGACTGGACCGACGGAGACTTCCGACAGGCCCCGCCGACCCTCTATTCCAACGGCATCTCACCGCGCTACATTTCGGCCCGCTACTTCCCCGGAGGCAAGTCTCAGAAGCGTCGCACCAACTCCATAGACGTGATGCTCGCGGTCGAGTGCTCGGCCTTCTTGCACGACCACCCGCAGGTGGACACCTACGTCCTCGTCACCGGCGATGGGGACTTCATCCCGCTCGTCAGCCTGCTCAGGAGCAAGGGGAAGAACGTGGTCGTAATCGGGGTCTCCGAGGCGACTTCGTACCACCTGATCGAATCCGCAGACCACTTTGTCTCCTACGCCTCCCTGCTCGAAGAAGACCGCGCCGCCCGCGCCCAGGACAGGGAACCCAAAAGGGAGGCCGCTGACCCCTACAAGGAGCTGGTCAGGGCCGTCCAAGCGTTGAAGAAGGGCGGAAAGACACGGGTCCTCGGGCAGGTGAAGCAGCAGATGATCGTGCAGCTCGGCTCTTTCGACGAGCGGAACGCGGGCTTCAAGAAGTTCAAGGACTTCGTGGTCGAGGCAGAGCGCCGCGGCCTGGTAAACACCGTCGACCAGGACCTCGAGCTCCAGGTCTACCTGCCCGACGAGCAGGTCCCCGACCTGCAGGAGACCGACCTCGCGGCCGAAGTGCCCACGTCACAGAGCCAACCCGCAAACCGGAACAGGGGCAACGGCACGCCCGCGCGCGAAGAGCGCCAGCGAGAAGAGCCAGAACCGGGCTTCGTTCTCCTCGAAGACCTCACGCCCTACGAGTTCAAGACGGTCTGCACGAGCGTCGCCTCCCTCGAACAGCCCGCCACCTTGGTGGAGATCTTCTCCAGCATCCGAGATCTCGACGAGCGCGGCGAACTGGAGCTCTCGCGGGAGGAGATCGGGGACGTCATAACCGCCATGCTCGACGCGGATTACCTGGGCAAGGTGCGCCAGAAACCCTACAAACAGGCGAAGGCCGATATGACCTTCTACGCCCTGAACGCGGAAAGGCAAGAGGTCAAGAGCGCCCTGGATGGCGGCTGAAGCCTTCTCAATCGGCCAGCTTGTAGACGGTGAGGGCGGCGAGGCCTAGGGCGGCCGCTATCTGGACCAGAGACAAAGCTACTATCCAGAACATCTGTACCGCCGAGGCGCCGCTGAACAGGATTTGCACGGCGACTATCGCGCCGAAACCGATGGCGAACCACAACATCGCCCTGGTCCTGCTTCCCTCGCTCCACGTGGCCATCCCGAAAAGCGCGGGGATGAAGAACGCCAGGATCAGAGGTATCAAGCGCAGGATTACGACCCCTATGTCGAGTATCGTTTCCATCGGCTAAAGTCTACACCATAGGTTCCGGGATACTGGAAAATCGTTCGTATCGTATGTACGCTCGTATCGTATGTACGCTAATACGCTAGTACAATTAAATAGAGGTGATGTCGCGTGGGAATAAATCAGAGGGTTTCGCTCAGGAAGTTCACAGATGACATCCGCCGTTGGGTGGAGGAGGACAGAAGCGACGAGTGGATCGCATCCGCCCTGGGGACGAGCCCTTCGTCGGTGCAATCGTTCCGCTCGCGCAACGCCATCTACCGCCGCACAGGCGGCTCGACGCTGCACGACCCCAAGGACTACTCATCCTACGAAGGGGTGCTCGAGCCGGCAGGTCCCGGTGTCTGGTTCGACCCCGAAGTCGGCAACGATCTCCGCTGGCAGAAACGCTGGAACGACATCGAGAGGGTCGAGCTGCGCCTGACACCGACCAAGATGGTGCTCGTCCGCCGTGGGGGCGCCAGAAGATCCTCCCTAAGCCCGTAAGGTATAATCCGGCAGGTCAGGGCCGTCCGACCCGTCGCTGCATCCTCGAGCTCAGGGTGTAGAGCAAAGTCCGGACTCGTAGCAGAGGCCGCTCGGGCTAAGGCAACCCGAGGGACGGGAGGGCGCAAGCCCACCGTCACGTCAAGTGCAACAGAGAGCAGACCAGCCGATGGCCGCGGTTCGCCGCGGTACAGGTGATGGGTGAAAGGGTGGGGTAAGAGCCCACCGGCGGTATTCCGTGAGGGACCGGCCAGGTAAACCACCGGTGCGAGCAAGCCAAATCGTTCCGTGGGGCGTACGCGCCTCACGGGCTGGTAGGTGCGGCCCCGCGAGGGGCCCGGGATTCCCCCGGAGATGGATGGCGGGATAGAGCAGAATCCGGCTTACGGGACGGCCCTGACTTTGTCAAAGGTTCCAGGCATCAGGTAGGGGAGGGCCGGAGGGGCTGCTTTCGGGTACTCGAACCTGGGGTCAGACGCCACGTTCAGGTCGGCGCATTCGTAAGAGGTCAGGTGCCGTCGAGTAGTCCTGTAGCCTGATGCCTGAAGCCTTCTTTGGAACAGATTCACAACAAGCCTGATTGCGATCCACTATACTGCCCGGGCGCAGCAAAAGACTTTAGTTACAAAGTGTTACAAGCATCTAGATGGGAGAAAGAGCTTGTCGAGTATAGCCGCCGCCTGGAAGAGGTTACCGTGGTGGGTCGAGCCGGTATCCGTAGTTATCGTTTTGAGTGTTTTTGGTCTTTACTCGTTCCTCATCGTGTCTTTTTTGCCTGGCGAGTACAAGGATTATCTCTCGCCTTTCTACTCGCCGCCGATCCCGCATCCTGACTGGATGCCCGACTTCATAACGGCGCCGATGTTCATAATCTGGATGCCTCTGGGATTCAGGGCGACGTGCTACTACTACCGCAAGGCTTACTACAGGGCGTTCTTCTGGGACCCGCCAGCCTGCCAGGCCGGGGCGCAGGAGAAGGAGCCGCGCAAGGCCGAGAACTACAGGGGCGAGAGGGCCGTGTTCGTGCTCAACAACGTCCACAGGTACTTTCTTTACGCTTCTTTCGTGGTGCTCGCCTTCCTGTGGTATGACACGGTTCTAACGTTCTTCCCGGGAGGTTCGTTCGGGGTGAAGGTGGGTTCGATCATCTGGCTGGTCAACGTGATCCTGCTCTCCACGTACAGCCTCTCGTGCCACTCGCTGCGGCACCTCGTCGGGGGCAACAAGGATTGCTACACGTGCGTTAGGGGGGGCAACGCCAGGCGCAAGGTTTACAACGGCATCAGCCGCTTGAACCTGCGGCACCCGCAGTGGGCCTGGTACAGTCTCTTCTCCGTGCTGCTCACGGACGTATATTTCAGGCTCATTCAGGCGGGCGTCATCCCCGACCTGACGATTTTGGGGTAGGTGGTGGAGATGCAAAGAGACGGACACCGTGAGGCATACGAGATGCGCGAGCACGACGTCCTGATCATCGGCGCCGGAGGAGCTGGCCTCAGGGCCGCTGTCGCGGCGGCCGAGCACGGCCTGTCTGTCGGCATCGTCACCAAGAGCCTGCTGGGCAAGGCCCACACCGTAATGGCCGAGGGCGGCATCGCGGCGTCTGTCGGGAACGTCGACCCCGACGACTCCTGGCGCCAGCACTTTATCGACACCATGAGGAGCGGCAAGTTCCTGAACAACTGGCGGATGGTCGAGACCTTCACCAAAGAGGCCCCAGACAGGGTCTATGAGCTCGAGCAGTGGGGGGCGCTCTTCAACCGGACGCCGGAAGGCAAGATCTCCCAGCGTCCCTTCGGCGGCCATACCTACCGCCGCCTCTGCCACGTCGGCGACCGGACCGGGCTGGAGCTCATCAGGACCATGCAGGAGAAGGTCCTCGCCACCGAGGCGAAGGTCTACATGGAGACTACCGTCACCAAGCTCTTCAAGAAGGAAGGAAGGGTCGTCGGCGCCCTGGCCTACACGCGTGAGAACGGCAAGTTCGTCCATTTCAAGGCCAGGGCTGTCGTCATGGCGACGGGCGGGTGGGGACGCATCTTCAAGGTCACCTCCAACTCCTGGGAGGGAACGGGAGACGGCGTGGTCCTCGGCTACGACGCAGGGGCCGAGCTGGTGGACATGGAGATGATGCAGTTCCATCCGACCGGGATGGTGTGGCCTCCAGGCGTGCGCGGTCTGCTCGTCACCGAGGGCGTGCGCGGCGAGGGAGGACTGCTCCGCAACTCCGAGGGTGTGCGTTACATGGAGAACTACGACCCCGAGAAGATGGAGCTCTCCACGCGCGACGTGGTGGCTCGGGCGAACTACACAGAGGTACAGGAGGGCCGCGGCAGCGAGCACGGCGGGGTCTACCTGGATATCACGCACCTCGGCTACGACGGGATCATGAAGAAGCTGCCGACCATGTACGAGCAGTTTCTCAAACTCGCCGACATAGACATCTCCAGCGAGCCGATGGAGGTCTTCCCGACCGTCCACTACACGATGGGCGGGATCAAGATCGACCCCGAGAGTGCCGCCTCCAGCGTGCCAGGGCTCTTCGCCGCTGGCGAGGTCGCCGGTGGTCTACACGGCGCGAACCGCCTTGGGGGCAACTCGCTCTCTGATCTGCTCGTCTTCGGTCGTAGAGCTGGCGAGGGTGCCGCAGCGTACATCGAGGAGAGCGTGCATTCGGCGGAGATTGATGAGGGCGAGGTGCTGCACGAGATCGGGCGTGTACTCGAGCCGCTGGAGAAGCAAGGGGAAG
>Ga0081538_10004124_pt1 | contig 13499 bp, 13 predicted proteins | sample TabmetS5T2R1_FD_71022 | JGI IMG/M metagenome (GOLD analysis project Ga0081538, IMG submission 71022) | Tabebuia heterophylla rhizosphere microbial communities from the University of Puerto Rico - S5T2R1 | ecosystem: Host-associated > Plants > Roots > Rhizosphere ...
GCTCGCGGGTGGCGGGGCCGCGGCCGGTGACGGCCACCTCGACCTGGCGGGCCCGGAGGGTGCCGTGGCCCTGGCCGAGGCCGTGCCAGGCGCTGGCGGTGACGGCCAGGCGCAGGTCGGCCGGCTCCGGCCAGGGGCCGAGGGGGACCAGGACCGCGCCCCGCTCGCGGGCCCTGGCGGCGAGGCGGCGGGCCCGGGCGGCCGGGAGGCCGGGCGGGGAGCGGACCAGCACGACGTCGATCGCGTCCAGGAGGGCGGCGACCACGGTGGGCCAGGCCCGGGGCCCGGGGGACGGGACCAGGGCCAGGCGCTCAAGGGCGACGCCGGTCTCGGCGGCGGCCAGGATGCCGAGGTCGGGCAGGCCGACGGCGGCGACCCAGGAGCCGGCCGCCGAGGCCCCGGCGACCAGGGCCAGGGCGAGGGCGGCGGAGCGGCCGACGGCCACGGTGCTGCCCCGGCGCAGGCCCTGGTTCGGGAGCAGCGGCCGGAGGGCGGGGACCACCGGCAGCAGCCGCTCGTCGGCCAGGACCGCCGAACGCCCGGAACTCCTCAGAGTGGTGCTAAGACCACGTTCAGTGGCCGCCATAGCCTTATGTTCGAACATATGTTCGAGAGTGTCAAGCACCGGAACCGCTCCCGGCGGAGGAACTACCATGGGTGCGAGCAGCGGAGCGGAACCCGGGAGGGCCCATGGCCGACGAGCCGGCGATCGCCCGGCCGGGGTTCCCGCTCGGCCCGGCCTCGGCCCGGCGGCTGCGGCTGGTCCGCGCCGCCAACGTCACCCTCGGCACCGACCCGTCGCTGCCCGTGCCGTACCGCGCCCGCTTCGAGGGCGCCCCGCCCAAGGTCAGGGAGCGGGGCGGGGTGGTCACCGTCGAGTACGGGCCCCGGTTCCGCCCCGCCGGCTGGGGCGGGCAGGCCGCGGACATCACCCTCAACCCGTCGGCCGGCTGGCGGATCGAGGCCACCAGGGGCATCGACCACCTGCGAGCCGACCTCAGCGGCGCCCAGCTGCTGGGCCTGGAGGTCCAGCACGCCGTCGCCAACGCCGAGCTGACCCTGGCCCGGCCCGCCGGCGCCGTCCTGCTCCGCTTCGACGGCGGGGCCAGGCAGGTCACCATCCACCGCCCGGCGGGCGCCGCGGCCCGGGTCGAGGTGTCCGGGGGGGCCAGCGGCATGACCTTCGACGACCAGTTCTACAAGGCGGTGGCCGGCGAGGCGGCCTGGAAGACCTCGGACTTCGACCAGGCGACCGACCGCTACGAGATCGTCTTCTCCTCCGGCGTCCGCAACGTCGTGGTCGACACCGTGGAGCTCCCGGCGGCCACCCACGCCCGGCGGCTGCTGGCCACGGTGCTGTTCACCGACATCGTCGGCTCCACCGAGCGGGCCCAGGTGGCCGGCGACCAGCGCTGGCGGGAGCTGCTGGACGTCCACGACGAGCTGGCCCGGCGGCTGGTCGCCGAGGAGGGGGGGCGGCTGGTCAAGCGCACCGGCGACGGCATCCTGGCCGTCTTCGACGGGCCCGGCCGGGCCATCCGCTGCGCCCTGGCCCTCCGCAGGGAGCTGCGCGAGGTCGGGCTGGACATCCGGGCCGGGGTCCACGTCGGCGAGCTCGACCTGCGCGGCGACGACGTCGGCGGCATCGCCGTCCACATCGGGGCCCGCATCATGGCCGCCGCCGGCCCCGGCGAGGTGCTGGTCTCCCGCACCGTCCGGGACCTGGTCGCCGGCTCCGGCATCGCCCTGGAGGACCGCGGCACCCACGCCCTCAAGGGCCTCAGCGACTCCTGGCAGCTGTACGCGGCCCCATGAGCGAGGACGCGGTGGGCCAGGACACCACCACCGACGAGGGCACCACCGCCGTCACCTGGTACGACATCTACCAGTCGCCCGAGGGCAGGCGGTCGCTGCGCCGGCTGCCCGGGCTGTGCCGCGAGGCGGTCCAGCTCGTCTGGGCCGCCGGCCCCCGCGAGCTGCTGGTCGTCCTGGCCATCAAGGCGGTCAACGGGATCGGTCTGGCCGTGGTCCTGCTGCTCGGCAAGGGCGTGCTCGACGGGGTGATCGCCGCCGGCCGCAGCGGCGCCGGGGCCGAGCAGGTCCTGCCCCGGCTGCTGCTGCTCACGCTGGTCACGGCCGGGCTCGGCTTCCTGTCGGCCGTCGGCCGGGAGCACCGTGAGATCCTGGCCGAGCTCGCCGCCAGGCACGCCCAGTCCCGGATCATCGACGTCGCCAGCGCGGTCGAGCTGGAGGCCTACGACAGCCCGGCCTTCCACAACCGGCTGGTCCGGGCGGCCGGCGGTGGCCAGTTCCGGCCCTGGCAGGTCGTCGAGGGGCTGACCGGCCTGGCCGGCGCCCTGATCGGCATCGCCGGGGTCGCCCTGGCCCTGCTCGCCCTCCAGCCCTGGCTGGTGCCGCTGGTCCTGGGCGCGGCCGTGCCCCTGCTGGTGGCCACGGCCCGGGGCGGCCAGCTGATATTCGGGTTCCACCACCGCATGACCGAGACCGAGCGCCGCCGCAACTATCTCTACATGCTGCTCTCGGGCAAGGACCCGGCCAAGGAGCTGCGCGCCTTCGGCCTCGGCGGCTTCCTGCGCCAGCGCTTCGACCGGCTCTACGACGAGCACCTGGCCGAGCTGCGCAAGACGGCCCGGAAGCGGCTGCGCATCACCCTGCTCGGCAACCTGGTCACCACCGTGGTCCTCGCCGGGATCGTGGCCGGCCTGCTGGTCCTGGCCCTGGGCGGCCGCATCGGCCTGGCCGAGGCCGGCACCGCCGCCGGGGCCGTGTTCGTCCTCGGCGAGCGGCTGATGAACGCCGTCTTCGCCGCCGGCATGCTGTTCGAGTCGTCGCTGTTCATCGAGGACTTCACCTCGTTCGTGGCCATGGAGCCGCGGATCGCGGCCAGCCGGCCGCGGGGCCCGGCCCCCCAGGGGTTCCGGCGCCTCGAGGTCGAGGACGTCAGCTTCACCTACCCGAGCGCCACCACCCCGGCGGTGACCGGGGTGTCGCTGGAGATCGGGGCCGGCGAGATCGTCGCCCTGGTGGGCGAGAACGGCTCCGGCAAGACCACCCTGGCCAAGCTGCTGTGCCGGCTGTACCTGCCCGACCTGGGCCGCGTGCTCTGGGACGGGGTCGACACGGCCGTCGTCGACCCCGACGAGCTGCGCCGCTCGGTGGCGGTCATCTTCCAGGACTTCCTCCACTACTCCCTGCCGGCCTCCGAGAACGTCGGCATGGGCCGCCACCAGCGCATCGGCGACCTCGAGGGGATCCGGGGGGCGGCCCTGCACGCCGGCGCCGACGACTTCCTGGCCAAGCTGCCCCAGGGCTACGAGACCGTGCTCGGGCCCGAGTTCGAGGGGGGCAAGGAGCTGTCGGTCGGCCAGTGGCAGCGGGTCGCCCTGGCCCGGGCGTTCTTCCGCGACGCCCCGTTCATCATCCTCGACGAGCCGACCGCGGCCCTCGACGCCCGGGCCGAGCACGAGCTGTTCGAGAGCATCCGGACCCTCTGCCGGGGCCGGTCGGTGCTGCTGATCTCGCACCGGTTCTCCAGCGTCCGCTCGGCCGACCGCATCTACGTCCTGCACGAGGGCCGGGTGGTCGAGTCGGGCGGGCACGACCAGCTGATGGGCCAGGGCGGACGCTACGCCGACCTGTTCACCCTCCAGGCCTCCGCCTACCTCTCCTCCCGACCCTCCTGATGCAGCGGGTCGCGCAGGTACTCGACGAAGTCATGGTCGTGGTAGTAGCGGGGCAACGCACGGCCACGCTGGGGTGCCCCAAGAGGGGCTGCTTCCTGCGCTGCCGTTGCCTGGTCTCGAGTGACTATCTAGCCAAGGCAGTCGGTGCTTGCGCGCCGACGGTCCCAGTCTCACGCCCATCGCGGGCCGGGCTGCTGGGTTCCCGCTTCTTGGCCACCTGCCCAGAAGGCTGGGTCTTACGGTCGGCTCCACGGGCGTTTTGCGTCTCCCAGCCACTCTGGGCGACGTACTTTGCAAGCTTGGCGAGGTTGCGAGCGGCGTTCAAGTCCCGATCCATCCGCAATCCGCAGGACTCGCAAGCGAAGGTGCGCTCGGCCAGGGTGAGCTTGGCTTTCACCCAACCGCAGGCCGAGCACGTCTTGGATGAGGGATAGAACCGGTCAGCCACAATCAGTTGGCTGCCGTACCAAACTGTCTTATAGGAGAGTTGGCGGCGTAGCTCAGCCAGGCCGCTGTCGGAAAGGGCTCGGGCGAGGTGGCGGTTCCGCACCATTCCGGCGACGTTGAGCTGCTCCACCACCAGTGTGCCATTTTCGGTGGCGAGGGCGGTGGTGAGCTTATGGAGGGCGTCGCGGCGGAGGTTGGCCGCGCTGGCGTGGACACGGGCAAGCCGCCGCCGGGTCTGGCATCTGCGTACGGAGCCTGGCCTGCGGCGATGAAGTTGCCGGTTGAGTCGGCGGACCTTCCGCAACGAGCGTTCCAGGGCCTTAGGATTGGGGATCACCCTGCCAGTGGACAGCACTGCAAGATGCCGGATACCAACGTCCACACCGACCACGGTCGCCTTGTCGCTATCGATCTGGACATGGCGTTGAACCTCGACGGTAAAGGAGACGAACCACCGGTCCGCGGTTCTGCTGATGGTGGCGGCAAGGATGCGGGCGGTTCCTTGTTCTATGCGGCGGGCGAGCTTCCTTGTGGACTCGTGTGTCTTACATGCCCCGATCCTTGGGAGCTGGATGTGCTTGCGGTCATTCAGGACCTTGATTTGGCCGGTTGTGAACCGGCAGGCGTCCCGGGCCCGGTTCTTCTTCTTGGGTCTTGGGAAGCCAACCAGCCGGCCCTTGCGGCGGCCGTTGCGGGAGTCAGTCCAGTTCTTCAGGGCTCTAGCCAGACCGTCCAGTCCAGAGGAGTAGGCTTCCTTGCTGTTCTCAGCCCACCATGGGGCGACCTGATCCTTGGCCTTATTCCATTCTCGGCGAAGAGCCGGCAGCGTCCATGGCACGTCGACATCCTCGCCTGCCCTACGCTGCTCCAGCCGTATTCGTACTAGGTGAAGACCCCAGTTGTGGGCGACCCGGGCGGCGCCGCAGTGGGAGGACAGCGCACGACGCTGGACCGGGGTAGGATCCAGTGCGAACCGATAGGCTTGTATCACCGTGGCCATGACGCCATCCCGCAGTGCGTGATGATGGTGGTACACACCACGATATATGTCGGCCGCGACAGCCAGCGATTCGGTTTCCACAAGGGGCCGTACGGAGCGGCCAGTTCCATGCCGTCGTCTGCCCTGGAGCGACAGAACCTCTGGCTCGTGCCACTCGAGCTACTGGTTCCACGAGTAAGATGACGAAACATGCCAATGGCCCGGCAGGCGGCCCGACGTTGCAGAGGATTCCGTTCGCGGCAGGCTCGTCGAACCTGAGATCGCCCTGTCTGTAGGTTTCCGTTAGATTGTCAGGCATGTCAGAAGATGATCAGCCGAGGCGGTTCAAAACCGAACATCTGTTCCCGCTGCCGAAACGCCGGCCTTCGGCACGGGGCAAGCCTGTAATCCTTCCGGTGGCGACTGCCAGCAAGGCGCGACTCATCGAGCGCTACTTGAGTCTGTTCGTCCGCATCACCCGGCATGGCACATACATTGATGGGTTCGCTGGTCCGCAGTACCCGGACGTCGATGAGTACGCGGCGAAGCTGGTTGCCGAAAGCGAGCCGGGCCGACCGCTGCTTCGTCCCCTCAAGGAGCCTCCTCGACTTCGCCACCTCTATCTGTTCGAGAAGGACGCCAGAAAGTGCGAGCTGCTTCGTCAGCTTGAGAGAAAAGATCCTGTGCGGATCAACGTCTTTGAGGGCGACTTCAACCGACGAGTAGAGGAGATCCTCCGCCCTGAAGTACTCAAACTGACTGAGGCCACCTTCTGTCTGCTGGACCAGCATACATTTGAATGCCAATGGGCGACCGTAGAGCACCTTGCCAATTATAAGCGGGCCTCGAAGTACAAGATCGAGCTATTTTACTTTCTCGCCAACTGGTGGCTCGATCGCGCTTTCTCTGGCCTGCGAGATGAGGAGCGGGGCGGGCCTGGTGGGGTTCTGATGCCTGGCGAGACGTGATCAGAATGTCACGACCCCAGCGGGCTGACGAGCTGAAGCGGCGGTTTCGCCAGGAACTTGGCTACCAATATTCGGAAGCCTTTCCAATTCACGGCGTCGAGGGTCGGGACATACGGGTTATGTACTACATGATCCATGCCTCAGATCATCCTGAGGCCCTTAAGTTAATGCGACGCGCCTATGACAAGCTGCGAAGGCATGACGGGTCTATACAGCTTGAGCTGAATCCGGAAGAGGACGTGTAGCGTCAACGGGAAACTCGTCCCAGGTCCGGCCGTCGAGCATGCGGCCACGCGCCTTTGGGGTCCGTCCACCCCACTGCTTGAAGAAGAACGGCACTCCCGCATTTCGACATTGGTCACGGATGTTACGAACCCAGGACGCTTCCATGGGACGATGTCCGGGTCCGCTTTCTCCGCCGACGATCACCCAATGGAGGCCGTCGAGGTTGATGTTGGGCATAGGGCCAAGTAACGGCTCCAGAGAAAGAAATCGTATCACTGCTGGCGTTGCCTGAAGCGATGCGATACGAGCGAGATACTCGTTTGACTCAACCGAAGTACCAAGCCAAACGTTAGGCGGCAGGGACCCTATCCTGTCAATTAATCCTGGCATTACAGAGGCCATCCTTGCAGGCCGCTTTGTTAGGATCTGAAATTTATGTTGTGGACAATTCAGCATCACCGTAAATGACCGTGATAGGAAATCGCTGGGAATAGCGGGGTGAAACAGGTCGGACATACTATTTACGAAAACCCGTCGTGGCCGGCGCCAATGATATGGCTCCTCAAGCTTGTCCCAATGCAGCGTCAGGCCAAACCCCTCCCCATCCGGCCCATCTTCCTGGTAACGGGGATTTCCCATGGCCTTGAGTCGCCGGGCCAAGGTCGCCGCATAGCAGTGATCGCACCCCGCTGAGACCCGACGACAACCGGTTGTCGGGTTCCAGGTCGCATCGGTCCACTCAATTCCGCTGTTCAGTCCCATGATCCGGACCCTATCGATACTCACTGATCGATGCCATCGGGCAAATCGACCAGAGCAGCAGCCTGTCTCGACGCTCTGTCGAACGGAAGGTGTCCATCCAACCGCTGCCATCCACGAATCCGGCTGTATGAGAGGAGCCTGCCCACGCCGTTGGCGGGGGGCATCGGCTGAAGCATGTCGAACGCGCTTCCATGTCGACCTCGAAGGCAGCCCCGCTGCCTTGGCATCGCTGACGATACGGCGACCGCCACCAAGCCCCCAGCAGCAAACTTCGGCGCTTGATGCGGCGGTCCATAAGAGAATCAGCGACGGCGGTGGACTGGTCGATCGGGGCGCGAGCCATGGCTTGGCCCGTTGGGCAGTGTAGTGGTGGCTTGTATCGGCCAGGACAGCCGCGCCCGCCCTTCGCCTACCTCACCTCCCGGCCCCTCGAATCAGCGGCTCACGCATGTACTCAAGGAAGTCATGGCCGTGGTAATAGCGAGGCAACTTGGCAAGCAAGGCGAATCCGAGGCGCTCATAGAAGCGGCGGTGCCTGTCCGTGTCCGGACACCGCAAGAAGCAGCGGGCCGCGCCCAGCTCGGCCGCCCGGGCGCAGAACAGCTCGACCAGGCGGCCGCCCACCCCCTGGCCCTGGCGCCCCTCGGCCACCAGCAGGTCGTGCAGCCGGGCCATGCCGGCCACGACCTCGCCCAGCGCCACCCCGGCCAGCTCGCGCCCGGCCCTGGCCTCGACCACCACCGGGCGGCTGGTCCAGTCGACCCCGGCGCCGAACAGGCGGCGGTCGGCCTTGGGCCACTCCCGGCCCAGGAACTCCCGCACCTCGGCCCGCTCGCCGTCGACCACCCGGCAGGCCACGGGCTCACCCTCCGGTCGCATGGGCACATCTTCTATGATCGTTCGCGCCGCAGCCGAGAACGGGTGGAGAGGAGCCGGATGGACGTCCGCCTCACAGGCGCCTACATCGCCGATGCCAGGCTGGTCGCCGACGGGCTGGTCCAGCCCGAGGACGCGATGGCCGTGTTCGTGGGCCGGGCGGGCAGGGGACGGCTGGCCCCGTTCGTGGTCCGGCGCTCCTACACCGGCGCCGGCGGCTGGTACCGCGAGGCCCTGGCCGTGCTCGCCCCCAACGGCGACGTCGTCTGGCGCAGCCCGGAGCGGGCCCTGACCCTGCGCGGCTCCAACAAGATCGACACCTTCAGCGACGAGGTCCACGGGGTGGCCGTGGACTCCGACGACGACCACGAGCTGGTCCTGCTGGTCGACGGGGACGAGGTCGGGCGCGTCCCCATGGCCGTGCTCGACGAGGACCCGCCCTGGTCCACCGGGTCGGGCACGGCCGTGCTGGACGAGGCGCTCAAGAAGAGCACGGTGGTCTGGGTCGAGGTCCCCGGCGAGGGCGGCACCGGCGACCGGGCCGTGCCCGTCTGGTACGGCACCCTCGACGGCCGCGTCTACGTGCTGGTCGGCGGGTCCGAGCAGCGCGTCCCCGGGCTGGCCGAGACCGACCGGGCGGTGCTGATCGCCCGCTCCAAGGAGCAGCAGTCCCTGGTCGCCGAGGTCGAGGCCACCGCCCGGGTCGTCCCCCCGACCGACCCGCTGTTCGCCCGGGTGGTGCCGGTGCTGCTGCCCCGCCGCCTCAACCTGCGCGACGGCGAGCAGGCGGCCGAGCGCTGGCGCAAGGAGTGCACCCTGGTCGAGCTCACCCCGTCGTCGATCCCGGCCGAGGTGTAGGGGCACCCGGACCGGGTAGGCAGACGCGACATCAACCCAAACGAGCCAACAAGCCCGAGGGAGGGCCGCATGCCGTTCCGCCGCAAGTCCAGGACAGCCAAGGCCAAGGAGACCGTGGCCGAGCAGGTCAACGACCGCACCGACGACCTGGTGGCCGCGCTCGAGGCGGCCAGGGAGGCGCTGGCCAGGGCCTCGGCCGTGGCCGGCCGCAAGGGCGCCGAGCTCGGGGCCGGGCTGGGCAAGCAGGCCAGCGAGGCGGCCGACAAGCTGATGCCCGAGCGGGCCCGGCAGCGCCGCCGCGAGGCCGCCCGCAAGCGCAACCGCCGCATCCTGGCCGGGGCGGCCGGGCTGACCCTGCTGGGGGTGGCGGCCAGCCGGCTCGCCGGGCCCAAGGACAAGGCCGAGCAGGGCCAGCCGTGGCAGGCCGGCGAGCCCGGCGGCCGGGTGGCCGAGTCCGACGCCGACGCCGGCCCGGCCCCGTCGGCCGAGGTGACCCAGCTCCACGGCGACGGCGCCGGCGGCGACCCGTCCCGGACGCCGCCCGGCTGACCTAGGCGGCCCGGGCCCGGTACAGCCCTGGGCCCTGCTTGACCACGCGGCCCTCCTTGGCGAGGGCCGCGAGGCTCTTCACCACCACCCCGCGGACGTCAGGGGTGGTGAACGGGTCGATCAGCCGCTGGGTGAGGGCCCGGTCGAGGACCACCGTCCAGTGGAGGGTCTCGCCGCCGGCCTCGCCGAGCACCTTGAGGCACGCTTCCTTGGGGTCCATGACAGCCAGCCTACCGCTGGTCGTAGACTTGCTTGGATGAGCCCGTCCGTGGTCCCCGAACCGTGCCCGCTCGACCTGGAGCTGCGCCTCGAGCCCGGCGGCCGCTTCGTCTACGTCTCCGACCTGCACCTGACCGACACCGGGCCGAGCGACGACTTCGCGGCCACCGCCGAGCTGTGCGAGCTGCTCGACTCCCTCCGCCGCCATCCCGGCCAGGTGGTGCTGGCCCTCGGCGGCGACATCCTCGACCTGCTCCAGGTCGCCGGCTCCCCCGAGGACCGGGTGGCCAGGGTCCTGGACGGCCCGGCGGCGGCGCCCATCGGCGACGCCCTGGCGCGCCTGGCCGCCCGGCCCGGGGCCAGCGTGCTGTACCTGGTCGGCAACCACGACTCGACCCTGGCCTGGGACGCCCCCTCCCGCAAGCTGGTCGCGGACCGGTTCGGGGTGACCGCCTTCGCCCTCCACGCCCGGGTCCGGGTCGAGCGGGCCGACGGCGCCGGGGAGGTCGTGGTCGTGGCCGAGCACGGCGACGCCCTCGACCGCTGGAACCGGCGCACCGACCCCTTCGACCCCCTGGACGTGCCCGTCGGCGACCACGTGGTGCTGGAGTTCGTGAACCGCCTGGAGTCGGCCAACCGGCGCTACCCGCAGCTGGCCCTGGACGAGGTCGACAACGTCCGGCCGGGGCTGCTGGTGCCCTGGTGGCTGGTCTCGAACTTCTTCTACAAGTTCATGGGCCGGGCCCTGCGCGACTTCGCCCTGCCGCTGGTGCTGCTGACCATCGCCCTCAACCTGGCCGTGGGGCTGCTGGTGGGCGACCTGGGCCGGATCGCGTATCTGGGCAACCGGGCGGTGCGCTGGGTGTCGTCGTTCGTGCTCACCGACCTGGCCCTGCTGGCCCTGCTGTCGACCTTCCTGGGCCGCAGCTTCCGCCGGGCCGCGGCCGCCTACGGGCTCCCCACCCCCGACGAGGCCGCCGACGAGGCCCAGGCCCGCAGGGGCGACCTGCCCGAGCTGCTGGCCCGGCGCGACCCGACCGCGACCGTGCTGGTCACCGGCCACACCCACGAGCCGGGCATCCTGCGCCTGCCCGGGGACCGGGTGGCCGCCGACGCCGGCTGCTGGGTCCGGGGGCTGGTCCCGGTGCGGGCCTGGCTGGCCCTGCCGCCGGTGTTCGTCCCCACCTACCCGGTGAACTGGGTCGACGTCCAGGCGACGCCCGAGGGCGTGGCCGTCGAGCTGTGGGAGCGGCGCCTGGCCGTGACCCGCCGCGTCGGCCGCATCGAGCGCCTGGTCGCCCGCCGCCCCCTCCCCCCCGCCGACGCCGCCGCCGCCCAGGTGGTGGCCCGGGCGGTGGTATGAGCGTCGCCTTCGACCGGGCCGCCGGGTTCTACGACCAGAGCCGGGGGCTCGACCCCGCGGTCGAGGAGCTGGTCGCCGACCGGGTGGAGGAGGCCGTCGGCCGGGAAGGGCGGCTGCTGGAGATCGGGGTCGGCACCGGGCGGATCGCCCTGCCGCTGCACCGCCGCGGCCGATGGGTGGTCGGCCTCGACCTGTCGGTGCCCATGCTGGCCCGCTACCGGGCCAAGGCGGCCGCGGCCGGGCTGCCGCCGCCGCCCGTGCTCCGGGGCGACGCCACCCGGCTGCCGCTGCGCGACGCCGGCGTCGACGCCGTGCTCGAGGTCCACGTGCTGCACCTGATCCCGGCCTGGGAGCGGGTGCTGGCCGAGGCCCGGCGGGTGCTGGCCCCCGGCGGGGTCCTGCTGCACGCCGGCGGCGGCCGCTACCAGCGGGGCAGCGGCAGCCCCCGCGACCAGGTCATCGGCCGCTTCGACGAGCTGGCCGCGGCCGACGGCAGGACCCCGCGGGTGGTCGGCGCCTCCCACCGGCAGGTGCTGGACCACCTGCGGGCCATGGGCGCCCAGGTCGAGGAGCTGGAGCCGGTCGCCTGGGAGGAGCAGGAGACCTACGCCGAGGCGCTGGCCTGGGTCTCCGAGCGCGTCTTCTCCTACCACTGGCGCCTGCCCGACGAGGTCTGGCGGGCGGCGGCCGCCCAGGTGCGGGCCGAGATCCACGCCGAGCATCCCGATCTGGACACCCCCCGCCCGGCCCGGCACAGCTTCCAGTTCGTGGCGGCCAGGTTTCCCACCGCCGGGGACGGGGAACAGGGAGGAAGCCGTGAGGCGGGACGGGGGACGGGTTTGGTGGTAGGGGATCCGCCCTAGGGGTAGCCCCGTCCGATCCTCCCGCCTCACGCGCGGAACGCCTAGAGCCGCGGCAGGACCAGCTCGCCGGCCAGCTCCAGCTGCTCGTCCTCGAACAGCGCGAACGGCAGCGGCGAGAAGCTGCAGACCACCTGCTCGACGCCCAGCTCCTCCCAGCCCCGGAGCTGGTCGAGCACCTCGTCGGGGGTGCCGACCAGCCGGGAGGCGGCCCAGTCGCGCAGCTCGACCCCGTCCAGGAGCCCGCCCGGCGTCCACGCCTGCAGCCGGCGCCAGCGCTCGACCAGGTCGTCGGCGTCCCGGCCGATCAGGGTGTTCAGCCCCAGCGAGCGCCGCACCTCGCCGGGCGGGCGGCCGGCCCGCCGGCAGGCCGCCTCCAGCACCCCCAGGCGCTCGCGGTAGTCCTCCGGCGTCATCGACCAGACCACGTTCCAGCCGTCGGCCGCCCTGGCCACCACCCCCAGCAGGCGGTCGCCCTTGCCGCCGACCCACAGCGGCGGCCGCGGCCGCTGCACCGGCCCGGGGATCACCGGGGCCCGGGAGACCCGGTAGTAGCGGCCCTGGAACGAGGCCGGGGCGGCGGCCTCGGTGAGCAGGGCCCGCAGCACACCGAGGCCCTCCTCGAGCATGGCCAGCCGCTCGCCGGGCCGGGGGAACGGCAGCCCGTTCTCGGTGAACTCGGGCTCGTTCCAGCCGGCCCCCAGGCCCAGGTCGAGGCGGCCGGAGGCCAGCTGGTCGAGGGTGGCCGCCATCTTGGCCAGCAGCGCCGGCGGGCGGAACCCGACCGCCATGACCAGGGTGCCGAGGCGCACCCGGCTGGTCCGCATGGCCAGGGCCGACAGCATGGTCCAGCATTCGGGCGTGCCCTGGCGCTCGGTGGGCCCGCCGTAGCGGGTCAGGTCCAGCCAGAAGTGGTCCGAGACCCACAGCTGGGAGAAGCCGAGTGACTCGGCCAGCTCCGCATACCGGACGATCCGGTCGAAGGTGGCCGGCTGCTGGTCGGGGAACGAGATGTCGTAGTGGGGCACGGCCAGTCCCAGCTTCATGGCGGCCAGTCTCGGGCCAGCGCCGCCGGCCGTCAACGCGAGGCGCCGGCCTGCCGATAGAACCAGGACGAGGAGCATCCAGGAGAGGGGAGAACCGCCGACATGGGCACGGGCTGGGCCGCTGGCGGGGCGCCGGTCGGGCGTCGCCGGCTCGGCGAGGTGCTGGTCGCCGGGCAGGTCCTCACCGAGGCGCAGCTGGACGAGGCGCTGCGCGTCCAGCGCGAGGAAACGGGCCGTCGCCGGCGGCTGGGCGAGGTCATCACCGCCCTCGGCCTGGCCGACGAGGTGCAGATCGCCCGCGTCCTCTCCGACCAGCGTGGAGGGCCTCGAGCTCACCGAGGACGCGAGGAGGGGCTAGAGAAACCGCAGGTCGCCGGCGTCGTCGTCGTCGACCGGGCGGGCGCAGGTCGGGCAGTACCAGCGGGCCTCCAGGGGGGTGCCGCAGGCCAGGTGGCGCAGGCCCTCGGCGTCGGGGGCGCCGGAGCGGTCGGCGCCCCACTGGGCGAGCAGGCGCAGGGCCCCGGCCAGCTCGCGGCCGGCGGCGGTCAGCTCGTAGGCGAACCGGGGCGGGCGGCGCGAGTAGGGCTGGCTGACCAGCACCATCTCCCGCTCCAGGTGCTTGAGGCGCTGGGAGAGGACGTTG
>Ga0081538_10002996_pt2 | contig 13498 bp, 12 predicted proteins | sample TabmetS5T2R1_FD_71022 | JGI IMG/M metagenome (GOLD analysis project Ga0081538, IMG submission 71022) | Tabebuia heterophylla rhizosphere microbial communities from the University of Puerto Rico - S5T2R1 | ecosystem: Host-associated > Plants > Roots > Rhizosphere ...
CGCCAAGGCGCCGCGCGAGTTCGAGCTCGTGGCGCGCAACCCCGAGCGCTCCGTGCACATCGGCGGCGACCACATGGTCTTCGCCTCCGTCTACGGCCCGCCGTTCGTGCGCGAGGGCGACGTCCGGCGCGACGCCACGATGGCCGACTACGAGAACTTCGTGAAGCTGTCGCAGGCGTTCCCGGAGCTCGACTCGCCGGGCGGCACGATCGTCGAGCCGAACGACCGGCCGCTCGACTCGCGCCACCTCGACATGGTCTACGCGCTGCAGACGCTGAGCGACAAGCCGTACATGGGCTCGGTCATCTCCGGCCCGAACGCCCGCGACACGATCGAGATGGGCGAGATCGCGTTCGACGGGCTGCCGGACTCGCCGGTCTCGATCTCGCTCATCAACTGCAACTCGCCGCTGCGCTGGGACGACCGGATGCTGAGCGCGATGGTCGAGTACAACCGCGCCAACCAGGCCGTGGTCATGACGCCGTTCCTGCTCATGGGGGCGATGTCGCCGGTCTCGATCCCGGCCACGCTCGTCCAGCAGCTCGCCGAGGCGCTGTCCGGCATCGCCCTCTGCCAGCTCGTCCAGCCGGGCTGCCCGGTCGTGTTCGGATCGTTCCTGAGCAACACCGACATGCAGTCGGGGTCGCCGTCGTTCGGCACGCCGGAGTCGGCGATCGGGCTGCTCTGCACGGGCCAGATCGCGCGGCGGTTCGGGCTCCCGTTCCGCTCGGGCGGCGGGCTCACGGCGTCGCAGACGGCGGACGCGCAGGGCGCCTACGAGGCGCTGATGACGCTGCTGCCGACGTTCCTGGCCGGCACCAACTTCGTCATGCACTCGGCGGGCTGGCTCGAGGGCGGCCTCGTCTCGTCGTACGAGAAGTTCATCGTCGACGTCGAGCTGCTGCGGATGCTGCGGCACGAGTTCACGCCGCTCGAGATCGACGAAGCGTCCTTGGCGTTCGACGCCCACCAGGAGGTCGGCCAGGGCGGGCACTTCCTCGGCGCCGCGCACACGCTCGAGCGCTTCCGCACCTGCTTCTACCGCCCGCTGCTGTCCTCGACCGAGAACTTCGAGCGCTGGACGCGCAACGGCGGCAAGGACGCGGCCGAGCGGGCCGGCGAGATCTGGCGCCGGACGCTGGAGGAGTACGAGGAGCCGCCTCTGGATGACGGTGTCCGGACGCGCCTGCAGGAGTTCGTCGCCCGCCGACGCGCGGAGCTCGGTGACTAGGTGATCGCCGAGCGCGCGTACGCGGAGCTGCGCGACCGGATCGTCACGCTCCGGCTGGCGCCGGGGACGGTGCTGCGCGAGGACGAGCTGATGCGCGAGCTCGACATCGGCCGCACGCCGCTGCGCGAGGCGGTCAAGCGGCTCGCGCTCGAGAACCTGGTGATCGTCCAGCCCCGCAGCGGCACGTTCGTCACCAGCGTCGACGCGGCCGACATCGTCCACATCTCAGAGGTCCGCGCCGAGCTCGAGGCGCACGCGGCCGAGCTCGCCGCCCGCCGCATGGACGCCGCCACGCGCGAGCGGGCCGAGGCACTGCTCGACCGGGCCCGCGGCCACGAGGGGGCGGGCAGCGCCGACGCGCTGATGCAGCTCGACGAGGCGATCCATCGCGTCGTCTGGGACGGCGCCCGCAACCCGTACCTGAGCGAGACGCTCGAGCGCTACTTCGCGCTCTCGCTGCGCGTCTGGTACCTCGTCCTCGACCGCGTGCCGGCCCTCGGCGCCACGGTCTTCGACCACGCGCGCCTGCTCGAGGCGGTCCTCGACGGCGACGCTCGCCGGGCCGGCGACCTGATGCGCGAGCACGTCGTGGAGTTCGAGCGCGAGATCATGGCCGCGTTCAGCCGGGACTGACGCGCAGGTGCGCGCGCTCGCCGTGATGGCCCATGAGCGTGAGCACTTCGGCCGGGCCCCCGACGCCGCTCAGCCAGTGCGGCGTCCAGGTGCTGAACTCCGCCGCCTCCCCGGCTGACAGCACGAGGTCCTCGTCGCCGAGGACGAGCCGGAGGCGGCCGCTGAGGACGTAGAGCCACTCGTGCCCCTCGTGCGAGCGCGGGTCCGGCTCGCGACGCTCCGGGATCGTCAGGTGGTAGGCGTGCGGGCCCTCGGCGCCGTCACGGCTGAGCGGGAGCACCCGCATGCCGTTCACGGTCCTGCTCCGGCGGCGCACCCGCGGGTCGGCCCGCGGCTCGGGCGCCAGCAGGGCGTCGACCGACGTACCCAGCGCCCGGGCGAGCGGCGCGAGGTGGTCGACGGCGAGGCGCCGCTTGCCCGTCTCGAGCCGGCTGAGCGTGGACGGCGCCATCCCCGCGGCGCCCGCGACGGCGTCGAGCGGCAGCCCCCGCTCCTCGCGCAGGGCGCGCAGCCGCGCGCGGATGCGTTCCTCGTCGCTTGCCAATTCAGCAATGGAGCTTGCCATATCGTGCGGCGCTCTGCCACCCTGGAGGCATGGACACGGACGTGGTGATCATCGGAGGCGGCAGCGCGGGCCTGCAGGCGGCGCTGACGCTCGGCAGGATGCGCTTCGACGTCGTGCTCGTCGACGCCGGAGCTCCCAGCAACGCGCCGGCGCACGCGATCGGCGGTCTGCTCGGCGCGCACGACCTGGCGCCGCTCGACTTCCTCGCGAACGGTCGGGCCCAGCTCGCCGAGCTGCCGTCGGTGACGCTCGTCGAGGGTGAGGCGGCGCGCGTGGACGCCGACCGGACCGTGACGCTCGCCGACGGGACCGCGCTCACCGCTCGCGCCGTGGTCCTCGCCACCGGCGCCGCCTACGCCGTTCCCGACCTCCCCGGCATCGCCGAGCTGTGGGGGACGTCCGTGATCCACTGTCCGTTCTGCCATGGCTGGGAGGCACGTGACGCGCGCATCGGCGTATTCGTCGAGAGCGAGGAGCGCGCCGCGCACGTCCTGCCGATGCTGCGCCGCCTGTCCGCGGACGTCGAGGTCTTCGACGCGCTCGCGGGCGTGCGCGCGCGGAACGGCGCCCTCGCCGCGGTCGTCCTGCTCGACGGGACCGAGGTGCCGCGCGACGTCCTCCTCGTCGGCGCGCCGCCCACGCCGCGCGACGCCGCTTTCGCCCACCTGTCGCTCGAGCGCACCGGCGACGCCGGCCTGCTGGCCGTCGACGCGTTCGGTCGGACGTCGGTCGCGGGCGTCTACGCCGCGGGCGACCTCGTCACCGAGGCCCCCGCCGTCGTCCAGGCGCTCGCCAGCGGCCAGCGCGCGGCGGTCGGCGTGACCCGCGACCTCGGGCTCGATCAGAACGAGGCTCCGCTGGCCGCCTCAAGCCGCGGCTGACGGGCCACCCCGAGCGTCCTGCCGAAGAACCCGACCGCCAGTGCGGCCATCCGCTGCTTGACCGCGTCGGTCTCCAGCCCGGTGGTCGGGACGTTCGCCGGGAAGGGAGCGCCGGTCACCGACTCGACCAGCGGCCTGATGTCCGCAGGCCTCGTGAAGGTGGACCGCGAGCAGTACTGGGTCGCGAGGCCCGATGTCGGGTGGCGGATGATCCCGCTCGCCGTGTGGCGATCGAGGATCGCGTCCGGCTTGCGCAGCGCGATCGCCCCGGCCGCCTGCACCTGGTCGCAGTACGTGGAGTCGAAGGTCCGGTGGACCGCGTTCGGGATCGAGACGAAAGCCTTGTCCGTCGTCCCGAGCGCCTGGAACGCGGCTTCGCTGACGCGCTGCGGCGAGGTCTCGTCGAGCGCGCCGGCGACCAGCAGCGTCGGGACCATCACGTCCGCCACGTCGGCGCCGGCCGTGACCGCGTCGTTACCGATGGCCATCCCCATGATCGCCTTGACCCGCGGCTCGGGCGCGAAGTCCCAGGGCGTGCTGCCGCCCGCGGCGGCGAGTGCCGTCACGGTGCCGCGCGAGTGCCCGAGCACGCCCGCGCGCTCGACGTCGGCGCCGCGGCCGAGCCAGCTCGGAAGCTGCGTGAGCGTGGCGCCGATGTCGCGCACGCGATCTTCCATGCTGCGCGCCAGATCCGTCCTCGAGCACGGCGAGGGCCGCCCGTCGTTGCACCGGAAGACCTGGTGGCCCGCCTGCGTGTTGATGAAGTCGATGCGCACGTCGTCCTGCGTGTTGTTCACGTGCGAGGGCGCGGCGACGACGAATCCGGCTCCGGCGATCCGCTCGAGCGTGTGCGCATAGTCGATCGGGTCGTTGACGGACCCGTGGGAGAACACGATCACGGGGAAGCGCACGCCGCGGCGGAGCGGCGGCTCCTCGCGGGCCAGCTCGGCCTTGACGGTCCACGACAGCGGTCGCCACGGGGCGGGCAAGTCCCGGCCGTGGAGCGCCGACGTGTACCGGGTCCTTCGCCCTCTGTGGCCCTGGTGCGCGGCGGGATACCAGAGCTGGACGTCGACCTCCCGCGTCTCGCCCTGCGCCGATCCCTCGACCTCGACGCGCTCGACCGCGTGCCCGACGCGTGGAGCCGGCGCCGCCGCGGCGGCGTCCGCTGCGAGGCCGGCGAGCAGCACCTGCAAGGTCATCGTGACGAGCTTCATGAGACCCCCTCCTGCGTCGGACGGATCCGGCGTCCCCGCCGTGCGACCCTATGCGAGATCGCTCAGCGTCGTCAAGTGATCGACGATATTCGGATAAGTCAGGCGCGCTGGCGCCGAGCGGCGGCCGTCTCGGCGTCGGCCTCGCGCAGGTACTGGTGGACGAAGGCGATGGCCATGCTGCCCTCCCCCACCGCGGCGGCCACGCGCTTCACCGGCGAATAGCGGACGTCGCCGCAGGCGAAGATCCCCGGGACGCTCGTCTCGAGCAGATAGGGGTCCCGTTCGAGCGTCCAGCGGCCCGACGGGCGGATGTCCGTCCCGGTGAGGACGAAGCCGTTCGCGTCGAGCGCGATGTCGTCCGGCAGCCACCCGGTCTCCGCGTCGGCGCCGATGAAGATGAACAGGCCCCCGGAGCTGAGCCGCGTCACGGCGCCGGTCGCGGCGTCACGGACGCCGACCGCCTCCAGTGACGCCTCGCCGTGGACCTCTGCCACCTCGGTGCCGAACCGGACCTCGATGTTCGCTCGCGCCGCGAGCCGGTCGACGAGGTAGCGGGACATGCTCTTGGCCAGCGTGTCGCCGCGGCAGAGGACGGTCACGGTGCGCGCGTGGGTGGAGAAGAAGAGCGCCGCCTGGCCCGCCGAGTTCCCGGCGCCGACGATGTGGATGTCCTCGCCGTGAGTGCTCGGCGCCTCGCTGCGCGACGCGCCGTACGAGACGCCCCGGCCCGCGAGCCGGTCGAAGCCGTCGAGCGGGAGCCGGCGCCACGAGACGCCGCAGGCGAGGATGATCGTCCGCGCGCGCAGGACGTCGCCGCCGTCGAGGTGGAGCTGGCGCGTATCGGGGTCGATCCGCAGGATCGAGCGGGTGACGAGGATCTCCGCTCCCAGCCGGCGCGCCTGCTGCAGCGCGCGGCTGGCGAGCTCGTCGCCGGACACGCCGGCCGGGAAGCCGAGGTAGTTGTCGATCCGCGACGAGGTGCCGGCCTGGCCGCCGGGCGCCTCGCGCTCGACGACGATCGTGCGCAGCCCCTCCGAGGCGCCGTAGACCGCAGCCGCGAGGCCGGCGGGTCCGGCGCCGACGACGACCACGTCGTACTCGGCGAGATCCGGCTCGGTGCCGAGCTCGAGCAGCTCGGCGATCCGCCGCAGCTTGGGCCGGATCACGGTCTTGCCGCCGACCACGCGGACGGCCGGCATGTCGCCGTCGGCGGGCACCGGGCCTTCCCAGCGCTCGAGGCTCGCGGGGGTGTCCGGCGACAGCCAGTCGAAGGTCACCTGGTTGCGGGTGAGGAAGGCGCGCAGCTCGCTGCACGCCGGGTCGAGGCGGTGCCCGACGACGATCGCGCGCGGTGGCGGCGGGTCCGCCGCCAGCCCCTGGAGCCCGCGCAGCCCGCTCATGCGGTGCGTGGCGAGCCGGCCGACCTCCTGGGCGAGCTCCGATGAGGCCGACGCGAGGGCGTGGTAGTCGCGCGGCTCGATCCGCATCACCCGCGTCGGCACGGCGGCGCGGAAGCCGACCGGGAAGACGGTGCCGAGCACGATCGGGACCTCGCCGAAGATCTCGCCGGGATGCCGGACGCCGACCACGCGCTCGACCCCCTCGGTGCGCTGGACCGGCTCGATGCGACCGTCGAGCACGGCGAAGAGCGCGGGCTCGCTGCCCTGCGGCGCGGCGTACTCCCCGGCCGCCAGGCTGATGTCCGCCGCCACGCGCGAGAGCTGCTCGCGCTGCGCTTCGTCCAGACCCGCGAAGAGCGGGACCAGCCCGACCTCCCCGGGGGTGACCATCTGCAGACCCTAGAGCAGCACGACCCCGGTGGCGACCAGCCACAGCGACCAGGCGACATAGGCCGGCGGGGTCAGCCGCTGGGCGACCGTCCAGCCGCTCGTGCGGCCGACGAACTCGAGCGAGCAGACCGTCAGCGCGAGGCCGATGACGATGCCCAGCACGCCGAGCGCGGTCGACTCGGTGAGCAGGGCGATGCCGGCGAGCGCGGTCCAGGCGCCGGTGAGCAGGTAGCCGAGATGCTCGCCGACGGCGACGCCGAGGTAGCGGTTGAACGCCTGGAAGACGAGGTCGACGGCCTCGCCGTCCTCCTGCTCGGCCAGGAACGGGACGAGGAACGGCCAGCGGATCAGGCCGAGGAACTGGACGGCGGCGGCGAGCACGCCGACCGTCGTCGCCACCTGCAGCAGCGTGGGATCGGCGTCGGGCAGCGCCGCGCCGAAGAGCACGACGAGCGGCGCGAGCAGGACGGCGGTCAGCGCGAAGCCCCACCACAGGAGCTGTAGCGCGGTGCCGCCGGCGCGAAACCGCGCGAGCACGTCCCGGGTCGGGTGGCGGAGCACGTCCGGGTAGTCGAAGCGCTTGGCGAGCCCGGCGAACGCGGCGTTGAACGCGATCGGCACGCCGATCAGGAACAGCCCCGCGGCGCTCACGCCGCCACCGCCCGGCGCTGTGCGACGTGGAGCGCGGCGCCGGTGATCAGCGTGGCGACCAGCGCGCCGCTCGAGCCGAAGACGTGGAAGCCCTGGTCCGCGTTGACGCCGACGACCGAGTACGTGACGAGCCAGGCCAGCGACCAGCTCGCCGCGGTGATCGCGGCCCAGGCGCCGGCCACGGCGTGCGAGGTCGTGACCCGCGACGAGGTCGTGCCGCGCGTGGCGGTCATGGTGCCGCCGAGGATCATCCCCTGCGCGGCGCCGACGGCTGCGCCGGTGATCAGGCCGGCGAGCATGAGGTCCTCGACGCTCGTGCCCGCATCCGTGACCACTGCGGCGACCGCGCTGCCGGCGCTCATCGCCACGGCCGTCGCCCCGATCCAGCGCTTCGTCGTGCCGAGGGCGAGCCACTGGGCGGCGCCGATCACCGCGCCGGCGAGCAGCCCGCCGGCCGCCGCCGAGACCGGCCCGTCGAGCGAGCCGACGACGCCCATGGCCAGCAGGCCGCCCGCCGGGAAAGCCAGGAACGTCGGGAGCCAGCGCTTGAAGGTCATACCGTCCTCCTCCTGATGTACGGTGTACGTTATGAGCGATAACGTACGGTGTACATGAACTCGCGTCAAGGGCGATGACAAAAGACTCGAGCCAGCCGCACCCCCGCCCGCGCCGCAAGCGCGGCTCGCTGACCCGCGAGCTGATCCTCGACGCGGCCGAGGAGATCGCGCGCGCGGGCTTCGACGCCCTGAGCGTGCGCTCGGTGGCCACCCGGCTCGAGGCCGCTCCGATGGCGCTCTACAACCACTTCGCCGACAAGGACGCGCTCGTCGACGCGCTGCTCGACCGCGTCCTCGGCCGCTTCGAGCCGCCGGCCCCCACCGGGGACTGGCCGGCCGACCTCAAGGCCTTCGCGCGCGCCCACCGCAAGGTCCTCACCGACCACCCGTGGGCGGTCGCCCCGCTCTTCAGCCACCCCACGCCCGGCATGAGCGCCGTGCACGTCGGCGAGCACGCGCTGGCCATCATCCGCCAGGGCGACGTGTCGAACGACGAGGCGGTGGCGATCTTCAGCGGCGTCATCGCCCTCAACTACGGGTGGTCCTCGTTCACGGCCGCCCGCCGGCTGAATCCCGCCGCCGGAGAGCAGGTCGCCGCGGCCATGGCCCAGCTCCCGCGCGAGGCGTTCCCGCACACCGCCGCGGTCGCGCCCGAGATGGTCGCCTACGGCAGCGACGAGCACTACGAGCTCGTGCTCGGTCGGCTGCTCGGCTAGCGGAACACGATCGTGCGGCTCCCGTGCACGAGCACGCGGTCCTCGAGGTGCCACTGGACGGCGCGCAGGAGGACGCTGCGCTCGAGGTCGGCGCCCGCCCGCACCAGCGCATCGACGTTGTCGCGGTGTGTGACACGGGTGACGTTCTGCTCGATGATCGGCCCCGCGTCGAGCTCCTCGGTGACGTAGTGGGCCGTGGCGCCGATCAACTTGACGCCGCGCTGGTAGGCGCGGGCGTAGGGATCGGCGCCCGCGAAGGCGGGCAGGAACGAGTGGTGGATGTTGATGATCGGCGTCCGCACCGCCTCGAGGAACGTGGGCGACAGGATCTGCATGTAGCGGGCGAGCACGACGAGGTCGAACGAGCCGCCGAGCAGATCGAGCAGCGCGGCCTCGGCGGCCGGCTTGCCGTCGCGCGGCACGGGGACGTGCTCGAAGTGCACGCCGAACCGCCCCGCCTCCTCCGCCATGTCCGTGTGGTTGGAGACCACGAGCGGGATGTCGGCGTCGAGCTCGCCGCGGCGCCAGCGCCACAGCAGCTCCGCCAGGCAGTGGTCGTAGCGCGAGACGAGGATCGCCACCCGCTTGCGGCGCGCCGCGTAGTGCATCCGCCAGTCCATCCCGAACGGCCCGGCCACCTCGGCCGCGAACGCGCGCTCCAGCTCGCCCGCCCGCGACTCGAGCCCGTCGAGGTGGAACTCGGTGCGCATGAAGAACACGCCGCCCTCGGGGTCGGTCGTGTGCTGATCGGACTGCAGGATGTTGGCGCCGCTCTCGCGCAGGAAGGTGGACAGCGCGGCCACGATCCCCGGCCGGTCCGTGCACGACACCAGCAGCCGCCCGACGCCTTCGCCGCTCACGCCGCCTCGAGCCTCGCGATCGTCGCCTGCCGCCAGCGCTCCGTGCGCTCGACCTCGTTGAACGTGTAGAAGTGCAGCCCGGCCGCGTCGGCGCCGGCCAGCCGCTCCATCAGCGGGGCGGGGCTGAACGTGCGCGTCACGAGCCGGCGCAGCCACGCCCGGTGCGCGCGCAGGAAGCGCGCCGACTCGCCGAGCCCGATCCGAGCGGAGATCCGCAGCAGCTTGGCGTTGCCGACCACGCCGGGCATCCCGACCCAGATCGGCAGGTGCGTACCCCGCGCGCGCACGGCCGCGATCCAACCCTGGATCACCTCGGGGTCGAAGCAGATCTGGCTCACGATGTAGGTGGCCATCGGCGCCTTCTCGAACATCGCCGAGATCGTCGTCTCGTCGTCGATCAGGTGATGGCTCTCCGGGTAGCCGGTGATCCCGACCTCGTGGAAGCGGCCGCGCAGCGCGCGCAGCAGCGACGCGGCGTCCGGGTACTGGCCCGGGTCCGTCGCGTCGCCGGCCGGGACGAACACCTCGCCCACCCCCGCGCGGTGCAGGCGGGCGACGATCTCCTCGACGTGCTCGCCGTCGCGCACGAGCCGCGCCGACAGGTGCGGCACGACGCGGTACCCGGCGCCGGCGAGCCGCTCGGCCACGGCCAGCGTGGCGTCCAGCCCCTTCGACGGCGACGCGGTGACCGTGACCTTGACGTCGCGCGGCACGTGCGCCTGCACCGCCTCCTCGATCCCCTCGACGGGAATGACCTCGTAGCGCGGGTGCTCGAGCAGCGCGATCATCGCGCCAGCGAGCCGGTGCGGTAGAAGGCCGCGTCGGACGGCGGCAGCGGCGTGTTCCCCCGGATCAGGTCGGCCGCCTTCTCGGCCACCATCATCGTCGGCGCGTAGATGTTGGCGTTGGTGATCGCGGGGAACACCGACGCGTCGACCACGCGCAGCCCGTCGACGCCGTGCACGCGCAGCGTCGCCGGGTCGACCACCGGCCCCATCGCGCACGTGCAGGAGGGGTGGAGCGCGGTCTCGGCGTCGCGCGCCACCCACTCGAGGATCTGCTCGTCGCTCTCGACGGCCGGGCCGGGCGACAGCTCGCCGCCGTCCAGTCCCTCCCAGGCCGGCTGGGCGAGGATGTCGCGGGCGCAGCGGACGGCCTCGATCCACTCGCGCCGGTCGTTCTCGGTCGACAGGTAGTTGAAGCGCAGCGCCGGGTGCCGCCGCGGATCGGTCGAGGTGATCTTCACCGAGCCGCGGACGTCGGAGTACATGGGGCCGACGTGGAACTGGTAGCCGTGCTCGGACGCCGGCGCGCTGCCGTCGTAGCGGACGGCGAGCGGCAGGAAGTGGAACATCAGGTTCGGGTACGGCACCTCGTCGTTGGAGCGCGCGAACCCGCCGGCCTCGAAGTGGTTGGTGGCGCCCGGGCCGCGCCGGCCGAGCAGCCACTGGGCGCCCACCCACGGCCGGTTGCGCCACTTGAGCGCCGGCTGCGCCGACACCGGCTGCGTGCACGCGTGCTGTACGTAGACCTCGAGGTGGTCCTCGAGCCCCTCGCCCACCGGCAGGTCCGCCACCACGCGGATGCCGAGCGCGGACAGCTCGGCGGCGTTGCCGACGCCGGAGAGCTGCAGGAGCTGCGGCGTGTTGATCGCGCCGCCGCAGGCGATCACCTCGCGCGCGCGGATTGTCTCGCCGCCCACCCGCACGCCGACCGCGCGCGTGCCCTCGAAGACCACGCGCTCGACCAGCGCCCGGCAGCGGACCTCGAGGTTGGGCCGCCGGCGCACCGGGTGCAGGTACGCCCGCGCGGCGCTCCACCGGCGCCCGCGCCGGATGTTGCGGTCGAACGGCGCGAAGCCCTCCTGGCGATAGCCGTTGACGTCGCTGGTCAGCGAGTGGCCGGCCTGCTGGACGGCGGCGAACAGGGCGTCGAACAGCGGGCCCTTCGCCGGCCCGCGCTCGAGCCACAGCGGCCCGCCGGCGCCGCGCCACTCGTCGGCGCCCGCCGTGCAGTTCTCCATCCGCTTGAAGTAGGGCAGGCAGTGCGCGTAGTCCCACTCGGGCAGCCCCCACCGCTCGAAGTCGAGCGGGTTGCCGCGCTGGAAGATCATCCCGTTGATCGAGCTCGAGCCGCCGAGCACCTTCCCGCGCGCGTGGTAGACGCGGCGCCCGCCCATGTGCGGCTCGGGCTCGGACTCGTACCGCCAGTCGTAGAAGCGGCTGCCGATCGGGAACGGCAGCGCGGCGGGCATGTGGATGAAGACGTCCCACAGCCAGTCGGCGCGCCCGGCCTCGAGCACGAGCACGCGCGTCGACGGGTCCTCGCTGAGCCGGTTCGCGAGGACGCACCCGGCCGAGCCGCCGCCGACGATGACGTAGTCGTAGGTCACAGCACGCCGCGGATCTCGTCCTCGAACGTCGACACGTGCTCGATCGCGATCGCCCGCGCCCGCTCGGCCTCGCCCGCGCGCACGGCCACGAGCAGGTCCCGATGCTCGCGCACGCGCTCGGACAGGTGCGGCAGCCGCCCGAGGACGAGGTACCAGATCCGCAGCGAGAGGTTGAGGTAGCGCTCGAGCGTCTCGCGCAGGTACGGGTTGCCCGCGCAGCGGTAGACGAAGCGGTGGACGTCGGCGTCGAGCCGCATCAGCGACTCGTCGTCGCCGTCCGGCGCCGAGACCCTCGCGACGAGCTCGTCGAGCTCACGGCGCTGGGTCGGCGTGAGGCGCTGCGCGGCCCGGAACGCGGCGTGGCCCTCGAGCTGCTCGCGCACGTCGGAGACGTGCGCGAGGTCGGTGATGTCGATCGCGGTCGCGAACGTCCCGCGCCGCGGGTAGACCGCGACGAGGTTCTCCAGCGCCAGGCGCTTGATCGCCTCGCGCACCGGCGTCCGGCCGATCTCGAGCTCGCGGCCGAGCGTCTCCTCGTTGATCGGCGCCCCCGGCGGGATGGCGAGCGTGACGATCCGGTCGCGCAGCTCCACGTAGGCGCGGTCGGCGAGCAGCTCGCCGGCTCCCGACCGCGCCCCGGTGGCGGTGCTCATGGCTACTCCGCGGGAATCTCCCCGTAGGCCATCGACAGGTCCGTGCCCTGACGCCGGCGGATGATTCGCGACCCGACGAAGATCGCCAGGGCGAGCAGGTACAGGCAGCCCATGAAGATCAGCGAGCCTGTGTCGTTGACCGCGTAGACGCCGTCCGGGTCCGTGAACCACTTGTAGAGGCAGAAGCCGAGGAACACGATGAACAGGCCCGCCGTGAAGGTGATCAGCGGGATCCCCATCACCGTGTACCTGGCGATGGGCGACGCGTCGTAGATCTCCTTGCGCCGCCACGGGAGCACCAGGGCGGCCACCGCCGAGCCCAGGAAGGTGATGGCGATCACCACCGTCGCGGCCAGCGTGTAGGTCTGGAAGTCGGCGCTGTAGGCGTACAGCGCGCCGAGGCCGATGCCCGGGATGAGCATGAGCAGCAGCGCCACGTACGGGACGCCGTTGCGGTCGACCTTGGCGACGCTCTCCGGCAGCGCGCGGTCGAACGCCGCGGCGAAGATCACGCGCGTCGAGGACAGGAACACGGTCCCGACCCAGCCGAAGAACCACAGCGAGAGAACCGCGACGAGGATGAACTGGAGCACGGGGCTACCGAGGAACGAGGCCGCCAGCATGCCCGGGTACGGCCACACGCCGGTGGGTATCGTGCCCGCCCAGAACGCGTTGTTGGCCGCGTTGTACCAGTCCCACCCGAACGTCTTGGAGAAGAGCAGGAACAGCGCCACCGCCGCCAGCGAGGTGGCCAGCAGGGCGCCCGCCATCGCGTAGATGTTCTGACGGAAGTCGGACGCGCCGCGCACCTCGCCGTACAGCGTGGCCCCCCAGGTCGACCACAGGTTGAAGAAGGCCATCATCGGGATCAGGAGCAGCGTCGCGCCGAGCGCGAACGACCCGATGCCCGACGGCGCGTAGCCGTCCGTGCCCGCCGCGAGCGTCGCCTCGTAGGCGTTCTCGACCCCGTAGAACTTGAGCGACTGCTCGTTGAAGTTCTCGATGAAGCTCGCCTTCGAGTTGACGAGCAGCAGCAGCATCACGACGGCCAGGCCCACGACGCCGCCGTAGAAGCAGATCTTCTGGAAGCGCGCGTAGCGGCGCATGCCCATGCCGATGAACGCGGACGCCAGCAGCGCGGTGATCACGGACGAGACGAAGATCCCGTCGTCCTCGGTCCAGAACGTGTAGCCCCACTCCCAGCCGGCGATCGCCGAGAGCGGCCCGAACACCTCGTAGTTGAGGATGTTGGCGTAGATCGGGACCCAGAGCCAGAGGATGAACCACCAGCCGGTGATCGCGAGCACGAAGCCGACCCCGCCGCCGAGCACGCGGCTGATCCACACGTAGTA
>Ga0081538_10004125_pt1 | contig 13498 bp, 14 predicted proteins | sample TabmetS5T2R1_FD_71022 | JGI IMG/M metagenome (GOLD analysis project Ga0081538, IMG submission 71022) | Tabebuia heterophylla rhizosphere microbial communities from the University of Puerto Rico - S5T2R1 | ecosystem: Host-associated > Plants > Roots > Rhizosphere ...
GGGGGGGGGCGGGGTTCGTTGTGGAGGTACATCAGCCCCCGAGCCCCCGCAGGCCGAGCGGGCCGGCCTCGCGCGGCGGGCGCCGGCGCCGGCGCACCTCGAGCGGGTCGACGGCGAGCACGGGCCGCAGCAGCTTGCGCGAGCCGGTGAACACGGGCAGCGCCAGCAGCGCGTTCAGGAGGACGGTCACGACCATGTCGCGCAACACGAGCGGGCTGACGCGCGCGCCGATGTCCAGCATCAGCGACACGGCAGCGAACGCCGTGACCCACGCCGCCGTTGCCGCCGCGCCCACGGGAATCGGCATCAGGCCGTGGCTCGGGTCGCGCACCTCGCGGAAGCGGCCGACGCCATAGCCCACGGCCGTGAGCACGAGCGAGGACGCTCCCATGGTCGCCCCGGTGAGCAGGTCGAGCAGGAAGCCGGCGGTGAACCCGGCCGCGGAGCCGGACACGCTGCCGCCGTAGTAGGCGATCGCCGCCACCGCGAGCACGACGAGGTCGACGTGGCCGCCGAGGATGCCGATCTGGCTGAAGGCCGAGAGCTGGAGCACGACCGCCAGCAGGAGGAGGAACCCGACTCGGGCGAACGCGCCTGGGGAGAGGATCACCCGCCGGCCTCCGGCAACGCGGCCGCCTCCTGAGCGACGCCGCGGCGCCTCAGGACCTGGACGATGTCGAGCTGGCGCAGGTCGGCGAACGGCTTGACGTGCACGCGCTGGTAGGTCTCCAGCTCGTCGAAGTCGACCTTGCTCACCCGTCCGATCGGAATGCCGCGCGGGAAGAGCGACTCGAGCCGCGCCGACCTGAAGCCGGACGTGATCACCAGCGTGTTCTCGGTCACCCGGCGGCCGCTCTGGATGCTCTCGAGCAGCAGGTCGTCGGGGTTGCCGACCTCGGGCCGGACGACGCCGGTCACCCCCAGCGGGAAGACCTGGGCCGACACGCCGCTCTGGCCGTCGGTGATGAGGCGCACCTGAGAGGTGCCGCCGGTAGCGCTCGTGACCTTGCCGGCGAGCCCGCCCGCCGCGATGACGGGCTGGTCCACGCGCACGCCGTCGCTCGTGCCCTTGTCGATCGTGATGCTCGAGTGCCAGACGGTCGGAGACCGGGCGATGACCCGGGCCGTAAGGGGATCCGTCGCCTGTGGGAAGTAGCCCTCCTGGTGCAGCTCCGCGATCGCCTTCAGCTGCCCCGAGTCGCGCACCGCGGTCTGCGCCTCGGCGAGGTCGGCGCGCAGCTGCTCGACCTCCTCCTTCAGCGCGTCGTTCTCGTCCTTGGCGTCGATCGTGTCGCCGGCCCAGCCGAAGAAGTCGCGCACCGGCTTCAGCGCGCGGCTGGCGCCGGTCTCGATGGGCGCGAACGCCTCCTGGGCGCCGCGTTGGAGGGTGTGGAACAGGCCGCTGCCCGACTCCCCGAAGTACGCGGTCAGGATCGCGATCGACAGGGCCACGAAGACGGCGAGCACCGCCCGCCGTCTGCGGATGACCTTCCTGTCGTACACGTGTCGCGCCCTCCGGGGCCCGGCGTGTTAGCGCCGCCGGCTCGTTCGGGAGCTCTTGTTGCTGCGGTGGATGGCCTCGAACTCCTCGAGGCTTCGACCGGAGCCCACCGCCACGCAGGTGAGCGGCGACTCGGCCAGGTGAGCGGGCATCTGGGTCTCGTCGCGCAGGCGCTCGTCGAGCCCCTGCAGCAGCGCTCCCCCGCCCGCGAGCATGATGCCGCGGTCCATGATGTCCGACGCCAGCTCCGGCGGCGTGCGGTCCAACGTCTCCTTGACCGCGTCGATGATCGCCTGGAGCGGCTCCTCGAGCGCCATGCGGACCTCTTCGCTCGTCAGCACGATCGTCTTGGGCAGGCCGGAGACGAGGTCGCGTCCGCGGATCTCCGCCTGGACCTCCTCGTCCAGCGGGAAGGCCGACCCGATCTCGAGCTTGACCTCCTCCGCGGTCTGCTGCCCGATCATCAGCTTGTACTCGCGCTTGACGTAGTTGATGATCGCCTCGTCGAGCTCGTCACCGCCGATGCGGATCGACTGCGAGACCACGATCCCCCCGAGCGAGATCACCGCCACCTCGCTCGTGCCTCCGCCGATGTCGACGACCATGTTGCCTGTGGGCTCGCCGACCGGCAGCCCGGCGCCGATCGCGGCGGCCATGGGCTCCTCGATCAGGTAGGCCTGGCGCGCGCCGGCGCTGAGGCAGGCCTCCTCCACGGCGCGCTTCTCGACGCCCGTGACGCCGCTCGGTACGCAGACCACCACGCGCGGGTGCGCCCAGCGGTTCTGGTGCACCTTCTGGATGAAGTGACGGAGCATCTGCTCGGTCACGTCGAAGTCAGCGATCACGCCGTCCTTGAGCGGTCGAATCGCCTGGATCGTTCCGGGGGTCCGGCCCAGCATCCGCTTCGCCTCGATGCCGACCGCGTGCACCTCGGCGGTGCGGGAGTCGATCGCGACGACGGACGGCTCCGAGAGCACGATGCCGCGGCCGCGGACGTAGACGAGCGTGTTGGCGGTCCCCAGGTCGACGGCCATGTCGCGGCCGCCCATGCCAGTGAGGTAGGAGAAGAAGCCCATTCGCGCGTTGGATCGGGAGGATAGGCGCCGCGGCGGCAGCACGGAAGTGGCGACCGCGGCAGATCGGGCGCCGTGGGCTGCGCCCGGCCGGAGGCTGGCAGTCTAGCGCCCCTCGAGCAGGTCCGGCGCGAGCCGCAACAGCGCCGCCACCGGCAGGCCCACCACGCCCGTGTAGTCACCCTCGATCTCCTCGACCAGGGCCGCGCCGCGGCCCTGGATCGCATACGCCCCGGCCCGCCCCTCCCACTCGCCGAGGGCGAGATACCAGTCGAGATCGGGCTTTTCCAGGCGCCGGAAGCGCACGCGAGTGACCGCCACGTCGCTTCGCTCCCGCCCGTCCGGCTCGCGCAGCGCGATGCCGCTCATCACCTCGTGGGTGCGCCCGGAGAGGCGCCGCAGGAAGGTCTCGGCCTCCCCCTCGTCGCGCGGCTTGCCGAGGATGCGGCCGTCGAGCACGACCGCGGTGTCGGAGCCCAGCACGCGGTCGCCCGGCGCGGCGATCGCCCGCACCTTCCGCAGGGCGTTCTCCCGCACCACGTGGCGCGCATCGCCCTGGGAGAGCTCGTCCACGTCCGGCACCTCCACCCGGAACTCGACGCCGAGCTGCTCGAGGATCGCCCGCCGCTGCGGCGACCCGGACGCCAATATCAAAGCTCGGGGAAGAACAGCTCGATCTCGCGGGTGGCCGACTCGGCCGAGTCCGAGCCGTGCACGAGGTTCGTCTGGACCTCGAGGCCGAAGTCGCCGCGGATCGAGCCGGGAGCGGCCTCGAGCGGGTTCGTGGCACCGATCACCTGGCGGGCCGCTGTGACGGCCTCGTAGCCCTCGAGCACGAGCGCGACGAGCGGGCCACCGGTGATGAACTCGACGAGGTCGCCGAAGAACGGCTTCTCGGCGTGTTCCGCGTAGTGGCGCTCGGCGAGGTCCCGCTCGGCGGTCATGTGCTTCATCGCGACGATCGTGAGCCCCTTGGCCTCGAAGCGGCGCAACACCTCTCCTGTGAGGCGGCGCTCGAACGCATCGGGCTTGACGAGGATCAGGGTGCGGTCCATGTAGGGCGGTGCTCAGCCGGCCGACGGCGGACGCTCGCGCGACGCGCGGGCCGGGCGCTCGGAGGCGGCGGTGTCCCCGTCGGGCGGGCGCGCCGCCCTGGGGGCGGTCGCTCGCGGGGCCGCCTGGCGGGCCGGTGCCGCCGCGGCCGTGCGGCGGACGCGCTGCCTGCGGGCCTCGGCCGGGACCTGCCCGACTTCGGCCTCGCAGTACGGGCAGATCTTCCAGCGCGGGTCGAGCGGCTTGCCGCACACGCCGCACGGCTCCTTCAGCCGCCGCAGGCAGCTCGGGCAGCGCAGGAAGGACCTCTCGACCTCGAAGCCGCAGTACTGGCAGTGGAGGTGCTCGAGGCTGGACAGCCGCGCCTCGGCGGCGGCGATCTCGAGCTCCCGCTCGCGCACGTCCTCGAGGTACTCCGGGGGCCGCACGATCACGTAGACCACCGTGCCCACGAACGGGAACAGCGAGGCGGCCGTGGCGCATCCCACCAGCAGCGGGTCGGCGATGCGCCGGCGGGCGTCGGCGTAGGTCCAGTAGACCAGCGCCAGCCAGATCACCACGAGGAAGAGGATGAGCAGGTTGACCGCGAGGTTCAGCCCGTCGTTCTCGATGCCGAACACGGCGAGAGCGCCCATAACGAGGGCCGAGTGTACTGGCGGCATCTACAGAAAGAGCCGACCGAGGGCGTAGCCGATCCCGAAGAACACCAGGATCACCGTGGCCACCACGATGGCCACCAGGGCGATCATTGCGCCGAAGCGGGGTCCGTCACCGTCCATGAAGCCGGAATCGTGGCAGGCCCGGCCGGGTAAGGGCCCCTGGATGGAGGCACGAACCGTGGTGATGGGCGATTGGGGCCGCGTGGTGCGCGACCCGATCGACATCCTGCGCCTGACCTTCTTCGTGGGCGCCGCGATCTTCCTGGCGATGGGCGAGATCAAGGGCGTCGGGAACCTGCTGGTGGGCGGCACGGCCCTGCTCGTGGCGCGCGCGGTCGACCTCCCGCGCGTCTACGACCTCGGCTTCACCGTGGCGATGATCTTCACCGGCTGGGGCGAGGCGCTCGGCCTCTATGACGCCTGGAAGCCGTACGACAACGTCGTGCACTTCGTGGTGCCCATGCTCACGAGCCAGGTGGCCTACATCGCGCTCGCCCGGATCGAGGTCCTGCCCGACATGCGCGAGGACTTCGTGCCGCGTCACTACGCGGGCATCTTCACCGTGACCTTCGCGCTCGGGGTGGCGATCGGCGGAGTGTGGGAGATCTTCGAGTGGGCCTCCGACGAGGTGTTCGGCTCCAACCTGTCGATGGGCAACGACGACACGGTCGGCGACCTGATCGCCGACACGCTCGGCGCAGCCACGGGCGGCCTGCTGCTGGTGGCCTGGACGAAGTACGGCTGGGGCTCGGTACGGCGCGTGCCGGGCGACAACCGCGCGGAGGACGTGGCGGCCTAGAGCGTTGACGCACGCGCGGCGGGATCCTCGCGTACGAGGTCCGCGATCAGGTAGATCGAGCCGGTCACGACGACCGCGCCGTGCGGCCCCACCACCGCGCGCGCACGCTCGACGGCCGCGCGCGGGTCCGCCACGGTCTCGGCGGCCGGCCCGCCGAGCTTCTCGGCGAGGCTCGCGAGGGTGCCCGGCGACAGCGCCCGCGGGTTCTTGGAGCGAGTGAAGACCGCGTGGTCGACGTGCGGGAGCAGCTCGGTGAGCATCGCCGCGGCGTCCTTGTCCTCGAGGACGCCGATCACGGCGGCGCGCGGACGGCGCTCGCCCAGCACGTCGTCGAGCGACTCGGCCAGGGCCCGGGCTCCAGCCGGGTTGTGCGCGCCGTCGTAGACGGTGAGGGGAGCGCGCGAGACGACCTCGACGCGGCCGGGGATGGTCGTCTCGGCAGCGGCCGCCTCGAGGGCAGCGCGCTCGAGCGGGCGGCCGATAAAGGCCTCGGCCGCCGCCGCGGCGAGCGCGAAGTTGTCGTGCTGGAAGCGGCCGTGGGCGCGCAGGGTCAGGTCGCTCGGCTGAAGGGCCGGACGCAGCTGCGCGTGCCGCTCGGCCGCCACGCGCTCGACGACGGCCCGCGAATCCGGGTCGAGGGGGCCCGCGACAAGCCACCCGTGGTCGCGCACCACCGCCAGCTTCTCCTCCGCGATGTCCTTCAGCGTCGGGCCGAGCCAGCGCGTGTGCTCGAGGCCCACGGACGTCAGCACCTGCACCTTCGAGGGGATCACGTTGGTCGCGTCGAAGCGCCCGCCCAGGCCCGCCTCCACGACAGCGACCTCCACCCCGCGGCGGGCGAGCTCGTGATAGGCGGCGGCCGTGAGCGCCTCGAACTGCGTCACCTGGTCGTCGGGCTCGGCGGTGCGGTTCACGAGCTCCGCGGCCCCGGCGGCGCGGGCCACCGCGGCAGCGAAGTCCGTCTCGGACACCGGTTCCTCCCCCACCTCGATCCGCTCCCTGAACGAGCCCAGGTGGGGCGAGGTGTAGCTGCCCGTGCGCAGCCCGTGGCGCTCGAGGATCGCGGCACAGAAGCGGACCGTCGAGGACTTCCCGTTCGTCCCCACCACGTGGATCGACGCGAAGCGCCGCTGCGGCAGCCCCAGAACGGTCATGAGGCGGTGCATGCGGTCGAGCCCGAACCGCATGCCGAACAGCTCGAGCGAGAGCAGGTACTCCTCAGCCTGGCCGAAGGTCACGCCGCGCAGTGTGCCAGCGTCGTGGCCGCGAAGCACTCGGCTCGGCCGAGTGCGCGCGGAATGCTAATCCCGGCGAAGCTCGGAGCCGTCGAAGCCGCGACGCGGGAAGGCTCGCGGCCGGACGGAAGCAGCGCGCACGGAGGTCCGGCGCACCCGGGCCGGCGCCGCGTTGCCCGCGGCGCAGCCGCCCGCGTACGAGCGGGCGGTGGCGGAGCCCTCGAATCGGAGCGCATCGCCCAGGTTCGAGTTCCCCTCGAGGAACCTGACGCTGCTGAGCTCCTCCTCGCACGGGCCGCGGTAGCGCAGGATGTAGAGCCCGTTGCGCAGGTCGACCAGGTAGATCAGCCCGTTCTGCACGATCGGATAGCTCCACATCACGACCTTGTCGCGGCCGGTGCTGAGCGCCGGATCCTCCGTCTGCACGACCGGCAGCGGCTCGGGCGAGAACTCGGCGAGCTGGCGGGGCCGGCGCGGATCCTCGATCGAGAAGAGCTGGAAGCCGCGCGAGTGCCAGGTGACGAGCGCGACGTTGGGTGTGAGCGTCGGGTTGTGGGCGCTCTGGCTCGAGAAGTTCTCCTGGTCGGCCGGCACCTGGTCGCAGTAGCTCGGGAAGTTGTGCGGCGCGACCCGGTACTCGCCGCGGATCCGCGGACGCCGCTCGTTCGAGATCTCGATCGTGCGCACCCAGCCCCACGGGCAGCCGTGGGCGGGGAGCGCGCCGCCGAGCTTGCCGTACACCTCGTCGGTGGTGAGCGCGAAGGGCCGGCCGAACAGCTTGACCGCGCTGTGGGCGCCAGGGTCCGTCCAGAAGACCCGGTTCTGCACCGGCGTTATCAGGCGCACCTGCGGGTTCGGCGTCTCGTTGGCGAAGTCGCTCGTGTCGGCGACCAGGAACCCGCCCCCGAGGTAGGCCAGGTAGGCGCGCGTGCCGTCGTTCGAGATCCCGAGCGAGTGCAGTCGGTTGTCCCTGCCGTTGTCCGGGATGTCGACCTTGAACTCGTCGATCTCCTCGAAGACGCCCTGGCGCGCGCCGGAGATGTCGGTGACGATCAGCTCCTGGTCGTCCGGGTCCGGGTTCGTGTAGTAGATGAGCGCCCGGGCGGGATCGTCGGGGTCCACCCATAGGAAGAACTCGTGCGGCACCTGCGGCCGCGTCCGGCTCGGCAGGAAGGTCGACACGAGCTGCGGGTTGCGCGCATTGGCGCCGGAGATGTCGTAGAAGCGGATCGTCGAGCGGACCGCCTGGCCGCCCACGCAGCGGTGGATCAGCTCACTGCAGCCGTGGTTCAGCACCATCAGCAGGTTCTTCTGCGGCCAGATGCGGAGCTCGCGAGAGGTCTCGCCGACGTTGCCCTCGAGCGGCGGACCGATCTGCCCCACCACCTCGGGCCGCGACGGCTTCGAGACATCCACCACGAGCACTCCGGCGTCGGCGTGCGTGCCGTCGGTGCGGCTGCCGATGTACGCGTACTTGCCCTTCACGGCCGGCGCCGCGTTCATCCCGCGGTTCAGGAGCGGGTCGTGACCGACCAGCTCGAGCGAGCCGGGCGTCGTGCGCAGCGCCGCGAAGATGCCGCCGCTCGCGGGCTGCGTCGTCGAGCCGGTGCCCGGCGACTTGCCCGACGCCCGAATCGCGGCGGCAAGGCCGTGATCGGCGGCCGCCGAGGCCGGTAGGACGAGCATCGCGAAGAGCAGGGCGCCGGTCAGAGCACGTACCCGCACGGGCGTGAGATGCCCGGGGCCGTGGAACTCGTAACGTCAGGCGTCGAGGCGGCGGAGCGCCTCGCGGTACTCCTCGAGCTTGCGGCGCTCCTCCTCCACGACCGCGGCGGGTGCGCGCTCCACGAACTTCTCGTTGGCCAGCTTGCGCTCGGCCCGCTCGATCTCGCCGCTCAGCTGCTCGCGGCGCGCCGCGATCCGCTTCTCGGCCTCCGCCGGGTCGAACGCCTCGGACGGAAGCACCTGCACCCCGCCGCCGGGGATCGGGACGGTGGCGAGCACGTCTCCGTTGCCCGACGCGTCGCCCACCAGCTCGAACCGGGCCAGCCGCGCCAGCTGCTCGCGCAGGTCGTCGTAGCCCTCGGCCGCGAGGCGCCCGCGCACCGCTCCCCTGGCCCCCACCTCGTCGCGGTAGCGGCGCAGCGCGGTCACGGCCTCGATCAGCCGGCCGATCTCGACCTCCGCCGCCTCGTCGAGGCGCGACTCGTCCGCGACGGGCCACTCGGCGGTCGCGAGCAGCCCGCGCTCGCCGGGCATCAACGACCAGATCTCCTCTGTCACGAACGGCATGACCGGGTGCAGCAGCCTGAGCGTCCGGTCGAGCGCCCAGAGCAGGACGCCGGAGACCGCGCGGTTGTCGTCGCCGTACAGGCGCGGCTTGACGAGCTCGAGGTACCAGTCGCACAGCTCGGACCAGAAGGCGCCGTAGAGGTCGAGCGCGGCGTGGGAGAAGCGGAAGCCGTCGTACAGCTCGGTCACGCGCGCGGTCAGCCGCTCGAGCCTCGACACGATCCAGCGGTCCCCGAGCTCGTCCGCGGCGCCGGGGTCGGGCTCGACGTCGGCCACACGCAGGAGGATCAGGCGCGATGCGTTCCACAGCTTGTTGGCGAGGTCGCGGCCCTGCTCGACCTTGCCCTCGTTGAACCGCACGTCCTGCGACGACGACATGGCGAGCAGCCCGAATCGCAGCGCGTCCGCGCCGTGGTGCTCGATCAGGTCGAGCGGGTCGATCCCGGTGCCGAGCGACTTCGACATCCGCCGCCCGTCGGGCGCCTGGATCACCGAGTGGATGTTGACGTCGGTGAAGGGGATCTCGCCGGTCAGCTCGACGCCGAACATGACCATGCGCGCCACCCAGAGGAAGATGATGTCGCGCGCCGTCGAGAGGACGTCGGTGGGATAGAAGGCGCGCAGCTCCGGCGTCTGCTCGGGCCACCCGAGCGTCGCGAACGGCCACAGCCCCGACGAGAACCAGGTGTCGAGCACGTCGGGGTCGCGCTCCCAGCCGTCCCCCTCGGGCGGCTCGACGCCGACGTATGTCTCCTCGCCGCGGTACCAGACGGGCAGCTGGTGGCCCCACCAGAGCTGGCGCGAGAGCGTCCAGGGCCGGATGTTCTCGAGCCAGTCGAGATAGACCTTCGCGTAGCTCTCCGGGTGGAACCGGAGCCGGCCGTCGCGCACCGCCTCGATGGCCGGCCGCGCGAGCTCGTCCATGTCGCAGAACCATTGCAGCGAGATGAGCGGCTCCACACGGCGGCCGGAGCGGTGCGAGTGCGGGACGTCGTGCTGGTAGGGGCGGGTGCCGGAGATGAGGCCCTCCTCGCGCAGAGCGGCGACCACTGCGTCGCGCGCCTCGTCTACCTCCATGCCGCGGAAGCGCTCGGGCGCGGCGTCCGTCATGCGGCCGTCCTCGCCGATCACGATCACCTCGTCGAGCCCGTGGCGGCGGCCGATCTCGAAGTCCGCCGGATCGTGCCCGGGCGTGATCTTGAGCGCGCCCGTGCCGAAGTCCGGGTCCACGTGCTCGTCGGCGACGATCGGCAGCCGCCGCCCCACGAGCGGCAGGATCGCGGTCTCGCCGACCAGCCGCGAGTAGCGCTCGTCGTCGGCGTTCACGGCGATGCCCGTGTCGGCGAGCATCGTCTCCGGCCGCACGGTCGCGACCGTGATCGAGCCGGAGCCTGACTCGAGCGGGTAGTCGATCGAGTAGAGCGTGTCCTCGACGGTGCGCTGCTCCACCTCGAGGTCCGAGATGGCCGTGCGCAGGCCGGGGTCCCAGTTGACCATGTAGTTGTCGCGGTAGACGAGTCCCTTCTCGTACAGCCGCACGAACACGAGCGTCACGGCGCGCACGTAGGCGTCGTCCATCGTGAAGCGCTCGTCGTCGTAGTCGAGCGAGGCGCCGAGACGGCGGAACTGCTCGTTGATCGTGCCGCCGTGCACGCGGCGCCACTCCCAGACCCGCTCGACGAACGCCTCCCGCCCTAGCTCCTCCTTGGTCGTGCCGTCCTCCTCGAGCGCCTTCTCCACCTGGCGCTGGGTGGCGATGCCGGCGTGGTCGGTGCCGAAGATCCACTTGGCCCGCTTGCCGCGCATGCGCGCTACCCGCATGCAGAGGTCCTGGATCGAGCCGTTCAGCGCATGGCCCATGTGGAGGGAGCCGGTCACGTTGGGCGGCGGCACCGCGATCGAGTAGTTCTCCTGCGCTGCGCCCTCCGGGGCCGGGTGGAAGATGCCGGCCTCGCGCCAGCGCGCGAACACGCGCGACTCCACGTCGGCGGGCTCGTAGCGGGTGCGCTCCTCGAGCACCTTCAGGCGGTCCTCCGCGGCCATAATCGGCCCCTAGTGTGCCAACCCCGACACGGCCCGATCGTCGAGGACGTCTACAGGCGGTTGAACGAGATCGACCTCAGCGCGGTCGATCAGCTGTTCCATCCCGAGGCCGAGTGGCACTGGGGCGCCAGCGCTCCTGGACAGTCGGTCTTCCGCGGGCATGAAGAGATCCGCGACGGGCTGATGCTCTGGAGGGACTCGTGGGGCGACTTCCGGATGGCGCCCGAGGAGATCATCGAGGCCGACGACCACGTGTTCGTCATAGCGCGATACCAAGCGACGGGCGCGGGCAGCGGAGTGCAGTTCGAGGCGACGGTCGCGCACCTCTTCCGGATCCGCGACGGCCTGCTCGCGGGCTGGTGGATGTTCGGCGACTGCGACAAGGCCCGGCGCCGCTTCCTGGCCGGCGACCGCCCGGACTAGTGGTCGCCTCCGCAAATGCGCTCGCGTTCGGCGGCTGCGAACCTTCGCCTGGCCGGCCCCGCGATGCTCGCCAATGCGCTGCATTGGCTGCGCTCCCGTGCCCGCCCAGTCTCGGTTCTCGCTCGCCGAGCCACGACCGCATTTCCGTCGGAGACCACTAACCGCAGCGGCGGAAGCGGATCACCCGCCGGCCGACGTTGCCGGCCGTGTCCACGGCGCGCACGCGGAGCCGGTGGCGGCCGGGCTCCAGCTTCCGCAGCGGCACGCTGACGCGGAAGGTCTTGCTCTGGGTCCTCTTCCTGCGCCCCGGCGCCCGCGCCGCGACGAAGCGGAGCGGCGACTGGTCGAACACCTGGATGCGGGCGCGCAGCCGCTCGCGGCGGCAGCGCCGTGGCCGGAGCACCCGGATGTGGGGCCGCAGGTTGTCGCGCGACCCGGGCGCGATCGGCAGTCCTGCCAGCCGGGTGTGGCGGACCGCGCCGAGCCGCACGCGCTGCGGGTGGTCGCCGACCGGCACCTCGGCGACCTGCCGCTCGCCGGCGTACTCGAGGACGACCACCTTGTCGTCGCCGCTCACCGAGACCCAGCAGTGCCTGCCGCCCAGCCCGTTGGTGGACCAGTACGGCTTCTCGCCGACCTGGAAGATCTTGAAAGCGAAGGAGTCGCGCTGCACGATCGCCGCGTAGTCCGACATCGTCCCGGCGGCGCACAGCTTGTTCCCCTGCGGGTTCATCGCCAGGCCGTGGTGCGCCGAGTCGAGCAGGTAGTTCTCGCGCGGGGTGCCCTTCGCCTCGTCGCTCAACGGGAGGTCCGCGACGCGCAGCACGCGGCCCTGCTGGCGGTCGTACTCGATGAAGCCGTGGTGGAAGGAGATCTGCGCGTAGACGAATCGCTCGTCGGGCGACAGCGCCATCGGTCTCACCGCTGACTCCATTTCCGGGTAGCCGGCCTCCTCGAGCTTCTGTCCCATGTCGAAGCGTTCGAGCAGCTGCATCGTGTTCGCGTCGACGATCTGGAACCAGCGCTCGCCCTTGCTCGTGTCGCGGATGAGCTCGAGCGGGCCGATGAGCGACTGGTCGGTGGGCGTGTAGACGCGCCCGATGCTCGCGTGGAAGACGAGGCGGCCGTCCTTCGAGTAGTTGTTCTCGTGCGGCGAGTCGCCCGACGGGAACTCGCCGGTCTTGCGCCCGGTCCGCGCGTCGAGACGGTGGACCTTGTTCGCGGTCGAGTCGGAGATCAGCAGGCTCTTGCCGTCCGGGGAGATCGCCATGTGGTCGGCGCGCTGTCCCTCCATCGGGAACCGCCAGATGATGTTCTGGGTCTTCAGGCTGATCCCGACGACGTCGGCGAAGCTGGGGCGCGACACGTAGACGAAGCGGCCGTCGTGCGAGGTGAACATGTCGTCGGTGAACTGGTCGTTGCCCTCGCCGACCGCCTGCCGGATCGCGAGGAAGAACGCCTGGCGCTCCGGATCGCTCTGGATCTCCGCGAGACGCTCCTCCTTGTCGGGGATCACGTTGACCCGCGCCAGCCGCTTGAAGTTGCGGGCGTCGACGATGTCGGCGGTTCCCTCCCAGTTGTTGCCGACGAACATCACCTGCCGCGTGTCGCGCCGCTTGGGCGGACCCTCGGCGGCGGCCGGCACGGCGGCGACGAGGATGGCAACCAAAGCGGCGCAGACGGCTCGTGTCACGGCGGTGACCCTAGCCTCAGAAACCAGCGTCCGAGCCGGTTCCCCTCCTCCAAGTCGAAGACCTCGACCGCGATGAAGCTGAACCACAGCGCCCCGAGCCCCCACCCGGGCTCCTGTGGGACAGCCAGGATCCAGCGCTGGTCGTCGCGCAGAAAGAGCACCGCTCCGTCGTCCCGCACCTCGGTGATCGTGCCGGCAACGACCTCCGTCTCATCCCCGCCCGGCATCCCCTTCACCCACACCCGCACGGAGCGGCCCTCAGGAGAGAAGCCGAGCGCGCCGCCTACGCGCTCCAGTAGACGGAGCCGCACCTAGGCCGACTCGGCGTGGTGCTCGCCGGTGTCCTCGTCCGGCGCTGCCTCGGTGACCAGCGTGGGCTTGAGGCCCTTCTCGATCGTCTCCTTGGTCACCACGCACTTCTTCACGTCGCGGCGGGAGGGCAGCTCGAACTGCACGTCGAGGAGCGTCTCCTCGAGGATCGAGCGCAGGCCGCGCGCGCCGGTCTCGCGGTCGAGGGCGCGGTCGGCGATCGCCTGAAGCGAGTCCTCTGCGAAGACCAGCTCGATGCCGTCGAACTGGAAGAAGCGCTGGAACTGCTTGACGAGCGCGTTGCGCGGCTCGGTGAGGATCGTGACGAGGTCGTCGCGCGTGAGCTGATGGATCACGGAGCAGACGGGCAGGCGACCGATGAACTCGGGGATCAGCCCGTACTCGACGAGGTCCTCGG
>Ga0081538_10004126_pt1 | contig 13498 bp, 14 predicted proteins | sample TabmetS5T2R1_FD_71022 | JGI IMG/M metagenome (GOLD analysis project Ga0081538, IMG submission 71022) | Tabebuia heterophylla rhizosphere microbial communities from the University of Puerto Rico - S5T2R1 | ecosystem: Host-associated > Plants > Roots > Rhizosphere ...
CCAGAAACCCACACGCATCGTCTCGGTGACGCTGGCAACGGATGAAATTCTCCTGGCGCTGGTCGGGCCCCCACGGCTGCTCGGCGTCACCTATCTGGCCGATGATGAACGGGTGTCCAATATGACCCAGGAAGCGGCCGCAGTGCCGCACAAAGTGCGGGCTGATCCGGAGCAGATCATCTCCCTGCAACCGGACCTGGTCTTCGTGGCCGGCTTCTTGCGCGGCGAATTCATCAGGCTCCTCCAGGCCGCGGGGTTGGTGCTGTTCCAATTCCAAGAATACGATTCGATCGCCGAGGTCCAGCAGAATATTCGCCTCATCGGTCGGGTGGTGGGCGAAGAGGCGAAGGCTGAGGCACTGGTCGCCGCAATGCAAGCCAGGCTGCAGGCCTTGGCGGAGCAGTTGCGCCCGCTTGGGACTCGCCCCCGCGTGCTGTACTGGGGCTCACACGGTTATACGGCCGGACGCATGACCTCGATAGACGATCTGATCACCTATGCCGGCGGCGAGAACCTCGCCGCCACCTATGGCATCACCGGACCCGCCAGCCTCTCCGCTGAGCAGGTGTTGGCGATGAATCCGCAGGTCATCGTCAGCGGCAGTCTCGACCAAGATGCGCAGCACGGCTTACCCGCCGCGCTGCTGCATCCGGCGTTGCAGGGGACAGAGGCGGTAAAGCGCGGGAGAGTCTATACCGTCCCCAGTCGATACCTGGTGACCATCTCGCAATTCATTGTCGACGGCGTCGAGGCATTCGCCCGCGTGTTGCATGGCACAGCCCTCGGCCCAGGAGGGCAGCTATGAAGCCGCAGGATGTGCCGGCATGGGCCACGGTGGCGCTCCTCGGTGGTCTGCTTGGACTCGTCGGGGTCGCTGCCCTGGCCATCGGCAGTGTCAGCGTCCCCGTTGAGCGCACCATCGCCATATTGCTCCATCAACTGCATCTGACCGAGGACGTGACCTGGACGCCCATGCAAGCCACCATCATTCTGCAAGTACGCTTCCCGCGCGTCGTAATGGCGGCGCTGGTGGGTGGGGGATTGGCCCTCTCAGGGGCGGTGATGCAGGGGATCTTTCAAAACCCCATGGCCGATCCAGGGCTCCTTGGGGTGTCCAGCGGGGCCGCGCTGGGGGCAGTGCTAGCGCTGACCCTGGGGTTGGCTATGCAACACTACCTCATACTCCCCGGTTTCGCCTTTCTGGGCGGTCTGGCGGCGGCCAGCGTGGTCTATGGTTTGGCGACCTCAGGCGGCAAAACCCCGATCGCAACCCTGCTCCTGAGCGGTGTCGCGGTCAGTTCCCTGAGCACCGCCTTCACCTCGTTTATTCTCACCCGCTCACAGTACAGCATGATGCGGGAGATCCTCTTCTGGCTGATGGGTGGTCTGGAAGCCAGTAGCTGGGACCATGTCCGCCTCACCACCCCGGTGGTGCTCCTTGGCGTGACGATTATCTTGCTCTTCACCCGCGATCTGGATATTTTACTCTGTGGTGAACAGCGTGCCCTCACCCTCGGTGTCGATGCCCAATGGTGTCGGCTGGTCCTGCTGACGCTGGCCACAGCAGTCACGGCTGTGGTAGTGTCCCTCAGCGGCACGGTTGGTTTCGTCGGGCTGATCGTTCCGCATATGCTGCGCCTCCTGGTCGGACCTCAGCACCATCGCCTCCTACCTGTGAGCTTCTTGGGTGGGGCGTTGTTCCTCATTCTCGCTGACCTTGTCGCCCGCGTCCTTGCGCGGCCTCAGGAGGTGCGCCTTGGCATCATCACCGCGTTTGTTGGGGTGCCCTTTTTCCTCTACCTATTACGCACCAATCGCCGTGGGCTTGACCCCTTATGATCGCCTCCCCGTGCGCCGCTGACACCGCTGCCCATACCCTCACGCTGCAGCACATCACCTATCAGGCTGGGAAGCGCCAGATCCTCAAGGACATTTCCCTGCACGTGAGCGGCGGAGAACTGATCGCCATCGTGGGTTGCAACGGCGCGGGAAAGTCGACGCTGCTGCACGTCATTGCCGGCTTGCTGCCGGTCAGCCAGGGAGACGTACGGCTCGACGGGCAGCCGCTGAGCCACTTGACGCGCAAGGCCATCGCTCGTCAGATGGCGCTGCTGCCCCAACAGGCGCGCATCGACTTCGGGTTTCAGGTGCACGATGTCGTGCGCATGGGCCGCCACCCCCACCGTGGACGCTTTCGCTCGGCCTCGCCGCATGATGAAGCTACGGTGCACCGAGCCATGGCGGCAACAGGCACAGAGTGTCTGGCACAGCGCCTCATCACCGAAGTCTCCGGGGGAGAGCGGCAATTGATTCTCCTCGCCCAGGCACTGGCGCAAGAGCCGCAGTTTTTGCTGCTCGACGAGCCAACCGCCAACCTCGACATCGCCCATCAACGTCATGTCATGCAACTCTTGCAACGGTTAGCGAGAGACGGCATGGGGGTGGTGGCCGTGATGCACGACCTCAGCATGGCCGTTCGGTGTTTCCCTCGACTGATCCTGCTCGACGACGGTGTGGTGGTCGGCGATGGCCCGCCGATCGAGGTGCTGAGTGTGGAAACGATCAAGCGCGTGTTTCGAGTGCAGGCACGGTTTTCCCGGGATCAGGAACACGGAGAGCCGTTACTGTGGTTTCCAGTGTAGCGGAGCGAGAGCAATCGCATGGCTCAGGTCGTATCTTCATTGGCGCTATTTGCGCTGGCGGGATGCTGTGAAATCGGCGGTGGGTATCTCCTCTGGCAATGGTGGAGAAATGGCGCTCACTGGGGCGTAGGAGCCGTCGGCGCGCTGGTGCTGTTGCTCTATGGCATTGTTCCAACCTATCAGCCGGCACATTTCGGGCGGGTCTATGCCGCCTATGGAGGAATTTTCGTTGTACTTTCGATTATTTGGGGATGGGGTGTGGACCGCATCGTGCCAGATCGGTATGATCTACTGGGTGGTGGCCTCTGCCTGGCTGGGGTAGCAGTGATCATGTACTGGCCGCGATAAGTGCACGCCCCTTAGCAGTCACTGATGGCCGTGGGGGACAAGTACATTGTAGGCCGGCCAGCATACGTGGCTCACCCGCAGGGTATCGACCGGTCTGCCCACGAGCGGCAGCGTTCGAGCTCATGCAGGCCCAGTCCATCCAGATGGGCGTGGATCGCATGGAGGCATCCGGCATGGCATCCTCCGCGAGTCATCACACAAGGCGGCTGCTCGGGGCCCTCAGCCTGACGACCAGCCTGATGGTGATTGAGGTGGTGGGCGGGTTGTGGACCGGGAGTTTGGCGCTCCTAGCCGATGCGGGCCATATGCTGACCGATGTCGGTGGCTTGAGCATGAGTCTGCTAGCGGTATGGTTCACCCAGAAACCTCCCACGACGGAGAACACCTACGGCTATTTGCGCGCAGAGATTTTGGCCGCCGTGGCGAATGGCGTGGTGCTCTTCTTGGTGGCCGGTTATATTCTGTATGAGGCCATCCTGCGAGTCTGGGCCCCCCCTGAGATCAGCGCCGGTCCCATGCTCGCCATCGCGGTCCTCGGCCTCGGAGTCAATCTACTCGGCATGGGGCTCTTGCACCATGGGGCCGGGACCAGCCTCAACATCCGGGGCGCGTACCTGGAAATGCTGAGCGACACCCTGGGATCCATCGGCGTTATTGTCGCAGCTGTCATCATCCAGACCACCGGATTTTACCTCATCGACCCCCTGAGCAGTGCGGCGATCGGCCTCTTCATTCTGCCTCGGACGTGGGCCCTGGTGCGTCAAGCCTTGCACATCCTGATGGAGGGAGTGCCGCCACATCTCAACGTTCGTGAGATCGACGCGGCGATGATCACGGTGCCCGGCGTCCGTGCGGTGCACGACCTGCATGTCTGGACGTTGACGTCAGGGAAGGATGCCATGAGCAGTCATGTTGTCGTCGACGATCTGGCGGCAGGCCACCGTACCCTTGGCGCGCTCCATACACTCTTGCACGAGCGCTTCGGGATCGAACACACGACTATTCAGCTCGAATCAGAGCCGTTAGTGCAACTCATCTCACGGCCGGACAACCGCTTGCCGGCCGATCACCGCGACGGGCGAGAAGGAGGTTAACCCGTATGAGCAGTGCCTTGCGCAACGATGCCCCTGCACGCCGGCGCTCGGCCTCACTTTGAGCACCTGGTGGTGCACTACGGGGATTGCCTGGGCGCGGTCAGTCCGCCCTCCCCCTTCGCATCGATCAGAGTGGACTCCAGGGCAGCGAAGTGGATAGAGCTGTTTCCTCTCCACAAGATAGTGTATGATTGACAGGAAATGACGTGACACGAGGTTGGTTGGGCCGGGGAGGATCCCTGCGCTACCCGCAACAGCAGGCAACCGCTGGAGACCATGATGGCTGATCTGCGCAAGGTATGGAGAGTCGGGCCCCTACTCATCGTAATGATGGTGACGGTCCCAGGGCTGTTGAGGCTTCTCGAGCAGGGTGGATACTGGGCGGATGGCACCACCACCCCAGCCATGCCGACGTCGACCCGAACTGTTGTGGCACCGGATTTTGCGTTACGAGATCTGGATGGCATCATGCGAGATCTGGCCAGCTTTCGCGGCCGAGTCGTTTTACTCACCTTCTGGACCACTTGGTGCCCGCCATGCCGGACCGAGATGTTGTCGATGGCAGGACTGTACCAGGCTTATAAGGATCAGGGCGTTGAGGTTGTGGCGGTCTCCAGTGATGTGCAAGGGGTCGAGGTGGTCCAGCCGTTTGTGACCCAACTCCACCTGAGCTTCACGACCTTATTGGATGCCACTGGACAGGTCACGCGCTTGTACGGTGTCACCTCGCTTCCGACCACGTATCTACTGGATCGTGAAGGACGGCTCGTAACCGTCGCGGTGGGCGGCTATGATTGGTCGAAAGCCGGCGCCAGCACGCTCATCAAGTCGCTGCTCGATGCCGGCCAGCAGGCAGCCGGGCTGGGCGATTCTGAGGCGATGCGACGGGTAACGAGTGCGGAGGTGCAGAAGATTGCCGGTAGACCACCAGAGATTCCAGCAACATTTGGATGGTGGTAAGCAGTTAGGAGGAGAACACGATGCGACGCAAGGCGGTGTGCCATGTGACCACAATCGTGGCAGCCCTTGGGTTGCTTTTGGGTGGAAAAGGAGCCGACGCACGGGAGCACCTGTTCGAAGCTCTGGGCATGGCCAAAGTTCCGCCAAAAGCGGCTCCGGACTTTACGCTGCTTAACACCGATGGGCAGCAAGTATCGCTGCAACAATACCGGGGGAAGGTGGTATTCCTGAATTTCTGGGCGACATGGTGTATCCCTTGCCGCGAAGAGATGCCAGCTCTGGAACGCTTGCACCAGACGTATCAAGCGCAAGATCTGGCCATTATCTCGATCGATCTCAAAGAAGGGGCCGAGCAGGTCAAGGCCTTCTTTCAGAAGCACAACCTCTCGTTCCCCTCTCTACTCGACCCAAACGGCACGGTTTTCCGAGACTATATGGTGGCGGGGATGCCAACGACCTATCTGATCGACCGTGATGGCACCCTGCTCGCCCGTGGGGTGGGTGGGAGAGATTGGACTCGGGCCGAGGCCCTGCAGCTCATCCAGGTATTGCTGAAGCCAACGCCAGTGGTGCTGCAGCCGGCTCCACGGGCGTCACCGGAATGAACAATACTGAGCAGGCGGCTCGGACACCACAGCGCCTAACCCTCGTCTTGGTTATCCTGGGGATCGTCATCGTGGCGGCGGTGATGCTGTGGGAACATCTGACCCAGCCGTCAGGTCCGCCGGCGAGGCTTCAGGGCAGTGACCCCACTGCCGTATCCTCGGCGGGGCTCGACACGTTGTATACAGCGCTCGGTATGCGTCGTCCTGTGGAGCCTTCCGCGGCGCCAGATTTCACCCTTCTGACCCTTGGAGGCCAACCCACCCGGCTACGGGAATTCAGAGGGAAGCTCGTCCTGCTGAATTTTTGGGCCACCTGGTGCGCCCCCTGTTTGCACGAGATGCCCAGCATGGAACGGCTCTACCAGACCTTCAAACAGACAGAGTTCGCGTTGTTGGCTGTGTCCATGGATCGCCAGGGGGAAGGTGTCGCCAGACCCTTTGTGGACAACTTGAAGCTGACGTTCCCAGTCTTGCTCGACAGCACCTTGGAGGTGAGCCGCCAGTATAGTGTGCGCGGCCTACCCACCACTTATCTCATCGATCCTGATGGGCTGCTGATCGGCGTGGTCGTCGGTGCCCGAGACTGGTATAGGACCGAGGCCAAAGCGCTCATCGCGGCCTTGCTGCGACAAATGCCGCCATCGTCCGATCGTCGGGAACAAGCGTTGCCCGAACAGCTCCCGGGTTCTTCAGGGACTCAGTGACATCGACGTCAGGAAGGAGGAACCATGGAGTTCGGCATCTGTATCCCTCATTACGGCAAACCCATCGACATCCCAAAGATCATCGAGACGGTGCGGCGGGCTGAAGAGCTCGGATTTGAATCGGTGTGGGTAACCGATCACATCCTGGTACCGCAAACGCTGGAGATCATCTACCGTGACCATATGCTGGACCCCCTCGCGGTGCTCAATTATGTCGCGGCCATCACCACACGCGTCAAAATCGGCACCAGCGTTATCATTTTGCCCTATCGCAATCCCATTGTGGTAGCGAAGATGCTGGCCACCACCGATCAACTCTCGGGCGGCCGCTTGATTTTCGGCGCAGCCGTGGGCTGGATGGAACCGGAGTTCGCAGCCTTAAGGGCGCCCTTCGCCGACCGTGGGGCCTTTAGCGATGAGAGTTTGCGGTTGATCAGAACGCTGTGGACGCAGGAAAAGGTAAGCTTTGAGGGCCACTACTTCACATTCACCGATATGCAGGCGTCACCACGGCCGCTGCAACAACCGCATCCGCCCATCTGGGTCGGTGGCAACAGCCCGCGGGCACGGCGCCGTGTGGCGGAGTTTGGGGATGGCTGGCACGCCACCGCCATGCCCTTCGATGAGCTCAAGGCGGGTATCGCCGATGCACGCAACAAGTGGGTGCGGCGGGGACGCCCCGGCGAACCGGTCTTCTCCATGCGCATCCCCTGCTCCATCGAGGGGATTTCCCAGGAGATTTTGCGCTACACGCCCCGACGACCCGGTCGAGACCATCTGACGGGGAGTGTCTCTGCCATTGTGGATCGCCTGGGGACCTATCAGGATCTCGGCATCCACCATCTGGCGCTGGAGATGTCTACGCAGTCGCACGAGGCGACTGTTGCCAGCCTTGAGGCCTTTGCAACGCGTGTTCGACCGCAGCTCAGGGGCTAGACGCCGCCTCTCGCCGCCCTGGCCACCGCACAAGCCTTCGGCCTGAGCGCAACCACTTCAGGTGCGACCTCAGACCGGCCAGCGGATTCACTCGGATGGTTTGTCGCGGCGTTGCTGTCGCAGGAATTGCTCCAGCTCTTGGACCAGCTGATCGCCGCTGGGTAACTCGGATTCCCGCCGAGGCGGAGCATCTTCCCCCTCTTCCGACTCGCGCTCCTCAAGCTGCCGCACATAGGAGGCCACGGCGGGATTGTTGGCGATCACCTCCGCGACCTTGGTTTCAAAGTCGCTCACGGCCGTTTCCACATCACGCAGGTCAAGCGGATGATCAAGCACCCCCAGGACACGGCGCACCAGGGCATACATGGCCTTGGGATTCGGGGTGTTCGACAGGTAATGTGGCACGTTCGCCCAGAGACTGACCGCGGGTATGCCCTCGCGCCGGCAGGCATCGTTGAGAATGCCGACGATCCCGGTGGGGCCCTCATAGCGCGAGGTTCTGACGTTGAGATGCAGCCGGGCGGATAATTCCGGGTCAGTCGTTGAGCCGGTGATACGCACCGGCCGCGAATACACCACCTCTGCCAGCAAGGCGCCGAGTGTCAACACCATGCTCACCTGGCATTGGCGTGCCAGGTCGAGAATCGCCTTGATGTAGGTTTTCCATTTCAGATGTGGCTCGATGCCGACGCCGATCACCAAGTCCTGCACTAGGCTGGGATCCTGAACGTAAAAAAACTCGTTGGCAGGCCAGGTGATCTCGCGTTGGCCTCTGACCAGGCGCACGCGCGGGCGGAGCTCGGCGAAATTATAGAACTCCTCCGGCTCTAGACTGGCAAATTTCTCGGCATTCAACCGCGAGCAGAGGAATTGCGCCGCGCTAGTGGCCGCTTCTCCTGCATCATTCCATCCCGCAAACGCCAAAATGAGGACTGGCTGACGGAGCGATGGCTGTGTGTCAACAATTAAAGGGTCCACGAACCCCTCCTCCCCAAGTGAACTCGCACCTTCACCTATCTCCCACCCGACCCGTCGCTAGTCTTCGAGACGGGTCAACGGAAAGAGATTCGAGTCTATACCAAATTGCGCTCGATGTATATGGCATTCCCTCATTGCTGCGTCATCTCAGGCAGCTTGAGCCATTCAGGATTCGCCCCCAGGCGCCTGGCCTCCAGGGGTAGAGTGGTCTGCAGCATGGTTTGGGCCTTGTTGATCCCCGCGTTGACGTCGGCAATGGCCTTCTCCAAGCGGTCGATATCGGCGTGTATCCGGCCGCGATCGAAGACGTCTCGGGTATACTGGGCGATCTGGCGTGTGTAGTTGTACAGCATCTCCAGACGGTCGCGCTCCTGGAGATGCTGCTGAAGCTGGACAGACCAGTGCCGAGCCAATTGCTGCCAATAGTCGGGCCCTCGCCCCAAGAGATCCTTGGGCGACGGCGCAGATGGTGCTTCACCGGGCGCGGCAGCATCGGTCGGCGGAGCCTTGGCGGCATCGTCGCCTGGAGTGGGGAGTGGCGCCGGCGGACCGGCCCTCTCCACTTCGAAGGTGGATCGGTATTCCGGTGGGATGCGACTCGGATTATCGGTGAAGTGCACATTGCCCTGGTGGTCCATCCACTTGTAGATCTGCCCCCAGGCAAACCCCACCCAGAAGACGCTCAGCCATGCAGCGATCAGCCACACAGGCATGGTCGATCCTCTCCCCGCGCGAGATTTTCCTCGCCTCTCGTGGGCATAGGCCCCGGCAGAAGGCTCGCAACCGTCAACGACGCACCGTCCGCTCCCTCTCCTGCCGGGAGCGGGAAAACCGTCTGGGCACTGCACCTGGCTCCTCATGGACCTGGATAGGGGAAGACGGGTTTGATTTCCAGGTCGGAAATCACCTCTTTGACGCCCGATACGGTCTGCGCGATGTGGATGATCTCGTATTCCAGCTCCGCGGAGTCGATGAGCCCGCTCATCCAGACGATGCCGTCATCGGTGCGCACATCCACATCGATGCCACTGGTAATCGGGTTGGCGGCGAGCAACGCCCTGATGCGGCAGCTCAGTGTCAGGTCGTTGAGCTTCTTCTCCGAAGCCGGCGTCGGTTGATATTCGGGATGCTGTGCCATGTAGATCACCACGTCGGCCGCCGTCTCCAGGCTCATATGTTCGATATTGAGCACCACGTCGTAGAGGGCGGGGTCGCGCCAGTCGACGTTGAACAGGTAGCGCATGTTGCGTAGCCGCTCCTCATCCACCTGCTGGAGGTATTGCCTGGCGGCCTCACGACTCGCCAGACCCTGGCGCTCGATGGCGACTTTGAGTCGATACTCCAGGGGCGCGATCAAGCGCACTTTCATGACGTGGCTGATGCCCTTCAGAAGTTGTTGCCCCCCCTGTCCATGATAGACCAGTCTGCCTTGCTGGGCCAGCTCGCACATCGCCGCCTGGATAAAAATCAGATAGAGCCGGCGTGATTTCGTGAGCCGTTCCCAAAAGCTTGGAGTCTTCTCGAAGACCTCAGAGAGCTTGGGCTCAGAGACTCCGTACTTAGCCGCCGCCTCGATGAGTGCTTCGCGACTGATGCACCGATATCCGAGCCGATCGGCTAGCCGTTCGGCCAGCGCCCGGCCACCGCTGAGGGACCCTCGTGAAATGGTAATAATGGACATGGGCTCCTCCTTTCAAACTGAGCCGCCCTACCGAGGGCACCTTGAGGCCGCGCCCTCATCCTATGGTCCCTGTCGACGCTGCTTCGCTTCGGCCAGCGCCTGCGTGAGCGCCGGGATGATCTGCAGACAATCACCCACGATGCCATAGTTCGCCACCTGAAAAATCGGCGCTTCGGGGTCGGTATTGATGGCGACAATCGTCTGTGCACGCTGGATACCGATCGTATGATTCATCACCCCACGGACGCCCAGCGCCACATAGAGCTTCGGCGCGATCGCTTTGCCGGTCAGGCCGACCTGATGCTGCCGGGGGAGCCAATTGGCATCTGTGACGCGTCGCGTCGCCGCGATGGCCGCCCCGAGGACCCCCGCCAACTCGCGCGCCAGTTTGAGATTCTCACGGCGCCCTAAGCCGGTGCCCACGCCCACGACGATGTCCGCATCTTCCAGAGAGGTAGCGCTCGCATCGACTTCCTGGGTGGCCTGCACCGTCTGGGTCCGGATCGGGCCGACGTCTGCTAGCTCAAAGCGCTGAATACTAGGCTGACGTGACCAATCAGGGTGCATGGCCTGCAACATGCCGGGCCGCACCGTGGCCATCTGCGGAAACGTTTTCGACAGAATCGGGGCGACGATATTGCCGCCAAACGCCGGTTTCAATTGCACCAGGCGCTCCTGGTCGTCGATCTCCAGACCAATGGCATCGCCGGTCAGCCCAAGCTGGAGGCGTGCGGCGACCCGTGGTGCGAAGTCACGCCCCTTCACCGTCGCGGGGATCAGCACGGCATACGGCCGGAGCTCCTGAATGGCCTGTGCCAGGGCATTAGCGTACCCTTCCGGCGAATAGTCAGCGAGCTGGGACCCCTCCAGCCGCAACACTCGATCGGCTCCGTAAGCGGTCAGCTCGGCAGCATCCTCGTCATGATCCGGGCCGATCGCCACACCGACCACATCTCCGTGCAGTCGATCCGCCAGCTCAACGCTCTTCCCCAACAGCTCGCGGGTGGCGCTATGCATCTTCCCGAGTAGGGTTTCGCTCACCACCCAGATGGCGCGGTCCGGCCGTACCCCTGGAGCGCGGGACTTGACACGTGGCATCTCGCGCACTCCCTGCCAGGTGCCAAAGAGCCCGTGGTTCAGCAGATGCTCGGTGAGCGTGTGTACCACGTCGTCCGCGGAAGACCCATCCAGCATGACGGGTTGACGCGTGGTGGCCACCGAGTAGATCTCGGACACCCAGGTGGGTGAGCCGGCAAAGCCGAATACTGACGGGTCTTGAGAGAGATCGCTGGCGGTCAGCACCTCGACCGGCCGTTCGCGGGCGGCCTCCAGCGCTGGCGCTGGCGTTGGACCAGGCCGATTCAGCCGCTCCTCAGCGGTGAGCAGCGCCGGCAGATCGCACTCGATAACCTCCTGGCCTTCATCGGTACCCCGTGTGGCCTTGATATGGCGTCCGCCATCGCTCACCTCCAGCTTGGTGATGCCGGTGATCTGCGGGATGTCGAGGAGCTCGGCGACTTCGGGGCCGACCTGACCGGTTTCGGCATCGACCGAGTATTTGCCGCAGAAGATCAGATCGAAGCCTTCTTTTTTGAGAAACAGACTCAGGGCGCGAGCGGTGGCAAGGGTATCCGATCCGGCAAAGGCGCGATCGACGATGTGCACGGCGCGATCACAGCCAAGCGCTAAGGCCTCAACCATAGCCTCGCGCGCTTGCGGAGGCCCCATGGTCACGGCTACCGCCTCCCCCCCATGGGCCTTCTTCAATTTCACGCCCTCAACAATCGCATAGCGATCGTACGGATTAATGACGTTTGGGACCCCCTCGCGAATGAGCGTCTTCGTCTCAGGGTCGAACTTGAGATCCGTTACCAGCGGGACTTGCTTGACTAAGATGACCACTTTCATAGGGAATGCTCTCCTCGTTTCTCGGTCCGCCACCGATAGCCTGGTCCTGTGCGCCTACCCCTGTGATGGTCCCACAGTCACCCTCTCGCCGATGCGAGCCCTGCAGGAGGTGCGGCTCAGCGGGTAGTCGTATGCTAGCCTCATTTACATTAAATGTAAACTCTTTCCGAGGTTTTGGCTTGTCGGCTGCGCGATTTTGTGCTACAAGGGCGCCAGGTCAGCAGTTGACAAGCTGTATTCACTTACCTGACGGAGGAACAACTCATGAAAGTGATTAAACCCCATGAGGTCCCCGAGGAAGCCGCCGACAGCCCGCTCTTTACCGGTGGCCGCGTCACCCGACAGTCGTTGGTAACGCCTGAGATGGGGGATAACTTCAGTATTAACATTGTCAATTTCAGCGCTGGCGCACGCAATAAGATGCATATCCACACCAGCGATCAGGTGCTGTTCGTCACCGCGGGGAAAGGCATCATCGCCACAGAAACGACCGAAGAGGTCATTACCACCGGGGATGTGGTGCACGTCTCAGCCGGGGAAAAGCACTGGCATGGGGCGACTCCGGACTCAGCCTTCTCCCACATTGCCCTGACAGCCAAAGGCAGCCGCACCACCCAGGTGGAGGAGTAAGCTGAAGGGCGGCGTGTACCTGTTGACCGCCGGAGGCCTTCCAAGGAACTGCTCCTCGGACGTGACCGTTACCTAGAAGTCCCGGCGGACTTTTTCGCCAACGCATAGGCCAACGCCTGGGCCCGGCGAGTCAAACTCTGGACCATCCGGTGACGGTGGTGTTGTTCATACTCTGCCATACCCTGGCGCACATAGGCTATGCCGTGCTTCAGCGCCGTGTAAATCAAGCGGGCGAGCACATGCGCGGTGGCTGTGATCGCCCTCGGCGTACCCAACCGGGCTTTCACCCGTCGGAAGAAGCCCCCAGGTCGTTCTGCCTGCGCTGCAGGCACGACGCGGCCAGCCGCAGCGCGGTCGTCACCCGATTGGCACGCGGCTTCGTGCCGCTGCACGCTCACACATAGCGGAAGCGCATCCTGCAGCCATTTCCCCCTGTCTTCTCCAGGATCCACCGGATGGCGGGCCATCGCCTGAGAGCCTAGATTTTGCCTCGGCCCATAATCGTTGGATCTCCATGTGGCTGATGCCCCTGCGACTGAGACACGACATGTTCCTGTAGTGATGGTCATCGAATCCCCTCCCCGCCGGGAGGGACATCTGCGGGTGACGCTCGTTTCGTGCCACGCTGCACCCACAGCTGAGATGGTCGGGGGCGATTAGGCAGCTGCCGTGGTGATCGCCGGAATTTCCATATCCGACCGGGAAGGGAGGAGTGCCATGCAATACGTGATTTTGGGCCAGCATCCCCCGGATCTCTGTCAGACCTCCAATGTCAAAACCCGTGAGCGGGTCGGGGAGATGATGACGCAATTGGAGGTGGCCCAGCAGCGGCACCAGGTGCGCGTGCTCTCCGGCCACGCGCTGGGCGCGTCCCATCGCATGGTGGTGCTCACCGAAGCGCCGACCGTGGAGGCGGTGCGCGACTTCGTCATGGAGACCGGCCTGGTGCAGTGGAACAGCGTCGAGATCTATCCGTCGTGGGCCTTGGACGAGGCCATTCGCCAGGCCAGCG
>Ga0081538_10004127_pt1 | contig 13497 bp, 17 predicted proteins | sample TabmetS5T2R1_FD_71022 | JGI IMG/M metagenome (GOLD analysis project Ga0081538, IMG submission 71022) | Tabebuia heterophylla rhizosphere microbial communities from the University of Puerto Rico - S5T2R1 | ecosystem: Host-associated > Plants > Roots > Rhizosphere ...
AAGGGGGGGGTCTCCGCCGCCCCGGCCGAAAAGCCGTTCTGTCTGGTGTGGACGGTGTAGGGCTCGGATCGACCCGGCCGTGAGCGCCGCCGGCCGCGGACTGTCAGGCCGGCACAAGGAGCCGCCGCAGTGCGCAGGAGCCGCCGCCGACCACGGGGCCGACGGCGGCTCTGACAAGCAGCCAACCCTCCCGGACCGGCGGCGCACCGCCGCGTGCGGGCTCCGGTCGCCGGCGCCGGGATGGCAGCCACACCCTCGCGGTGCGCTCACTCGGCGGACTCGTGGTAGCCATCCGGCCCGGTGTTGCCACCTGGCCCTGAGGTTGCACAGCAGAGGACCCCTCCGAGGGTGTCCAAGTTGGGGATGCTACCTCTGGCGGGGGGACCAGGGAGGCCGGTTGGGAGGCCCGCGGGACCTGGCGGGGTGACCTCGTGCTGCGTAGGCGTGGGTCCCCCGGCCCAGCTCGGGCTGCCGGTCGACTCGCCAGGGGGCGGGGTGCCGCCCGCGGGGTCGCCCATGTAGTCGCCGTACCCGCCCGGGCCGTAGTCGCCGGCGAGGGCGCCGCTGCCGTCGAGGCCGGAACTACCTCCGGTGTCGGTGGCCCCGGTGTCGGTGCTGCCGTCGGACACCGCGCCGTCCTCCTCCTCGGCGAGCGCTGTCGGCGCGGCCACCAGGACCAGGCTGAGTGCCAGCAGCAGGCCGGCCGCCAGCAGCCCGAGCAGGGAGCGGGGCGGCGGGGCGCGATGGTGCGAGGCCGAACCGGCGCCTCGTGCCGGGGCGAGGTGGCGGCCGGGGGGACGGGTAGGGGCCATTGCACACCTCCGGGTGCGTGGGGGGCCGCACGGAGTGCGAGCAGGCCGGCCGGGGGCCAGCCCGCGCGTTCTTTCCCACCGGGCGGCCCGCCGAATAGCATCAAACCTTCAACACTTAAATAGTGCTCTGTCAGGTCAGGCCCTTTCGCAGTGCTCGAATGGGCGACCGCGTCGTGCCGGGCTGGGTATGCGGGACGGCGGCCGTCCCGTACGGTGAGGGCATGAGCATGGCGTCGTCGCGGCAGCGCTTGGCGCTTGTTCCGCCAGGGCTGGTCGACGCGGGATGGGCGGTGGCCGTGGCGGTGGCGGTCACGATCGCGATCAGGGTGGCGCAAGAGCCGGGCGCGCGAGCCCCCGACCTGCTCGCCTACATGCTGGGGTGGACGATCGGTGCCCTGCTGCTGGCTCGGCGGCGCTGGCCGCTGGGCGTGCTGGTGGCATCGTTTGCGACCCTGCAGGCCTACTACGTCTTGAACTACCCGGGCATCTCGGCGGCCCTGCCGCTGGCGGTGGCGCTCTATACGGCCGGGGCCGCCGGCCATCTGCGATGGGCGCTGCTGGTCGCCGGCTGGTTTGTTGCCGCACCGATCGTCTTCCGGCTGTTCGTGGATCCCGAACCGGCGCTGCCGGTGCTCGGCGAGCTGGTCCGGGATGCATCGCTGTGGCTGGCGACCCTGCTGCTCGGCGACGCGGTCCACAGCCGCCGCGCGCTGAGCCGCGCGTATCGGCTGCTCGAGGCGGAGCGGGCCAGGTCCGAGGGATTGCTGCGCAACATGCTGCCCGAGCCCATCGCCGAGCGGCTCAAGCAGCAGCAGCGGGTGATCGCCGACGCCGTGCCGCAGGTGACGGTGCTGTTCGCCGACATCGTCGACTTCACCGAGCATGCCGAACGCACCCCGCCGGAGGCGACGGTGACGCTGTTGAACGAGCTGTTCTCCCAGTTCGACGCGCTGACCGAGACCAGGGGGCTGGAGAAGATCAAGACGGTCGGGGATGCCTACATGGTGGCCGGTGGCCTGCCCGACCCGATGCCCGACCACGCCGGCATGGTGGCCGAGTTGGCCCTGGAGATGCTGAACGTCGCCGACGGTCGAAGCCTCCCGGATGGCGGGCCGGTCCGGCTGCGCATCGGGTTCGACTCCGGGCCGGTGGTAGCCGGCGTCATCGGCCGGCGGAAGTTCAGCTACGACCTGTGGGGCGACACGGTCAACACCGCCAGCCGGATGGAGACCACCGGGGTCCCAGGACGCATCCAGGTCACCGAGCGCACTCGTGATCTGCTCGGCGATCGCTACCTGTTCCAGGAACGGGGCAGGATCCGGGTCAAGGGCAAGGGGGAGATGCTCACCTACTTCCTGAGCAGACGAGTTCGCGAGCACGGCCACATGTTGGACCTGACAGAGCCCCATTGAGCGGCTTTGCTCTGATCTGCGCTCACGGTCGACTCCGCGGGAGCAGGGTCCGCCGCCGGGCAGGACCGGGCTCGTGGATGCTCACGCAGTCGCCGGAGGGTTCACCCGGTGGATGGCGGCCGTTCGTCGCCGGGGAGCCCGGACGGCGGCGTTCCGCCGGGCTGGCGGCGGCGCAGGAAGTAGCCGGCCAACGCGAGCACGATGAGGGTGCCGATCAGGGCGCTGAGCAGGCCGCCCCAGTCGAAGATGTCGGTGTCGCCGATCCCCAGCCCGAGGGTGAAGATGACGTAACCGACCAGGGCGCCGGCAAGGCCCAACCCAAGCGACACCAGCCAGGAAGCCGGCCCGCTCATGTTGCGGAACACATCCCCCGGCATCAGCACCCGCGCGATCACGCCACAGACGAACCCGAGCAGCAGGGCTCCGACCATGTCGACCTCCTCCTGCGTGTGCCGACCGAGGGTCATCCTAACTGCCGTCCCACCTGCGGACCAGATCGACCAGAGCCCTCGACGTCTGGGCACGGCTGCTGCGCGGCGGTAGGGTAGTGGGCTGCTAGCAGCCCACCGCAAGGGAGATACGCGCGGTGCGCAAGCTATTTGGCAACTACCGGGTGGCCGTCGAGACGGTAGTCGTCGTCGCCGCCCTGGTCGGCATCAGGGCGGTGCTGTGGTCCATCGGCCTGGAGGGCATCTCCACCAGCCCGCTCACGTCGAGCATCGTGGCTGGCGGGGTCTTCGTCATGGGTCTCGTGGTCGCCGGGACGCTGTCCGACTACCGGGACGCCGAGCGAGCGCCCACCGACCTGGCGGCGGGGCTCTACGCGATCCTGCGCGAGGCCGAATCGTTCGAAAAGAAGTGGGGCAAGCCGGACCTGCGCGCGCTCCGGGAACGCCTCATCGCCGTGGTGACGACGCTGCGGTCCGACATCAACACCGGCAACACCCGCGACTGCCAGGCGGCGGTCGAGGAGGTGGGAGCGTCGCTGCTGGAGCTGGAGGAGAGCGACGTCCCGGCGAACTACGTCGTCCGGCTGCGCGCGGAGCAGGCCGGGCTCCGCAAGTCGCTGCTGCGGGTCTACCACATCCAGCGCGAGCAGTTCCTCCCGTCGGCCAAGGCCATGATCTACACCATCGTGGTCGTCATCCTGGCCTTGCTGCTGGTCACCAACATGGGCGGCCTCACGGAGTCCCTGGTCACGCTCGGCTTCCTCTCCTTCTTCTTCCTCTACCTGCTGCGGCTGCTGAACGTCATCGACACCCCGTTCAAGGTCGGGCAGGAGCGCACTGAAGACGACGTCAGCCTCTTCCTCCTGACCGAGTTCATGGTGCATGCGCAGGCCGCCGGGGCGGACGCCGTACCTCCCGAAGACGTGGAGGCGCAGGCCGCCGTCGTCGAGGAGCAGCTGGTCGAGGCCGAGGAGGTGCAGGCCGCCGAGCTGGAGGCGGCCGCCGAGGCGGAGGAGGCGTCGCCGTGAGCTGGCGCTGTCGGTGGGTGGGTCTACCGTCGGTGCCACAGGAGCCCAGCGTGCGTAAGGGGACACCATGACCACGCTCGAGAACCGGCCGAACACCGCACTCCTCGTCGTCGACGTGCAGAACGGCGTCGTCGGGGGAGCGCACCAGCGCGACGCGGTGGTCGCGAACGTCGGCAGCCTCGTCGACAAGGCGCGGCGGGAACGGGTCCCCGTCGTCTGGGTCCAGCACTCCGACGAGGAGCTTGAGCGGGGGAGCGAGGACTGGCGGATCGTCCCCGAGCTGGCTCCGGGCGACACCGAGCCGCTGGTCGAGAAGAACTACGGCGACTCCTTCGAGGACACCACCCTGGAGAAGGTGCTGTCGGGCCTTGGAGTGGGGCGGCTCGTCGTCGTCGGCGCGCAGACCGACGCGTGCATCCGCTCCACGCTCCACGGCGCGTTCGTGCGGGGGTACGACGCCATCCTCGTCAGCGACGCCCACACCACGGAGGACCAGACGGCCTGGGGGTCGCCGCCGCCGGACCAGGTGATCGCGTTCACGAACGTGTACTGGAAGTACGAGACGGCGCCGGGCCGGGCGGCCGGGACGGTCGAGACCAAGGACGTGGACTTCGGCGCCACGTCCTGAGCCGGCCCGGACGCCGCGCCTTCCTGGCCCGCACCACTGAGCTGCTCGATCTCGCCGGGACGGTCAGTGTGCCCGCCAGCAAGCGGGGGACTCCCTGGGAGGAGGTGCGCCGCCAGGTCCGCTCCGCCCGAGCGCCTGCCAGGAGGTGAGCGCGTTCGTCGACGCCAACATCCTGGTCCGCCATCTGACCGGCGATCCGCCCGAGCAAGGGGCGCGAGCCACCGCGTTCCTGGCCGAGGCGGACGAGCTGCTCCTGGCTGACCTGGTGGTTGCCGAGACGGTGTACGTGCTGGAGTCCTTCGACGAGGTGCCACGCGCCAGGGTCGCTGAGCTGGTCCGCGCGATCATCGCGTTCCCGGCGATCGTGGTGCTGGATTCCGTCGTGCTGCTGCGAGCGCTTGAGGTGTACGAGACCGACCGGCTTGATTTCGCGGAGGCCTACCTGGTCGCGCAGGCCGAGCGGTCGGGGATCGGCGTGATCGCCTCGTTCGACAGGGCGATCGATCGCGTGACGACCGTCCGGCGCCTTGAGCGCTAGTGACACGCATCGGGCTGCTCAGTACCGTTGGCGCATGCGTGACTCCGCGACAGGTGCGCCCCGGTCGCGCTGGACGGCGATCGTCGCCGCCAACCCCCGCGGCGCCATCTACGGCACGATCGTCGCCACCGCGGTGATCGCGGCCGCCGCCGGGCACGCCTCCCTATGGCGCATCGTGGCCGCCACCGTCGCCACCCTGGCGGTGTTCTGGCTGGCGCACGTGTACGCCGACTTCCTCGACCACGGGCTGCGCGAGGCCAGGCTCCACCTGAAGGTCCTGTCGGCCATCATGAGCAGGGAGCTGTCGATGCTGGCCGCGCCGGCGCTGTCCATCGTCTTCCTGGTGCTGGGCGCGGTCGGCCTGCTCGGCGAGGCGCTGGCGATCCGCCTCGCGCTCTGGAACGGCGTGCTGCAGCTGCTCGCGTGGGGGACCGACGTGGGGCGCCGCCGCGGACAGGCATGGCCGGGGGCGCTCCTCACGGGCGTGGTCAACGCCGTCTTCGGCGTGGTCATCATCATCCTGGAGGTGCTCCTGCACTGACCACGCCGCCTTCGGTAAGGTACACTTTAGTCGAGTATTTGTGTACCAACGGAGGCGATGATGCGGGTGGGTATCCGTGAGCTGCGGGATCGGCTCAGGCACTATGTGGCGACCGCCCGCAGCGGCGAGGACGTGATCATCACCGACCGGGGCCGGCCCGTGGCCCGCCTGGTTGCGCTCCACGAGGAGCGACCCGTGGATCGGCTCATCAGGGCGGGCTTGGCGATCCCACCTCGCCGACCCAAGGGTGACCTCGAGTGGACGCCGGTCCCGAGCGAGGGGAGCGTCAGCGACCTGATCGAGCGGTGATCGCCTACTTCGACACCTCGGCGCTGCTCAAGCTCGTCATCGCCGAGGACGGCGCCGAGCACGCCAGGTCGCTGTGGCAGCAGGCGGGCGAGGTCGTGGTGTCCCGCCTGGCGTGGCCCGAGGCGGTCGCGGCGCTGGCCGCCGCCCACCGGGGACGTCGGGTGAGCGACGAGGGACACCGGACCGCCACCCGTGCGCTCCGGTCGTGCTTCCAGCGCTGCACCGTGGTCAGCGTTGCCGACCCGTTGGTCGACCGCGCCGCGGACCTTGCCGCCGGCTACGACCTCCGCGCTGCCGACGCGATCCACCTGGCGACGGCGCTGGCCGTGACCGAGGCCGACTCGGTCTTCGTGACCTGGGACAAGCGGCTCCGGCTTGCCGCCGCCCAAGCGGGGCTCGTCTCCGCTCCCGCCGGCGCCTGACCATCCAGGGCGCTGGGGAAACCGGGCGGCGCCGTGGCGGGCGCTCGGATACCCTGATCCCGGCCACGCCATCCGCCAATGCCTGAGGAGGGCTTTCGTCGCCCATGGGCCGTCACCTCATCACCAGCGCGCTTCCCTACATCAACGGCGTCAAGCACCTGGGCAACCTGGTCGGCTCGATGCTGCCCGCCGATGTGTACGCGCGCTACCTGCGGCTCGCCGGCCACGAGGTGCTCTACATCTGCGCCACCGACGAGCACGGCACGCCGGCGGAGCTGGCCGCGCTGGAGGCCGGGCTGGACGTGGCCGAGTACTGCCGGCGCCAGCACGAGCTGCAGGCCGAGGTCTACCGCCGCTTCGACCTCTCCTTCGACTACTTCGGGCGCAGCTCCTCGCCGCAGAACCACGAGCTCACCCGGCACTTCGCCGGGCGCCTGACGAAGCAGGGGTTCATCGAGGAGCGGGACGTCAAGCAGGTCTACTCGGTCGCCGACCAGCGGTTCCTGCCCGACCGCTACATCGTCGGCACCTGCCCCTACTGCGGCTACACCGCCGCCCGGGGCGACCAGTGCGAGAACTGCACCCGGCTGCTCGACCCCACCGACCTGATCCAGCCCCGCTCGGCGGTGTCCGGCTCCACCGAGCTGGAGGTCCGCCAGAGCCGCCACCTGTACCTGCTCCAGTCCAAGCTCGCCGGCGAGCTGCGCGCCTGGATCGACTCCAAGCGGGACTGGCCGGTGCTGGTGACCTCGATCGCCCGCAAGTGGCTGGACGAGGGGCTCGGCGACCGCGGCATCACCAGGGACCTCCAGTGGGGCGTGCCCGTCGACCGGCCGGGGTTCGAGGACAAGGTCTACTACGTGTGGTTCGACGCGCCCATCGAGTACATCGGCGCGACCAAGGAATGGGCCGACGCGGACCCGGAGCACCGGGACTGGCGCTCCTGGTGGTACGACGCCGACGACGTCCGCTACACGCAGTTCATGGCCAAGGACAACATCCCCTTCCACACCATCAGCTTCCCCAGCACGATCCTGGGCAGCCGGGAGCCCTGGAAGCTGGTGGACTACGTCAAGGGCTTCAACTGGCTGAACTACTACGGCGGGAAGTTCTCCACCAGCCGCGGGGTGGGCGTGTTCATGACCGACGCCCTGGAGCTCCTTCCGCCCGACTACTGGCGCTGGTACCTGATCGCCAACGCGCCGGAGTCCGACGACGTGTCGTTCACCTGGGAGCTGTTCGCCGCCACCGTCAACAAGGACCTCGCCGACACGCTGGGGAACTTCGTGAACCGCACGCTCACGTTCACGGCGCGCCGCTTCGGCGAGCAGGTCCCGGCCGGCGGCACCCCGGGCCCGCTGGAGCGGGACCTCGCCACCGACCTGGCCGCGGCCGTCGGGTCCTACGCCGAGCACCTGGAGCGCATGGAGTTCCGCAAGGCGGCCCAGCGGCTGCGCGAGGTGTGGGCGCTCGGCAACAGCTACCTGGAGCGCGCCAGCCCCTGGACGGCCATCCGTGAGGACCCGCAGCAGGCGGCCTGCACCCTGCGCACCGCGATCAACCTGATCCGGGTGTTCGCGGTCGTCTCCGCGCCGATCGTGCCCGCCACCAGCGGCCGGCTGCTGGCGGTGTTCGGCCGGCCCGAGGCGGCCGCCTGGCTGTCGGCGGACATGGCGGCCGAGCTGGCCGCGCTCGGCCCCGGCCAGCCCTTCACCGTGCCCGGCGTGCTGTTCGGCAAGGTCGGCGACGACGACATCGCCGCCTGGACCGAGCGCTTCGGCGGCCCCGAGGACGCCCTGCCCTCGGCCTGAGGGCCTGGCGCCCACGCCGGTGCGTGAGCCACCCGACCTGGGCGACGCCGCGATCGTCGCCGCGCTGGAGGCGAGCTTCCGGATCACCGTGCGGGCGCTGGCGTTCCTGCCGGTCGGTGACGACGCCGCCTCGTGGGCCTACCGCGTGCAGGCGGCGAGCGGGCAGGCCTACTTCCTCAAGGTGCGCGCCGGCGCCGACCGGGTCCCGGGCGCGGTCGTCCCCGCCCATCTCCGGCGCCTCGGGGTACCCCACGTGCTCGCCCCGCTGGCCAGCCGCACGGGCGCCGCGAGCGTCCCGGTGGGCGGGTTCACGTTGGCGCTGTACCCCATGCTGGACGCCCGCACGGGCGCCGAGGGCGGGTTGTCGCCGCGGCAGTGGCGCCAGCTCGGCGACGCCGTCCGGCAGGTCCACGCCGTGCGCCTGCCCGCGGCGCTGACCCGGACGGTCGGGCGGGAGACGTTCCGGCCGCACCGGCGCGAGCTCGTCGCCGACCTGGAGGCGCTGCTGGCCGGCGGCGCCGGCGACCCGCTGACCCGGGAGCTGGCCGGGTTCTGGCGGGCGCGGCAGGGCGTCATCGACGAGCTGGTCGAGCGGGCCGACCTGCTCGGGCGCGAGCTTGCCCGCCGGTCCTTCCCGCGGGTGCTGTGCCACGCCGACCTGCACACCTGGAACGTGCTGGTCGACGGCGACGAGCAGCCCTGGATCGTGGACTGGGACGAGGCGATCCTGGCACCCAGGGAGCGCGACCTGATGTTCGTGGTGGGCGGCATCGGCCATGGGCTGGTGCGGCCGGGCGACACCGACCAGTTCTTCCAGGGGTACGGCCAGGTCCGGGTCGACCCGCGCCTGCTCGCCTACTACCGCGTCGCCTGGGCGGTCCAGGACGTCGCCGCCTACGGCCAGCAGGCCCTCATGCTGCCGGCGGTGGGCGAGCGGACGCGGCGCGCGGCCGTGGACGGCTTGGTGGACCTGTTCGAGCCCGGCAACATCGTCGACCTGGCGCTGGGCGGGCCGCTTTACAACGACGAGGGGCGGCGCTAACCTACAACCTCATGGTTGTAGGTGAGTTGACCGACGAGGGCGTCGACCACCTGTTCCATGCGCTGGCCGACGGGACCCGCCGCGACATCCTCCGCCGCTGCGGCCGGGGCGAGCTGTCGGTGTCGCGACTGGCCGAGGCCTACCCGATGAGCTTCGCCGCGGTGCAGAAGCACGTCGCCGTGCTGGAGCGGGCCGGCCTGGTCACCAAGCGGCGCAGCGGGCGGGAGCGGCTGGTGCGCGCCGACCCCGACGCGGTCGGCCGGGCGCGACGCGCCCTCGACCAGCTGGAGACGGCCTGGCGCGGCCGGGTCGACCGGATGTCGCAGGTGCTCGCGCAGGACCCCGACCCGACGGGAGGACAAGGCCGATGACCGTCACCCGCGTCGACAAGGACTTCGAGCGCCTCACCCTCACCGTGGTGGCCGAGTTCGACGCCCCGGTCGAGCGGGTGTGGCAGCTGTGGGCCGACCCGCGGCAGCTGGAGCGCTGGTGGGGGCCGCCGAGCCACCCCGCGACCGTGGAGGAGCACGACCTGACCCCCGGCGGCGCGGTCAGCTACTTCCTGACCGGCCCGGACGGCCAGAAGTCCCGCGGCTGGTGGCGGGTCACCGCGGCCGACCCGCCGACGTCCCTGGAGCTCGTCGACGGGTTCGCCGACCAGGACGGGACCCCGATCGCCGGCGAGCCGACCACCACGATCCAGGTGCGGCTCGGCGAGCACGGCGGCGGCACCCGCATGGAGGTGCGCGCGGTCTTCGACTCCCGGGAGCACATGGAGCGGGTGGTGCGCATGGGCGCGCCGGAGATGTTCGCGCAGGCGATCGGCCAGATCGACGCCCTGCTCGCCGGCTGACCCGGCGGCGGGACCAGAGAGGAGACAACGCGATGGACCTGATCGTGCAGACCTTCGTCACCTTCGACGGGGTGATGCAGGGGCCCGGCGGCGCCGACGAGGACCGCAGCAACGGCTTCGACCAGGGCGGCTGGCTGCCGCCGTTCGTCGACGACGACTTCGGCGAGATCGTGGACGCCTGGATGCGGCGTGCCGACGAGTTCCTCCTCGGACGGACCACCTACGAGCTGATGTACCCCTACTGGTCGCAGGTGACCGATCCCGACGAGGTGGTCGCGCAGAAGCTCAACAACCTGCCCAAGCACATCGCGTCCCGGACCCTGCGGGCACCCGAGTGGAAGAACTCCTCGGTGCTCGACGGCGACGTGGTGGAGGCCGTCACGGCGCTCAAGGAGCGGCCCGGCGGCGAGCTCCAGGTGCACGGCAGCGCGGGGCTGTTGCAGACGCTCAACCGGCACCACCTCGTCGACGAGTACCGGCTGCTGGTGTTCCCGGTGGTGCTGGGCAGCGGCAAGCGGCTGTTCGGCGACGGCACCGCGCCGACCGCGTTCAGGACGGTCCAGAACCGGACCACCAGCACCGGCGTGGTCGCGCTGACGCTGCGCCCCACCGGCGCCCCGCCCAAGGGCGAGGTCCCCGGCCTGGCGGAGGGCGCTACGGGGTGAGCCGGCCCGGGCCGCGGAACAGGAACGTGGCCTCGCGGATCGACGACAGGCCGAGCAGCACCATGAGCAGGCGGTTCAGCCCCAGCCCGAAGCCGCCGTGGGGCGGGGTGCCGAAGCGGAAGCAGTTCAGGTAGTCGGCCAGGGGCGCCGTGTCCATGCCCTTCTCGTCCGCCTGCCTGACGAGGACCTCGTAGCGGTGCTCGCGCTGGGCGCCCGTGGTGATCTCGATGCCCTTCCACAGCAGGTCGAAGCTCTCGGTCACCTGCGGGTCGTCGTCGGGCCGCAGGTGGTAGAAGGGCCGCACGCCGATCGGGAAGCGGGTGACGAACACGAGCTCGTGGCCGTGCCGCTCGGCGACCAGCGCCGACAGGCGCCGCTCGCCCTCGGGGTCGAGGTCTTCCCGCTCGCCCTCGGGGTCCCAGCCGTCGGCCCGCAGCCACGCGATCGCCTCGGCCATCGTGAGGCGCGGGAACGGCACCGCGGGGACCGTGACGTCGACGCCGAAGTGCTCGGCGACGGCCGCGCCGTGGCGGGCCTTGACCTCCTCCAGGACGTGCACCAGCAGGCGCTCCTCGAACGCCATCACGTCCTCGACCCCGGCGATCCAGGCCATCTCCACGTCGACGCCGGTGAACTCGGTGGCGTGCCTGGAGGTGAAGGACGGCTCGGCGCGGAACACCGGACCGATCTCGAAGACCCGCTCGATGCCCGCGGCGATGGCCATCTGCTTGAAGAACTGCGGCGACTGGGCCAGGAACGCCTTGCGGCCGAAGTAGTCGACCCGGAAGACCTCCGCGCCGGACTCCGAGGCGGTGCCCATCAGCTTGGGCGTGTGCATCTCGGTGAAGCCCTCGGCGTCGGCCACCGCGCGCATGGCGCGCTCCACCGTGGTCTGCACGTCGAAGACCAGGCCCTGGGCCGAGCGGCGCACGTCCAGGAAGCGCCAGTCCAGCCGCTGCTCCAGGTTGGTGTTGGCGTCCACCGGCAGCGGCACGTCGGCGCGCGCCAGCACCTCGACGGACTCGGCGACGATCTCCAGCCCCCCGAGCTTCACGATCGGGTTGTCGACCACCCGGCCGGTGACGGCCACCGCGGATTCGACCGTCAACTCGTCGAGTGTCCGCTCGAGGCCGGCGTCGTCGCCGCCGCGCCGGTTGACCACCTGCACCATGCCGGTGGGATCGCGAACGATCACGAACTGCATCACACGCTGGAGCCGCAGCGTGTTGACCCAGCCGTAGACCACGACCGTCTCGTCCAGCCTGCCGCGGAGGTCTCGAACCAGGGTGCGCATGCCGGGCACGGTATCACCTGCTCCCGCGGGCGGCGTGTCACAGCGCGGTGAGAAGGTCGCGCCGGAGAAAGGAGGCCCGCGATGGCTGACCGTCCACGAGAGGTCGAAGCATGGCTGGGCCGCTGGGACCGGGACCAGCGGGAGCGTGTGGACTGGCTGGCCGGCAGGGTCCACGCCGCCGCGGCAGGGGCCCAGGAGGCGGTCAAGTGGAGCCGGCTCACCTTCACCGTCGACGGCAACTGGCACCACTGGCTGTGCGCGGTCGCCGTGGCGGCACGCGGGGTGAGCCTGGTCTTCCACAAGGGATCGCTGCTGGACGACCCGGCCGGCCTGCTGGAGGGCGAGGGCCGCTACCTGCGCCAGGTCCCCTACGAGCGGGCGGCCAAGGACCCCGAGGCCGTCACCGAGCTGGTGCGCCAGGCGGTCGCGCGCCGGACCGACATGCTGGACTGAGGGGCGACCATGGCGGAGCGCGAGCGCGTGGACCTGCAGGCGCTGAGCGACCTGTGCACTCCCTGGTGCGTCCACGTGGTGGCCACCCTGCGGATCGCCGAGCACCTCGCCGCCGGCACCACCGGGATCCAGGAGCTCGCCGCGGCGGCGGGCTGCGACGCCGACGCCCTGCACAGGGTGCTCAGGCAGCTCGTTGGCAAGGGCGTGTTCCAGGAGCCGGCGCCCGGCCGCTTCGCGCTCAACCCGGCCGCCGAGGGGCTGCTGGACCCTGAAGTGCGGCTCGGCCTGGACCTCGACGGCTTCGGGGGCCGCATGGCGGGTGCGTGGGGGACCCTGCTCACCGCCGTCCGCACCGGCGCCCCCGCCTACCACGAGGTCTTCGGGCGGCCGTTCTGGCAGGACCTGGACGCCCACCCGGACATCGCGGCGAGCTTCGACACGCTCATGGGGCCGGCCGGCCACGGCACCCCCGACCCGGAGGTGCTGGTCGCCGGCGACTGGCGGGACGTGCGGACCGTGGTCGACGTCGGCGGTGGCACAGGCGCGCTGCTGGCGGCGATCCTGCACGCCAGGCCGCACGTGCGCGGGACGCTGGTCGAGCTGCCGCGGGTGGTCGCCCGCGCCGGCGAGGTCTTCAGCGCCGCCGGGGTGGCCGGGCGCGTCACCACCGTCGCGCAGAGCTTCTTCGACCCGCTGCCCGCCGGGGCAGACCTCTACCTGCTGAAGTCGGTCCTCAACGACTGGCCCGACCGGGAGGCGGTCGCGGTCCTGCGTGGCTGCGCCGAGGCGGCCCGCCCCGGCGGCCGGGTGGTGGTGCTCGGCGGCGTCTCGCCGGACGGGCGCACCCCGGGCCCGTCGCCGGCCCTGCTGGACATGGTGCTGCTGGGCGGCAGGCGGCGGACCCTGGCCGAGCTGCGGGAGCTCGCCGGCGAGGCGGGGCTGGCGGTGTGGGCGGCGGGGTGGCAGCCGTCCGGCCGCTTCGCCGTGGAATGCCGGCCGGCATGACGTGGGGCCGAGGGGGGGGGGGGCGGGTCCCTCGGGGGGGGGGGGGGGGGCGGGGGGGGTGGGGGGGGGGGCGGGCCCGCCGGGGGGCGGAGGGAGGGGGGGGGGGGGGGGGGCCCCCCCCGGGGGGGGGGGGCCCCCCCGGGGCCCGGGGCGGGGGCGGGGGGGGGACCCGGGGGGCCCCCCCCCGCGGGCCGCGCCGATGGCGGCGGCCTTGTCGAGGGTGGCGGCGACGGCG
>Ga0081538_10004128_pt1 | contig 13495 bp, 9 predicted proteins | sample TabmetS5T2R1_FD_71022 | JGI IMG/M metagenome (GOLD analysis project Ga0081538, IMG submission 71022) | Tabebuia heterophylla rhizosphere microbial communities from the University of Puerto Rico - S5T2R1 | ecosystem: Host-associated > Plants > Roots > Rhizosphere ...
CGGTTGCACCTAACCAGGGTGTGGCCGCTTTCCCCCTCCCCGCCGATCACGATCGGCCGCATGGTGCTCGACCGCAATCCGGCGAACCATTTCGCTGAGGTCGAGCAGGCCGGTTTCGCCCCCGCACGGCTCGTGCCGGGAATCGGGCTGAGCCCCGACAAGATGCTGATGGGCAGGGTCTTCTCGTACCACGACACCCACCTGCACCGCATCGGGGCGAACTACGAGCAGCTGCCGATCAACGCGCCGAAGTGCCCAGTCCACTCCTACAGCAGGGACGGAGCCATGACGTACCATCATCCCGGCGCGGAGCCTGTCTACTCGCCAAACTCGTACGGCGGACCGCAGGCGGACCCGAGCACGGAGCCGCCCGGCTGGTGGGTCGAGGCGGGCGAGATGGGCCGCTACGAGGTCGAGCCGCACGCGGACGACGACGACTTCGTCCAGCCCCGCGCGCTGTACCGGGACGTCATGAACGACACGGACCGCGACCACCTCGTGACGAACATCGTCGCCCACGCGAGCGACGGCGTGACCCCCGAGATCCAGAAGCGCGTCGTCCAGTACTGGACCAACGTCGATGCGGGGCTCGGCGCCCGGGTCGGCGCCGGTCTCGGCACGCCCGAATCGCGCGCGGCCTGACGGACGGATCGCGCGATGCCGGACGAGCTCATCCTCGTCGGGGCCTCGCACACGACTGCCCCGATCGAGGTGCGGGAGCGTCTCAGGCTGCCGGTCGATGGGATCGCGGCGGGGGCCGGGCTGCGCGAGCGGTTCGTACTGTCAACGTGCTGCCGGACCGAGCTGTACGCGGTCGCACGCGACGCCGGTGAGGCCGAGCCGCTCCTGTCCGGCGAGCTCGGGGACGCACACCGGACATGCGGGCGCGCGGTGGCCCAGCACCTCCTGCGAGTCGCGTCGGGGCTCGAGTCGATCGCGCTCGGAGAGGTCGAGATATTGGGCCAGCTCCGCCGCGCCGGCGCGGCGGCGCATGCTGCCGGCACGCTCGGAACGACGCTCGGTCGCTTGGTCAACCACGCGCTTGCGACCGGACGGCGCGTCAGACGCGAGACGGAGCTTGCCGTAGGACGGTCTTCGATCGCCTCGGTTGCGGTAGACCTCGTTCGTCGAGACCTCGGGCCGGGGGCCCGCGGGCTCGTGATCGGTCGGGGCGACATGGGAGCCAAGGCCGCCAGGGCGTTGAGGGCGGCCGGGCTCGTCGTCACCGTGGTCAGCGGGCGCGTCGCGGGCCCGGAGGACCTTCTGGACGCACTGTCGGAGACCGACGTCGTCGTGTCGTGCACGGGAGCGCCCCATCAGCTCGTGCCGGCGGGCGCGCTTGCTGGCAGGGAACGCGAGCTGCTCGTCATCGATCTCGCCGTCCCCCGCGACTTCGACCCGGGTGCGCGCGCGGTTGAAGGCGTGCGGCTCTATGACCTCGACGACCTCGAGGGCGAGGTGGATGCCACTGCCGACCGCCGGGCCGCCGCGATCCCCGCGGCGGAGGCGATCGTCGCTCAGGAGGCCGATCGCTTCATGCGTTGGATGGCGGGCCTCGGCGTCGTGCCGACGATCAAGGATCTGCGCGGGCAGAGCGAGCTCGCCGTACTCGAGGCGTTGCGCCGAAGCGACCTCGCGGCGGGGGCCGAGGAGGATCTCCTGCGCGCCACCAGCAAGGCGATCGTCAGCCGCGTTCTGCATGCACCGACGCTGCGGCTCCGCGAGGCAGCCGAGCGCGGCGAAACGGAGGGCCTCGCACGCTGCGTGCGAGAGCTCTTCCAGCTCGACGCGCCTCGAGCGGCCGCCTAGACCTCAGCCTCTACGAGCATGCGGATCGCATCGAGGGTGCCCGCGACGTCGTGCTCGCGCTCAGATCCATGCGGGGTGTCGAGGAACAGGGTGAGCCGGGACCCGTCGCCGTCGGCGTCCACCCTCATCCACCCGTGGTAGCCGCTTGGCGCGCTCCACTCGATCTTGCGCTCGCCGTCGTCGGCGCGGAATGAGGCCTCGCCATGCTGCTCACGACCCTCATAGCGTGCGTCTACCTCCACGCGCTCGCCGCCCGATGGCCGTACGGCGGTTATCTGCGGCACGAAGCGCGGCAGGTAGCTCACATCCGAGATCGCGGCGTAGACCGCGTCGGGCGGCGCGGCGACGTGCTCGGTGTGTTCGTGCTGCACGTCGACTCCTCTCCTCTGAGGCGGTCGGGTGAAGGCTACTCCGCCGTCGGTGCGCGCGTACGCGCTCTCAGACGCTCTCCGGCGAGGGTCCGCCCACCGCCACGGCGCCGGTCATGATGCGGTCGATCGCGGCGAGGTCCTCATCACTCAGCCGAAGGTCGAGGGCGGCGAGGCTGTCCTCGATGTGTGCGGCCCGGCGCGAGCCGACGATCGCCACGTGGACGCCCGGCCGCGCCAGGGTCCAGGCGACAGCCAGCTGGCTCACGCTGTGCCCGCGCTCGCCCGCGAAACGCTCGAGCTCCCGCACTTTCTCGACGTTGCGGCGCAGCGTGTCGCCCTGGAAGAGCGGGCTTTGGCTGCGCCAGTCGTCGGGCGGGAAGGTTGCGTTCTCGTCGAGCGCGCCGGTCAGCAATCCGTGGGCGAGCGGCCCGTAGACGAGCACGCCGATCTCGCGCGCGCGCGTGTAAGGGAGGACATCCGCCTCGATCTCGCGGCGGAACAGGTGGTACGGCGGCTGAAGCGTCTCTACCGGCCGGGTGCGCGCGAACTCGGCCATCTGGTCGGCGGAGTAGTTCGAGACGCCGACGTGGCGGATCTTGCCCTCGTCGACGAGCTCCTGAAGTGCCGCCGCGGTCTCCGCGAACGGGGTGTCCGGATCGGGCCAGTGGACCTGGTACAGGTCGATGTAGTCCACATTCAGGGCCTTCAGGCTGGCCTCGACCCCCGCCCGCAGCCATTCGGGACTCGAGTCGCGCACGAGATCGTCGTCGGTCATGCGAAGGCCGCCCTTGGTGGCGATCACCACCTCGTCGCGCCGCTGGTCGAGCTCGTCTCGCAGCGCGCGGCCGAGGAGCCGCTCGGAGGCGCCGAAGCCATAGGCCTGGGCGGTGTCGAAGAAGTTGATCCCAAGCTGGCGCGCGTAGCGGATCGCCCGGGTCGCCTCGTCCTCGTCAAAGCTGCCCCAGTCGCCTCCCAGCTGCCACGTGCCGAAGGCGATGCGGGAAACCTCGAGGCCGGTCATTCCGAGCCTGGTGGTTTCGACTTCCGATGCGGTGCTCATGTGCGGTCTCCGTTCGTGATTGCAGGACATCGATGAACGCGTCTGCGTCCGTGAAGCGGCGTGCCGGGTCCTTCTCGAGCGCCCGCATGACGGCTGACTCGAGCTCGGGCGGCACGGCGGAGTTGAAGTAAGTGGGAGGGACTGGCCGCTCATTGACGTGCTTCATCGCGACGCTCACCGCCGTATCACCCCGGAATGGCAGCCGGCCGGCGAGGAGCTCGTAGAGAGTGACCCCGACCGAGTAGAGGTCCGACGCCGCGCTGACCGTCCCGCCCTCGGCCTGCTCGGGCGACAGGTAGTGAGCGCTGCCAAAGATCGAGCCGTGCTCCGTGAGGTCAGAGGCGCGCGTGCGAGCTACTCCGAAGTCGGTCACCTTCAGCCGGTCCGCGGGGTCGACGATCGCGTTATGGGGCTTCAGGTCGCGGTGGACGATGCCGCGACCGTGAATCTCGCCGGCGGCGCGCAGCATCTGCACGATGAGGTCGAGCGCACGCGCGAGCTCGAGCGGCGCTTCATCCCGGATGATCGCCTTGAGCGAACGCCCGGCGACATACTCCATCGCGATGTAGTGGGTGCCCTCGAACTCGCCGCGGTCGTAGATCGTCACGACGTGCGGGTGCGACAGGCCTGCGGCACTCGCCGCCTCTCGTCGGAAGCGCTCCACGAGCTCGTCATCCCCGGCGAGCCGAGGGTGCAGGACCTTGATGGCGATCTCGCGCTGCAGACGGAGGTCCTCGGCGCGGTAGACAGTTGCGGATCCGCCCACACCGAGCTTCTCGCCCAGGCGATATCGGCCGTCGAGTACGCGCATGCCCGAAGACTGCCCAACGCCTACGACCGCGTCCGACGACTTGCCTATCGACTGATCGTCGGATCGGATCGCCCGCGCGCTAGCCCGCTGACAGCGGAAGCGCGGCGGCAAGAAGCGTGCCGCCGCCCGCCGGGCTCTCGATCTTGAGCGATCCCCCAAGCGCGGTCGCCCTGTCTTCGAGCCCGACGAGTCCGTGACCGTCCGAATCGGCGCCTCCGACGCCGTCGTCGCGAACCTCGACGCGGAGCATCCCGTCCTCGACGAACGCTCTGACCTCGGCGCGGCCGGCGTGGGCATGCTTCACGACGTTGGTGAGCGCCTCGGCCACGATGAAGTAGGCACTGGCCTCGATCTCCGGTCCGAACCGCTCGGTCGGAAGATCGACCTCCACCGGAAGGTCGAGCCGCGCCACGACCGCGTCGACACCGGCCCGCAGCCCGCCACGCAAGAGGACGGAGGGATGTATCCCGTGTGCGAGCTCGCGCAACTCGGCATTGGCCTGCTGCGCGTGCTCGAGCGCCTCGCCGACTACCGATCTCGACTTTCCGTCTCCCTCTCGAAGCGCGCGCTGGGCGAGCTTCAGCGTCACGATGGTGTGCACAAGCCGCTGCTGCGCGCCGTCGTGCAGGTCGCGCACCACGCGCCGGCGGGCCTCGTCCCCCGCCGTGACCAAACGCGCCCGCGAGGCCGCCAGCTGGTCGCGGCTGTCGGCGTTCGCGATGGCGGTGTCGAGCAGGGCGGCGAACTTCGTCATCCGCTCCTCCGTGTCGGCCGGCGGCGACTGCTCGCCCTGCCAGTTGGCGATCGTGCAGCCCCACAGCTGCCCGTCGACGATGATTGGCGCCCCGACGCTCGCCCGCACACCCAAGTCCCTGACGAGCTCGGCGATCGGCCCCTCGGTCCCCTCGTAGTGCTCTAGACGCGCCGGCCGCTTGGTACGACGCACCATCGACGTGACGTTCTCGCCGCTGTGGCGCACGCGCGTGCCCGGCGGCACCCGCGCGGCGTTCGCCCCGCGGTGGGCGACCACGGTCACCTCTTCCTCCGGCTCGTAGCGGCTCAGCGTAACCCCGTCGGCGCCGAGGACCCCCTCCATCTCCGCGGCCACCGCGTCGAAGACAGCGGCGGGCGCGGCCCCCTCGGCAACGAGCGTCGCCACACGTCGCAGCGCTGCCTGCTCCTCGGCGAGCCGCTCGACCTCGGCGCGTGCCTCGGCATTGGAGATGGCCGTTGCCACGAGCTCCGTGAACTGCACGAACGGACGCTCGGCCTCGGGCGCCAGCCCGTCGACCTTCCTGTCGCACACGAAGATCGCGCCCCACGGACGGCCCCCCACGACGATCGGCGCCCCGATCGCCGACTTCAGCCCGAGCCGCTCCGCCGCCGGCAGATCGACCATCCACTTGGCCGTCGCGTGCGCGTCGAGGTGCACCGGACGCCCGGCCTTCAGCCATTCGGCAAACTGCGCACGCGTTGGGATCCGCGCCCCGACCAGGCCCGGCGGCACCGGCTCGGCGCGGGCGCGGACGGCGACCAGCGTCAGCATGTCTCCGGGCTCGCAGCGGAACATACTCGTCAGGTCGTTGCCGACGAGTTGCCGGACCTCGTCGCCGACCGCCGCGAAGATCTCGCCGGGCGCGTCGCCCGCGGCCACGAGCGTCGCCACCCGCCGAAGCGCCGCCTGCTCAGTGGCAAGCCGCTCGGCTCGGGCATGCGACTCGGTGTTGGCGATAGCGGTTGCGACTAGCTCGGAGAACTGAGTCATCCGCCCCTCGGCGTCTGCCGGGGGCGACTCCTCGCGGTTCCAGCCCGCGGAGACGACGCCCCAGAGCCGGCCCTCCACGACGATCGGCGCACCAACCGCCACCCGCACACCTGCGGCGCGTGCCAGCTCAGCGATGACCCCGCGGGCTCCCTCATAGCTCTCCATCCGCGCGGACCGCTCGGTGCGTCGCACCACCGCCTCCACGCTGTCGCCCTCATGGCTTATCCGCGCACCCGCCGGGACCTCTTGCGCGCTCGAGCCATGATGCGCGAGGACGGTGAGCTCGGCGCCTGGCTCGTAGCGGCACACGACCACGTGGTCAGCGCCGAGCAGTCCTTCCATCTCCCCGGCGACCGTGTCGAAAACAGCCATGGGCGAGGCCGATTCCGCGACCAGCGTCGCCACGCGCCGTAGTGCCGCCTGCTCCTCCGCGAGTCGCTCTACCTCTCCGCGGGACTCGGTGTTGGCAATAGCGGTGGCCATCAGCTCGGTGAACTGGGAGAGGCGCGACTCGGTCTCTGGGGGCAGCGGCTCCTCCCCCGTTGTTCCCACCGTCACGGCGCCCCAGAGCCGGTCGTCCACCACGAGGGGCGTGCCCACCACCGATCGAATACCGGTCGGGCGCGCGGTCTCAGCAATCGGGCCAGTGGCCGTGCGGTCGTAGTCGTCGATCCGTACCGGCTGGCCTGTGCGCAGGATGCGGGTGGTCGCGTTATTGCCTCCCAGCTCATGGCGAGAGCCAACGGCGAAGGCCTCCTGAGCCGTGCCCCCACTGGCCACCGAGACCGCGGTGCGGTCGTCCTCGTAGCGGAGCAGGTCAATGAAGTCGGTGCCGAACAGCCGCCGCACCTCTTCCGCGATCGCGTTGAAGACCTGCCTCCGGGATCCTCCGCGCGCGACCACCGTCGCCACGCGTCGCAGCGCCGCCTGCTCGTCCGCGAGTCGCTCGACCTCCGCGCGCGATTCGGTGTTGGCGATCGCGGTGGCCATCAGGTCCGTGAACTGGCCGAGCCGCGACTCGGTCTCCGGCGCAAGAGGCTCGTCGCCCATGGTCCCCACGGCGATGACCCCCCAGCGCCGGCCTTCGACGACGATGGGAGCGGCCACGACGCTGCGAAGACCGGTCTTACGCGCCTCTTCGGCGACCGGCCCGCTGGCCTGCCCATAATCGTCGATCCGTGTCGGTCGCCCCGTGTGGAACACGCGCGTGGCGGCGTTGTCGCCACCCAGCGGGGTGCGCAAACCGATCGGAAAGACATCGTCGCGCTCGCCCGAACCGGCCACCACGGATGCGGTTTCGTCACCCTGATAGCGCAGCATCCGAATCTCGTCCACCGCCAGCAACCGCCGCATCTCGTCTGCGACCGCGGTGAACACCTCCGCTTGGGACGCTTCGCGCGCGACGAGAGTCGCCAGGCGCCGCAACGCCGCCTGCTCCTCGGCTAGCACCTCTACCTCGGCACGTTGGGTCTCGGCCGTTCGCTGCGCCTCGCGGAGCTCCGCATCTATGCGCCGGCGTTCGGTCACGTCCCTGGCGATGGCGTAGATCACCTCCTGCTCCGGCACGGCTCGGGCGTTCCACTGGAGCCAGCGGACGGACCCGTCGGCGCAGATCAAGCGGTTCTCGAACTGGTTCACCTCCGCTCCGCCGACGATGCCGGCGAACACCTGGCGGGTGGTTTCCAGGTCGTCCGGGTGGACGAAGTCGTCGTACGGCCGGCCGACCATCTCCGCCCTGGGGTAGCCGAGCGTCCGCTCAAACGCCGGGTTGACCGCCCTATAGCGCCCGTCGAGACCGGCGACGGCAACAAGATCGAGCGACAGCTCGAAGATGCGCTCCGCGTCGCGCTGCGCGCGCCGCTGCCGTGTGATCGCGCGCACGATGAGAAACACGATGCCCGCCGCCGCGAATGGCCAGCCGAGCGCCAGCCAGGGTAGCGTCGACTGCAGTCCAGACGGCGGCTCGCGGGCGACGTCGATGCGCCAGTTGCGGCCCAGCATCTCGAAGCCTGCGCTGCCGTTGACCGAGTCGACCTGCCCCTCGATCCGCTGGCCGTCCTCGCTGATCGCCACGCGGCGCGGGTCGCCACCCAGCGTGGTGCTGAACCATCCGCGGGGAACAAAAGCGGCGAGGTACCCGTTGCTGTCGGGACCCCGCGCGAACGTGGCGGCCTGGAGCAGGTAGAACCCGGGCTCCTGCCCGAGTGCTCCAGGCTTGCTCGCGCCGACGGCGAAGATGCTCGCGCGATCCCGGATCGCGGCGCCGAGTCCCGGGAAGCCGGTCACGTCGACTCCGGGGCGCAGCTCGCGACGTGTCTGACTCGTGAAGGTGGCGGGCAGGTACGAGCGGGCCGGCGGCGCGCGGACAATCCGCCCGGACGGCGTGAGCCGTGTGATTTGAACGCCCCGCCGCCGTTCGTAGCGAGTTCGCTCGGGGGCCTGCACCCGCTGCACCCACAGCACGTCGTTGAGCCCCACGCTGGCGGAGGTGGCGCCCGCCCAGCGAGCGAAGCGCGCCTGTCCCGGCTTCGGCTCGGCCGCAAGGACGTCGGCCAGGCCGGCCACGTACGCCCTGGCGCGGCCGAGGACCTCCTGCGTGTGGACCGTCTCGACCTTGGCACGCCGCTCCGCCGCGTCGTCCCGATCGCTGCGAATGGTCGTACTCGTGAGCAGATAACCGCCCGCGCCGAGGAGCACGACGAGTGCGACGAGCCCGGCTCCCGGCGAGCGAACGGAGCGCAACCACGGATACCGCGACACTCCGTCCATCGCGAGGTAAGGTACTCCCCTCCGACCCTCGGGAACCGATTTTCGATGACCCGCAGTGCCGGACGACTGGCGCTTCTCGCGGGCTTGCTCGCGGCGGTCGTGTTCGGCTGCGGAGGCGACGATGATGGCTCCGACACGGACCTCCGAGGCGTCCGTCTGGCGGCAGTCATCAAGGGGCTGGACAACCCGTTCTTCGTGACGATGCGCGACGGTCTGGTGGCGACTGCTCGCCGCCGCGACGCCCGGCTTAGCGTCGCCGCCGCGCCGGCTGGGTTGCAGGACACCGCCGGTCAAGCCTCCGAGCTCGAGTCGCTCGCCGCCGAGGGCCCCCGCTGCTACGTCGTAAACCCGATCAATCAGACGAATCTCGTCGGGGCGCTCTCCCGCGTCGCCGAGGACTCGCCGATCGTCAACGTGGACTCGAGGGTTGGCGAGGAGGCGGCGAATGCGGTGGGGGTCGAGATCACGACCTACATCGGAACCGACAACCGCGCGGGCGGCGGGCTCGGCGCGGACGCGATGGCGGCGCTGGTCGAACGCGGCGCCAGAGTCGCCGTGATTACCGGCATTCCCGGCGATGTCGGCAGCGGCCTCCGCTCCGAGGGCTTCGAGCGGGGCAACCGCGGACGCTTCGATGTGGTGGCGACGATCGCGGCGGACTTCGAGCGCGAGAAGGCGAGGCGGGCCACCGCCGATCTGCTGCGGAGGGACCCGCGCATCGACGGCGTCTTCGCCGTGAATGATCTGATGGCGCTCGGCGTGGCGGATGCCGTCAAGAGTGCCGGGCGCAAGGGCCAGGTGAAAGTGGTCGGCTTCGACGGGATTCGTCAGGCGCTCGACGGCGTCAGGCGGGGCTCGCTGTCGGCGACGGTCGCCCAGTATCCGTACACGATGGGACAGCTCGCGATCGAGGCCTGCCTGGCGGCGATCCGCGGAGAGTCCCTCCCAGGCAGGGTCGATGCTCCCGTACAGGTCGTCACCCGCGAAAACATCGCCCGCGCGCAGGCCAACTTCCCCGAGCCGGTCGAGCGCTTCGCCGATCCGTTCGCGGATTGAACGGTGGCCCGGCTCTGCCGCATCCTCGTCGTGGGCGCAATTGCGCTGGGGGCTGCCGGCTGCGGCGGCGACTCGGGCGCCGGCGACGGCAATGGCGCGCGTATCGGAGTCGTGATCAAGGGGGTCGACAACCCGTTCTTCGCGGCCATGAAGAACGGCGTACAGGCAGCAGGCCGCGACCGGAAGGCCGATGTGCGCGTGGCTGCGGCAACCGGGCTTGAGGACACGGCGGGCCAAGCCTCGAAGCTCGAGGGACTCATCGCCGAAGACCTGGATTGCTACGTGGTCAACCCGATCAACCAGACCAACCTGGTCCAGGCCATGTCGCACGTGCCCGACGGCACCCCGATCGTGAACATCGACTCACCGGTTGGTGCGGGGGAGGCTCGCGCCCTGGGAATCGAGATCTCCACCTACATCGGGACGGACAACAAGGCGGCGGGGGAGCTGGCGGCCGACAGGATGGCCGGGCTCGTCCGCCGCGGCGCGAGCGTCGGAGTGATCGGTGGCATCTCGGGCGATGCCACGAGCGCGGCGCGAGTCGGCGGGTTCAGTGCGCGCGCCCGAGGACGCTTCGCTCCGCTCGATCCGGTCAGCGCGGATTGGGACGAGCGCAAGGCGATGCTGGCCGCCTCGGCCCTCCTACACGACGAACCCGGGATCGAGGGGTTCTTTGCCGCCAATGATCAGATGGCCCTCGGAGTCGCTCAGGCGGCGGTCAGTGCGGGGCGGACGGGCGAGGTGGCGGTTGTGGGCGTCGACGGAATCGAGCCGGCGCTCAAAGCGGTCGAGCGCGGCTTGATGTCGGCCACGGTCTCGCAATACCCGTACACGATCGGTCAGCTCGGGGTCGAGGCCTGCCTCGCGGCGATCCGTGGTGAGTCGCTGCCCTCCAGGATCGACGCTCCGGTCCAGGTCGTCACGCGAGAGAACGTTGCGCGGGCGCAGGAAAACTTCCCGAAACCGGTCGCGCGATTCGACGACCCGTTCGCGCCTTGAGGGCGGCAGGAATAGCTAGCGCTCGATCGGCATCGCGTATCGAAGGGCGCGCCCGTCGCGCTCACCATCCTGCTCATGCTGGCGGCAGCCCCCGACGCCGTGCTCGTTGCGCTCCTGGAGCCGAGCATGTCCGACCACGAGCGTCGCGACTTCGAGCGCAGCGCCGCGACTCTGCGCGAGGCTGCACGTAGGGTGGGCGTGTGACTCGCCACGGCAAGCGGGCCGACCTGATCGTGCACGAGCAGGATCCGTTCAACGCCGAGACGAGCCTCGCCGCTCTGGCCGAGGGTCCCCTGACCGCCACCGATGCGTTCTATGTGCGAGGGCACGGGTCGGTGCCGGAGATCGACCCGGCCGCGTGGCGGTTGCGCGTCCACGGGCTCGTGGAGCGGGAGCTGAACCTCTCGCTCATGACGTTGCGCGAGGCGTTCCGGGAGCGCGAGGTAGTCGCGACGCTGCAGTGCGCCGGCAACCGGCGCGCGGGGTTGATGGCCGTCCGCGACATCCCGGGCGAGGCGCCGTGGGGCGCCGGCGCGACCGGGACGGCGACGTGGACGGGCGTCGCGCTGGCCGACGTGCTCGCGCTCGCCGGCCCCCTCGAAGAGGCCGCGCACGTCGGCTTCGTTGGCGCCGACCCCTCCGACGAGGCTGAGCCGGCCCAGCCGTTCGGTGGCTCGATTCCGCTCGACAAGGCCTGCCGCCCCGAGGTCCTGCTCGCCTGGGGGATGAACGGGGAGCCGCTGCCGGCTGTCCACGGCGCGCCTGTGCGTGTGGTCGTGCCGGGCTATATAGGCGCGCGGAGCGTCAAGTGGCTCGAGCGGATCGAGGTCCGCTCGGCGCCGTGGGAGGGCTACTTCCAGGACGTCGTCTACCGCCTGCTTCCGGAGGACGGGACGCCGGGCCCGGGCGCAGGCATGCCGCTCGGCCTGGTCGCGCTCAACGCCGACGTACTGTCCCCGGCCGATGGCGAGACGGTCCGCGCCGGGCCGGTCGAGGTGCGCGGCTACGCGTTCGCGGGCGGCGAGCGCCACGTCGCGCGAGTCGACGTCTCTCTCGACGGCGGCACACGGTGGTCGCGGGCCCAGCTGCTCGACGACCTCGGCCGCTGGGCCTGGCGGCACTGGCGGACCACCGTCGAGCTCCCGCCCGGAGAACACGAGATCCTCGTCCGCGCCTGGGACTCATCGGCCGCCACGCAACCGGAGGACGAGGCGGCGCTGTGGAATCCGAAGGGCTACGTCAACAACGCCCGCCCTCGCGTGCGGGTTCGCGCGGCCCCGTAGCCGATGTACGTGGCTGATCCCTAGCGCGTGATTGCCAACTCCAATCGATCCGGCGGCAGGCCGCGAATACGGTGGCTGGCATGGAAGCAGCCAGCATACGAGCACGCGTTGGAACCTGGTCACCACGACGGCGTGACGAAACCGCGATCGAGGCACGCGGCGCGACTGCCTATGCGGCGGAGGGCGTCGGGACGTTCCTCCTCGTCTTCTTCATCTGCGCCGTCCTATCCGTGGGTAGCGCGGGCCCGTTGAGCCTCGACATCGCAGGCCTCGGGCTGCTCCATGCGCTTACGCTCGGGGTGCTCGTATACGCCCTCGCGGCCTCGTCGGGCGCCCACCTCAATCCGGCGGTGACCGTGGGCCAGTTCGCGGTCCGCCAGATCCGCCGCCGCGACGCGGCCGCCTACATCATCTTCCAGCTCGTCGGGGGCGTGCTCGCCGCGCTACTCGTGATGCTGCTCTTCAAAGATGCCGGCGCCTCAGCTCACTACGGCGCCACCTCGATCGACGACCAGGTGGTCCAAGGCGGCTCACCGTGGCTTGGGCTCATCGCGGAGGCGCTCGGCACCTTCATGCTCATGTGGGCTGTCATGGCCGTCGCCGTCAACCCCCGCGGCGAGAAGCATTTCGCCGGGCTGGTCATCGGTGGCGCGCTCGGCTTGGCGGTGATGGTCGTGGGGCCGGCCACGGGCGCAGGCCTTAACCCCGCCCGCTGGCTGGGCCCGGCGCTGGCGTCCGGCACATACGCCGATTTCTGGATCTACCTCGTCGGCCCCATCGCCGGCGCGCTGCTCGCCGCCTACGGGTACCGGGCACTCGTCCTCGACCGCTGAGGGGCTACTCCCCACGGCGTAGCCCTACACGGGTGTATGCCGCTGAGGAGAGTGGAAATCGTTGTCCTCCGGCCGACGACAAACGCCCGCCGAAGCGCAACCCTTCCTGTCCACCGCAGTACTCACGGAGGGAACCGGGACATGGAGCTTCGCCACTTCAGATACTTCGTCGCAGTCGCCGAGGAGCTGCACTTCCGCCGCGCGGCTGAACGCCTGCACGTGGCGCAGCCGGCCGTCAGCGAGCAGGTCCGCAAGCTCGAGGAGGAGCTCGGCGTGCGTCTCTTCGAGCGCACCCAGCGGAGCGTGTCGTTGACTGACGCCGGCAACGCGATGCTCGAGGAGGCGCGGCGTGTGCTGCGCCAGGCCGAGATCGCGCAGATGGCCGCCCGCAACGCGCGCGACCACGCCACGTCGGTGCTCCGGATCGGCTACCTCCCGGACTCCCTTCCCGTCGGGGTTCCGCGCGCGCTGCAGCAGCTCGCCGAGGTGGCCCCCCGTGTCGAGACCCGGCTCGAGACCGCGTCCGCGGTGAGCCTGATCGAGGCTGTCCGTGCTCGTCGCCTCGATGCCGCCATCGTCGCGCTGCCCGCTCCGACCACAGGGCTCCGTTCGGCCTCGCTCGGTGCGCAGCGCGCGGTCGCGGCTCTACCGGTCACTCATGCGCGCGCCGTCGACCCGGCGCTGGCTCTCGAGCGGCTGGCGCCCGAGCGACTCGTGGTGCTCCCGCGCGCGACAAACC
>Ga0081538_10004129_pt1 | contig 13492 bp, 10 predicted proteins | sample TabmetS5T2R1_FD_71022 | JGI IMG/M metagenome (GOLD analysis project Ga0081538, IMG submission 71022) | Tabebuia heterophylla rhizosphere microbial communities from the University of Puerto Rico - S5T2R1 | ecosystem: Host-associated > Plants > Roots > Rhizosphere ...
CGGCTCGCCGAGCTGCGCGAGGACTGGGAGCGGGCGGCCGACTGGCGGGAGGGCGCCGACGAGATCCACGCCGACATCTGCGAGCACGCGCTCGACGACCGCGGCGTGTTCGTGCAGCACTACGAGACGACCGCGCTCGACGCCTCCGTGCTGTTGATGCCGCTCGTGCGGTTCCTCCCCGCCGACGACCCGCGGATCCGCGCGACCGTGCTCGCGATCGCCGACGAGCTCAGCGACGACGGGCTCGTCCTGCGCTACCGGGTCGACGAGACCGACGACGGCCTGTCCGGCGAGGAGGGCGCGTTCGCGATCTGCTCGTTCTGGCTCGTGTCGGCGCTGTGCGAGATCGGCGAGGTCGACCGCGGGCGGGCGATGTGCGAGAAGCTGCTCGGCTACTCGAGCACGCTCGGCCTCTACGCGGAGGAGATCGACCCGCGCTCGGGCCGCCACCTCGGCAACTACCCGCAGGCGTTCACGCACCTCGCGCTGATCAACGCGGTGATGCACGTGATAACGGCCGAGGAGAAGATCGAGGCGTCGCGGTCGGCGTTCACGCGCGTGCCCGAGGACGCGCGGCGGCAGGAGCCGCCCGCGCGGTCTCCGGTCGACTGAAGCATGCGCGACGAGGAGCCGCCGCCGACGTCCGTCGAGCTCGGGCTCATGCGCGGCGCGCCGCCCCCGCCCGACCGGCTCGTGACGTCGGACAACTGGATCGAGGGTCCGTTCAACCGGTGGGGCTTCACGCACGTGCGCGAGCTCGCCCGCACCGCCCGGATCCCGCGCGGTGACGGGGACGTGCTGGAGCTCGACTGCGCCCCGCGCGACCTCGGCCACGTCCCGGTCCGGTTCGAGGGGTCGACGACGACGTTCGCGGCCTCGCTCGCGCACACGTACACCGACGGCTGCTGCGTGGCCCACGACGGCGCCGTCGTGTTCGAGCACTACATCGACGGGATGAACGCTGCCGACACGCACCTGCTGATGTCGGTGTCCAAGTCGCTTACGGCGACGCTCATCGGCGCGCTGGTCTGCGACGGCGTGCTCGACACCGGCGCCTTCGTGACCGACTACGTCGGCGCGCTGCGCGGGACCGCGTGGGAGGGCTGCACGCTCCAGCACCTGCTCGACATGCGCGCCGGGACGCGGTTCGACGAGGAGGACTACGACGATCCGGAGTCCGACGGCGTGCTGATCGAGCAGATCTCCGGCTACCGGCCGCACCGGCGGCCCGACCTGCCGGCGGACACCTACGCCTGGATCGCGTCGCTCGCGAACGATCGCGCGCACGGCGGGCCGTTCAAGTACCGCTCGATCCTGACCGACGTGCTCGCGTGGTGCGCGGTCAAGGCGACGGGGACGCGCTTCCCCGATCTGTTCGCGGCTCGGATCTGGAGCCGTCTCGGGGCCGAGCGCGACGCCGACATCATCGTCGACGGCGCCGGCTTCCCGGTTGTCGAGGGCGGGATCTGCACGACGCTGCGCGACCTCACGAGGTTCGGGCTGATGCACCTCGGGCGCGGCGAGATCGGCGGGCGCCGGGTCGTCCCCGAGGCCTGGGTCGACCGGCTGCTGTCCCGCGACGACGAGCTGACCCCCCGGGCCAGCCTGGCCGTCGCCCTCGGGGACCTCCTGCGGGCGCCAGGGGCCGAGCTCGTCAGCCTCGGCGGGCTGGCCGCCGAGGACGTGGCCGCCCTGGCCGCGGTCACCGCCGGCCGGCCGCTCTCCGCCGCCGAGGCGGAGCTGGCCGGGGCGCTCCAGGAGCGCACCAGGGGCAACCCCTTCCTGGTCGACGCCCTGCTGCGGCACCTGGCCGGGAGCGGCGGCCTGGGGCGGGGGCAGCTGGTCGCGGGCGGGGTGGACCGGGCGGTGCGGGACGTTCCCGAGAGCGTGCGCTGGGTCGTCGGCCAGCGGCTGGCCGGCCTCGGCGGCGCGGTCGAGTACGTGCTCGGGGCCGCGGCCGTGCTCGGCGACGAGTTCGACCTGGCCGTGCTCGGCCACGTCGTCGACCTCGGTCCCGACAGCCTGCTGTCCACCCTCGACAAGGCCGTCGCGGCCCGGCTGGTCGAGGAGCGGGCCGGCGCTCCCGGCCGCTACGCCTTCCACCATCCGCTGGTCCGCGACGTCCTGTACCGCGGCCTGCCCGCCGGCGAGCGGGCCCGGGCCCAGCGCCGGGTCGCGGCCAGCCGGGCCGCCGGGGAGGCCGGCGCCTAGTCGCGGGCCAGGGCCGCGGCCATATGGGCTTCGACGTCGATGTAGGCGTCGTCGGCGACGTCGAAGACGACCTTGTGGATCTGGCCGCCGGCCCACTCGAACTTGGGGTGTACTCGGAGCTGACGGCGTCGCCGCCGTCGTAGCCGACGCAGAGGCCCTCGCCGGTGAGGGCGTACAGGCCGGTCATGGTCCGGATCTCCTGCTCGGCGACGACCTGGTCGTCGATGTAGAGCTTGAGCGGCCCGTGGGACTCACGACGCTCGCCGGTGCGTTCCTGGTGAACTCCACCCCCACGATGTGGCGCCCCGAGCGGGGAGCGGGGGCGGTGATGCGCGTCTCGGGCGGGATCCCGATGAAGTTGTAGACGTAGGTGAGGGTGCCGTCCTTGACGAACAGCGAGTAACCACCGAATCGCGATCCCTGGGCGACGATCACGCCCTGGCTGGCGTCGGTGAAGTCGACCTCGGCGAGGATCTTGAACGAGACGGCGTGGGTGTTGGCCGCCGAGTGCTCGGGCACCTCGGTGGTGCCCGGGTAGTAGGTGTACTGGCCGCTGGGCGGCACCGGGACGTGGTACTCCAGGCTGAGGCGCTGCTCCACCTGCTCCCCGCTGGCGGCGAGGTCGCTGAGGGGCAGGACGTTGTTGGCCCTGGCCTCCTCGTGCCAGAGGGCGATCAGCTCCTGGACCTTCTCGGGGTGCTGGTCGGCCAGGTCGTGGGCCTCGGAGCGGTCCTCATCGGTGTGGAAGAGCTGCCAGCGGTCCTCGTCGAAGCGGCCCCTGCCCAGGAACGGCCCGTGCTCGGCCACGGCCTTCCAGCCCTGGTGCCAGATGCCCCGGGTGCCCAGCATCTCGTAGTACTGGGTCTGCTTGCGGGTCGGCCCGTCGGCCTCGAAGGTGTAGGCCATCGAGATCCCCGACAGCGGCGACTGCCGGTACCCGTTGACGACCTCGGGCATCTCCACCCCGCAGGCCTCCAGGATCGTCGGGTAGATGTCGGTCGAGTGGTGGTACTGGCTGCGGACCTCCCCCCGGGCCGCGATGCCGGCCGGCCACGAGATCACCAGGGGATCGCACACCCCTCCCTGGTAGCTGTAGCGCTTGAACATCCTGAACGGGGTCGAGAAGGCGACCGCCCACCCGGTCGGGTAGTGGTTGTAGGTCTCGGGGCTGCCCAGCTGGTCGATCATGGCCAGGTTCTGCTCGATGTCATCTGGCCAGCCGTTGAAGAACTTGCCCTCGTTCACCGACCCGTTGGGGCTGCCCTCACCGGAGGCGCCGTTGTCGGCGCAGTAGAGCACGATCGTGTTCTCGAGCTGCCCAGACTCCTCCAGGTAGTCGACGATCCGGCCGACCTGGGCGTCGGTGTACTCCGAGAACCCGGCGTACACCTCGGCCATCCGGCTGAACAGCCGCTGCTCCTCGTCCGACAGGCTGTCCCAGGGGCGGACGGCGTCGGCCGGGGCGAAGGTGCCCTCGGGCATCGGGTTGATCGGGGTCAGCTCGGTCCCCTCGGGCAGGATCCCGCGCCCGATCATGCGGGGCAGGACCCACTCGCGGTAGGCCTCGTAGCCGTCGTCGAACCTCCCCTTGTAGCGGTCGATGTAGTCCTGGGGGGCATGGTGGGGGGCGTGGTTGGCGCCCGGGCAGAACCACAGGTACCAGGGCTTGTCCGGCTCCGACTGCTTGGAGTCGCGGATGAAGGAGATCGCCTTGTCGGCCAGGTCCTTGGACAGGTGATAGCCGTCCTCAGGCTGGTACGGCTGGTCGGTGTAGTGGTTGTCCTCGGCCAGGTCGGGATACCACTGGTTGGTCTCGCCACCGATGAACCCATAGAAGCGGTCGAAGCCGAGGCCCAGGGGCCACTCCTTCTTGGAGGCGCCCATGCTGAAGGCGTCGATGGGCACGTTGTGGTTCTTGCCCACCCAGAACGTCGACCAGCCGGCGTCCCGCAGCACGTGGGCGAGCGTGCCGTTCTCGGGCGGGATGTGGGAGCTGTAGCCAGGGAACCCGGTCGACGCCTCGGAGATCGAGGCGTACCCGTTGAGGTGATGGTTGCGCCCGGTCAGGAAGGTGGAGCGGGTCGGCGAGCACAGCGCGGTGGTGTGCCACTGGCTGTAGGTGAGGCCGGTGTCGGCCAGGCGCTGCATCGTGGGCATGTTGATCCGGCCGCCGTAGGGCGACCAGGCCGCGCAGCCGGTGTCGTCGTACAGCACCACCAGGACGTTCGGCGCTCCCGGGGGCGCCTTGTCGGCCAGGAAGGCGTCCCAGTCCGGGTCGAGTCACGGACGTCGAGGTTGATGTGGCCCTGGAACGGCTTCGGCATGCGCGCCTCCTGCGGTCGGTTCGCCGCCCGAGGTTGCCGTCGGGCGGGGTGAGGCGTCTTCACCCTTACAGGGTGAGGACGGCTCACCCCCGCCGGGTGCAGGGTGTGCCCGGAGGTCTTGCCTGGAGGTGCGCGATGGCGACGGCCAGCGGTGACCACGCGGCGAGGTCGTGGAACGACGGGCCGGCGGTCGCGGCCATCCGGGACTTCGTGGCCAGGGTGACGACCGAGGGGTCGCCGGAGTTCCTCCCGCCCGCCGAGCGGGTGGCGGTGTTCGACAACGACGGGACCCTCTGGCGCGAGAAGCCGATGCCGATCGAGCTCGGCTTCGTCCTGCAGCGGCTGGCCGCCATGGCCGAGCAGGACCCCGCCCTGCGCGAGCGCCAGCCGTGGAAGGCGGCCTACGACCGCGACCACCACTGGCTGGGCGAGGTCATGACCAAGCACTACGCCGGCGACGACAGCGAGCTGAAGGTGGTGCTCGGCGGCGTCCTGCAGGCGTTCGCGGGCATCCGGGGTGGTCGTCCTGCGGCTGGAGAGCGGCCTGTTCTTCGCCAACGCCGACGCCCTCCGCGACGCCGTCCGCGCCCACGCCGCCGAGCCGTCGACCCCGGCGGTGGTGCTCGACGCCGAGACCATCCCCCCTAGCCGCGGCCGGCGAAGGGCATCTTGGTCGCCATCACGGTCATGGTGGCCACGTTCGCGTCCAGGGGCAGGCTGGCCATGTAGCGCACGGCCCGGGCCACGTCGGCCACGTCCATGCGCGGCTCGGGGCGGACGCTGCCGTCGGCCTGGAGGGCGCCGGCCGCCATGCCCTCGGTCATCTCGGTGGCGGCGTTGCCGACGTCGATCTGGCCGCAGGCGATGTCGTGGGCGCGCCCGTCCAGCGCCGTCGCTCTGGTCAGCCCGGTGATGGCGTGCTTGGTGGCGGTGTAGGCGGCCGAGCCCGGGCGGGGGACATGGGCCGAGATGGAGCCGTTGTTGATGATGCGGCCGCCGCGGGGCCGCTGGCGGCGCATGACCCGGAACGCCTCCCGGGCGCAGAGGAACGCGCCGGTCAGGTTGACCGCGACCACCGCGCTCCACTCGCCGAGGGGGATCTCGTCGAGCTCGCGGGCCGGGGCCCAGGTGCCGGCGTTGTTGAAGAGGAGATCAACGCGGCGATGCCGCTCGACGGCGCCGTCGAACAGGGCCCGCACCGACGCCTCGTCGGTGACGTCGGTCGGGGCCGGATCGAGCGCCCCGGCCAGGCCGGCCCCTCGCTCGGCCACCGAGGCCAGCGTGTGGGCGCGGCGGCCGGCCAGCACCACCACCCAGCCCTCGCCGGCCAGGGCGAGCGCCACCGCCGCCCCGATGCCGCTGCCGGCGCCGGTGACGACCGCGATCCGCGACGGTTGCTCGGCCATCGAACCTCCCTGGGTCGTGGTGTGGGAGCATGCCCGCTCCGAATCTCGCCGAGGTGAGCACATGGAGTATCCGCCGCTGCCCCCGGATCGCTGGGCCGACGCGCCCGGCCGCTATCCCGATCCCGCCGTCCGGGTCCTCGACCCCCGGTTCGAGGACCGCCGGCTCCACAACGCGGCCGTGGAGCGGATCGCCACCGGCTACCGCTGGGCCGAGGGGCCGGTCTGGTTCGGCGACCACCGCTGCCTGCTGTGGAGCGACATCCCCAACGACCGGATGCTGCGCTGGGACGAGCAGACGGGGACGGTCTCGGTGTTCCGCAGCCCCGCCAACCACGCCAACGGCCACACCCGGGACCGGCAGGGCCGGCTCGTGTCCTGCGAGCACCTCACCCGCCGGGTGACCAGGACCGAGCCCGACGGCTCCATCACCGTGCTCGCCGACCGCGTCGACGGCAGGCCGCTCAACGCCCCCAACGACGTCGTGGTCGCCGCCGACGGCGCCGTGTGGTTCACCGACCCCGGCTACGGGATCCTGTCCGACTACGAGGGCCGCCGGGCGACCTTCGAGCTCCCCACCGCCGTGTACCGGCTCGACCCCGACCAGGGCCGGCCCGAGCCGGTGCTCCGGGACCTGGAGCGCCCCAACGGCCTCTGCTTCGCCCCCGGCGGGTCCCTCCTGTACGTGGTCGACTCCGGCTCCACCCCCCGCGCCATCCACGTCTACGAGGTCGACGGCGACCGGGTCGGGGCCGGTCGCCGCTTCGCCGACATGACCCCGGGCGGCTCCGACGGCATCCGCTGCGACAGCGACGGCAACCTGTGGGCGGCCGCCGGTGGCGGCGGCGACGGCTACGACGGCGTCCACGTGTTCGCCCCCGACGGCGCCCTGATCGGCCAGGTCGTCCTCCCCGAGGCCTGCGCCAACCTCTGCTTCGGGGGCGCCGCCGGAAACCGGCTGTTCATGGCGGCCAGCCGCTCGATCTACGCCCTCTACGTCAACGCCACCGGCGCCTAGGACCGCGGCTCGTGGACCACGACTGGCCGCCCGACCGCGGCTATGAGGAACGCCGCCCCGCCCTGCAGCTGCACAAGCTCCTCAACAACATCCGCCACTTCGGCCCCGACCGGCACGTCCCCCGGATCGAGGCCGTCCTGGACGGCTACGGCTGGTGAGTCGTCAGCGCTCGTCGGCGGGCGCGTGCCGGCGTAGCCGCCGCGGGGCCTCTTCCTCGACCCTGTCGGTGGCGGGGGCGATGAATTCGCTGCCGGCCCCGGAGGGGGCGGCGCCGGCGGCGACCGGGCCGTACTCCAGCCCGTAGTGCGCGTACAGGCGCGCCTCCTCGTCGGCGCTGAGGCGCCCGTCGGGGTGGTCCAGCTTGGGCGCGTCGTGGATGTGGCGCTGGTCGAAGGGGACCTGGACCTGCAGGCCGCGCGCTGCCGCCGCCGACAGGGGCACGAAGGTCACGTGGTGGCTGAAGAGCCCGCTCTTGACCATGGCCCACTCGGGACGGCCGGTCGCGTCGTCCACGTAGAGGTCGGTGATCACCCCGACGGCGTGGCCGTTCTGGTCGACGACGTCGCGCCCGCGCCAGTTGGGGACGTCGTCCAGGTCGAACCCTGACATGGGAACCTCCGTTCGCCGAAGCTGGCCGCTGTCATGGTGCACGGGACGCGGGGGCCGCACATCACCCGATCGGGGTGACTACAGCCGCGGCAGGGTGGAGACGGTGTAGAGGCCGTACAGCAGCAGGCCGATGGCGACCGCGTTCGCCCCGATCCGCACCCCGCGCGTCCGGAAGCGCTGGGCGACCGCGATCAGGAACAGCACGAGGGCGAACAGCACCGTGACCCGCACGTACCTGTCGGCGGTCTCGCGGGCCGCCGTCCCTTCCTCGAAGGCGTCCGCGGCCTGGGCGTTCAGCCCCTCGGCCTGCTCGAGCTGGGGATTGCGGTATCCCGGCATGTAGCCGGGGCCGGGGGGCGCGTCGGGGTCGGTGAACGGGTCCGTCCGCAGCCATGCCTGGAAGGCGCTGCGGTACTCGGGGGTGAACCGGCGAACCAGCGCCGCCTGCAGCTGGCGGTCGCCGGCGGCCCTGGCCTGGAGCCAGGCGGTGAACATCGAGGCGTCGGCGGCCAGCCGCTGGCCGCCCAGGGTGGCGGCGGCGTCGGCCTGAAACGGGCCCGGCTCGACTCGGCGTACAGCACCGACTGGTGCCCGTCTCCCCTGGCCGCCTGGTAGCCGCTCCAGGCGGTGGCCACGGCGGCGATCGCCAGGGCCAGCACCTCGAGGATCTCGACGACCTCCTGCCAGCGGCGCTTGGCCCGGTCCGCCCGCTCCTGCTCGCTCAGCTTGTGGGCGACGTGGACGTTCATCCCCTCGGGCATCGGCTCACTCCCGGGCCATCATGGCGATGGCTTCCTTCTCGAGGTCGACGAACGGCTCCCCGGAGACGTCGACGATCGCCTTGACGATCCTGCCGCCGGTGAAGGCGAAGGGGTTGGCGCCCGGGTAGTCGTCGGTGACCGGCTCGCCCGGGTCCTTGCCGACGTTGAGGCCCTCGCCGACCAGGGAGAAGTTGCCCGGCTGGGTCATGATGCGACCCTCGCCGACCTGCTCGTCGTTGATGAACAGCGACAGCGTCCCGGTGGTGGGCATGGCGTCGCCCTCCTTGACGAAGGCGGCCGACAGCAGCGCCCTCCCGGTCGGGACGGCCCGGCTGGACTCGATCGTCTGGGCGTTGCTGCCCACGAAGTTGTAGACGTACTTGAGCTTGCCGTCCTTGACGTACAGGGCGTGGCCGCCGAAGCGGGCCCCGTGGGAGAACAGCACCCCGCCGGCGTCCTCGGCCTGGATGTCGACCTCCACGGTGATGCTGTAGCTGCGGTTGCGGATGTTGGCCGCCGCCGTCTCCGGCACCTCGGCCGTGCCCGGGTAGTAGACGTACTGGTCCCGGGGCGGGGCGACCTGCGGCCGGGTGGGGTCGGCGAGGACCTCGACCGCGGTCCGGTCCTCCAGCGGCAGGCCGTGGTAGCGGCCGGCCTCGTGGAACCAGAGGTTGACCAGCTCCTGGAGCTTCTCGGGATGCTCGGCGGCCAAATCGTTGGTCTCGGTGGGGTCCTGGTCGGCGTGGTAGAGCTCCCAGCGATCCTGGCCGAAGTTGCTCCACCCGGCGATGGTGGGGTGGACGCTGACCGCCTTCCAGCCCTTGTGCCAGATCGCCCGCGACCCGAGCATGGAGAAGAACCCGGTCTCCTTTGGTGTCGGCACGTCGTCGCTCTCGAAGGTCGGGCGGATGCTCACGCCCTCCAGGGGGAGCTGGGGGAACCCCTTGACCACCTCGGGCAGCTCCACCCCGAGGCAGTCGTAGATGGTCGGGACCAGGTCGGTGGCGTGGGCGAACTGGTGGCGCAGCTCGCCCCTGGCCTCGATCCCCCTTGGCCAGGAGATGAGCAGCGGGTCGGCCACGCCGCCCTCGAAGTTGTAGCGCTTCCACATCTTGAACGGGGTGTTGAACGCCCAGGCCCAGCCCACCGGGTGGTGGTTGTAGGTGGCCGGCGAGCCCAGCTCCTCCAGGTAGCGCAGGTTCTCCTCGATGTCGTCGGGGATGCCGTTGAAGAACTTGTTCTCGTTGACCGACCCGTTGGGGCCGCCCTCGCCGCTGGCCCCGTTGTCGGAGACCAGCAGCACGATGGTGTTGTCGAGCTGCCCGGACTCCTCCAGGAAGCCGAGCAGGCGGCCGATCTCGTGGTCGGTGTGGGACAGGAACCCGGCGTACACCTCGGCCATGCGGCAGAACAGCCGCTGCTCCTCCTCCGACAGCGAGTCCCAGGGCCGCACCACGTCGACCGCGTTCCACGGCTTGCCGTCGACGCTGGTCTCGTTGGCATAGGGGTTCAGCGGCGACAGCTCGGCGTGCTCGGGGAAGATGCCCAGCCGCTGCTGGCGCTCGAAGACCTGCTCGCGGTAGCGCTCGTAGCCCATGTCGAAGCGACCCCGGTACTGCTCGATCCACTCCTTGGGCGCGTGGTGGGGGGCGTGGGTGGCGCCCGGGCAGAAGTACATGAAGAACGGCTTGTCGGGGGTGATGACCTTCGCGTCCTTGATGAACTCGATGGCCTTGTCGGTGAGGTCGGTGGTCAGGTGGTAGCCGTCCTCGGGCATGGCCGGCTGCTCGACGGGATGGTTGTCGTAGACCAGGTCCGGATACCACTGGTTGGTCTCGCCGCCCAGGAACCCGTAGTAGCGCTCGAACCCGCGGCCCACCGGCCAGTTGCGCTTGGTCGAGGCCATGTTCATCTCGTCGGACGGGCACAGGTGCCACTTGCCGAGCATGTAGGTGTTCCAGCCGCGCTCGCCCAGCACCTCGGCGATGGTGGCGCACTCGAAGGGGATGTGGCCGTTGGCGTTCGGGAACCCCGTGGTCGCCTCGGCGATGCAGGCCATGCCGTTGGTGGTGTGGTTGCGGCCGGTCAGCAGCGACGAGCGCGTCGGTGAGCAGAGCGCGGTCGTGTGCCAGTTGGTGTAGGTGAGCCCGTTCTGGGCCAGCCGGTTGATGTTTGGGGTCTCGATCAGCCCACCCCACGGCTCCATCGCCGAGAAGCCGACGTCGTCGAGCACGATGTAGATGACGTTGGGGGCGCCCTCCGGCGCCACCGGCTGCAGGTAGGGCGCCCAGTCGGGCACCGAGTTCCGGACGTCGATGTCGATGACGCCCTTGAACGAGCTGCCCATGGTCCACCTCGCTTCGATCGGCCTGGCGCCATCCGACACGAGGCGCGGGCCGACGGCATCACCCCGACAGGGTGAAAGGTGGCGCGCTAGGCGCTGAGCAGGCCGAGCCCCCTGAGCCGCTGGACGGCCTCGCTGCGCGAGGAGGCCCCGAGCTTGCGGTAGACCGAGATCGCCTGGGTCTTCACGGTGTTCTGGGAGACGTACAGCCGCTCGCCGATCTCCCGGAACGAGAGGTGGGTGGACAGCCACGGGACCAGGCGCAGCTCGGCTCAGCGACGACGACCCGGGGAGGGTCTCCCGTGCCTCCTCCAGCGCCGACCGCAGCTCCTCGACCTGGGCGGGCAGGTTGCCGAGGTCGGGCCGCAGGTAGAGGACGTCGCGGGCCTGCCCGAGGACGGCTCGGGCGCCGGCGTCGTCGTTGAGGGCCAGGTAGGCGCGGGCCAGCTCCAGCAGCGCCTGGACGGCGTAGGTGGGCACGCTGTGGGTGAGCAGCGGCCGCAGGCGAGCCGCCCGGGCCAGGTGCCGCCGCGCCGTCGGCGCGTCGCCGCGGTGCAGGGCCACCCGGGCCGCCACCGCGTACACCAGCGGACTGGTCACGTAGTCGTCCAGGTGCCCGTCGCGCACGACCGTGAGCGCCTGGGTGGCGAGCGCCTCGGCCCGGGCCCAGTCCTGGCGCTGGATGGCGATCACGCAGCGCTGGGCCAGGGCGTGGGAGGCGGCGCTCATCTCGCGGTCCCGGGTGGCGACCTCGACCGCCTCGGCCAACAGCCGGTCGGCGTGGTCGAGGTCGCCCACCAACAGGTAGGAGGCCCCTTCGAGGTGCAGCGCCGGCCCTCGGGCCGAGTCTCCGGGGTCCATCCGCTCGCGGGCGCGCCGGGCGTCGGCGCGCATCTGCTCGACGCCGTCGCGGCACAGGCCGGCGTGGAGCAGCGCCAGCGCGGTCTCCACCCACCTGGCCTCGGCGGGCGCCGCCGACGCGGCGCGCTCGGCCGCGGCCGTCCAGCGCTCCACCCCGGCCGGCTGGCCCAGCAGCCCGTGCTGCATGGCCCCATGGATGGCGATCAGCGGATAACGCTCGATCAGCCCATGCTCTTCGAACCAGTCGTACCACCAGATGGCGGTGTCGCGGCGCCCGGCGGCATACGCCCGCGGCTCCGCCTCCCAGACCAGCCGGGCCACCCGGTCGGCGTCACCGGCGGCCTGGGCATGCTCGATCGCCGTCTCCTCCAGGCCGTTGGCCTCGCACCACGCGGCCGCCCGGGCGTGCAGCCGCGGCACCAGCTGGGGCTCGCGGCGCTCGAGCTCGGCCCGCAGCAGGTCGCGGAACAGGTGGTGGTAGCGGTACCACTCCCGGTGGCGGTCGAGGGGCACCACCAGCAGGTTCGAGTCCTCCAGCGAGCGCAGGAGCTGGCCCGACCCCTCGGTGTCGAGGACCGCGTCGCACAGCGGCCCCGACATCCGCTCCAGCACCGCCGTGCGGGTGAGGAACCGCACCTGCTCGGGCGAGAGCTGGGCCAGCAGCTCCGAGCCGAGGTAGTCGGCGACGAAGCGGTCGTCGCCGGTGAAGGCGAACCCGGCGTCGCCCCCGGGGCTGCCGGCCTTGCGGGCCAGCGCGGCCAGGTACAGCCCCACCGGCCACCCCTCGGCCCGGCCGACCAGCTCGGCCATGTCGGCGTCGGAGAGCCCCACGTCGGCCGTCTCCAGCAGGGCGCGCCCCTCCCCCTGGTCCAGGGCCAGCGCGGCCGCCCCGACCTCCACCACCAGGCCCTGGGCGCGCAGCCGGGCCACCGGCAGGGCCGGGGGGCGCCGTGAGGCGAGCACCAGCTGCGAGCCCGCCGGCAGCCCGATGGCCAGCTCGGCCAGCGCGTCCAGGCACGTCTGGTTCTCCAGCGACTCCAGCTGGTCGAGGACCAGCGCCACCGGCCCGGTCATGGCCGCCACCGACGCCACCAGTCGCGGCACCACCGTGGCCACCACCGAGGCGCCGGGCGAGGTCAGGGCCCGGAGCACTCCCGGGTCGACCGGCTCGATCCGGTAAGGGCGGCGGCGATGTAGGTCAGCAGCACCACCGGGTCGTTGTCGCGCCGGTCCACCGACACCCAGCCCACCCGGTCCCGCTTCCGGTCGCTCCACTGCGAGAGCAGGGTGGTCTTGCCGTAGCCGGGCGGAGCGACGACACAGACCATCGGCGCCACCGGCGCGCCGAGCAGCCGCTCCAGCAGCGACCGGCGGGGCATGATCCCCGGGCGGGCCGAGGGTGGCCGCAGCTTGGACTCCAGCAGCTCGAAGGATGGACCGGGCCAGGCCCGCCGCTCACCCTCAAGGATCGGCGCAGCCCCCCGCCCGCTGCTCACATCCACCGGAAAAGGGTAGCCCGTGTGCATGCTCTGCTCAACGCGAAGTCCTCGGGACTCATCCCGCTCGCCCTGCACGGCGAGGCCGCCAGCGCCTGAGCGCAGCGGCTCCGGAAGCCCGCTAGACCGCCGGGCGGAGGACCTCGAGCAGGCGGATGGTGGCCTGCTCGAGGTCCTCGGCCGTTGCGGCGGGCCCGGAGCGGATGACGCCGGAGAGCTGGCCCGGCGCCGCCACCCCGACGCCGCCGGCGGCCCGCGGGGTCATGGGCCAGGGGCTGTGGACGCACAGCAGCGCCCGGACCGGGACCCGGGCCCAGCCCTCCAGGGTCTCGGCCATGGCGCCGGCCTGGCCGCGCAGGCCGCGGACGGAGCCCGGCGGCGGGCGGCCGCCGGGCAGCAGCCGCCGGCCCCGCCAGGATCCGACCACCCAGACGCCGGTCGGGCCGACCACCAGGTGGTCGAGGC
>Ga0081538_10004130_pt1 | contig 13489 bp, 13 predicted proteins | sample TabmetS5T2R1_FD_71022 | JGI IMG/M metagenome (GOLD analysis project Ga0081538, IMG submission 71022) | Tabebuia heterophylla rhizosphere microbial communities from the University of Puerto Rico - S5T2R1 | ecosystem: Host-associated > Plants > Roots > Rhizosphere ...
CACAAACCATAGGCCATAACAAGATATGCAATGCCTAATGCCAAAAATATTATACCTATACCGATAAGAAGAAGAACTGCCCCACTGGCAAGAAATATTATTCCGCCAATCGCCGTCAGTACTGCTATTATTGCAACACCCAAAGGTCTATTTATACGACTTTCCATTTGATGTCCTATTCTAGTTGATTTTGCTTTTAGCCATGATATAATCCAATTAGATCAACTTATTGCATAACGTGTTCAAAATAATTAACCTAATTCGACACCAATTCCTTATATTATGATTGAGATTATGTCAATTCAAGTCTCGTTATCTTCCTACGTTAATTATAAAATATATTGTTGGCAAGGGCCTTAACACGTCACCAATTGCGTTTATCCCCCTCTAATAGGCCCGCCCCACCGTGAATTCTATCAATATGTTTTGATAAATCTGCCTTATCCTTGAATTTTGATTGACAGTATGGGCATTCTATTGAACTTTCATCATTTTCACTAGACATTTATGAATTGAGAATAGATTACCATATTAAAAACCTATACGGTCATTATCTTCAAGTCCTATAACTAATAACTATAATTCATTAAAATAACGCCACTTAAAATCTTAGATTAAGACTACTCGTAATCCCTTTAATTTTACGAATCTTATGAATCTTAATAATGACTATTAATTATAATGTAAGCATGAAACGGAAGGGACGACTTACAGAACAACACGGCAAAAAAAATTCTTATCGAGTGAATAAATTAGGTAAAGTATTCGATGATCATATAAAATGTGAATTTGAAAGACGCGACATAGACGCGACAATGAAGACGATGATTAAAGAACCATATGTACACCATATACCAACTTTGACGGGAGGTATTGGATATAGTGGTGTATACAACTTTTACAAAGACGAGCTTATTGGTAAGATGCCTAATGATACAAAATTTATACGCATTTCACGTACCATCGATAAAAATCAGGTTGTTGATGAGCTGATTTTAAGTTTTACTCACGATAATGAGATAGAATTTATGCTGCCCGGAATACCCCCTACGGGTAAGCATGTGGAGATCCCTCATGTAGTTGTAATGAAATTTAAAGGGGGAAAAATAGCACATGAACATATATACTGGGATCAGGCTTCGCTCCTAGTACAGATAGGTCTTCTAGATCCCAAACGCTTACCTGTTTCTGGTATTGAGCAAGCAAGAATACTCATGGAAATCCAAAAAGGACTCGAATCACGTAATACCACAGTACCAACTCAATAGCATCACAAAGATGAATTCGACACTGAAGCGCCGCATGTTTTGATTGATTGTGAACTTTTTTATACTACGATCTGGATTTCCTCCTATATGGTGTCCACAGCATTTTTAGTATTTTATAGATTTAAGACGATGAGTAAAGAAGAAGCAGAAAGGGCTAAAGATGAATGGCATAACCTAAAAAATGGGTTGCCTTCTGGTATTGAGCTTGTAGGTGAATATACGCATGCATGGGGGACAGAATACAATGGCTTTTTGTTATTTGAATCTGATAGTGCTGATTCATTTTTGGACTGGTGGTCAAAGTTCAAGGATAATATTAGATGGTATGTGGAGCAGACACATACAATAGCGGCAAGGAGAAGGTAATAGACCTTGCCCCCTCAGGAAGATGAATAATCATATTTTGTTAAGATAATAGTAGTATGTCAATTATTGAACGGCAAAATAAGTAAGTATCTTAATTTAGATGTCATCGGTTATTAGAACAGCTGAGAGAAGCATATATGGTGACAACATGAAGACATAATGCAATGTACGAGGCTATGCAGTAAGTCCTATATTCCTGTTTTCACAAGAAAATGTGTTGAAGACAACAATTTCTTACAGTCATATCGTCTCATTTCTATCGCTGCTATTTCTCATACCTACTTTAGGAAGTATAAATAGTCAAATCTTTATGTCTTTTTATGAGGAGATATTTGCGTTTAAAGATTTTTCTCAATATACACAAATTCAAAATACACAAGGATCGATCCGACAAAGCACCGGAGGAGGATATTCATTATACGAGGATCCTCTTCTAGGAATAGTACTGCGCTATCCTTCTGACTGGCAACAAGATGTCACAGACAAATCTGTAAGTTTTAGCAAAACAGATGATTCAAGCACACCAACTATGTTTATTTTCACAGCTACTGTGGATACGCTCGAACCTAAAATACGGACACTAGATCAGTTCGTACGAGCTGGAGTAGCTCCATACAGGGAGATATCAGGGTTTGAACTAACGGAGTATGATAAAGGAGCTACATTAGCTGGCCTACCTGCGCATAAAGTTACATTTTATATCCCATATCAGAATGTTGCTTTCTCCAAAATAGTAAGCTATTTTGCTATGTTAAACAATACTGGATACGGTATTGCATATCAAGTTTCCAATCCTGAAAAAGAAGAACTGGATACGTTATTAAATTCCGAGTTGCCTACCTTCCAAAGAATGACTAATTCATTTCAAATAATATCTTAGGATACCCTGATATAAACATTAGATTCTACCACAAGGTTATGGCTTACTCATAATGTTTCATCACTTGTAGGATAATATTTTGCATGCCATCTGCCCTCTCGGCTGCAAACATTAATGCCTTCTTGAGTTATCAAAATATAAGCCGGATGAATATGCCTTGTTATAAAGCGCCTACCTTCCAATGAATCGACCACGTTTTCCATCATTTTCCAATATGCTTCATTGCCTTTTCTTCCTCTGTAATTTTCATACTCCTTTGGATTGCTTTGATACGCACCTAGGCGAGCCCTTATGAATGCGTCTATTTTTGAGACCTTCGTAGAGGTGTTATCATTTGACAGCTTCCTAACTACATTTAGGAACCATGGTTCAATATTTCGCGTATCATTTTTCTCATCTTCCACCGAAAATTCGAATCCCATTGAACCTATCGTCAGAAGAATGGTATATGAGGATGTTGGATAATTCTCGCTTTCAAGTATAATGAGAAATTTTATCCAAAGCTCATTCCCACAATAAAGCATGGTATGGTTATTTCTTGTTGCCTGCTTGCTTGATATCTATATTTTCTTGATTAGCCTCTAGGAATTCCTATGATAAAGCGAAAAAATATTGTAATTGATATGAAAAAAAGTTAATCCTTGCAAAACATATCATGACAATCATTTTTATGCTCGTTTAATGAAGATAGTAGTCCGGGTAGGCAGGGAGAAGAAGAGGAAAATAAAGAGTATGCTAACCATTAGCTGCTTTTGACTTAGTCGCCATTTGTCTTGTTTTCTTCTTCTTCCAATGCCACTACCCACAACATTTTCTTTACGGAATTATGAAAAAAGAAGGAAGAAGATCCTGGTAACTGATTTTATTTTTCTATCCTTATTATTGTGTTCCAGTTAGTATTCTTCCTTCTTTTTTCTCTGCATTGTTTATTTTTCTCCTATGACCTGCCGCCTTTCTTAGCTACTTTGGTTCTTGCTTTCTTGCTTGCAGAGGTAAGTCCTTTTTTGCTTGATTTCTTCTTAGTCGCCATTATATCTCGACCTTTTATGTACATACTATTATTAATGATTTACTTAGCTCAATTAGGTCTACGGTGTTATCATTTTAGCAAAGTAATCGTAGAATATTTCATATGCAGTAGTGAAAGAATTAATCATATAATACAATTAATCATATTAGAATAGTTGTATAATCTCATATTTCCTCACTTGAAGGATTATTAGGATTTTCAAAAATAATTTTGAAGAGATTATTTGTTTATTTCCCAATTCGTATTATTCAAAAACAATATAGTATTAAAGGTGATAATAAAAAGAGGGAATTGACTGTAAAGCTACATCAAATAGAATTTGTTGACATCAGAATCCGCTGTATTGCATAATTCGCGTCAATAAAAACTTAAACTTATCTTATGACATCAGCTATTCTCGTTTTGCGTGCAGATGTAATTACAGTCTTAATGCTATTAAAATATTTATTTCGATACTAGAGATAACCTGAGATTAAGTCATAAATTATCATACAGCTATAAAGAAATGACTTGCAAATATTAATGAGTGCAGCAAAGCAAAACCGAGTAGTTGATAGAATCAGAACCATGATGAATAAGAAAAACAAAGAAACAGCATTATAGGATATTATCAACAACATGATAGATTAGATAAGAATATGTGATCATATATACCAAACAAGAAATGTGTATACTGAGTAGTATCGAATGCTAGCAAATAGTAACATATAGAAATCGTTGTACTAATCTATGTAAGCGTCTGCATCTGTGTTTAAGCTAATTGTCCCTGCATCGTTGGTTCATTTCTTTAGTGAATAGCCATTTTATTCTAGCTTCAGAACTTATCTGGGAGCTTTGATTAGACTGTTAAAGATCCAAGTTGTTGTTTAGGTAGTGTTTTAAAGATTAAGTATTTTTACAATAAACCAGTTATAAAAATGTAGATTCTTCATCTGATGGTAATTGATATGACTTTTATCGATTATATGACAAGAAAGATTAATATTTACCTAACAAGAACATCAGGTGAGTCAAGCAGTAGTAATCATCACCCTCCATATCTTGTAAGGGGCAATGTCCTCTTACTCGATAGGAGGCTTTTTGGTTTCAATATTATGGTAGAATTTATTTTCTTATTGCTATCTTTTTGTTGAAAGTGCGACCTGCAATTCTGATGAATAGATTTCTCTTATCGAATAGGATGAAGCATAGGGAATGTGCAGGTTAAATGCTATAGTATCAATCATTAAGTCTGAATTTGTCCGCTCATAGTTTTTAAATTGATTTTCATCTGTGATTAATTGCGATAAGCCGTATCATCAGCATATTTGATGATGATAAATGGTACTAGTGCTAGGAAGCTGCTATGTATTAACATGGAATATAGAAGCAACAAGGTGAAACCAAGACAGATTAAGATGGATGGACTGCACTCAGATACAAATATTTTATATTTGTTCTATACTGTACAAATATACTTGGTGATATAGTGAATAGGTCGGTATACGGAATACACCACGTCACAGCAATAACTAGCAACCCACAACAAAATATTGATTTTTATGTCAATACTTTGGGCCTTCGATTCGTAAAACTTACCGTTAACCAAGATGACCCAACTTCATATCATCTTTATTATGGTGATGAGTTAGGACGTCCAGGTACGATCCTTACTTTCTTTCATTGGCCGGACGCTCCTAAAGGGCATAGAGGAACAAGTGAGGTGATGGCAACATCCTTCCTAATTCCTAGAACTTCCATAAGTTATTGGATGGATAGATTTGAGAGTAAACAGATCAAATTTCGTGGACCTCACAAACGTTTTGATGACGAAGAGGTAATAGTTTTCCATGATCCAGATGGGCTAGAGCTAGAGCTTGTAGCACATAAATCATCGGAAACTAAGGATATCAATGTATGGAAAGAAGGCCCGGTTCCTATTAAACAAGCCATTAGAGGTTTTTATTCCGTTACTTTATCAGAAGAAGGATACGAACGTACTGCTTCTGTTTTGACTGATGAATTAGGATTTGTTCCCACACTACAGGATGGAAGCCGCTTCAGGTATGAGATCTCTTCTAAAGAATCTCATAGATTAGGAAAAGATAATGGTGGAGCTAATATTGTTGATGTTCTTTGTCTCCCATACACACAACAGGCGGTTATAGGAATTGGATCGGTACATCATGTTGCATATCGTACGCCTTCTGATGAACAACAAAAGGTCTTACGCCACAACATAGTTAAGGCTGGTTTAAATGCAACTCCTGTGATAGACAGATTTTACTTCCATTCAGTGTATTTCAGGGAACCTGGAGGCATACTTTTTGAAATTGCTACGAATCCGCCAGGCTTTACAGTTGACGAAAGCGCTGAAGACTTGGGTACGCATCTTGTACTTCCTCCTTGGCTTGAATCTATTCGTAATGATCTTTTAGAAGTTCTGCCCCCCGTTCAGCTACCTAGAAAAAATGAAATGCAACATACCACTGAGAGATGATGGTTTCCTTTAGAACGACCTAGAAATGGGAGGAAAGAATTTTGAACGAAAAAAACCAACTTGGATTTATACATAAATTTATTCCGTCAAATGTAAAGGTTGAAAGGAAAGGTGGTGGTGGCAAGGATGAGCCAACTTTTCTTTTACTTCATGGTACAGGGGGAAATGAAGAAGATTTAATTCCAGTAGCGGGTGAGATATCCTCTGGAGCCGCTATACTAAGTCCACGGGGAAAAATATTGGAAGATGGGATTGCGGCTCGGTTCTTTCGTAGGTTGGCTGAGGGAGTTTTTGATTTAGAGGATTTGAAGTTTCGTACCAATGAGTTGGCCAATTTTGTTAATAATGCTTCGAAGATATATGGGTTTGATTTGCGACACGTAATAGCTTTGGGATATTCTAATGGTGCAAATATAGCGTCTAGTATGCTATTACTTCGTCCTGAAGTGCTTTCAGCTGCTATTCTTTTTCGTGCTATGGTTCCATTTGCGCCAAATATACTACCAGATCTTAGCAACAAATTCATTTTCATGTCTTCTGGATTATATGACCCGTTAATTCCAAAACAGGATGCGGAGAGACTATTTAGTTTATTTAAGAGCGTAGGGGCAAAAGTATCAATATCATGGCAAAATAGTGGCCATGAATTAGTAATGGAGGATATTAAGAAAGCAAAAGAATGGTTTTACTACTCCTCATAATTATCATCCTCGAATTAATGTAACTAATAGATTCAGAATTTTTAGACTCAGCAGTTATCAGCGTTGATATTCTATATTTCAACTCTATTTCTAACTTTTATTACCATGTTTTCATACTCTTTAATAATGATTCTAAATGTTATAAGAGATATTTCTCTTTCGCCAAATAATATATAGACATGGCTTTAGGTAAATTTTTATTAGATTTAACTGGATTTCTAATCTCTTTACATGGTTAGAAGCTATAAGTTAGTAGTAGGAGACTCAAAAAATGGCAACTCCCCCTCCCCTATTCAGACCTTCTTATATTAATATACCTAGTTGATAAGAACTTATGAATATGATAGATAAAAGGGCATCTACCCCAGAGAACGAATCAGACAATATTACAAACGATGTATCATCCCAGGCTTCGTCAACCACTCCAGTTGTTATTGACCTGGAAATTCAAGATATCGAAGGTGTTGGGCCTACTACAGCCAGAAAACTCAGAGAAGCAGGTATTGTTTCGGTAATGGACTTAGCTGTAGCAAGTGCTGATGAATTAGCTGTCGACCTCAATTCTTCGAAAGAAACTGCAGCGACCTTTATAATGGCAGCCCAACGGCTGTTACGAGAGTCCAACATTCTTGAAAAGGAATTTGTAACTGCTGAGTCTGCTCTCGAAAAAAGGAAATCGTTGATGAGATGTTCTACAGGTTCTCGTGCTTTAGACGAACTGTTGCTAGGGGGCATAGAAACACAGGCTGTTACAGAATTCTATGGAGAGTTTGGATCTGGGAAATCACAAGTATGTCATACTTTATCCGCAATAGCGACCCAACCGGTCGAAGCAGGTGGACTAAATGGGAGCGTTATATACATAGATACCGAGGGAACGTTTAGGCCAGAGAGATTAAATCAGATAGCAAGAACAAGAGAGCTTGATCCTTCCCATGTACTGAAGAACGTAGCAGTATGCAAAGTTTACAATAGTTCTCATTTGGAACTTATAATTAAAGATCTAGGCAAATATGTCAATGATTTTAATGCAAAGTTAGTTATTATAGATAGTATTATTTCGTTACATAGAGCGGAATTTGCTGGTAGAGGAACACTTGCAGATAGACAACAGAGATTAAACAATCTATTGCATAAAGTTATCAGACTGGCAGAGATATTCAATATAGCTGTTGTTATAACAAATCAGGTACAATCTTCTCCTGATACATTCTTTGGAGATCCTACAAAAGCAGCCGGTGGAAATGTATTAGGCCATGCTTCAACCTATAGAATATATCTCAGAAAGTCGGGTGAAAACAGGACAGCAAGGATGATAGATTCTCCATACCATCCATATTCTGACACTAAGTTTACCTTAAATGAAAAGGGAACAGATGATTTAGAAGATGAGTTATCTTCCTTGAAGAAGAGAAACAAGAAAGCCGACGAATAGGAATAATATGATTTAACATATAGTAATCAGTTTCTCCTCAGTTTTTTATTTGGAATTTGATTCATATGACGATTCATATGATCTTTATTAAGAAATAACTCCATCCAAACTTAATTTACCGGTTTTATAATTACCACTTATTATATGATATGATATCTGAAAACTCTAATTTCAATTTGTTCAATCTGTGGACAAAAATAGGATCAGAATAAAGGTTACCTAACTCCTAACTCACCCATGTAGAGTTGATTTTAGATGTTCTCCATATAAGAACATTATTTGCTGTACTATTTGTTCATAATAGAACAGAACTAAACTAATGCACAAAGACTTTTCGTATTTGTTTCTTAACATCTTTTGGCATGTTAGGATCTTCAATTATCTTATGGATTTCGCTCTTATTAATACAAAGTCCTGTTTCACTTATCTTATAGAACCACTCGATATCCATTAGATCTACAATTAGAATAGATCTATTACATCCTTTCATACCACAGACATCTAGATTATTTTTGCTGAAGCAAATATGACCTTGAGGACATTCGTAAATCATTTATTAACTAATTCAGGATATTATTTCTTGCTAATATGCATTTTAATTCAACCTAGCTGAAATGTTGAATTCTTAATTCTCTGAGCTAATCTGCTCCTAGTGAAGGTTTGTACTCCTCTTATTGAATCAATGGTAAATGCCTCTACATTATTTATAGATCCCTATAATGTGAGGCAAATGTATCTAATATTTGATGATCCGCTACATCTTGCAAAAACTGTCTCCTAATTAATGCTCCGTATGTTACCAAGTCACGTGCAAGCATCTTTATCCTCTTTACTAATGCAGAATTAACCAGATTCCCTTCTGAATCAAAATCCTTTTCTCCATTTATTGATATATTGTAAGGCATACTCCATCCATAACATTGACGAACAGCTGTCCGCATCTGATCTGCAACTGTAAGCCCTTTTTCATGAGATGCGATTATATATCCAAATGTTTTTCCGGCAAAGTCTTCCCAGAAGTAGTCAAGAAAGTTTTTCAATGTACCTGACATTGAGCCATGATAATCCGGCGATGCTAATACCAATGCGTCTGCCCATTTCAATGCTGTTGTAATTTTTTCCAACACATTATTACTATTATTGAAAGAAGGACCATTTGAAGAAGGCGCACCTGGATCATAGAGAGGAAGATTTATGTCACGTAAGTCAAGCAAATGTAATTCTGAGCCATATTTTTTAGCTTCTTCTAAAACCATTTTCAAGCCAAGAGTGCTGAAGGATTCCTGACGCATACTACCAGCCACACCCAAAATATTTATTGTACGTTGTTGATGCGTACTTTCCCCATCAGCATTTTGTGATGAGTTTGAGGGTTGAATTTGAGGGCTAACATTATTCATAAGTATACAATGAGAATCGTATTTATAAATAATTGGGTTTACAAATTATATTAATTCTTGAATGGTATTTTCGAAGGACAAAAATCGCAAGCAACTGATCTTACTTTTTTGGTAAGAGAATTGTCAAGACGACTCTTTTTAGGCACATATGTTGTACTGTAACAGTAAAAAAACTCAGATTGGGCTAATAATATTAAAGGCCTTGGAAATAGATTGAATCAGATTCTTCGATGGATCCTATATTTGGCAAGATGCTAGGCAGGTCCAGCTCAGTACTTTTTATTGTTTTGCCATTGATATTATCAGCTTATACACATCTTTGGAATCCTATCGGTTTTCCTGCTGTATGGGTAGTCGAGGGACAATATATGCAAAGAGCCATGCAGGTCTTGGGAGGCGAAGGACTTCATGAGCCAAGAAATATTTTTGCTCATTTCTATGATCACCCATTTTTCGGACAAATATTTTTAGCAGGAATCCTGGCAGCCACAGATTATCCCGGCTCCCTACCCATGCCTTCTTCGATTTCTATTAACTCCATTGAAATGCTCTATCTTGTTCCCAGATTATTCGTGGGAATACTTGCCATAATTGATACATTTCTTATTTACAAAATATCAGAGTATCGTTACAATAGAAATGTTGCTCTAATTGCCTCCATACTCTTTGCCGTAATGCCCGCAACATGGCTTTTAAGAAAAATATTGCTGGAATCTCTTCTCCTACCACTCCTTTTATCCTCTATACTATTTGCAGTTTATTATAGTAGTCGTAGGAAGGAGAGCAACCCCAGTACAACAGTTGACCATACCAAAAGAAACCTGGATCAAAAGGTGAAGACAAAGAACAACAATACTTTTTTGGTTTTACCAATGATCTCGGGGATATTTTTAGGCTTGGCAATTTTTGTTAAAATTCCCATTATCACTATGGTTCCACTTATAGGATATCTTATACTTTCCCACCGACGTGATAAAAGCTGGAGAGCTCTTTGGGTATGGATTATTCCTGTCATTTTAATACCTATGATCTGGCCCATATATTCAATATTGGTTGGAGACTATGACCAACTGTTGGAGGATTTAACATGGAATACCCAAAGAGGGGAGATCCAATTAGACTCTGCTGTGAGTAGCATACTTGCTAATTCCTTGAAATATATCTTTCAGATCGATCCTGTTATATTCATATTGGGTATTGCTGGAATTATATTTTCAGAAATAAAAAGAGATGTCTTTATTTTATTATGGACAATACCAATTATTGTCTTTCTTTTTTTGATCAATTTTGTTTCATTCTTTCATCTTATTCCGTTATTGCCATTGTTTTGTATTGCAGCTGCCAAAATGATGATTGATCTATCTAACAGAATCAAGAACATGAAGGTTAAAAAAATAATCCCATTTGCCATAATTTCTGCAATAGGAATCTTTGGCCTAGTCAGCACTACTATGTTGATTACATCAAATGTGACTTCTTCATACTTTAAAGTATATTCATTTCTTGTATCATATCTAGCAAGTCAAATAGGACTTGACAATCATGATGACCTAACTGATAAAGTTGATGATGATGATAAGATAGTCTTGGTGGGCCGCCATTGGACTCAGAGTTTCTATTGGATTCCAAAATATGTGTTGGACGTAAACTTGGACTTTAAAAAAATAAACAGAGTCGATGATATAAAAGGATCAATAAATGACAAGGAAAGATCACTTATTATCGTTGATAGATTTATGAGGGAATCATTATCCTCAGGTAAAGAGATATCCAATAAAACAAAAATAGATACTCCGTCCTACTTTTTAACACCTATTGCAACTTTTAACAATGATGATCCTGATTATGCTTATGTTTATCCTTACACAAGTATGAGTGAAAATCGAGACATACGATGGGTTCAGATTAGAGAAGTTAACTTTCCTATACGTAATTTAGATTAGTATCCAAACTTATATAGTTCAAAGCTGGGTTTTCACTGGACTTTGTTTTGCTAATAAAAGAGCCTTTCAATCCTTTTTTAGGTATCAGTTTTGATTTTCGATCTTCAAATAAAGAGAATGTTAAATAAGTGTTAGATGACGTTAAGGGATCTTCAATATTCCCTCCACAACGCTAAGGGAATAAAATTTCACTTGTCAACAAGGCGCAAGATTCGCAAAGGAACAGGCTATTGAAAGATCATTTGCGCCCTGGGGTGCTAAACCCCTAAGCGTTATGCTTTCGGGCGGTGTTAAGCCTTGGGGAGGTTCAGTTTCTGATGTGTTTGTACCGCTCTCATCAGTTGTATTTTCTGGGGGTATATTTATGGTAAAATTGGAGAAAGAGGTTGACGCAAAGGTTCCAACAAATGTGATGAAAACTGATATTGATACAATGAATACACTTATGGCCAACAGCATAGCAATAGAGGAATCAGACCAGTGCACTCTCTTGGCAAAGCTAAACTGTGGTATGCTTTCGTCCTTTCTCCCTTGAGCTAGACTTATCACATACTTCTATCCTCTATTGCACTATTATATTACGACACATGAATATTTGGCAAAGTAGCTAGCAGTAGCAAAAACTAAAAGCCTTCTTGGATGGTTCTCCATTGATAGCCATTGATAAGCGATTCGATAAACTCATAACTGCTTTGAGGACTGCGGTTGCAAATGAATACAAATTGGATAAGACTGCTACAAGTTATGATGATATTTTGGACGCATTCAGATTATCAACCACATTTTACAAGAGGTCTAAGGAGTGATACCTTGAATAAGGATTTAGTCAGATATAATTGGAACTGCAGGAGACTCAGCGGATGGTAGACCGTTGAAGGTTAGGAGCCGCTGAGTCTAGGGCCCGCCTGCAGCAAATGGTATTTGGTTTATAGGCCCCTCTGACCTGCTTCTGTGAAATATTGTATTTACATACTTGAGAAAAGAGTTGTACTGTATTGTACCGTACAGATGTAACCCTCCCTCTCCGTACCGATATTCATTGCTTATATCCTCAGTGACAACTCAGCTCAGCTCAGCTAGCTCCCATTGGTTTGTCGTAATATATGCCAGAGATTATATGTCATAACCCAGGCGAGCTACACAGCCGGTGGAAAGTATTGCAGTAAATGCGCGCATTACTTTATCACTCCCAAAGTGATTTGTGAATGTTGTGGAATGCGGCTAAGAGCTAGTCCAACAGCAAGAGCAAGTAAGGAGAAGGTAAGGAGAAGGTTAGGGCTAAGAGGAAAGAGAAGAGAAAATTGATTACCGCGGTATGATTAAGCAAGTATTGAAAGACATGGCTTATGACAACTCGCAAGCGCAAGTAAAGAGTGCACAAGTCCGAAGTGAAGACCACTCTGTTATCATAGACACAACCAATATTTCCTCGGTTGAAAATCAGAAATATCTCTGCGCACACTGCAACACTAGGCTTACTCCTTTCACTCAACAAGATAAGATGCGTGGATATCTTTGTGTTAAATGTCAGATCGAATTCTGGCCAAACCAGCAGCCAGTGAAAAAGGCTGACAAGTTTGATCTCCCCGGGGCATCAACTGATGAACACGGCAATGTGTTAGGAGATATCGACATTCCTATTGTTATGATGGATAATCCAGAGCCATCATCTACCAACGACAAACAAAAGAAACTAGCAGCAGCTTATGAAGCACTAAGCAGATATGGATTTAAATTCTTAACATACGAAGAGAAGTGAGAAAATTAGGAAAAGCTTTTCTGAATTTATTACTTCAAATAATAATTGGAGTAATCAGCAAAAAATAGAATGGATTACTGTTAAAGTGACTCGGAGAATAATCATGCGCTAGACGAGGGATAATCATCATACCGCCCGGGTTAGAGATGCACTATTCTCCGAGTCGACTGTCAGATAAAACACAACCAAATATCCGGATGATGATAAGGAAATCGATTCTGCTTGTTC
>Ga0081538_10004131_pt1 | contig 13488 bp, 13 predicted proteins | sample TabmetS5T2R1_FD_71022 | JGI IMG/M metagenome (GOLD analysis project Ga0081538, IMG submission 71022) | Tabebuia heterophylla rhizosphere microbial communities from the University of Puerto Rico - S5T2R1 | ecosystem: Host-associated > Plants > Roots > Rhizosphere ...
GAGGCCCAGTGGTGGGTCTGGCGCACCAGCAGCCCGGCGGGGACCTCGAAGGAGATCCGCATCACCGAGTTGAACGCCTCGGTCACCGGCTGGCCGCGCAGCGGCGCGTAGGGGCCCTGGTAGGTGATCTGGCCGCGGATGTCGGGGATGTAGAAGACGCTCAGGAACAGCCCCGTGACCACCAGCACGACCAGGCAGTAGAGGGCGATCTCGCCGAACAGGAACGCCCAGTGGTCGGGGTAGGCCCGGCGCAGCGCGGCGCGGGCGGAGCCGGTGGCGCCGAGCCGCCGGTCGGCCCACCGCTGGGCACGGTCGAAGCGCGCGGCGAGGCGGCGCTCGAGGCGGCGCCCGCCGGCTGGTCGGTGGCGTGGTGGTGTCATAACGCGATCACGTCCAGGCAAGCGTGGTCCCTCACTCCTATGACGGAACACGACCCGGAGATGTGACCGTCGCGGGTCGACCCACTAAGCTCGGGGACATGACGATTCTGCGGATGGACAACGTCCTCATCGTTGTCGACGACCTTGACGCCGTCATCTCGTTCTTCGTCGAACTTGGCATGGAGCTGGAGGGCAAGGGGCCGATCGAGGGACGTTGGGTGGAGCGCGTCATCGGGCTCGACGACGTCCGACAGGACATCGCGATGCTGCGGACCCCGGACGGCCACGGCCGGATCGAGCTGGCGATGTTCCACACGCCGAAGGCGATCAGCGCCGAGCCGAGGGATGCGCCGGCGAACACGCTGGGCATCCGTCGCATCATGTTCGCCGTCGACGACCTCGAGGACGTCCTTGCCCGCCTGCGCGCCCACGGCGCCGAGCTCGTTGGCGAAGTGGAGCAGTACGAGGACAGCTATCGGCTCTGCTACGTCCGCGGCCCCGAGGGCATCATCGTCGCCCTGGCCGAGCCGCTCAGCTGAAGGCTGCCCAAGGGCCGCTCACCCAACGAATCATCCGGGCACGGCCGGGAAGCGGGGAGTCCGCGAGGGCCGCGACGCCCTGGTCCGCCGGGAGATCCTGCTCGAAGAGGTGATCCCGTAACACCTGAAGGCGCGTCGGCGCTTTCTCTAGTGCTACCCCGCCTGCCAAAGGGGACGCGGACGCCCTCGGTCGCCACCCGCGCCGGGGGCGTTCGCCTTGTCCGCATCCCGCCTGCCACGACCCTTGCAGCCGCGGCGCCCAGGGATCAAGCTGCGCGGCAGGCTGAGCAAGGAGGCGTCATGGCCCGGTCGCTACGCATCCCCGTCGTCCTCATCGGCCTTGGGGCCCTGCTGCTCGCGCCGCGGGCCGCGGCCCAGGAAGCCCCTGTCGTCGAGATCGCCCCGACGGCCAGGTTGCTCCAGGGCGGCAAGGCGGTCGGCGTGCAGGTGACGGTGACCTGCCCGACAGGCGCAGAGGTGCTAGAGGCGTTCCTGTACGTGAACCAGGACAGCAACCAGGGCGAGTTTGCGTTCTTCCAGCCCATCTGCGACGGCACCCCAAACACGTTCGTGGTGCTGGCCTCGGCGGTCGGCTTCCGGTACCACGTTGGCCAGGCTCAGGTGAGCGGCTATGTGCTGCTGACCAGCGGGGTATCAACGTCGCCGAGCCAAACCGTCACAGTCCACCGCGGTCCGGGATAGCCCGCGGGCCCTGGTGGCTGCACCCATTTGGAGGTAACGCCAGCCCCGCTGTTGGCGTTCCTCGGTAGGTCGATGGTCGGGTGCCTGCCATGGGTGGCCATCGGCCCCGTGGATCGGGTTGGCTTGTACCAGCCTGGTCCGGGTTGCGGCCCCGGGGGAACGAAGGCCCTCGGGGCCGCTTTGGGTCTGCCCGTAACGCCAGCAGCGCTGCTGGCGTTCCTTCCTAGGTCGATGGGCGGGGTCGTTCTACCCTGCGCCCCGGGACAGCCCATCGGCCCCGCGGGCCGGGCTCCCAGCAAAAGCGTGGCCCAGGCTATGACCCCGGGGAGCCCTCTCTCCCCGGGGTCATAGCGCACTCAGATGTACATGCTGTCCCGGGCGGCGCAGACCAGGGCGGCGGCCCGGCCAGGCGCCTACCTGGCCCCACCCAAGACGTCCGCCTCCTACCGCACCATCCCGCTCCCCCACGTCGTCGACGCCCTCGCCGCCTTCCCCGCCGCCGAGGTCGAGCTGCTGGACACGACGGTCAAGCCGGCGCCGGAGCGGCGGCCGGCCGCGCTCATCTTCACTCGGGCCGCGGGTCGACCGCTGCGCCGGACCAAGTTCTCGACCAGGCCTGCACAGGTCAGCAGGGTGGTGCAGGGGGAGCCGGCCTGTAAGCCGGCTTCTGTGCCCCGGGAGGTCTCCCGGGGTGGCGGCCATCCATCTGGGACCGGCGTCGCCGCCGGCCTCGAGCGGTCCACCAGGGGACTCGGCCGGGCCGGCCTCCACGGCCGCCAAGTGGCGGCCGGTGCGTCCCCTATTCGACCTTGCTCCGGGTGGGGTTTACCGAGCCGGCCGGTCACCCGGCCGCTGGTGCGCTCTTACCGCACCGTTTCACCCTTGCCACGCGCCCGGGAGCCCGGGCCGTTCGGCGGTCTGTTCTCTGTGGCACTGTCCTGCGGGTCGCCCCGACTGGCGGTTAGCCAGCACCCTGCCCTGGGGAGGCCGGACTTTCCTCGATCCCGGCGAACCGGGACCGCGGCCGCCCAGCCGGCTCCTGCATATCGTTACTGACCCGAGCCTGTGGCCCACCAGCTCGGTGGGTCACTTGCAGGGAAGGACCCGAGCCCGCACTCGTGCACGATGTCCTGCTTGTTCGGCGCTTGATCGTTCAGCACCGGCGGCTCGCTCTTACTCGGGTCGATGGGGGTTGGCGGAGTTGGCATGGTCATCCCGCCTTCCGTTTGTTCCTGTCGAGAAGCCTACCGCTCGGCGCTGCGGCCGCTTCCTGCGAGTCGTCGATGGCGACCAGGACAGAAGGGCGTCGGTCTTGCCACCCCAGCGCTGAGTTGGGCTGGCCGATCGCCTCCCCACGGCGCCCTGCCTCAAGGGTGAGCGGCACGATCAGCGCACCCGATGTCTTGGACGCGGGTAAGACCGGACGAACAACAGATGCGAAGCGGCCCACCGCCGATGTGCGAATCGGCGCCGCGCCGGTTGCCCGGTCGAGCCTACTGATAGTGACACTTATTGACTTGTGCATCAAATTAAGCTATACTTAACCCTGAGGACGTCCGGACGTCGCCAAAGGAGCCCACTACCCCACACAACACAACTTCTCTCAGGAGGGATCGATGACCTCGGTGCTGCTAATCCTTCTCTTCGTCCTCGTGGTCGATCTGTTGGTCCTGCTCGGTTGGAGCCACGACTCGCGGGATGGCCGGGACTGGCAGCCGCGTGGCCCAGCTTCGCCTGACCCGTCGGCTGTGGGGCTCGCCTGACAGAGACGGCCGTCGGAGGTAGTCACCGGCGAAGCCTGCAGCACCCGGAGGTCGGGTGCCGCCACGACGAAACGGAGGTTCCCATGGCGCTGAAGTGTGTGACCTGCGGCCTGCTGTTCCGCAGCCGCAACGAGCTCGACTGGCACGTCCGCGAGGAGCATCTACAGCCACGACTCCCGCCGGCCGAGGCGCAGCCGACGCCCGCAGCTGCGTCAAAGGCCGAGGGGTGATCGGGGGAATTGATAGGAGCAGACAGGCACATGAGTAAGACAGTCACCGCCACCCCCGACAGCTTGGACGACCACCAGCGCAGACCAGCTCCACAGTGGTAGCGGGATCCGTCGCTGCGTTGGCCGTCAGCCACCGGCGGGCAGAGAGAACGCCATGACCAGCCAGCCGGACGTCGTGTGCGACGGGTCTACGACGAGCCGTCCCCAGAGGACGGCACCCGGGTGCTCGTCGACCGGATCTGGCCGAGCGGCCTCGCCAAGGAGCGGGCCGGGATCGGCGAGTGGGCGAAGGCGGTGGCGCCGTCCACCGAGCTGCGACGTTGGTACGGACATGACCCGAGCAAGTTCGACCAGTTCCGCCGCCGCTACATGGTCGAGCTCGCCGAGCCCGAGCGGCAGGCGGCCATGCAGCACCTGCGTGAGCTGGCCCGATCCGGACCGCTCACCCTGGTCACCGCGACCAGGGACCTCGACCATAGCCAGGCCCCCGTGCTCGCCGAGCACCTGCGCCGGATGCGGTGAGCGACGCGGAGCGCAGGTGGTTCCCTCAGGCTTCGAGGACCAGCCACAGCGCCCGGGCTGGTTCCCTGGCCGGGTTGCGCCAGCTGGTGACCGGTTGGGTGGTGAGCAGGATGGCGTCGCCTTGCTGCAGGGTGTAGGTCTCCTGGCCGAGCTGCAGCTCCAGCGCTCCCTGGAGCACCAGGAGGAGCTCGGGTTGCTTGGTCTCGAACGGTCGCCGCCCGCTGCCGCCGGCGGGGAAGGTCAGCTCGTGCATCCCCAGCCCGGAGGGCGCCTGCAGGACGGTCTCGCCGGACAGCCCGGGCGCGGGGGCGACCGGCTGGCGGGCGCCGCGCCGGGCCAGCCGGTAGGGGAGCGGGCTCGGGCTCGAGGAGGGGCCGAAGGGGATGCCCAGCGTCGCCCACAGGCGGGTCAGGGTCTCGCCCGACAGGCCGTGGCGGCCCCGCTCGACCTGGGACAGGGCGCTGGGGGTGACGCCGATGCGGCGGGCCAGCTCGGCCTGGGACAGCCCGGCGGCGATGCGCCCGGCGCGGACCTGCTCCCCGATCCGCTCCCGCATGCCAGCTGCCTGCTGGAGGGCGTCGATGCGGCCGTCCTCGCCGACCACGTACCGCAGGGTGCGGCCGGTCACGCCGGGGGGATGCCCATCGGCCTTGACGACTCGCAGGGTCCGCTCGGCCGGCGCGGCCGGCACCGCTTCCAGGTCCAGGATGACCTGGGTGATCTCGGCCAGCCGGGACCGGAACGCCGCCGGGTGGGCCTCGCGCTCCAGCAGCCAGTAGGCGACGGTGCGCTGCTGGTACAGGCGCGGGCACCAGCGCAGGAACGATGCCAGCGCGGTCTCTGGCCCCCACCGCCGTTGCATGCTGGTCAGGTCGTCGAACACATAGCCGGCGCCGGGGCCGAGCTCGTCCTCGATCTCGGCCAGCTCTCGGTTGACTTGCTCCATGTCACCGGGGTCCTTGAGGCGCCGCACCCGGGCCTTGCGGAATGCGGCCGCGGTGGCCCCCTTCCTCCGACCCGGAGAACCATCCGGGCCGCCGGTCCAGCCGTCGAGCAACATGAAGCGCTCGCTGTCCCAGACCCGGCGGAAGCGGTCCAGGACCACGGCCGGTGGCAGCCGGAAGCTCAGGTAGGTCAGGGGCGTGGTGCCGTTCGCGGTGGCCAGGAACGCCTCCACGAACGGTTCGACCTCGGCCGGGTCGGCGGCCTGCCAGACAACGTTGTCGCCCACGCCCGGCCCGCCGCCGAGCACCTCGTCGAGTGCGTCGATCCCGGTCGACGGCCGGTCCATAAGCTTCCTTTCATTGAGGGAGCAGCACTGAGGTCCGTTAAGTATAGCTTAACTTGCTCGGCAGTCAATTAAGCGATACCCTCAGCCTAGGACCTCCGCATCGGCACCGACAGCAGAAGGATGGTGTCGGGGAGGATCGCAAAGGGAGGCGACCATGGCCACCATCGAGCAAGAGCAGATCCGCGCCCTACCAGGCTGGGAGCCCCGCGGCGACGGCATCAGCAGGACCTTCCACTTCGACGACTTCGGCGCCGCGACACGGTTCGTGGGCCGCATCGCCCTCGACGCCGCGGTCGCCTGCCGCGAGCCGCTCATCGGCATCCGCGGCGGGCGCGTGACCGTGACCTTCACTCCCCGCGACGGCAGCCCCCTGACCTCGGACGAGGTGGCCGTGGCCGGGCGCATCCAGCGGCTCCTTGGCGACCACCGCCACCCGGTCGGCCGGGCCGGCCCCTGGAGTCCCGGCGGCCGGCTCACCGGCATCCGCCCGCGCCCAGTGGGGCAGGCCGGCCCGTAATACTCACCTGCGGCACCCGCGGGCCGGGGACATGCCAACATCGCGACCAGATCACCCTCCTGGCTCCAGATGGGCTCCTCAGCCGACGCACGTGCGCTGGCGTCCTGCCTGTACCCACTCGATCGGACCCATCGGGCATGATGGCCCATCCGGCGTCCTGCCCGGTTCCATGGCCATTCCGGTAGGAAGAGGAGCCAAGCATTCACCGCTGATCTCCGGGGCTCCATGCGGCGGCGACCTCGAGCAATCCGAGCCGGCGTTCAGCTGCTTGGCCAGCTGCCGCCCCAGAAGTGGCCCTCCGCACCCACCCGTCCTGGTCGTCGTCGCCTGTTTGCGGGTGTGTAACGGACGACCACTCCGGAAGTATTGTCGGAGTGCCACAAGGTGAGGGAGATCGACATGTGGCCTCGACGCGCACGTGGTTGGCGAGGAGGGCGCGCGGCTCGATGAAACGGCCCGCCGCATCCCAACCGGTGATGGGGTCGCCGACGTCGGCCTTGCCCGCCGATCCCTTGCTGCTGGACGCCGCCGAGGTGCTTGAGTCGCTGGGCGTCGACCCGGCCTCCGGGCTGGGCTCGGCCGAGGCAGCCGAGCGCCTGGCCCGGGTTGGCCGCAACCGCCTCGACCCGGCGGCCCAGGTCCCAGCCTGGCGCAAGCTGCTCGCCCAGTTCGCCGACCCGCTCATCTACCTGCTCCTGGCGGCCATCGCCATCTCGGTGGCCGCCTGGGCGCTGGAGGGCGCCCAGGGGGTGCCGTTCGAGGCGATCGTGATCGCCGTCATCGTGGCCGCCAACGGCGTGCTCGGCTTGGTCCAGGAGCGCAAGGCCGAGCAGGCGGTGGCGGCCCTGCAGCGGATGGCCGCCCCCGCCGCCACTGTGGTCCGCGACGGCCACCAGCAGCGCATCCCGGCCGAGGAGCTGGTCCCCGGCGACCTCCTGGTCCTGGCCGAGGGCGACGCCGTTGGCGCCGACGGCCGCCTGCTCCAGGTGGCCTCCCTGCAGGTGGCCGAGTCGTCGCTGACCGGCGAGAGCGAGCCCGTGCTCAAGGACCGCGCCACCCTGCCGGCCCCGGCACCGCTGGGGGACCGGACCAACATGGTGTTCAGCGGCACCGCCGTCACCCGGGGACGGGGCCAGGCGGTGGTGACCGCCACCGGCATGCGCACCGAGATGGGCCGCATCGCCACCCTGCTCGGCCGCACCGAGGAGGAGCGCACCCCGCTGCAGCGGGAGGTCGACCTGGTCGGCCGGATACTCGGCATCGCCGTGGTCGTGATCGCAGTCGTGGTCGTGGCCGCGATCCTGCTGACGTCCGACATCCGCGACGCCGGCGACCTGGTCGAGGTCCTGCTGCTGGGGGTCTCGCTGGCCGTGGCGGCCGTGCCGGAGGGCCTGCCGGCGGTCCTGTCGGTCGTGCTGGCCCTGGGCGTGCAGCGGATGGCCGCCCAGCGGGCCATCCTCAAGAAGCTGTCGTCGGTGGAGACCCTGGGTTCGGCGTCGGTCATCTGCTCGGATAAGACCGGCACCCTGACTAGGAACGAGATGACCATCCAGCGGGTGGTGACCCGCTCCGGCGAGGCCACCATCACCGGCATTGGCTACCGGCCCGAGGGCGAGGTCCTGGCCAGCGACCGGCCGCTGGAGGAGGGGCCGCTGGCCGAGGAGGTCCGGGCCGTGCTCGGCGGGGGCAGCCTGGCCAACGACGCCGTCCTGGTCAAGGACGACGGCAAGTGGGTCATTCAGGGCGACCCCACCGATGGGGCGTTCCTGGTGGCCGAGCGCAAGCTCGGCATCACCGAGCGGCGCCGGGCCCGCTTCCACCGCCTGGACGAGGTGCCGTTCACCTCCGAGCGCAAGCTGATGACCAGCATCGAGGCCGACCGGGAGCGGGAGGGCCGCGTCGCAGTGGTGACCAAGGGTGCTCCGGACGTGCTACTGGCCCGGTGCACCCGCGAACGGGTCGGAGATGGCGAGGAGGAGCTGACCGAGGGGCGCCGGGCCGAGATCCTGGCGGGGGTCGACCGCCTCGCCGAGGCGGCGCTGCGCACCCTGGCCGTCGCCTACCGCCCCCTCGACACCACCGAGCCACCCGAGGCCGACGAGTCCCTCGAGCAGGGGCTGGTGTTCACCGGGGTGGTCGGCATCATCGACCCGCCTCGCCCGGAGGCGGCCGCGGCGATCGCCGAGGCCCACGGCGCCGGCCTTCGGGTCATCATGATCACCGGCGACCATCCCCGCACCGCAGCCCGCATCGCCACCGACCTCGGCATAGCCGCCCCGGCCCAAGGCCAGTCGGCGGCCCCGGCCCTCAGCGGGCTGGAGCTGGACGCCCTGGACGAGCAGGGGTTCGCCGAGCAGCTCCGGTCGGTGTCGGTGTACGCCCGGGTCGCGCCCGAGCACAAGCTGCGCATCGTCGACGCCCTCCAGGCCGACGCCAACATCGTGGCCATGACCGGCGACGGGGTCAACGACGCCCCGGCCCTGAAGTCGGCCGACATCGGCGTGGCCATGGGCGTGACCGGCACCGACGTCACCAAGGAAGCGGCCAAGATGATCCTGGCCGACGACAACTTCGCCACCATCGTGGCCGCCGTGCGCGAGGGCCGGGCGATCTTCGCCAACATCCGCAAGTTCCTGCGCTATCTGCTGTCGTCCAACATCGGCGAGGTCCTGACCATGTTCCTCGGGGTGGTCGGGGCGTCGCTGATCGGCCTCGACGCCGCCGGCGGGGTGGTGGCGCCGCTGCTGGCCACCCAGATCCTCTGGATCAACCTTGTCACCGACACCGGCCCGGCGCTGGCCATGGGTGTCGACCCGCCGCCCAAGGACGTCATGGCCCATCCGCCGCGCAAGCTCACCGACCGGGTGATCGACCGGGAGATGCAGCTGGGCGTGCTGCTGGTGGGCCTGGTGATGGCGCTGGTCACGCTGCTGGTCATCGACCTGAAGCTGCCGGGTGGGCTGGTCGAGGGGTCGGCCGGCCTCGTCGAGGCCCGCACGGCCGGGTTCACCGTGCTGGTCCTGGCCCAGCTGTTCAACTGCTTCAACTCCCGCTCGGAACGCGTCAGCGCCTTCCCGGGTCTGTTCGCCAACCGCTGGCTGTGGGCGGCGGTCACCCTGTCGCTGCTGCTGCAGGTGCTGGCCGTGCACGTGCCGCTGCTCAACCGGGCGTTCGGCACCACGCCCCTGTCGGCCGGCGACTGGGCGCTGTGCCTCGCCCTGGCCAGCTTGGTGCTGTGGGTCGACGAACTGAAGAAGCTGCTCGTTCGACGGGTGCGCGCGTAGACGGACAAGGCAGCCGCCGCAGCCGGTCAGGCGGTGGCCGTTGCAGCCCCTCGGCGAGGACGGCTGGGCGCCGAGCCGACGAACCATCGACACCACAGCCTCCTGCGGGCCGTCTTGTCGAACACGCTGGGTACGGCACCACTCGTCCGGGAGCCCCGACTCAGGGCCGGCACCACTGGATACGGGCATCGACCAAACGTAAGGTCCTGCAGGCTTATCAGCCGACCGCCGCGCGGGCGGCCGGGGCGGCGTCCTCGCCCAGACGGCGGATGAAGCCGACCGGGTCCTCGGAGGGCACGGTGACCAGCACCGTGTCGAAGCGGTAATCGGTGGCGAGGCGGGCGAGCTGGTCGGCCCAGCCGCTCGCCGGCCCGCTGACACCGGCGTTGAGCACGCGCCGCACGTCACCCGGATCGCGGCCGGCGCGGCTGGCCGCTTCGTCGATGGCGCGGTGGCTGTCGTGGGCGTCCGCGAGGTCCAGATAGCCGACGGTCGGCAGCCAGCCGTCGCCGAGCCGGCCCGTGAGGCGCAGCATCCGCGGTTTGTAGCCGCCGATCCACAGCCCGATCGGATGCGCGGGCGCCGGGCCGGGCTGGGCGCCAGCCAGCCCGTAGTGCTCGCCGTCCAGACGCAGCGGTCGCTCACCGCCGAACCAGCCGCGCAGCACCGCGATCGCCTCCTCCAGCGCATCGATCGACTCGCCCGGACTGCGCCGCGGTCCGCCCATCGCCTCGATCGCATCCCAGAACACGCCCGCGCCCAGCCCGAGCTCGACCCGCCCGCCGCTGAGCACGTCTAGCGACGCCGCCGCCTTGGCCAGCATCGCCGGCGGGCGCAGCGGCAGGCTGGCCACGTCGGGCACCAGCCGAACGCGCTCGGTGCGCGCCGCCACGTATGACAGCAGCGTCCAGGTGTCGAAGAACCGTCGCTGGTAGGGATGATCCTGGACACCGACCACGTCCAGGCCCGCGTCGTCGGCCGCCACCAGCTGCGCCAGCGTGCGCTGCGGATCGGTCGCATCGGGCACCACGAACAGGCCAACCTGCAGCTTCGCCGTCATGCCCGTCCGCCCTTGGATGAAAGGAGGCGCCGCCCGGCCGGAAACCAGCCCCAGGGAAGCTTCAGGCGATCCGCGCCCGCCGCCAGCCCGCCCGCCAGGCGCACCTTGCCCCGAGCGCCACAGCCCATGGACCGCGTTGACGTGGGTCACCCAGATGGTCATCGCTGCCCAGCATCTTGGACTTTGACAGTGCCTGCGCCTGCATGTCTGGCTTGTCGTCGGTGGGGCCGCCCTCGTCATTCAGCACGATGCAGCTGTTGTGGAAGCGCAGCACGCACGGCCCGCGCTCGCGCACCACCGCCGCCCCTTCCCTCGGGATTCGCACTTGTCCCTACCCGGGCGCGCCGGGATGGACACCACGCGAGTCCGCCCCGCCCCCGACAGGCTTGTCGTCGAGCGGCCGCTCGCGTCCGACCAGGAGAGTCGCATCATTGTCATCGACGTTCGTGAGGCTCGCCGACCTGCTGGTCGCCCCCGGCTCCTCCGCTCTGCCGCAGTACCTAGCAGCCAACTGGAGTGACGCGATCGAGGTCGAGGCAAGCCAGAAAGCTCGAACGCCATCTCACCGTGGGCTCGCCGACGGGCCAGGATGGTCGCCAACCCCAGCGAGGCGATCTACGGCACATAGTGGCCGCGGCGGTGATCACCCCAGGTACCAGCCCCATACGATTCCCCTTGTCAGGTGGCAAGACCTGACCGCTGGCAATCAGCAGGACCCGACGAGTCGCTAGCCCACACAGTTGACATCCCAACAGGAGGACACGATGGAGGCTCTGCGGATTCCCCTTCGAGCGGTCGGTCGGGCCGCCCTGGCCGCCATGTTCGTCACCGGCGGTGCTGATGCGATGCTGGATCCTGGTCCGCGGGCGCCGCGCGCGGCCGAGCTGGGAGTGCCGCTGGAGCCGGAGTTGGCAGTCCGGGTCAACGGCGCCACCATGCTGGCCGCCGGCCTCGCCCTCGGCGCCGGTGTGTTGCCCAGGCTGGCCGCGGCCGCGCTGGCCGGCACACTCGTGCCGACGACGCTGGCGGGTCACCCGTACTGGCGTGTGGCCGACCCGGTGGCACGGCGCCAACAGCGCATTCACTTCTTCAAGAACGTCGGCCTCTTCGGCGGGGCGCTGCTGGTGCTGGCTGAGCGGCCAGCCCCTCGCCGGTGACCGCCTGTCCAAGGGCGTGCTCGAAGGCCGCAGATCCCGCGGGGGCTCCTACCCTCGGTTCGGTGCGGGTCGGGTGCGGCTCGGCCTCCTCCGGGCCAGCGCCGCCGGGCAAGGTGGGCGCGCTTCAGCACCCCGCACCCGCGGACGAGCCACGCCGCCTTGAGCGCAGGGCCTCGATGGTTGGTTCGAGGCGAGGAACGGCCTCGCCTTCGGCGCCGCGGCTGGGCCCCTGCACCCAGCCGCGGACCGGCCGTTGCCGCCGCCGGGCGGCGGCTGCCACGGCGTCGGGGTGACGCGCGTCAAGGGCGCTCCGCGGTCCTGCGGACCGGCCTGAGGCCGCCCTTGACCCCAGTTCTGCTGCCGCCGGCACCGCCTTGCGGGAGTGGTCCGACATGTCGACCGCGAGCAGGATCTTCTCCAGCATCAGGCACCTCCCGCCTGGTTCCATGGCCACGTGTGACGGCTACCGCGCTGACAACGCGCCAATTTAGGTCCGAGTTGCGATGGGACTGCCTTCTCCTGCGGCGTCGGCTTCCCGGCGGGTAGGTGATCGCCCGACCCGGTAGACGTCGACAACGCGTGCGTAGAGGTAGCCATCGGCCGACAGAACCAGGGACGCAGGCCGCCCTGGCAGGCTTCTTGGGCCTGGCCCGGTTTGACGGACACCCGACATCAGGGGTGCTGCCCTGGGAGGATGTCCGTCATGGAGACCATGGAACGCAAGCAGCCTCGGGCGCGCCGGTCGTTCACGCCCGAGTTCAAGGCCGAGATCGTCGAGCTGTGCCAGCGCGGTGACCGCTCGATCGGGCGGGTCAGCCGCGACTTCGACCTGACCGAGACCGCGGTCCGGGAGTGGGTGCGCCAGGCCCAGCGGGACGCCGGGACGCGGAGCGACGGCGGGTTGACCAGCGCCGAGCGCCAGGAGTTGTCCGCGTTGCGGCGGGAGAACCGGCGGCTACGCGAGGACGTCGAGGTCCTCAAGCGAGCGACGGCTTTCTTCGTGAAGGAGACCCGGTGAACCTGTATCCGTTCATCGAGGCGGAGAAGGCACAGCAGCGCAACGTCAAGCGGGCGTGCGAACTGCTGGAGGTCTCCCGGGCCGCCTTCTACACCGACCGCGCCAGCGTGAGATCGGCACGGCAGGTCGCAGATGAGCAGCTGACCGAGCACATCCGCCAGGCACACGAGGCGTCCAATGGCCGCTATGGCGCCCCGCGGATCCATGCGCAGCTGCGTCGCCAGGGGCACCGGCACGGCCGCAAGCGGATCGCCCGGCTGATGCGCGCTGCCGGGCTGCACGGGCGTACCCCACGCCGCTTCAAGGGCACGACCATCCCCGATCCGGCCGCTGCCCAGCGTGCCGACCTGATCCGTCGCGACTTTGCCGTGGACGCTGCGGCGGTCAATACCCGCTGGTGTGGTGACATCACCTACCTCCCGACCTGGGAAGGCTGGCTGTACCTGGCTATCGTGCTCGACATCGCCTCGCGGCGGGTGGTCGGGTTCGCGCTCGCCGAGCACCTGCGTACCGAACTGGTCGCTGACGCGCTGACCAACGCCGTCGCCGCCCGTGACCCCGCACCCGGGGTGATCTTCCACGCTGATCGCGGTTGCCAGTACACCAGCGGCGACTATGCCATGCTCGCCGGCGATCTCGAGGTCCGGTTGTCGACCGGTCGGACCGGGCAGTGCTGGGATAACGCCCTGGCCGAATCGTTCTTCTCCTCGCTGAAGGGCGAGTGCCTGGACCTACAGCCCTGGCCGACCCGGGCCGCCGCCCGCCGGGCCACCGTCGAGTACATCGGCTGGTACAACGGCACCCGCTTGCACAGCGCGCTCGGCTACCAGACCCCCAACGAGTTCGAGTCCACCACCCGCAGGAAGGTCACCGCTCAAGCGGCCTGACCGAGCCATCGACCCTGTCCGTCAAACCGGGGCAACACCATCTCGATCGGCCAGTCGTGAGGCTCAGGCGCAAGACGTCACCGGCTCACCCACCATGGACATGGAGGCCGGGAAGCGACTCCCGGAACTGGATCCGCA
>Ga0081538_10004132_pt1 | contig 13486 bp, 11 predicted proteins | sample TabmetS5T2R1_FD_71022 | JGI IMG/M metagenome (GOLD analysis project Ga0081538, IMG submission 71022) | Tabebuia heterophylla rhizosphere microbial communities from the University of Puerto Rico - S5T2R1 | ecosystem: Host-associated > Plants > Roots > Rhizosphere ...
CTCCACTTGCATGTGTTAAGCACGCCGCCAGCGTTCGTCCTGAGCCAGGATCAAACTCTCCGTGAAAGTCTGGCGTGGTTTCACGTCGCCCCGTCCGGAGTAAGCTCCGGCGCGGGGCGGTTCCACTGTCAGATTCGAAGAGCTGTCAAGTCTTGTTGCCCTCGCGTACACCTGCGAGATGCGGACTCGACGGGTTCTGTTCAGGCCCCGTGCCGATCGCCGTCACCGCAACGCAAGCTTGGCCTGCGGACGGTGGTAGCGGTCCGGCCGGGGGTCGAACCTGGGCGCGACCTGCGCCGCGGCGCAAGCTGCGCTTGCGGGGCGGCGTCTCTGGTCGCACGTACTGCTGAGTTTTCAAAGACCGTGCGCCCTCCAGGGGGTGGGGCATCCACCCGCGCAGACGCGCGACGGACGAGTGTAGCACCGCGGGGGGTGCCTTCCAAGCTGTCCGACAGCCAGATTCTAGCGCCGCCGAAGCCGCTTGTACCGCCGTCTGCCGAGTTGGATGACGGCGCCGTCGAGGGCCTCCGCGGGCAGGTCCATCCGGTCCTCGCCGATCGTCTCGCCGTCGAGCTTCACCCCCGCCTGGGCGAGCAGCCGGCGGCCCTCCGAGCGTGAGATGCCGAACGCGTCCGCCAGCAGCGCGGGCAGGTGGACGGTGGCCGACCCGCCCTCGTCGCCGGGGAAGGCAAACTCCTCGATCTCCGCCGGTGCCTCACGCCGCACGTGGATCGTGTCGAAGCGCTCCTGCGCGGCGCGGGCGGCGTCCTCGCCGTGGTAGCGGGCGGTGAGCTCCCACGCGAGCGCGCGTTTGGCGTCGCGCGGCGGCATGTCGGCTACCGGTTCCCGGTCGAGAAGGAGCTCGTAGTAGGTGGAGAGCACGGAGTCGGGGATCCGCATCAGCTTCCCGTACATCTCCTCGGGTGGATCGTCCACGCCGACGTAGTTGCCGAGCGACTTGGACATCTTCTGCACGCCGTCGATGCCCGGGAGGATGGGCATCGTGAGGATCGACTGCGGCTCGATCCCGTACGCCTGCTGGACGTCACGCGCGAGGAGCACGTTGAACTTCTGATCGGTCGCGCCCAGCTCCACGTCCGCCCGGATGGCCACGGAGTCGTAGCCCTGGAGGAGCGGGTACAGGAGCTCGAGGATGGAGATCGGCTCGCCGGAGCCGTAGCGCTCGGCGAAGTCGTCGCGTTCCAGGAGCTGGGCCACAGTGGCGGTCCGGGCCAGGCGGAACAGCTCCTCCATCGACATGTCGAGCCACTCGCTGTTTCGCCGGACCTGGGTCCGCGAGCGGTCGAGCACCGTGTACGCCTGGCGCTCGTAGGTCTCGGCGTTGCGGTCGATCTCTTCGGGGGCGGCCTGCGGCCGGATCGACGAGCGGCCGCTTGGATCCCCCACCCGCCCGGTGTAGTCGCCGATGATCAGGACCACCGTGTGGCCCAGCTCCTGAAACTCGCGCAGCTTCTGCAGGACCACCGTGTGCCCGAGGTGGATGTCGGGCGTGGTGGGGTCCACCCCGAGCTTCACTCGCAGGGGGCGGCCCCGGGCCAGCCGGCGTTCGAGGTCGCCGGCCGGGAGGGCATCGACGACATTGCGGGTCAGGAATCGGGCGGCCTCGGGTGCCGGCGCTGGGCCGGGCCCCGCTGAATGCGGCGCGCGGCCCGCTGAATCCGGCGCGCGGCCCGCGGAATCGGGCGCCGGGGCCGCGGAATCCGTCATGGGGCCAATGCTAGAGTGCCCCCCTTTCACGGGGCGCCCGTGTCCCCGGGCTCGGCCGGGCGCGTCGCGCCGCCGATTGACCCCCGTCCGTGCGGGGAATCCCTCTGCCGGGGCCCCACACCGTCATGCCCGAGCCGCCGACGCCCACCCTCCACCTCGCTGCTACGCCGCTCGTGGACCCCACGCAGCCGGCGCCGCCCACCCCGCCGCCTTCCCGGCCCAAGCTGAAGAAGCTGCGGGTGGCGCTCATCCTGGTCGGCCTGGCCGTGCTGGCCGGCATCTCCACGATGTTCGGGATGCTGATGGCGGTGGCCAGCGACCTGCCGGCGCTCGAGAACACGCGCGAGTTCCGGGTGGCCAGGAACTCCCTCCTATTCCAGGACGGCCCCGGCTGCCGCGAGCCCGGTCGCAAGACGTGCCAGATCGCCAAGCTCACCGGTAACCGGAACCGGATCCTCGCCAAGAACACCCAGATCTCGCCGTACATCGGGAACGCGGTCATCGCGATCGAGGATCAGCGCTTCTACGAGCACGAGGGAATCGACTACGTCGGCATCGGCCGTGCCCTACTGGAGGACCTGCGCCGGCGGAGCGCGGTCCAGGGAGGGTCGACGATCACCCAGCAGTTCGTGAAGAACGCGCTGTCCGCGCAGGGCGATCGGTCGGTCTTCCAGAAGCTGCGCGAGGCCGCGCTGTCGTACAACCTCGAGCGCAAGTGGTCCAAGGAGAAGATCCTCACCCAGTACCTGAACACCGTCTACTTCGGCAACGGCGCCTACGGCATCGAGGCCGCCGCCCGCACCTACTTCGGCGACGGCGACGAGCCCCAGGAGCGGGACGGCGCGGGGAACGGCCAGTACGCGCCGGCCGCCGCCCCCGCGGACGAGCTCGACCCCCGGCTCCGGGAGGCGATCGACGTCACTCCCGCGGAGGCGGCCCTGCTCGCCGGCCTGATCGCGTCGCCGAGCGCCTATGACCCGGTGGAGAACCCGAAGCAGGCGGCCGAGCGGCGCAACCTCGTGCTCACGCGCATGCTCGAGCAGGAGATGATTACGCGCGCCGAGTACGAGGAGGCGATCGACACCCCGCTCCCGACCGAGGATGAAGTCGACCCGCCGGCCGTCGAGTCGGAGCAGCCCTACTTCACGAGCTGGCTCACGCAGCAGCTCGTCGACCGCTACGGACCCGGAGTGGTCTTCGGGGGTGGGCTGAAGATCAAGACGACGATCGACCCGAAGATCCAGGCGGCCGCGGAGGACGCCATCGCCGGCCGCCTCGCCGGCGTCGGCCCCGACGCCTCGCTGGTGGCCGTCGAGAACTCGACCGGCGAGGTCAAGGCGATGGTCGGCGGCGCCGACTTCGCCTCCAACCAGTTCAACCTCGCCACCAACGGCCATCGCCAGCCCGGCTCCGCCTTCAAGCCATTCATCCTCGTGCGGGCGCTCGCCGACGGGGTCGATCCCAACAGCACGTGGACCTCGGAGCCGAAGGAGTTCCCCGTCCCCGGGTCGAAGAAGGAGGTCTTCCCGGTCTCGAACTACGAGGACAGCTACTCCGGCGTCGCCTCGCTGTGGTCGGCTACGGCGACGTCCGACAACTCCGTCTTCGCCGAGCTCGGGATCCAGACGGGCACGAGGCGCATCGCCCGGATCGCGCGCCGGATGGGGATCCGCACCAGGCTCTCGACCAACCCCGCGATGACGCTCGGCGGTCTCGAGGAGGGCGTCACGCCGCTGGAGATGGCTTACGCGTACTCGACGCTCGCCAACCACGGGGAGCGGGTCTCCGGCTCGCTGGCGGCGCGCGGCGAGGGGCCGGTGGGGATCGAGCGGGTCGTAGGCCGGGGCTTCGAGGACACCAACAAGCGGACGACGAAGCGCGTCTTCCCCGAGTTCGTGGGCCAGACGGCACAGGACATGCTCTCGCTCGTCGTGACGAGCGGCACGGGCAAGGCCGCCCAGGTCACGGGTGAGCCGATCTGGGGCAAGACCGGCACGACCGAGAACTACGGCGACGCCTGGTTCGTGGGCTCGAACGGTGATCTGACCGTCGCGGTGTGGGTGGGCTACGCGGACAAGCTCGTCCCCATGAAGTACGACTTCGCGGGCGGGCCGGTGGCCGGGGGGACCTACCCGGCGGAGATCTTCGCCGACTTCATGGCGTCGTGGGTCGAGCTCCGCGAGGCGCGCGAGGCGGCGTCGGGCAAGGACGACGACGATCAGCCGGAGGGCGGGACCGGGGTAGCGCCCATCGCGCCCATCGCGCCGGTCGCGCCGGCGGTGCCGTCCGCGCCCCAAGCGCCGCCGGGCGTTCCCCCCGCGGAGCAGCAGGCGCCGCCGCCCAGCACGCCCGCGCCGCCGGCGGGCACCGAGCCGCCCCCCGCGCCCGCGCCCGCGGCGCCACCGGCACCACAGCCGCCCGCGCCCCAACCCGCTCCCACCCCCGCTCCTCCGGCGGCGCCGCCACCGGCCGGCGGCGTCGACGGCGGTGTGGCGCCCGGCGCCGGGCAGTAGCCCGCGGCCTACGCCGCGCGGCTTCCGCGGCGCATCGCCCGCGGCCATGGCCGCGATACGTGGACGCTGTCCGCGTCGCAGAAGCGCCAGGGCAGGTCGGCCGCCTTCGTGATCCCGACGCGCTCGCCCCGCACGATGCGCGGCTCGCGGGCTGCGGGGGTCCGGGGCAGGACCTCGATCGGGCCCTCCACGAGCGAGGACCCGTTCAGCTCGAGACCGATGGCCAGCGCCTGCGTCAGCTTGGCCGGTCCCGAGCACAGGTCCTCCACGGGCTCGAGCCCGCGGCGCGCGCGCATGACCTCGATCCCCGCGATCGGCTCCAGGGCGCGGATCAGCACCGCGGCGCCGATTCCCTCCCGCTCGGCCACGGCGTTCAGGAGCGAGTGGATGCCGTACGAGAAGTAGACGTACGCTCGTCCCGGGGGCCCGAACAGCGTGTGGGTGCGGTCCGTGCGCCCCACGTACGCGTGGCATGCCGGCTCGTCCATGTGGTAGCTCTCGGTCTCGACCACGCGCCCGGCGGTCGGTCCGTGGCGGATCGTGCAGCCGACGAGGTCGTGCGCCACGGCGTGGACCGAGCGCTCGTAGAACGCCCGGCCGAGGCTCACCGGCGCTCCTCCTCGAGGATCCGCCGGGCTCGGGTGAGCTGGTCGCGCACGCGGGCGAGCGCCGTGCCGCCCGCGGAGACCTTCGACTCCAGCCACGCACCCTGGCCCAGGACCTCGTAGTACTCCGCGTCGAGCCGGGGCGCCACCTCCCGCAGCTCCTCCTCCCGAAGCTCGGACAGCTGCTTTCGGCGCTCGACCGCCGTCCGCACCAGGCGCCCGACGATCCCGTGGGCCTCGCGGAAGGGGACCCCGCGGCGGACGAGGAGGTCCGCCACGTCGGTGGCCGCGATAAACTCGTCCGCCGCCGCCGCGGCCATCCGCTCGCCGTCGAAGGTCGTGCCCGCGAGCATCTCCCGGGCCACCCGCAGGCAGAGCTCCACCGTGTCGATCGCGTCGAAGAGCGGCTCCTTGTCCTCCTGTAGGTCCTTGTTGTACGTGAGCGGCAGCCCGTGGAGGATCCCGTGTACCGCCGTGAGCCGGCCCACCACGCGGGGCGCCTTGGCCCTGAGCAGCTCGGCCGCGTCGGGGTTCTTCTTCTGCGGCATGAGGCTCGAGCCGGACGAGAACGCGTCGCCCACCTCGCAGAACCCGAACTCCTCGGTCGACCAGAGCACGATCTCGCCCCCGAGCTGCGACAGGTGCGTGGCGCAGGTGGCCGCCGCGGCGAGGTAGTCGAGCACGAAGTCGCGGTTCGACACCGCGTCGAGCGAGTTCTCCGCGATGCCCCGAAAGCCGAGTTCGCGGGCGACGAACGTTCGGCTCGTGTCGAAGTTGACGCCCGCCAGCGCGCCGGCGCCGAGCGGCAGCTCGTCCGTGGCCGTCAGGCAGAAGTCGAAACGCTGGAGGTCGCGGCGAAACCGCCAGAAGTGGGCGAGCAGGTGGTGCGAGAGGTAGACGGGTTGCGCGCGCTGGAGATGCGTGTAGCCCGGCAGCGGCCAGTCGAGGTGGCGCTCCGCCAGCTCCGCCAGCGTGCCCATCAGGTCGAGCAGCAGCTGCCTGGCGGTAAGGGAATGGGCGCGCACCAGCATGGCCACGTCGGTCGCCACCTGGTCGTTGCGCGAGCGGGCGGTGTGGAGCTTTCCCCCGACCGGACCGGCGATCTCCGTCAGCCGGCGCTCGATCGCCATATGGACGTCCTCGTCGTCGGGGGCGACGACGAAGCGATCGGCTTCGATCTCCTCGCGGACCGCCCCTAGGCCGCGCTCGAGCTCGCCGAGATCGGCGTCCGAGATGATCCCCGAGCGAGCCAGCATGCGGGCATGGGCCAGCGACTGCTCGAGGTCGTAGGGCGCCAGCCGGTAGTCGAAGGCGACCGACGAGTTCAGCGCCCTGAACAGCGGATCCTGGGGATCGCGGAAGCGGCTCATGACGGCGCCAGTGTACGGCCCGGCTCCGGGGCCCCCGCGCCGCCGGATCCTAGGATTCGCCCGTGCGCGCGTCAGCCTCCCTCGCGACCGAGCCGCGGGTTCGCCGCGCGCAGCCGGGTGAGGGCGCCGCGGTGGCCGCGCTGTTGCACCAGAGCGCCGTCGACATGTACGACCGCTTCGCCGGCGGGCGCGAGCGTGCGCTGCGCATGCTTCGGCGGGCCTTCGACGCGCGGCCGAACGCGGCCAGCGCGGACGCCGTCTGGGTGGTCGAGCTGGACGGGCGTCTCGCCGGCGCGATGGCGGGCTTCCCGGTCGCGGAGGCGGCGAAACGCTCGCGAGCGTTCCTGCGCCTGGCTCTCACGGGCTCTCCGCCGTGGCGCTGGCCGCTCGTACTCAGGCTCTTCTGGGTTGGCGGCCGGGCCTCTCCGGGGCCGCCGGCGCGGGCCTTCTACGTGGACGCCCTGGCCACCGATCCGTCCCTTCGGCGGCGCGGCGGCGCGCGCGCGCTGCTCGCCGAGGCCGAGCGGCAGGCCCGCGCGCGCGGGCTCGAGGCGGTGGCGCTCGACACCACCCTCGGCAACCGCGCCGCCCGAGCGCTCTATCGGAGCACGGGCTTCGCCGAGGTGGGCTCCCGCCCGCCGGCGCACGGCCTGCCGGGCTTCGTCGCGCTCGTCAAGCGGTTGGACTGACCGCCCGCGGCGGCGCCAGCACCTCACGCAGGGAGTCGACGACCCGCTGCACCTCGCCGTCGCGCAGCTCCGGGTAGAAGGGGAGCGCCAGCGAGCGCCGGGCCACGTCCTCGCACACCGGGAACTCACCCTCGCGGTGCCCGAAGCGCTCGCGGTAGAAGCTCAACAGGTGGATGGCGGGGAGGTACGGCTTCGAGTCCACCCCCCGCGCGCGCAGCTTCGCCACGGCGGCGTCGCGGTCCACGCCGGGTGGCAGCTGCACGACGTAGACGAACCATCCCCGCCGGTCGCCGGCCTCGTCCGGGCAGGGCAGCCCCAGCCCCTCGACGCCGGCGAGGGCCGCGGAGTAGAGCCCGGCCACCCGGGCGCGCGCCGCGAGCAGCTCGTCGAGCCGCTCCAGCTGGGCGACGCCCAGCGCGCAGGAGAGCTCGTCGAGGCGATAGTTGAACCCCAGCCGGTCGTGGTCCAGCCAGCCCAGGTCCGGCGCTCGGCCCTGATTTCGCTCCGAGTCGATGCGCTCCTTGGCCGCGCCGTCCGGACAGACCACCGCGCCCCCCTCGCCCGTCGTCAGCTGCTTGTTCGGGTAGAAGCCGAAGCAGGCGAAGTGCCCGCGAGCGCCGATCGGCCGACCGTCGGCGTGGGCGCCCCCGAGCGCCTCGCAGGCGTCCTCCACGACCCACAGCCCGCGCCGGGCCGCCAGCCGCTCCAGCGCCGGCAGATCGGCGGGATAGCCGAAGATGTGCACCGGCAGCAGGCCGGTGGTCCGCTCGGAGACCGCGGCCGCAGCAGCGCGGGGATCGATATTGAGGGTGCGCGGATCGATGTCGCAGAACACCGGCCGCGCCCCCTCGTAGAGCAGGCAGTTCGCGGACGCGACGAAGCTGAACGGGCTGGTCACCACCTCGTCGCCGCGCTCGACGCCCGCGGCCCGGACCGACAGGTGGAGCCCGGCCGTCCCGCTGGCCACCGCCGACACGTGGTCGGCGCCGAGCCGGCGCCCGAGCGCGGCCTCGAAGGCGCCGAGCATCGGCCCGAGCGCGAGGCGCCGGGAGCGCAGCGCCGCGAGCACGAGCTCCTCCTCGCGCGCGCCGACCAGGGGCCGCGCGAGCGGGATGAGGTCGGTCACCGGACGGCGGCGCGCGGAAGCGAATGCGCCTGGCGGCCCGGCAGCATCCCGGCCTCGAGCGAGTCCACTAGCGCGTCCCAGCTCGCCTCGATGATGTTCTCCGATACGCCGATCGACCCCCAGGTGTCGCTGCCGTCGCTGGCGTCGAGCAGGACGCGGGTCACCGCGCCGGTGCCCTTGCGCTCGTCGAGGATGCGGACCTTGAAGTTCACGAGCTGGATGTCGCGCAGGTCCGGGTAGCGCTCGCCGATCGCCGCGCGCAGCGCCCGGTCCAGCGCGTGGACGGGCCCGTTGCCCTCGGCCGTGCGGACGTAGCGCTCGCCGTCCACCCAGATCTTGATCGTGGCCTCGGTCTCCACCCGCCCGTCCGCCCGCTTCTCCACGATCGCGCGCCAGGACTCGAGCCGAAAGAGCGGCTCGTACTCGCCGGTCTCTCTGCGGATCAGCAGGTCGAACGACCCGTCCGCGGCCTCGAACTGGTAGCCCCGGTGCTCGAGCTCCTTGACGCGCTCGACCACGCGGGCGGCCGCGGCGTCGTCCACGTCGGTCCGGGCCTGCACGGTGCCCTTGCCGGACAGCTCGGAGACCAGCACCCGCCGGTCGGCGCCCACGGCGGCGGGCTCGATGTGCTCGAAGGTGCGGGCGTCGCGGTTCACGCCGGCCACGTGCATGCCGCCCTTGTGGGCGAACGCGTTTGCCCCGACGTAGGGCTGGTTCGGGTTGGGGGTGACGTTGCACAGCTCGTCGACGAAGTGCGCGGTCTCCGTCAGGCGCCGGAGCCGCTCGCTGCCGATGGCGCGCCGGCCAAGCTTCAGCTCGAGCGCCGGAATGATCGACACCAGGTTCGCGTTGCCGCAGCGCTCGCCGTAGCCGTTCATGGTCCCCTGTACCAGCGCCGCCCCCTGCTCCACCGCGACCAGGCTGTTGGCCACGCCGCAGCCGGCGTCGTCGTGGGTGTGGATGCCCACGCCGACGCCTCCCAGGTCGGCCACGGCCCGGGCGGTGGCCGCCGCCACGTCGCTCGGCAGCGACGAGCCGTTCGTGTCACAGAGCGTCACGTTCTCGGCGCCCGCCTCGGCCGCCGCGCGCAGGCAGCGCAGGGCGTACGCCGGGTCGGCCCGAAAGCCGTCGAAGAAGTGCTCGGCGTCGTAGATCACCCGCTTGCCGGCACCCACTAGGAAGCCCACCGAGTCGGCGATCATGCGCAGATTCTCATCTGGGTCGACCTGCGTGACCTTCTCCAGGTGGAGCGACCAGGTCTTGCCGACCAGCGTGCAGACCGGCGCGAAGCAGTCGGCCAGCAGACGCAGCGCGGCGTCGTCGGCGGCAGCGGCGCCGCGGCGCCGGGTCATGCCGAAGGCCGCGATCTCGGCGGACTCGAACCGCTCGCCCGCCAGCCGCTCGAACACGGCCTCCTCCTTCGGGTTCGAGGCCGGGAAGCCGGCCTCGATCAGGGGCACGCCGAGCTGGTCGAGGGCGTGCGCGACGCGGACCTTCTCGTCCACGGACAGCGACATCCCCTCGCCCTGCATGCCGTCCCGCAGGGTGGTGTCGTAGACGAGGACGTCATCCCCGCGCGGACGGCCGGGGGCGCTACGGCCGTTCACGCCTTCGACGGCACGGGCACGAGATCCAGCCACTCGGCGTACTGCGGGGCTCGCCCGTGCAGGGCGTCGTCGAAGGTGCCCTGTATCTCACGAGTGATCGGGCCCGGCGGGCCGATCTCGATGTCGTCGATCTCGCGCAGCGGCGTCAGCTCGGCCGCCGTTCCGGTGAGGAAGACCTCGTCGGCGAGCGCCAGCTCCGCACGCTCGATGTCGCGCTCCACGACCTGGTAGCCCAGGTCGCGCGCGATCCGGACGCACGACTTGCGGGTGATGCCATCGAGGATGGACGCGGCCTGCGGCGGCGTGTTGATCACGCCGTTCTTGATCACGAAGACGTTCTCACCGGTTCCCTCGCAGACGTGCCCGAGGTCGTCGAGCAGGATGGCCTCCTCGTAGCCCGCTTTGAGCGACTCGACCTTCGCAAGCACCGAGTTCAGGTATTGCCCGGAAGCCTTTGCGAGCGGAACGAGGGATTCCGAGCTGATGCGCCGGTAGGACGACACTCGGGCGCGCACGCCCTTTCGCTTCCCTTCCTCGCCCAGGTACGGCGGCCACACCCACACCGCCACCATGGCCTGGACCGGATTGTCCAGCGGGTTCAGCCCCATCGGCCCGTAGGCGCGATAGACGAGCGGCCGGATGTAGCAGCTAGTAAAACCGCTTCGCACGATCAGCTCGTGCGTGATCTCGCGCATCCGCTCCTTCGACAGTGGCATGTCCATGTAGTAGAGCTTGGATGACGCCTCGAGCCGGTCGAGGTGGTCCTGATGGCGGAAGATCGCCGTGCCGCGCTCGGTCTCATATGCGCGGATGCCCTCGAACACCGCGGTCCCGTAGTGCAGCGCGTGGGTGAGCACGTGTACCTTCGCGTCGTCCCAGGCGACGAACTCTCCGTTCAGCCATATCTGGTCCGCGGGCTCCACGTACTGCTCCTAGAGGTTCGCGAGGACCGCCCGGGTGGCGGCCTCTGTGGTTGCATCCCCGCCCAGGTCCGGAGTTCGGAGGCCAGCCCCGAGCGCGCGATCGACCGCGGATTCTAGGGCAGCCGCCTCGTGCTCCATACCGAGTCCGTGGCGCAGCATGAGCGCCACGGAGCCGAACATCGCCAGCGGGTTGGCGGTACCTGTCCCGGCGATGTCCGGCGCCGAGCCGTGGACGGGCTCGAACAGCCCCGGGGCCGAGTCGCCCAGCGAGGCGCTCGGGAGCATCCCGAGCGAGCCCGTGAGCATCGCCGCCTCGTCGCTCAGGATGTCCCCGAACATGTTCTCCGTGAGCAGGACGTCGAACTCGACCGGTCGGGATACGAGCTGCATGGCCGCGTTGTCGACCAGCATGTGCTCGAGCGGCGTCCGCTCGCCCGCGGCGACGCGGCCGACGACCTTGCGCCACAGCCGCGAGGTCTCGAGGATGTTGGCCTTGTCGACGCTCGTGACCTTGCGCCGGGCGAGGCGAAACGCCACCCGCGCGATGCGCTCCACCTCGGCCTCGCTGTAGACGCAGGTGTCGTGCGCCGTGTCGCCGTCCAGGGCGCGGTCGCCGAAGTAGATGCCGCCGGTGAGCTCGCGGACCACGAGCAGGTCGGTTCCCTCGATGCGCTGCCGCTTGAGCGGGCTCGCGTCCAGCAGCGCCGGGCTTGGCCGGACGGGCCGCAGGTTCGCAAACAGGCCGAGCCCCTTGCGGAGCGCCAGGAGGCCCTGCTCCGGACGGGGCCGGCCGGGGTCCGTGGTATCCCATTTCGGACCGCCGACGGCCGCGAGCAGCACGGCGTCGGCCGCGCGGCAGGCGTCCAGCACCTCGTCGGTCAGCGCGGTGCCGTGCGCGTCGATCGAGGCGCCCCCGACGAGGTCCTCGCGCAGCGCGAACGGGCCGATCGCGGCGAGCACCTCGCGCGCGGCGGACATGATCTCGGGGCCGATGCCGTCCCCGGGCAGTACCACGATGGTGGCGGGCACGGGGCGGGAACTCTCCCATACGATCGCGTCCCGTGGCCCACGAGATGCCGTCGCGGGCGTCCCGCAGCTTCCCGCGCGGAAGCGACGAGTTCACGCGGATACTGGCCTTCAGCGACGGCGTGTTCGCAATCGCCGTGACGCTCCTCGTCGTCGGCATCGGCGTGCCGGCGCTTTCCGGGGACGGGAGCGACGAGCAGGAGCTGCTCGACGCGCTCGACGACCTCGTGCCGGAGATGATCTCTTTTTTCATCAGCTTCGCGGTGATCGGCCGCTACTGGGTCGCCCATCACCAGATGTTCTCCCGCCTCGCCGCCATGGACTACGGGCTGGTCGGGCTGAACCTCCTCTACCTGGCCTTCATCGCGTTCCTGCCCTTCCCTACCGCGCTGCTCGGGAGCTACTTCGAGAACCCGATCTCGGTGGCCCTCTATTCCCTCACGGTCGCCTGCGTGAGCACGCTCGAGGTGGTGCTCTTTCGCCGCGCCCACCGTCGCGGCCTGTTCACGCGCCCCCTCCCCGAGTACGTGTTCCGCTGGGGCGTCCTCGGCTCGTTGCTGCCGGTCGCGTTCTTCTTGATCGCGATTCCGCTGGCGTTCGTCAACACGATCGTGGCGGCCGCGATGTGGTTCGGGCCCGTACCCTGCGCGATCGTGCTCAACCGCCTCGCGCCGCCGGACGTCGCCGAGTCGCTCTAGTGTCCTCGGGCCGCCGGGCCCGCATGTTCAGCCGGACGTAGTCGAGCTCGCCGCCGAAGCGGTCGAGCACCGCCTCCACGTAGCCCGCGCGCAGCGGCTCCGGCAGCCGCTCGAGATGCGGGCCGAGGCACACCGAGCGCAGGTAGGCGCGCGGGTCAGCGGGCGTGACCGGTTGCGGCTCCAGCCAGGTCTCGACCGCCTCGAACCCGGCGCGGCGCAGCCGCTCGGCGGTCTCCTCCGCGCCGGCGAAGTGCCAGGGACCGCGCCATCCGGCCAGATGCTCGGCGTACGGCGGCTCGCCGCTCACGGCGTCCGCGGCACGGGGAAAGCGCTCGACGTTGCCGGCCCCGCCGCACTGTGCGACCAGCCGCCCGCCGGGACGCAGTGCGGCGAACAGGCGCGCGAACAATCGATCGTGGTCGTCGATCCAGTGGAACACCGCGTTCGAGAAGACGGCATCCACGCGCCCGTCGAGCTCCAGCTCGGTGAGGCTCCCCAGTAGCACGGTCGCGCGATCGCCCAGCGCCTCCCGGGCGTGCTCCACCATGGACGGCGCCGAGTCGACGGCGACCACGTGACCGTGCGGCAACCGCTCCAGCAGCAGCGCGGTGACCCGGCCGGACCCGCAGCCGGCGTCGAGCACGGTCTCGTCACCGCGGAGGGGCAGGCGCCGAAGCACTCGCTGCGCCCACTCGACCTGGGGGCCCGAGACGCGGTCGTAGGTCGCGGCGTCCCAGTCGCGCGTCACAGGGCGCTCGTCACGGGCCCCGGCCGCTCCCGGTCGCGCTCGTACCGGTCGATCGCGTGCTCGCTTTTGAGGGTCACGCCGATGTCGTCGAGTCCCTCCAGGAGGCGGCGGGCAGTCTCCGGGTCGATGTCGAACTGCACCTGGCGACCGGCAAACGAGATCTCCTGCTCCTCGAGGTCGATGCGCGCGTGGCCGGCGGCCATCAGCTCGCGGACGTCCGGGGCGGGGAGGACCACCGGGAGAAGCCCGATCTTCGTGCAGTTCGAGTAGAAGATGTCGGCGAAGCTGGGCGCGACGATCGCCCGGAACCCGTAGTCCTCGAGCGCCCAGGGCGCGTGCTCGCGTGAGGAGCCGCAGCCGAAGTTGCGTCCAGTGGCCAGGATGGGATCCGCCGGGAGTTCCCAGCCGGGCTGCTGGGCCCAGTCGTGGAACAGGAACTCGCCGAAGCCGGTG
>Ga0081538_10004133_pt1 | contig 13478 bp, 13 predicted proteins | sample TabmetS5T2R1_FD_71022 | JGI IMG/M metagenome (GOLD analysis project Ga0081538, IMG submission 71022) | Tabebuia heterophylla rhizosphere microbial communities from the University of Puerto Rico - S5T2R1 | ecosystem: Host-associated > Plants > Roots > Rhizosphere ...
TCCTGTCCGCACCACGGAGCGCCTGCCGCGTGCCCGCAGGGCGAGCACACTCGCCGCGCCGAAGCCCGCCGCGCCCAGCGCCCCGAGGCCCCACGCCACGCCGGCGACGTCCCAGCCGATCGCGTTGTCGGCCGACCATTCGCCCGCGCCACTGAAGGCGAGGGCGATCACCGCCGCGGTGTTGGTCAGCACGTACTCGTTGCCACCGCTGTAGATCCAGAAGCCCTTGCCGGCGTGGTCGGTGCGGGCCGCGACCAGCATTGTCGCGGCTATCAGCGCCGCCGCACCGGGAGTGAAGAACCCAGCGGCGAAGGCCAGGCCCCCGACCAGCTCGGCCGAGCCGGCCGCGAAGGCAAACAGCTTGCCGGGGCGCAACCCGAAGCCCTCCAGGTACTGGCCGGTGCCCTCGAGCCCGTAGCCGCCGAGGATCCCGAACAGCTTCTGGGAGCCGTGCGCGGCGACGAAGCTGCCGATCACCGCGTGTAGAAGAAACAGGCCTACGTCCATCTCGAGCCTCCGTCCGGAAAACGATATGTGTACATGCACCTAGATTAGTGCATCTGCACTTATCTTCAACTACACTCGCGCGGATGGACGAAGACGAGCTGGCCATTTGGCGCGCCTTCCTCAACGCTCACGCCGTCCTGATCCAGCGGATCGAGGCGGACCTCAAGGACCGCGAGCTGCCACCGCTCAGCTGGTACGACGTGCTCTGGCCGCTCTACCGGGCCGAGGACCAGCGCCTGCGGATGAACGAGCTCGCTCATCAAGTCGTGCTGAGCCGCACCGGACTGGTGCGGCTCGTCGACCGCATCGAGGCCGCCGGGCTGCTCAGACGCGAGCCGGTTCCCGAAGACGGGCGCGGCTCCTACGCCGCGATCACGGAGGAGGGCGCCGCCACCCTGCGCAGGATGTGGCCCGTCTACCGGGGCCACATCCGGCACGATTTTCTCGATCCGCTCGGACCCGACGCGCCGCTCGTGAGAACGGCGCTCGAGCGCGTGGCCGACGAGAGTGAGATGCGAGCGTAATCCGGCGCCGGGGGGCCGCGCCGTGCTACTCCGTCAGGCCCAGCGCCTTCATGGCCTCGGGGCGGTCCAGGTACACCTCACAGCGCGTCACCTGCTCGTCCGCGAGCGTCCAGACGTGAGCCGTGTCCCGCTCGAGCCGGACGCCGCTCTTGCCGCCCTCGGCGACGACGTGTATCAGCGCGACCACACGGTCGCCGGCATCCAGGTACCGCTGCACGTCGAAGCGCCATTCGCCCCAGATCTCCTTGAACTTGAGGGTCCAGCGCTTGAGCCCGTCGGGGCCGCGGAAGACCTGCGCGCCCTCGGGATAGGTGGCGGGCAGGTGCAGCTCGAACCGTTCATGCACCAGCTCTCGGAGCAAGCGATCGGCGGGCCCGTCCGGGGCGTTGCGCAGGTCCTCGAGCATCCGGTACGAGCGCCGGACGAGGTCCACTTTGTCCTCGACCTCCAGGGGGCGCACCCGGGCGGCGTTCTGATTCGCAAACATCACGAACCCGGAGTATTCCGGCCGGTCGGGCGGAATTCGGTAGGGGCACCCGTACTCCGGACCTCACCCCTTGGGGGGAGGGTCAGCCCCCTTCACATGTCGTTCGACCCAGCACGGGGATCAAGGTTCGACTGTCCGACCCTGGTGTTCGTATAGAACACCAAAGTCGGACGCTGGCCCGGCCGCGGCGCTCGAGCAGGACGATCGCTCGTGGCTCGTGCGCGGTCGCGAGCGTCGCGGAGGCCGGTCACAGTATGCGGGCCCGGAAACCGACCTTTCCGGGGATATAGTCGCCCCTTCGTGACCCGGCTTTCCCGCTATTTCCTCCCTACCACCCGCGAGGCGCCGGCCGACGCCGAGGCCGTCTCACACCGGCTGACGGTGCGCGCCGGCCTCGCCCGCCAGGTCGGCGCCGGCATGTGGACCTGGCTGCCGGCCGGCTGGCGGTCCCATCGCAAGGTCGAGCAGATCGTGCGCGAGGAGCTCGACGCGATCGGGGCGATGGAGATGTTGATGCCGGTGATCCAGCCCGCCGAGCTCTGGAAGCGGAGCGGCCGCTACGACATCGACGAGGTGTTCAAGCTCAAGGACCGCCGCGGCGCCGAGCTGGTGCTCGCCCTGACCCACGAGGAGAACCTCACCTGGCACATGGCGCGCGAGGTGCGCTCCTACCGCGACCTGCCCAAGATCCTGTACCACTTCCAGACCAAGGAGCGCGACGAGGCCCGTCCGCGGGCGGGCGTCCTGCGGACCCGCGAGTTCATCATGAAGGACTCGTACTCGTTCGACGTCGACCTCGACGGCCTCGAGCGCTCGTACCAGCTCCACATCACGGCCTACGACCGCATTTTCGACCGCGCCGGCCTCGAGTGGTACCGGGTTGAGTCCGACGTGGGGGCGATGGGCGGATTCGGCGCCCACGAGTACATGGCGCCCTGCGGCGCCGGCGAGAACGACGTGGCGCTCTCCTCGGCCGGCTACGCCGCCAACGTCGAGGTGGCGAGCGCCACCGCCCGGCCCGTCGAGGGCCTGCCCGGCCCGCTCGACGCGCCCGAGCCGGTCGAGACCCCCGGCGCGACCACCGTCGAGGAGGTGACCCGGCTGCTCGGCGTGCCGGCGGGGGCCGTAATAAAGGCGATGCCCGTGATCGCGGACGGCCGCGGCCCCGTCCTGGTGCTGGTTCGCGGCGATCACCGCCTCAACGAGATCAAGCTCCAGAACACCCTGGGCGCCGCCGCCCGGCCCGCCGAGGCCGAGGAGGTGCGGGCGATCTTCAAGGCCGAGCCCGGCTTCATCGGGCCGGTCGGGGCGCCCGTCGACGTGCTCGCGGACGAGGCCCTGCGCGGCCTGCACGGGTTGGTCACGGGCGGCAACGAGCACGACGTGCACCTGCGCGGGGTCGAGCCCGGCCGCGACTTCGAGCCGAGCTGGGGCGACGTCCGGCGCGTGGAGGAAGGCGACGCCTGCCCGGACGGCGCGCCGATCAAGATCGAGCCGGCCATCGAGGTCGGCAACATCTTCAAGCTCGGCACGCGCTACTCGGAGCCGCTGGGCGCCCGGTACCTCGACGAGCAGGGGCAGGAGCAGCTCATCTGGATGGGCTCCTACGGGATCGGGCCGGCCCGCATCGTGGCCGCCGCGATCGAGCAGTACGCCGACGAGCAGGGCATCTCCTGGCCGCGTGCGGTGGCGCCCTTCGACGTCGAGCTGGTCACGCTCGGGAGGCCGGGCGAGGAGGCCCGGGAGGTCGCGGACCGGCTGTACGAGGAGCTGCGGGCCCAGGGCCTCGAGGTGCTCTACGACGACCGCGAAGCCAGCGCGGGGGAGAAGTTCGCCGACGCCGAGCTGCTCGGCTGCCCGCTACGACTGACGATCGGCAAGCGGGGCCTCGAGGCCGGCGAGGTCGACGTGCAGGTGCGGCGCGGCCAGGAGAAGCGCTCGCTGCCCCTCGAGGGCGCCGCCGCGGCGGCGGCGGAGCTTTGGGCAAGCCTCCCCTGACGTTCCGGAGGCTGGTGGGGCTCGACCGCTCCGGCGGGCCGCCGCCCGAGACCCTCCGCGGCCAGGCACTCCATCCGTGGACGCTGCCAAACGCCATCGGCTTCGTGCGGCTCGGCCTGATCCCGGTCTTCCTGATCCTCGCGCTCGACTCCGGCGACGGCCGCGACACCGCCGCCACCGTCCTGTTCGTCTTCATCGCCTGGAGCGACCAGCTGGACGGCATGGTCGCGCGCGTCACGGGGCAGTACAGCCGCCTCGGTGCGCTGCTCGACCCCCTCACCGACCGGCTGCTCGTGATCGCGGGCGCCATCGTGGCCTGGGAGTTCGAGCTGCTGCCGCGCTGGGCGCTGCTCGTGCTGGCGGCCCGCGAGGCGTTCATGCTGCTCTTGACGCAGATCGCCCTGCGCCGCGGGCTGGACCTGAACGTGAACATGTTGGGCCGCTGGGCGGTCTGGCCCGTGATGGCGGCTCTGGGGCTGGCGATGATCGTCGAGACCTGGGTCTCCGACGTGCTGCTCTACGTCGGAATCGCCCTGACGCTTGCGGCCACCGCGGTGTACCTGCAAGATGGATGGCGAGCCCTGCGGGAAGGCTCAACCTCTACTTGAGCATGGGTTACACTCGCGTTCGGTGAGCGCGAGGCGCGAGAACACTCGATCTCCCGTCCCCGGCGAAGGAACGCTTTCGGCGCGGGACCGCGCTGAGGGGCTGGTGTAGGCCGCCGTGCACTGCCCCGAGTGTGGATTCGCCAACGCCGACGGCGCCAACTACTGCCAGCGGTGCGGCGCGTTCCTCGGCGAGGCCGAGTCGGGCAAGGCCGGCGACACGACCGAGGTCTACCAGGTCGACGAGACCGGCGAGCTGCGCGCGGTCGACCTCGACCAGGTCACCCACGAGGGCGCCACGATCGTCATCCGCTCAGGCGGCGGGCGGTCCGGAGAGGCCTTCACCCTCACCGGCGACCGCATGACGATCGGCCGCAGCCCCGAGGCGGAGATCTTCCTCGACGACGTGACCGTGTCCCGCAATCACGCCCTGATCGTGCGCCGCCGCGAAGGGCTCTTCATCGACGACCTGGGCTCCCTCAACGGGACCTACGTCAACCGGCGACGGATCGAGTCGCACCGGCTGACCGACGGGGACGAGCTGCAGGTCGGCAAGTACAAACTCACTTACCTGGACGAGCGATGAGCACAGAGGTCGCGGGTGGCCCCCCGCCCCGCAAGGAGAAGGCGCTCACCATCGGCGCGGTTGTCAAGCAGCTGGAGCGCGAGTTCCCGGACATCTCGATCTCCAAGATCCGCTACCTGGAGGACCAGAAGCTGCTCGCGCCGCGGCGCACGCCGGGCGGGTACCGCCTCTACGGCGCGGCGGACGTGGACCGCCTGCGCACGATCCTGCGCCTCCAGCGCGACGAGTTCCTCCCGCTCCGGGTGATCCGTCAGGAGCTGGCCGCGGGCCGCTCCGACGCCGATTCGCCGAAGGCCCCGGCGCCCGAGCCCCGGTCGTCGCGACGCGCGAGCTTCGCCCTGCGCGGACCCGGCTCGGTCTACCGGCTGGAGGAGGTGCTGGAAGCCACCGGCGCCGACCAGGGCCTCGTCAAGGAGCTCGAGGACTACGGCGTGATCAAGGCGGAGCGGCGCGACGGCGAAATGCTCTATGACGACACCGAGCGCGAGATCGTGCGCGCCGTGACCGAGCTGAAGCGCTTCGGCGTGGGAGGGCGCAACCTGCGCGTCTTCCGCACCTCGGCGGACCGCGAGGCGGCGCTACTCGAGCAGATCCTCGCCCCGGCACTGCGATCGCGCAACCCGGAGCGGCGCAAGGAGGCGGTGGAGGCGCTCGAGAACCTGGCCGCGATCGCCTCGCACCTGAAGCACCTGCTGCTGATCCGGGACCTGCGGAAGCTGGCCCGCTAGAGACCTCCCGCCCAGGTGGCGCTCGCCGACCACATCCAGGACATCCCCGACTTCCCGAAGCCGGGGATCGTCTTCAAGGACATCACCCCGCTGTTCCTGGATCCCGTGGCGCTGCGCGAGGCGGTGGATGCGCTGTCCGCCTACGGCCGCGAGCGGGAGGTGGAGTACGTGGTGTCCGCCGAGGCGCGCGGCTTCGTGCTCGGCGCCGCCGTGGCGGTGGCGGTGGGCGGCGGCTTCATCCTCGCCCGCAAGCCCGGCAAGCTGCCGCGCGAGGTCTCGTCGGTCGAGTACCAGCTCGAGTACGGCGTGGACGCCCTGGAGGTCCACGCCGACGCGATCGCGGGCGGCGCGCGGGTGCTGGTCCACGACGACCTGCTCGCCACCGGCGGCACCGCCGCCGCGCTGTGCGGCCTGGTTGAGCAGGCCGGCGGCGTCGTGGCAGGATGCGCCTTTGTGATCGAGCTGGAGTTCCTGAACGGACGCGAGCGGCTGGCCGGTTACGACGTGCACAGCCTGCTCTCGTACGCGTCCGAGTGATCCTGCGCGACGAGACCGTCGTGCCGGCCACGCCGGAGGAGGTCTGGGGCCTGGTCAGCGACCCGGCGCGGCTGCCGCAATGGTGGCCCGGCGTCACCAGGGTGGAGGAGGCCACCGAGGACGCCTGGACGATCGTGCTCGCCTCGCCGAAGGGAAAGGCGGTGCGGGTCGACTACAGCCGGATCGAGACCGAGCCCGAGCGGCGGCTCAAGTGGCGCCAGGAGATCGAGGAGTCGCCCTTCGAGCGGATCCTGGCCAGCTCGACCACCGAGGTGGCGCTGGCGCCCGAGGCCGACGGCACGCGTGTGACCGTCTCGCTCGACCAGCGGCCGCGCGGCTGGGCGCGCTTCGCGCCGCTCCAGTTCCGCGCCGCCGGGAGGCGGCAGGTGAAGGGCGCGGTGGAAGGGCTCGACTCGGTATTCGGGACCGGCGATCCCCGATGAGGTGGTGGGGCTGGGGCGAGGACGGCCACCAGGTCTCCCTTCCCGAGCCCGCCCTGGCACTGCTTCGCGACGAGCTCGGCGCCGATCTCTCGGCCCGGCACGAGCCCGTCGCGCTCGAGGCCGTCCGGCTGCCGGACCCGCGCCTGCCGGCCAGCGCCCGCGCTCGGCTCGAGGCGGCCGTGGGGGCCGAGAACGTGGTGGACGACCGCATCGCGCGCGTGGCGCACGCCGCCGGCCGCGGCTACGCCGACCTGGTCCGGCTGCGCTCCGGCGACGCCTCCCGCGCGCCCGACGCCGTCGTGGCGCCCGGCTCTGCGGACCAGGTCCGGGCCGCGCTGGAGGCCTGTTCCGAGGCCCGTGTGGCGGTGGTGCCCTTCGGGGGCGGCACCAGCGTGGTCGGCGGGGTGGAGCCGATCTCCGACGGCTTCGAGGGCGCCGTGGCGCTCGACCTGCGCAGGCTCGACGGCGTCGCCCGTGTGGACCTGGCCTCGCTCACCGCCACCCTGGAGGCCGGGCTTCTCGGTCCGGAGGCCGAGCGCCGGCTGGGCGAGCAGGGCGTGACCCTCGGCCACTTCCCGCAGTCGTTCGAGTACTCGACCGTGGGCGGCTGGGTAGCCACCCGCTCCGCCGGCCAGGCCTCGAGCGGGTACGGGCGGATCGACGACCTGGTGGAGGGGGTCCGGCTCGTCGCGCCCGCGGGCGAGGTGCGCCGCCGCCCCGTGCCCGCCAGCGCCGCGGGCCCCGACCTGCGCGAGCTCGTGGTGGGCTCCGAGGGGGTGCTGGGCGTGATCTGCGAGGCGACGCTGCGAGTGCGGCCCGTGCCCGAGGTGCGCCGCTATGAGGGCTGGTCCTTCCGCTCCTTCGCCGAAGGCCGCGAGGCGTTCCGGGTGATGGAGCAGGCCGACGCCGCGCCGGACGTGGCACGGATGTCGGACGAAGAGGAGACCCGGGTGGCGGTGGCCCTCGCCTCCGCGGGCGGCGGCGCGGCCGAGCGAGCCGGGCGCGCCTACCTGCGCCTGCGCGGACACGAGGGCGGCTGCCTGGCCATCACGGGCTTCGAGGGCGACGAGGAGGACGTGGAGCGGCGGCGGCTGCGCACCGGGGCGCTGCTGCGTGCCGGCGGCGGCATCGGGCTGGGCCGCAGGCCGGGGGAGGCCTGGCTTCGGAGCCGCTACGCGGGCCCCTACGTGCGCGACGAGCTGCTCGACCGCGGCCTCCTCACGGAGACCCTCGAGACGGCCGCGAGCTGGAGCCGGCTGGAGGGGCTGTACGAGGCCGTGGGCGCCGCCCTGCGCCGCTCTCTGGCGGAGTCCGGCACGCCGGGGCTCGTCCTGTGCCACGTGTCCCACCTGTACCGCTCGGGCGCCTCCCTGTACTTCACCTTCCTGGCCCGCCAGTCGGACAGCCCGCTGGACCAGTGGCGCGCTGCGAAGTCGGCCGCGAGCGAGGCCATCGTGGCGGCGGGGGGCACGATCACCCACCACCACGCCGTGGGCCGGGACCACGTGGCCTGGATGCCCGCCGAGGTGGGGGAGGTCGGACTCGACCTCATCCGCGCCGCCAAGGAGCGGCTCGACCCGGCCGGGATCATGAATCCCGGCAAGCTGCTTCCCAGCTGAAGATCAGGGAGGGATGTCGGGGTGCTCCCCGACGCGGGGGCCTCCCGGCGGACGTACGGTCGGTCGCGATGTCCGACCACAAGGAGCTCCCGTGAAAGGCACGACCTGGACGCTCGCCGTCACCGGCGCGGCGCTCTTCATGACCGCGCTCGACAGCCTCGTTGTGGGTGTCGCGCTGCACTCGATCCGACTCGACCTCGGGGGCTCGCTGGAGGCGCTCGAGTGGACCGTGAACGCCTACACGCTCGCCTTCGCGGTGCTGCTGATCACCGGCGCCGCGCTCGGTGACCGGTTCGGGCGCCGGCGGATGTTCGTCGCCGGCGTGGGCATCTTCACCGGGGCGAGCGCAATCGCCGCGGTCGCCCCCTCGATCGAGGTGCTCGTGGCCGGCCGCGCACTGCAGGGCCTGGGCGCTGCGATCGTCACCCCGCTCACGCTCACGCTCGTGAGCGACGCGTTCCCGCCCGAGCGCCGCGCCGCTGCGCTCGGCATCTGGGGTGGCATCAGCGGCCTCGGCGTTGCCATCGGGCCGTTCGTCGGCGGTGCGGTCGTCGAGGGCATCGCCTGGCAGTGGATCTTCTGGGCAAACGTGCCGATCGGCCTCGCGCTGATGCCGCTGGCCCTGCGGAGGCTGGCGGAGTCGCACGGCCCCGACCGCGCGCTCGATCTCGGCGGCGTCGCGCTCGCGAGCGCGGGCCTCTTCGCCGTGACGTTCGGGCTCGTCCGGAGCGGCGCGCTTGGGTGGACGAGCACCACGGTGCTGCTGTCACTCGCGGCCGGGATCGCACTGTTGGCGGCCTTCATCCACCACGAGCGGCGCACCGCGAAGCCGATGCTGCCCATGCGGTTCTTCCGCTCGAAGGCGTTCAATGCTGCCAACGGCCTGTCGTTCGCGATGTTCTTCGGCGCCTTCGGGGCGATCTTCCTGATGAGCCAGTACTTCCAGACCGCCCAGGGGTTCGATCCGCTCGAGGCAGGCGCCCGGACGCTGCCATGGACCGCGATGCCGATGGTCGTCGCGCCCCTCGCCGGCGTCCTCGCGACCCGGTTCGGGACCCGCCCCGTGATGGCCGCCGGTCTGGCGCTCCAGGCGATCGGCATCGTCTGGATGGCCGTCGTGCTCGATCCGGCGATGCCGTTCGCCGAGCTGGTCGCGCCGTTCGCGATCACCGGGATCGGCATGGCGCTCGTGTTCCCGACCGCGCCGGAGGCGGTGCTCGCCGCGGTCCGGCGGTCCGACGCCGGCAAGGCCTCGGGCGCGACCAACGCGATCCGCGAGATCGGCGCGGTGCTCGGCGTGGCCGTCCTCGCGTCGGTGTTCGCGGGCGCGGGCGGCTACGAGAGCCCCGAGGCGTTCAACGACGGCGTGGTCGCCGCGCTGCCGATCGCCGCCGTCGTGCTCGCCGCCGGCGCCGTGCTGTCGCTGCTCACCCCGGGCCGCGTCGACGCCGCCGTTGCGGCGGAGTTGGCTCCCGACTCCGCGTAGCCGGCCGGCGCGGCCTACCGGCGCAGTGTGCGGGGAAGCCCGAAGTGCCGGAATAGGGCGGTGTCGAGGAACCAGGTGATCGCCGCGACGGCGTCCCCCTCGAGCGTCAGCACGATCATCCCGTAGGGGCGGGCGATCGGCGCGTGGGCGTCCGGCAGGTAGCAGCCGAAGGCCGGCTGAGAGTTGGCGCGCGTGGGCACGACGCGGAGCGGCGCGCCGCGCAGCGCCGCCCGGTAGCGAAGGAACGCGGCGATTGCCTCCTGTCCCTGGTACTCGAGCGGCTGGGGCGGCATCGTGAGCCGCGCGTCGTGGGTGAGCAGCGCGACGACCTCGTCGGCGTCGCCGCTCTCGACGGCGTCGGCAAAGCGCCCGACCAGTCGGCGCTCGCGGGCGGAGTTCGGCCGCGGCGCGCGGTCGCGGTCGGCGCCCGGCAGGCGCGCTCGCAGAGTCGCGCGGGCGCGCTGCAGGGCCCCCTTGACGGAGAGCTCGCTGGTGTCGAGCGTGTCCGCGACCTCGGCGGTGCGGAAGCCGAGCACGTCCCGTAGCACCAGCACCGCGCGCTGGCGCGGCGGCAGTCCCTGGAGGGCGGCGATGAACGCGAGCTCGATCGACTCCCTGGACTCGTAGCGCGCCGCCGGCCCGGGGGCGCGATCCGCCATGTCGTCCAGCAGGACATCGGGGTAGGGCTCGAGCCAGACCGGATCGATCCGGCCGGTGGGCTCAGGCGACTCACCCATGGCTTGCACCTCCCGCGGGCGGCGCGACCTGGCCCGCAGCGCGTTCAGGCAGCGGTTCGTCGCGATTCGGTAGAGCCAGGAGCGCACGGAGGCTCGCCCCTCGAAGGTCTCCAGGCCGCGCCAGGCCGCCAGCAGCGTCTCCTGCACGAGGTCCTCGGCGTCCTGCATGGAGCCGAGGATCCGGTAGCAGTGCACCTGCAGCTCGCGGCGGTGCGGCTCGGCGAGCTCGCGAAACGCGTCCTCGTCGCCCGCCCGCGCCCGTTCGAGCGTGGCCTCGCCTAACGGCTCGCCTGACACGCGGTCCTCGCATCGGGTTGTCCAGTCGCGGTCATCACCCGTAAGGACACCAGCTCGTCGCGGAATGGACCGGCCGTTCCGTTTTCGCCGCGGCCGGTGTCGGAACGGACATGCACAACGAGACGAGCACCGTGACTCCCAATCCGCGCCGCTGGTGGGCGCTCGCCCTCCTCTGCGGCGCCTTCTTCATGGTCATCCTCGACGCGAACATCGTGATCGTCGGGCTGCCCTCGATCGAAGCCGACCTCGGTTTCTCGGAACAGGGGCTGCAGTGGGTGATCAGCGCCTACGCGCTCACCTTCGCCGGCCTGCTCCTGCTGGGCGGCCGCGCGGCTGACCTGCTCGGGCGCCGGCGCGTGTTCATGGTCGGGCTCCTGTTCTTCACGGCCGCCTCGCTGCTATGCGGGTTCGCCTGGTCGCCCGGCGCTCTGATCGGAGCCCGTGCGTTCCAGGGCATCGGGGCGGCGATCATGACACCCACTGCCCTCTCGATCATCTCGACAACCTTCGAGGGGGCCGAGCGCAACAAGGCGCTCGCGATCTGGGGCATGAACGGCGCGTTCGGCGCCACCGCCGGCTACCTGATCGGGGGCGCGCTCGTCGACGGCCCCGGCTGGGAGTGGATCTTCTTCATCAACGTTCCCGTCGGTCTGATCGCGCTAGCGCTCTGCCCGGTGCTCCTGCGCGAAAGCCGGGCGCCGACCGCGACGCGAAGCTATGACCCCGCCGGTGCGCTCACCATCACCGGTGCGCTCGTCCTGCTCGTCTACGCGCTCGTCGAAGCCCCCGACGCGGGCTGGAGCAGTCTGCGGACGATCCTCCTCTTCGCCGGCGCGGCGGCCCTGGCCGCGATCTTCGCGGTGATCGAGTCGCGCCACCGCGCTCCGCTCCTGCCGTTGCGCATCCTCCGCTCACGAACGCTCGTCGGCGCGAATGGCGTGATGCTCCTCTTCGGCACGGTCGGCTTCGGGATGCCTTTCGTCGTCACGCAATACGCCCAGCAGGTGCTCGGCTACTCGCCCCTGGAGTTCGGCGCCAGCTTCGTGATAACCCCGATCGCGGCGGCCGTGGGCATGAGCGTCGCACAGGCCGCGATCGTAAGGGTCGGCTTCCGGCCGGTCGCCGCGACGGGCATGGCGCTCCTGGGCGCGGGGTCGCTCCTGCTCACGCAGGCATCGGCAGGCGGCAGCTACTTCGGAGACATCTTCCTCGGCATCCTCGTCTTCGGCTGCGGCATCGGCCCCGTCTTCGCCACCGCCACGATCGCCGCCCTCGCCGACGTGGCCGAGCGTGAGGCGGGCCTCGCCTCCGGCCTCAGCAACACCGCGTTCCAGCTCGGAGGCGCGCTCGGCGTCGCAATCGTCTCCACGGTCGCCGTGTCCAGCTCCGAGGACTTCCTGGCGGCCAACGAAGGTGCGGATCGGCTCGTCGCGCTGACCGAGGGCTTCCAGTCCGCCTTCGTGGCCTGCGTCGTCCTGGCCGGGATCGGCGTGGCGCTGGCGCTCCTGCTGTTGGGCCGGCCGCGGAAGGCACCGCGCGAGCGGCTGGAGCCGGCGCCGGCGGCCGGCGCCGCGGACCGAGCAGCCTGACGCGGGCCGAGGGCGACGCCTGAGAGGGCGCCGCTCTACGCGGCGTAGCGCTCGGCCGCCCGGGCGCGCTTCTTGGCCGCCTCGGTCTCGCGGTCCTTGGGCGGAGCGTTGGTCACCAGCTCGTCGAGCAGCTGCGCCGACACGGCCGCCACGGCGTCCACGGCGCGCTCGAAGGCCTCGGCGTTGGCCTGCGAGGGCTTCGTGAAGCCGCTGATCTTCCTTACGTACTGGAGCGCGGCGCCGCGGACCTCTTCGTCGGTGGCGGGAGGGTCGAAGTTGTAGAGCGTGCGGATGTTGCGACACATGACTCTGACGATAGCCGCAGGCTTCACCCCGCGCTAATCGGGCAACGGGAGCATCGGGATCTCGCCGAGCAAGGTGATTCTCCTGTTGCCGCTGCCGCGGGAAACCGGCTTGTCGCGCAGCTCGACAAGTCCGCGCAGTACCGTGGGGCCGTCCTCGAAGCGCTGGTTCCGGCCCTGGCCGCGCACCGTCACCGACGCCAGGTCGATGAACTCGTAGTCCTCGAAGTTCGCCGGCAGCTCCGCCCCGGCCTGAAGGTTGCCCTGCTGGTCCGTCGCGGTCGCGCCCAGCGACCTGCGGTCCTGCTCGGAGTTCGAGAGGAACACCTGGTAGGCGGTGTTCTGAGTGCTGGGCTCGAGGCCCGTGGCGGTGACCAGGACCTGGGTGGATCCCTGCCGGCGGAGGACGATCGCCTGGCCCTGGGTGCCGGTGGCGATCGGGCCGCCGTCCCCGGCGCCGCTCTGCCCTTGGCCTGACCCGGTGCTCGCCTGGCTCGGCTCGTCGTCGTCGTCGCCGCCCGTCAACAACCCCCACGGCCAGATCAGGACGGCCACGAGGATCAGGACGCCCACCCCGGCGGCCGTGACGAGCCGCCGGCGGCGCACCGCCGCGGCGCTCTCCGGCGTCAGCGCTCGGGGGGCCGGGCCGGCACCGCCCCCCGTTGGCGGCGCCGCGGCCGCCCCGCGGCGCGAGCCACGCTCGCCGTCCGGGATCGCGGGGACGGCGCCGTTCGGGTAGAGCTGGTCGAGGGCGTCGAGCAGCGAGCGGGCCCAGGAGCGCGCCGCCTCGGAGCGGCGCAGGTGGCCCCGCGTGGCGGTGGCCTCCGGGCCCGCCTGCTGGCCGAGCACGTAGTCGGCGAGCTGACCGCGCCAGTCCTGCTCGACTCCGCGCGCCGTGATGGGGGCGAGGTCCACGAGCGCGTCACGCGCCAGCTCGCGCACGCGGCTCTCCGGCAGGCCGAGCATCTCGGACAGCTCGCCGTAGCTCTTCCCCCGCTCGAGGACCAGCTCGACGATCGCCCGCTGCTCGTCA
>Ga0081538_10004134_pt1 | contig 13477 bp, 16 predicted proteins | sample TabmetS5T2R1_FD_71022 | JGI IMG/M metagenome (GOLD analysis project Ga0081538, IMG submission 71022) | Tabebuia heterophylla rhizosphere microbial communities from the University of Puerto Rico - S5T2R1 | ecosystem: Host-associated > Plants > Roots > Rhizosphere ...
CGCGGCGACAAGGCCGGGGGCGCCGCCGGCCACGAAGGCGTCGACGATCCTGCGCTCGCGCATGTCAGCGGCTCGGCGTCGTGCGTTCCTGCTTCGCGCAGCCGAGGCTCGCGAGCAGGACCGCGACGATCGGCCACATCGGCCAGAAGTAGCCGCCGCCGGTCAGCGCCCAGATCGTGATCAGCAGCACCGCCAGCGGGATCACCGGCGCGAACCACGGCGCCTCCGGCTCGGCCCTCGGCTTCGGCGCCGGCGCGGCCGGCAGGTCGGCGAGCAGCGGCAGCAGCTCGCGGCGCAGCGTCGCGCCGTAGGCGACATCGAGCCGCGACTCGAGCTCGGCGGCGTCGAGCCGCCCGTCGATCGCGTGCCGCCGGAGCGCGAGCGCGACCGCCTCCCGCTCCTCGTCTGACGTGCGCAGGTTGTGCGGCTCGGGCACGAGATCGGACATACGCCGTAAGCTAGGCGCCGCCGACCCCTGCGTCAAGCGTGGCCGGGCGACGCCGTCGGCGCGTCGCCGGACAACGCCGACGGCGCGGCGGGACGAGCTGTCGGAGGGCGCCGGGTCAGGCGGGCGCGGCGACGGTCGCGACGCGGTTGCGGCCGGCGCGCTTGGCCGCGTACAACGCGGCGTCGGCGTTCGCGTAGAGCTGCGCGAGGCGGCTGCCGCACCCGGCGGCGGCGCCGATGCTCATCGTCACGTCGAGCCCGCCCGCGCGGCAGCCCGCGACCGCGGCGCGGAGCCGCTCGGCGACCGTGCACGCGCCCGACAGGTCCGCCCCCGGCAGCAGGACCGCGAACTCCTCACCGCCGACCCGGTAGACGAGGTCGAACGCGCCGAGCTCCTCGCGCAGCGCGTAGGCGACGTCGGTCAGGACGGCGTCCCCCACCGGGTGGCCATGCTCGTCGTTGATGCGCTTGAAGTGGTCGACGTCGGCGACGAGGAAGCCGAGCGAGCTGCCCTCCGCCCGCAGCTCCGCGAGCCGCTGCGCGAAGGCCGAGCGGTTGAGGAGCCCCGTGAGCGGATCCAGGATGGCCTCGCGGCGGTGCTCGCGCTCGGACTCCACCGCGGCGCCGCCCAGGATCGCCATCGCGATGATGAGCCCGAACGGGAAGATCAGCTCGTCCGGGCGCTCGAACACCGCGGCGCTGTCGAGTCCGAGCGTGATGATCAGCAGCAGCGCGATCGTGTACGCCACGCCGAGCCGGACGCCGCGCGGCTCGAAGCGCGCTCCGAGCGTCGTCACCGGCAGCGCCAGCCACATCAGTGCCGGGCTCCCGGCCGCGCCGGTCAGCGCGGCGCAGGCGGCGATGATCGTCGGCGCGACGCCCCAGACCGCCGCGGCCAGCAGCTCGGGCCGCCGGCTGCGCGCCATCCATCCGTTGGCGAGCGGGAAGGCGACGAGCGCGACGGCGAGCGGGAAGAGGAACTCGAAGCCGATCCACGGCCCGGCCGCGATCAGCGCCAGCGCGAGGACGCCGAACGCCTGCCGGCGGACAGGGCCGAGCCGCGCCTCCATGTCGAGGAGTCGCTCACGCCGAAGCTGGTCGGTCAGAGGCTCGTCGGCGAGTCCGGTCATCCAACGGGTTCATCGACCGGCCGACGCACCGGATTGAGCGACGCTGTCAGGCCGCGACCACGGCGCCCCCGCGGCGCGGGTCGCCCGCCCCGTTCAGCCCGCCCGTCCCGGGATCGCGCTCGACCGCCTGGCAGCCGCCGAAGAACAGGTTGCGCTCGCGGAACCAGGCGATCGCGTGGCCGCCGGTCTCGAGCTCGCCGGCCTCGATGCCCGGCTCGGCGTAGACGACGCCGTCCTCGAAGTGCAGCCGCGGCGCGCCGACGGCGTCGGCGGCGTCCATCCCGCGGTCGATGACGTTGACGATCACCTGCAGCAGCGCCGACCGGATCCGGTTCGACCCGGCCGAGCCGAGCGCCAGCTCCGGCGCCCCGTCCTCGCCCAGCACCACGGTCGGCGCCATCATCGACGGCAGCCGCCGCCCCGGCGGGTGGCTGAAGAAGCCGAGCGGCGAGAGGTCCTGCTCGCCCATCATGTTGTTGACGTGCATGCCGGTCCCGGGGACCACGATCCCGGACCCCTCGCCGTTCGTGCACGTCACCGAGCACGCCCAGCCGTCGCCGTCGATGACCGAGATATGGGTGGTCGAGCCGAGCCGGCTCGCCATGAAGCGCTCGAGGAAGCCGGGCTCGGCCAGTCCGGTGAGGAAGGCGTCGGTGCGCTCGGCCTGGGCCCGCTCCATCACGTCGACGAGCGCGCCCGGCGACGGCGCGCCCGAGGTGCGCTCGAGCAGGGCCAGTGCGTAGGCGATCAGCGTGCCGCCGGCGCTCGGCGGGGGATTGAGGAGGACGTCGCGCCCGCGGTAGCGGACGTGGATCGGCTCACGGGGCTCGGCGCGGTACGCGGCGAGGTCCTCCGGCGTGAGGCTGCCGCCGAGCTCGCACACCTGCGCGCAGACCGCGGCGCCGATGTCACCCTCGTAGAACGGCTCCGCCCCCTCGGAGCCGAGCCGCTCGAGCGCCTCGGCGAGCGCCGGGTTGTGGAGCACGTCGCCGGCGCGCGGGATCCGGCCCTCCGGCATCAGCAGCTCGCGCCCCTCGGCCGTCGACGAGTAGATCGGCGCGAGGATCTCGAACAGGTAGGCCTGGACGGCGTTGACGGCGACGCCCTCGCGCGCCGTCGCGGCCGCCGGCGCCGCCAGGTCGGCGAGCGGGATCGTCCCGAAGCGGGCCGCGGCCGCGCACACGCCCGCGGGCAGGCCGTAGACGCCGCACGACGCCGCGCCGATGTGGAAGACCTGCACGGCGTCGCCGAACGAGACGTCGGCCGCCACCAGCGGCGCTCGCTCGCCGGTGGCGCCGCGGCCCGGCGCCTCGACGAAGAAGTCGAGCAGCACCGGCGCGCCGTCGCCCGGCACGACCAGCATGTACCCGCCCGCACCGAGCCCGTTGAGCAGCGGCTCGGCCACGAACGACGTGAGCATGCTCGCCAGCGCGGCGTCGACCGCGTTGCCGCCGGCGCGCAGGACGTCGGCGCCGGCAGCGGCGGTCAGCGGATGGCCTGCGGCGACGATCCCGCGTGAAGCGCCCAAGAGGGCCCCCTGGGCCCGGTTACGGTGGCCACGGATGGCCACCGTTTACATCAATGCGGCGGCAGGACGAAGCCAAGGGCACTCAATATCTTGGGATGAACTCGGGAACGTCGACCTCGGTCACCCGGTGCGGCGACCCGACGCGCCGCACGCGCGGCTCGCCGACCGGCTCGCGGAACGGGGACTGCTCCTCGCGCGGCGGCCGCTTCTCGCCGTAGCCGGTGGCGACGACCGTGATCCACACCTCGTCCTCGAGCTTCTCGTCGAGCATCGCGCCGAAGATGATGTTCGCGTCCGGGTGCGCGGCCTCCTGGATCGTGTGGGCGGCCTCGTTGACCTCCCACAGCGACAGGTCCTTGCCGCCCGTGATCGACAGCAGGATCGAGCGCGCGCCCTCGAGCGTCGTCTCGAGGAGCGGCGACGACGCAGCCGCCTGGGCCGCCTCGATCGCGCGCTTGTCGCCGGTCCCCATGCCGATGCCGAGCAGCGCGTTGCCGGCGTCGGACATGATCGTCCGCACGTCCGCGAAGTCGAGGTTGATGAGGCCCGGCAGGGTGATCAGGTCGGAGACGCCCTGCACGCCCTGGCGCAGCACGTCGTCCGCCACCCGGAAGGCCTCGACCATCGAGGTCTGCTTGTCGAGCACCGAGAGCAGCCGGTTGTTCGGCACCACGATGAGGGTGTCGACCTCCTCGCGCAGCGCCTCGATGCCCTGCTCGGCGGCCTTCATGCGGCGCGAGCCCTCGAAGCCGAACGGCTTGGTGATGATGCCGACGGTCAGCGCGCCCAGCTCGCGCGCGATTCGCGCCACCACGGGCGCCGCGCCGGTGCCGGTGCCGCCGCCCTCGCCGGCGGTGATGAACACCATGTCCGAGCCCTTGAGCAGGGACTTGATGCGGTCGTAGTCCTCCATCGCCGCGGAATGGCCGAGGTCCGGGTTCGAGCCCGAGCCCAGCCCGCGCGTGATGTCGGCCCCGATCTGGAGCGTCACGTGCGCAGCCGAGGAGTTCAGCGACTGCGTGTCGGTGTTGAGGGCGATGAACTCCACGCCCGACACCTCGGCCTCGATCATGCGGTTGACGGCGTTGACGCCGCCGCCGCCGACGCCGACCACGCGCAGCTCGGGCTGGCGCGTGACGTCGGGCGCCGTGCTCCACTCGTACTCGGTCGCGGACCCCCGGTGCGGCTCGGGCGGGGCCATCATGTTCTCGGGCAGGTCCGACGAGAACGCGTGGCGCAGGCGCTCCTGCGGCGTGGGCGTGCTGCGGGCCGCGGGCGGCTCCTCGACGACCGGCGCAGGCGGCTCGGGCTCCGGCTCGCGTGCCGGCGGGGCAGGCGGCGCCTCGGCCGCGGCCTGCTGGCCCTCCTCCGTCTTCCGGAAGAGCGCCGCCAGCGGCCCCTCACGCATGCTCGCCCGCTTACCGCTTGCCATTCGAGAGCACCTCCTTCGCCAGCTGGCGATAAGCGTCAGCGGCGGTCCCCTTGGGGTCGTACTTGAGCACCGACATCCCCTTCACGGGGGCCTCCGCGAAACGTACGGTCTTCCTGATCCGCGCCCCGAACACCCGGTCGCCGAAGTTCTCCTCGAGGATCTCGAGCGCCTCCTTGGCGTGCAGCGTACGCGTGTCCACCATCGTGGGGAGGATGCCCGCGATCTGCACGTCCGGATTCAGGTTTTCGCGGATCATCGCCAGGGTGTTCTGGAGCTGGAGCAGCCCGCGCATCGAGAGATACTCGCACTGCACGGGGACGATCACCTGGTCGGCCGCCGTGAGCGCGTTGACGGTCAATAGTCCCAGGGACGGCGGCGTATCGACGAACACCCAGTCGTAGTCGTCGTCGACGGCGCGCAGCGCCTTGGTCAGCGAACGCTCGCGGCCGATCTTCGTGGACATCGCGATCTCGGCCCCGGCGAGGTCGATCGACGCGCAGGCGACATCGATCTCACGGCGCCGGATGACCTCCCGGATCGAGAGGTCGTGCACGAGCACGTCGAACATCGACAGCTCGAGCGTGTCGGGATCGATGCCTTGGGACATCGTGAGGTTGCCCTGAGGGTCCATGTCGACGCACAGGACGCGATGCCCCTGCTCCGCGAAGGCGGCCGCGAGGTTGAGCGTGGTGGTCGTCTTCGCGACCCCGCCCTTCTGGTTGGCGAAGGCGATGACCTTGGCCTTACCGGTCACGTCGTGCTCCGATCACGGTCGGGGAAACCCATCGGCCTTGCCTGTTCGTGCCCGAGAGCGGGTTTCCTGCCAGCATGCCGCCGATGGATCGGGGAACCGCCCGTCGCATCAACCGGGCGCACTGGGACGCGCTGGCGGCGGCGCACGGCGAAGGCCGCGACGCCTACTACGACACCGAGGCGCTCGTGGCGGGCGCCGACACGCTGCGCGAGGCCGAGCTCGCGGGCGTGCGCGAGGCGGTCGGGGCCGTCGCCGGGCTCGACGTGCTGCACCTGCAGTGCCACATCGGGTTCGACTCGATCTCGCTCGCGCGACGCGGGGCGCGCGTGGTGGGCGCCGACTTCTCCCCCGCATCGCTGGAGAAGGCGCGCGCGCTGGCGCGCCGCTGCGACGTGGACGTCGAGTTCGTGGAGGCGGATTCGACGAAGCTGCCGGCCTCGCTCCACAACCGCTTCGACCTCGTCTACGCGACGGTCGGCGTCATCACCTGGATCGAGGACCTGCGGGCATGGATGCGGTCCGCCGCGGCGGCGCTCCGGGGCGGCGGCCGGCTGCTGCTCGTGGACATCCACCCGCTGTTCGGGATGGTGGCCACGGTGGATCCACTGCGCTTCGACTTCCCGTACGCGCACGCGGGGCCGCGCGCCTTCGACGAGCCCGGCTCCTACGCGGGCGCGGAGCTCGAGGTCGCCGCCACCGCGACGGTGGAGTTCGCCCATTCCCTGGCCGAGGTGGTCAACGCCGCGCTCGAGGCGGGCCTGAAGGTCCAGCGGCTCGACGAGCACCTCGAGCTCGACTTCGACCCCCGGGGCAACGTCCTCGTCCCCGACGCCGACGGCCGCTACCGGCTGCGCAGCGACGGCGAGCTGCTCCCCGTGCTGTTCGCGCTCGTCGCCGCGAAGCCCTAGCCGGGCGCCAGGCTTCGGGCCCGCACGTCGACGTGCGCCCGCAGGTCGCCGGTGGTGAGGGTCAGCCGCCAGCAGCCCGGCGTCGGCAGGTCGATGATCGAGGCGTAGGAGGGCGCGCCGTTCTGGCCCTCGTAGCCGATCGCGGCAAACGTGTCCCGGAACTTGCCCGCACGCGAGAGATTCCGGCCCTCGACCACGAGCTCGGTGCCGCCGCGGTCCTTCACGGCGGGCGCGAGGAAGGCCCAGAGGACCTTGGCCGAGTAGCCCTCGGGCGCCTCGCCCCCGGTGAAGATCCACGCCGTCCTCGCCTTGCCGCCCCAGTGCTCGTCGTTCCAGTACCAGAGCACGCCGACGAGGCCGAGCTCGCGCGGCTCGCCGCGCATCCAGGGGATGAGGTCGAGCCGCCGGTCCCCGCCCGGGTACGGCCGGTGGTGCACGCGCGCCGGGCGGCACGGGGCGTCCACGACCGGCTCTGCCGGCGTGGCGGTCGGCGCCGCGGCGGGTTGCGCCGCGGGCTCGCTCGAGCCGCCGCAGCCGGCGAGGGCGAGGAGCGCGAGCAGCCCGAGTCGCCTCATGCCCTCAGTACGCCGCCGGGGAGAACCGGGTTCCGGCGCGACACGTACTACCCGGTCAGCGCTTGACGCGATTCGTCGCATCGGGCAACGTGAATGGTGAGAGAGAGGGTTGTCGGCCGGTCGGAGGGAATGAAGCCGGGTGCAGCACCATCATCGCGAGATCTGCGTGGTCGCGGCGTGATCGCCGAGCGGCTCGCGAGCCGCGCCGCCGCGCTCGCGGACCAGCGCACTCCCTACGTCCAGGCCACGGTCGTCCGCGCCGCGCGCCCCGCCAGCGTCCAGGTCGGCGCAACGGCGCTGGTGCTCGGCGACGGCACGATCGAGGGCTTCGTGGGCGGCCACTGCGCGGAGCCGAGCGTGCGGCTGCACGCCCTGCGCGTGCTCGAGACCGGCGAGCCGCTGCTGCTGCGGATCGAGCCCGGCGCCGGCGACCAGGACGCCACCGACGGCGCGATCACCGTCCACAACCCGTGCATCAGCGGCGGCGCCCTCGAGATCTTCCTCGAGCCGCGGCTGCCCGCCGCGCGGCTGCGCGTCGTGGGCGACACGCCGATCGCCGGCGCGCTCGCCGAGCTGGCCCGCGGTCTCGGCTATGACATCGCGGCCGGCGGCGAACCGGCGGAGGACGACGCCGCGCTCGTCATCGCCTCCCACGGCCGCGACGAGGAGCAGGCGCTGGCCGCCGCGCTCGAGCTCGGGGTCCCCTACATCGGCCTCGTCGCCAGCCGCAAGCGCGGCGCGGCCGTGCTCGAGAGCCTCGCGACGCCCGGCAAGGAGCGCATCCACACGCCGGCCGGCCTCGACATCGGCGCCCGCACGCCGGAGGAGATCGCCCTCTCGATCCTCGCCGAGATCGTCGCCACCCGCCGGACGCCGGTGACGGCGCCCGCGGCCCACGCGCACGACGACGGGCACTGCTGCCATGGATGAGCCCTTCGTCGCCGGCCTCGTCCTGGCGGCGGGCGGCTCGCGCCGCCTGGGCAGGCCGAAGCAGCTGCTCCCCTTCGGCGGCGCCACGCTGCTCGACCACACGGTCGCCACCGCGCGGGCGTGCGAGTTCGACCAGCTGCTGGTGGCCGTCGGCGGCGACGCCGACAAGGTCCGCTCGCGCGTCGACCTGAGCGGCGCCGAGGTGGTCGACAACCCCGGCTTCGGCGCCGGCTGCTCGTCCTCGATCGCGGTCGCCATGGACGTGCTCGACGAGCGCGCCACCACGCTCGTCCTCATGCTCGGCGACCAGCCCGGCGTCGTGCCCGCCACCGTGCGCGTGCTGCTCGCCGCGCGCGGCGACGCGCCGATCGCCGTCTGCCGCTACCAGGACGGCCGCGGCCACCCGTTCGCGTTCGGCCGCGAGGTCTTCCCGGAACTCAGGCGCCTGCACGGCGACAAGGCCGTGTGGCGGATGTTGGAGGAGCGCCCCGGCGCCGTCGAGGAGGTGCCGGTCGCGGGCCCGGTGCCGCTCGACGTCGACACGTGGGCCGACTACGAGGCCGTCCTCGCGGCCTCAGGAAGGAGCACCGCATGAGCGGATGGACCGTGGGGCTGATCCTCGGGATCGTCGTGGTCCTGGTCGCCGCCGCCATCGTCATCACGATCGTCCGGCTGGCGGCCCGGATCGCCGCGCAGGCCAGGCAGGCCGAGGAGGCCGTCGAGGTCGTGCGCCGCCAGACCGGCGAGCTCGGCGGCATCGCCCGGATCAACGACTCCGGCGTGCGGATCCTGCACTCCGCCCGCGCCCTGCGGAAGGTGGCGGTGGGCAAATGAGCGACACCACCTCCTGGGTGATCGCGCTGGTCATCGGGCTGGCCGCCGCGCTGATCGTCACCGCGCTGCTGATCATGCTCCTGCGCTCCGTGGCGAGCATCGAGCGGTCGGTCGCCAACCTGCTCGGCATCGCGACCGGCGTCGCCGCCAACACCGCGAACATCCCGCAGCTCGAGGCGACCGCGCCGGTGCTGGCGAGGATCGTCGACGAGGCCGTCGTCCAGGACGGCTACATGAACGCGCTCACCGACGGCTTCGGAGGCGGCAATGGGAACTGAGGACGTGCTGCTCCTGCTCAGCGTGCTGCTCGCCGCGGTGGTCGTGGCGGTGCTGGCCGTCGCGCTGATCCGGGTGCGCCAGGGGCTCGAGCGGATCTCGGAGGGCCTCGCCACGCTCGGCGCGGCGCTCGAGACCGTCGAGGCCGAGCACCTGCGCCCGCTCGAGCCCGCCGTCAAGGCGATCAACGAGCAGTTCGACACCATCCTCGGCGCCCTGCCGGGGATCGGGCGCAAGGCCGCGATGGTGGCCGAGAGGAGGCCGCGATGACCCTCTGGTGGATCGGCAACGCGGTCCTGCTCCTGGTCGTGCTGCCGGTCGTCGTCTACCTGCTCAAGGGCGTGCTCGACGCCGCCTCCGGCATCGTGCCCAGCATCCGGCAGATCGCCGGCGCGGCCGCCGCCGGCTCGAAGGACCTCGACGCCGTGCCGCTCCTGCTCACCACGCAGGACCAGGTGCGCCAGACCGTCGCCGGCGTGGCCGGCTACGGCGGCTCGCTCGACGTGATCCTCGACGACGCAGAGGAGGAGTAGGCGATGCCCGCCGCAGGAGTCGTGACCATCGTCGCCGTCGTCCTCATCGTCCTCGCCCTCGTCGTCTACCTGGTCGCCACGATCCTCAAGCTGCAGGCGATCGCCGACGGCCTCGACGAGGTGATCGCCAGCGTCGGCGAGATCGTGGAGAAGAGCGCGCCGGTCAACGACGTGGTGCTCGACATCAACGAGCAGCTCGACGCGGGCGTGGAGCTGCTCGAGGGGCTGCTCGTGCAGAAGGCCGGGCTGCGCGACGCGCTCGGGCTCGTCGAGGGCCTCTACCCGGGCGCGGCGGCGCAGGGCTTCCGCGCCTTCCCGGAGAGCCGCGAGCTGGTCCCGCCGCGGATCGCCGAGGTCTACACGCGCGGGACGCTGACGCTCGCGCGGCTCGGCCGCGAGGCGCCGATCGCCATGGCCAACCCCGCCGGTCCGGTCCTCCGCGACGTCCAGTACGGCAGCATGGCCGCCAAGCTCCTGTACACCGACGTCCGCCACACGAGCCCGGAGAAGCTCCCGCGCTCGCCGGTCATCGGCTCCGGCGCGCCGGTGCAGTACGAGCAGCGCGAGGACATCGGGCGGCCGCGCAAGCGCTTCGCCAGGACGAAGTATGTGTAGGAAAGGAGACCGTCGTGCAGACGCCGGCGCCATTCGGGTATGAGCGCGCGACGAGCCTGGAGGGCGCGATCGCGTCGCTCCAGCGGCTCGGCTCGGAGGCGCGGATCATCGCCGGCGGGCACAGCCTGCTGCCGATGATGAAGCTGCGCCTGGCGAACCCCGAGCACCTGATCGACATCAACGACCTCTCGGAGCTGACGTTCATCCGCGAGGAGGGCGACGAGATCCGGATCGGGGCGCTCACGCGGCACGTCGACCTCCTGCAGTCCGAGCTGCTCGCGCTCGAGTTCCCGGCCTTCCGGGACGCCGAGCAGGTGATCGCCGACCCGGTGGTCCGCAACCGCGGCACGATCGGCGGCTCGCTCTGCCAGGCCGACGCCGCCGAGGACCTGTCCGCGGTCTGCTCGGCGCTGAAGGCGACGGTCGCCATCCGCGGGCCCGAGGGCGAGCGCACGGTGGCGATGGAGGACTTCCACGTCGGCCCCTACATGACCGCGGTGCAGGCCGGCGAGATCCTCACCGAGATCCGTCTGCCGCGGAGGCCGGGCGCGGGCAGCGCGCACGAGAAGGTCGAGCGCCGGGCGGGCGACTGGGCGATCGCGGCCGCCTCCGCCGGCGTCTGGATGGACGGCGGCACGTACGCCGAGGTCGGCCTCGCGCTCAGCGCCGTCGGGCTGACGACCATCCACCTCACGCGCGCCGAGGAGCTGCTCCGCGGCCAGGCGCCGTCGTACGAGCTGTTCACCGAGGCGGCGAAGATCGCGGCCGAGGACTGCTCGCCGATGCCCGACGGCCGCGGGCCGGTCGACTACAAGCGGCACCTGGCCGGCGTGCTGTGCGGCCGCGCCCTGCGCCGCGCCACGGCCCGCGCGCTCAACGAGGAGGTCTGAGCATGGAGGTCTCGATCACCGTCAACGGCGAGCGCTACGAGCGCGACGTGGAGCCGCGCATGCTGCTCGTGCACTTCCTGCGCGAGACGCTCGACCTCACCGGCACCCACTGGGGCTGCGACACGTCGAACTGCGGCGCCTGCGTGGTGCTGATGGACGGCAAGCCGGTCAAGTCCTGCACGACGCTCGCGGTGATGTGCTCCGGGCACGAGATCCGCACCGTCGAGGGCCTGGCGCGCGACGGCGAGCTGGACCCGGTGCAGCAGGGCTTCCACGAGCAGCACGCGCTCCAGTGCGGCTTCTGCACGCCGGGGATGATGATGACCGTCCGGGCGCTGCTCGACGAGAACCCGCACCCGACCGACGAGGAGATCCGCGTCGCGATCTCCGGCGGCATCTGCCGCTGCACGGGCTACAAGAACATCGTCGCCGCGGCCCGCTGGGCGGCGCAGCACGAACGGCAGGAGGTCTGAGCATGGCCACGATCGAGACCCAGCGCCCGATCGGCTTCGGCCGCCTCAAGCGCAAGGAGGACGCGCGCTTCATCCGCGGGGAGGGCACGTACCTCGACGACATCAAGCTGCCGGGGATGGTGTACGGCCAGGTGCTGCGCTCTCCGTACGCGCACGCGAAGATCCTCTCGATCGACACGTCGCGCGCGCTCGCGCACCCGAACGTCGCGGCCGTCGTCACCGCGAAGGACCTGGAGACGCTCGGGCTCGCGTGGATGCCGACGATCTCCTACGACACCCAGGCCGTCCTGGCCGGTGACAAGGTGCGCTTCCAGGGTCAGGAGGTCGCGTTCGTGATCGCGACCGACGAGTACTCGGCCAACGACGCGCTGGCGCTGATCGACGTCGAGTACGAGCCGCTGCCCGCCGTCGTCAACGCCCGCAAGGCGCTCGACGAGGACGCGCCGCTGATCCGCGACGACAAGGCCGGCCAGATCGACAACCTCGCCAGCCCGCTGTGGGAGGCCGGGGACGAGGAGGCGACCGACCGCGCCTTCGCCGAGGCCGACACGATCGTCACCCGCGACATCATCTACCCGCGCTGCCACCCGGCGCCGCTGGAGACGTGCGGGATGATCGCCGACTTCAACCCGAAGACCGGCCAGCTCGACATCTACAACGGCAACCAGGCGCCGCACGCCCACCGCACGGTCTACGCCCATGTCGCCGGCCTCGCCGAGCACATGATCCGGATCAAGTGCAACGACATCGGCGGCGGCTTCGGCAACAAGGTGCCGGTCTACCCCGGCTACGTGTGCGCGATCGCCGGCTCGATCGTCGCCGGCCGCCCGGTCAAGTGGGTCGAGGACCGCACCGGCAACCTCGTCTCCACCGGCTTCGCGCGCGACTACGTGATGCACGCGGAGATGTGCTCCAAGGACGGCAAGATCACCGGCCTGCGGGTCGACGTGATCGCCGACCACGGCGCGTTCGACTCGACCGCCCAGCCGACCAAGTTCCCGGCCGGCTTCTTCCACATCGTCTGCGGCTCCTACGACCTGCAGGCCTCGCACGTGAAGGTCAAGGCCGTCTACACGAACAAGGCGCCGGGCGGCGTCGCCTACCGCTGCTCGTTCCGCATCACCGAGGCCGTGTACCTGGTGGAGCGGATGGTCGACGCGCTGGCCATGGAGATGGAGGTCGACCCGATCGAGCTGCGCATGCGCAGCTTCATCGGGCCCGAGCAGTTCCCGTACGAGACGACCACGGGCTGGACCTACGACTCCGGCAACTACGCGCAGACCATGCGCGTGGCGATGGACATGGCCGGCTACGAGGAGCTGCGGCGCGAGCAGGCCGGGAAGCGGGCGCGCGGCGAGCTGATGGGCATCGGGGTGTCGTTCTTCACCGAGGGCGTGGGCGCCGGCCCGCGCAAGCACATGGACATCCTCGGCCTGGCCATGAACGACGGCGCCGACCTGCGCGTGCACCCGTCGGGCAAGGCGGTCGTGTCGCTGAGCGCGCAGACCCAGGGCCAGGGCCACGAGACGACGTTCGCGCAGATCGTGGCCGAGGAGCTCGGCATCCCGCCCGAGGACGTCGAGGTCCGCCACGGCGACACCGACCGCTCGCCGTACGGGCTCGGCACCTACGGCTCCCGCTCGACGCCGGTGTCCGGCGGCGCGGTCGCCGTCGTCTCGCGCAAGGTGCGCGACAAGGCGCGCGCCATCGCGGCCACGATGCTCGAGACGCGGCCCGAGGACCTCGCGTGGGAGAAGGGCCGCTGGTACGTCAAGGGCGATCCGGAGAAGGGCGCGCTGATCGAGGAGATCGCCCAGCGCGCCTACAGCGGCGAGCCGCTGCCCGAGGGCATGGAGGGCGGTCTCGACGCGCAGACGATCTACGACCCGCCGAACCTCACCTACCCCTACGGCGCGTACATCGCCGTCGTCGACATCGACCCCGACACCGCCCAGGTCAAGGTCCGCCGCTTCATCGCGGTCGACGACTGCGGCGTGCGGATCAACCCGATGGTCGTCGAGGGGCAGATCCACGGCGGGCTCGCCGAGGGCGTCGGGATCGCGCTGATGGAGCTGATCTCGTTCGACGAGGAGGGCAACTGCCTGAACTCGTCGTTCATGGACTACCTGATCCCGACCGCGCTCGAGTGCCC